>Ga0187771_10002049_pt1 | contig 13827 bp, 10 predicted proteins | sample 0116_SJ02_MP15_1_FD_133139 | JGI IMG/M metagenome (GOLD analysis project Ga0187771, IMG submission 133139) | Tropical peat soil microbial communities from peatlands in Department of Meta, Colombia - 0116_SJ02_MP15_10_MG | ecosystem: Environmental > Terrestrial > Soil > Wetlands > Peat | place... | reverse complement strand
GGCCATCCCGGCCCGCTCGGCCGCGGTGCGCGAGGCGAGGTTTCCGTCGTAGATTTCACTCACGACCTGGCGACCCCCGGTGCGACGCAACCAGAGCATCCGCGCGGTGAGGAGGTCGGTGCCGATTCCGATGCCCCGGAAGCGGGGGTGCACAAGGAACGAGTGACCGCGCGCGAACGTTCCGACCCGCGAAAGCCAGCTCACCCCGACGACCCGAGCGTCGATCTCGCAGAGGAAGGCGGTCTCCTCGGGGCGGGGAAGAGTGGCTAGCCACCGGTCGACCCCGGGACCGAGCTCCCCGCGCATCAGCGAGCGTATCCGGGGAAGGTCCTCAGGGCCAGCGATTCTCACCGGGTTCCGGATTCGCTCATGCGACTCCCAGTCGCGCAGGTCGGCGGCAAAGATCTCGACGGGCTCCCCGCCACCGCGCCAGGGTTCCTCGAGGTAGAGTCCAGTCGGCTCCATCTGCTCGAGGTAACGCTCGGCGACAGTCCGCGTCCGCGTGAAGCCCGAGCCCACACCTTCGCTCGAGCTGAAGAGGGAGAGTCCGCGCACCAGTCCTCCTTCCTCCGCGACCTCCACGGTCCCGCCGACGCGTAGTGCGTCCTTCGCGAACAGCCGGAGAAACGGGTCGAACCATTCGGAGAGCGAGGTCCAACGGAGCTCGTCTACCTCCCCGACCCCGAAGATGTGACGGTAGCGGATCCCCGCAGAAGCACCTGAGGGGGTGGGCGACGAATCCCCGAGTGGAGCGGCCCCAGCCGGGGGCGGCGAGGTTCCCTCGACTTCGAGTGGAAACTCGGGCCGGGGCTCGAACGGTTCCGTCGCGGAGGGGAACCGTAAGGGGTCCGCTGGCCGAAGCGCCTCCCAGCGACCCGACCGGATGGCGTCCGAGAGTCGCCGCGCAAGACCCCCAGCACGCATCGTGCCGAACCCGTTGAATCCGGTCCCAACAAAGAGTCGTCCTCCCCCGGGCACTCGCCCCACCAGAGGGAACCGGTCGGGAGAGGCGACGCAGAGCCCGGCCCAAGCGGCTTCGACCTGCATGGACGAGAGACCGGCGAAGAGACTGCGCAGGGTCCCGTTCATCTCCTCGACGAACGTGCTGTCGGCGTTCGGGTCCCAAAGGTGCGGACTTTCCTCTCGCGACCCGGTCCCATCACCCGCGAGAAGACGCCCGAGCGATGCCGGGCGGACGTACAGGTTCAGGTCCAGGTCATGGAGGGTCGGGAACGAGGCCTGCAGTGGCCGGGGGCGCACACGAACCGCCTGCGCGCGAAACGGGGCGAGAGGGAGGGGATGACCGAGACGCGTAAGCAGCTCCTTCGACCACGCCCCGGCGGTGACCGCGAGGGCGCCCAACGCGATCGACGGGTCCTCCCCGAGTCGCCATCCCCCTTCGGGGAGCGGTGCGACCGCCACCGTCCCGGGTCCCTGGCGAAACTCGGCACCCGCGCGACGGGCCCCCCGGAGGTAGGCTTCCGCAATGGCCGGGGAAGAGAGTGTGGCATCGTCCGGCGTGTAGAGCCCGGCCCGTACATCGGTGAGGTCAGCGAACGGGAGGAGCTCCCCGACCTCCCCGGAGCCGAGCCGCCGCGCGTCAGTGCCCTCGCGCTCGAGGACGCGTTGGACCCGTTCCAGCCATCGGGCCCCTTCCTCCGTCCGGGCGACCCGGAGGCCCCCGTTGCGGTGGACGGGCTCGATCCCCTCTTCCTCCGCGAGCTCGCGGTACTCTTCGGCGGTTTCGCGTACGATCGAAAGGTCCCACGGATCCCAGCCCTGCACGGAGAGAATCCCTGCGCTGGTCGCCGTAGCGTTCGGCCGGCTGGACTCACGGACGGTGTCGAGGCAGAGAATGCGCAGCGACGATTCCCGGGCTAGATGGTAGGCCAGCGCGGCTCCGAAGAGGCCGGTCCCGACGATGCCGACGTCGAACTTCTCGGGCATAGCCCACGACCCTCCTGTGCCTCAGGATCGGAGACGACCCGAAAGCTCTGGAGGGAGATTTGAATCCATGGAGTATCGATCCTGAGCGGTCCGGGGACCTCGCTGGCCCCGGACCCTCGACACGGTCACTTCGCCATGAGGGCCGGACTCGGGAAGGTCGTGTGTGAGTATTTTAACCCAAGACCTCATGCTTCGCGCTACTGGTTTGGCCCCGTAGCGAACGGGCCCAAGCTCAGCCGATGGTCCGGGAGCCGTGCGCGGTACGAGACCATGAGGACGGCCGGCGGGGATGCGTCGGGGGCGATCTCCGTCCACGATTTGGTCAAACGATTCGGGGACATCCTCGCTCTTGACCGCGTTTCACTCGAGGTGGCGGCGGGCGAGGTGCTAGGCCTCCTGGGGCCTAATGGTGCGGGCAAGACGACCCTGATTCGGATTCTGCTCGGTCTGACCCGACCCACCTCGGGCGAGGCGAGACTTCTCGGTGAGCCGGTCGGCGCCCGCAACGTCCGCCCGCGGGTCGGCTACATGCCCCAGGATCTAGCGGTCTACACCGACCTTACCGTAGATGAGAACGTGGAGTTGTTCGGTCGGCTGCAGGGGGTTCACGGCGACCGCCTCCGGGCCCGGGAACGAGAGATTCTCGAGCTGGTCCAGCTTTCCACGCGGCGCCGCAGCCTCGTTTCGGAGCTCTCGGGAGGTATGCGACGGCGAGTGTCGCTGGCGGCCGCCCTGGTCGCAGACCCCGACCTGCTCTTGCTCGATGAGCCGACGGTCGGGGTGGACCCGGAGCTTCGGTCCGAATTCTGGGAGTTCTTTCATCGCCTGACGACGAGCGGGAAGACGGTCGTGCTCACCACGCACTATCTCGAGGAGGCCAATCGGGCCGACCGGGTCGTGTTCCTGAACGCCGGTAGGGTGCTCGCCTCCGGTGCGCCGGCCGAAGTGAAGAGCCGGACCGGCACCGGAAACCTGGAAGATGCGTTCCTGCGCCTCGTGCGGAGCGGGGCGGGTTCAGGGGTCTAGATGGCCGTCGGTCGGGTCCTCGCCATCGCACGGAAGGCGCTCGGCCAGCTTGCGCACGATCGTCGCACGGTCGCGTTCGTCCTGGTCGTCCCGCTCGTCCTGATCCTTGTGTTCGGATACGGCTTCGGAGGGCAACCGAACCACATCGCCACGGTCGTGGTGAATGAAGATCACGGACCGCTGGGCGCCGCGTTCCTCGCCGCCCTGCCGGGAGGCATCCTCGACCTATCGACGGCGTCGAGCAACGCGAGCGCCTGGTCCGCGGTGAACTCCGGAAACGACTGGGCCGCGATCGTGATCGGGCCGAACTTCACGGAGATGGCCCGGGCAGGCGTTGTGTCGCTCACCCTGTATCTCGACGGGACATCCCCTACCATCGCTCAGGCCGTCGAGAGCGCTGTCGAGAGCGCCCTTGAGAGCGTCTTCTCCTCGCATGGCAACGGCTCGGCGGTGCACGTCGCCTCCGACTACGTCTACGGGTCGTCGACCACCCCGTTTATCGACACCATCGCCCCCGGCATCATGGCCCTCGCGATCTTGTTCATCACGACCGTACTCTCGATCGTCGTTCTCGTGCGAGAGCGGTCGGCGGGCCTGCTCGAGCGGTTGTTCGCATCACCCCTTCGACCGTCGGAGTTCGTCGCCGGCCACGCGCTCAGTCTCACGGTCGTCGCGCTCGCCCAGGTCGCTGTTCTGTTTACGGCCGCGCTGGCCATCTTCCATGCGACATTCACGGGGAATCTCCTGTTCGCCTACGGGGTGCTGGTGTTGTTTGGCGTGGGCAACCTCGGCCTCGGCATGCTGCTCTCGGCCGCTGCCCGAAGTGAGTTCCAGGCGATCCAGTTCATCCCGCTGCTCCTGATCCCTCAGATCCTGTTTGCCGGTGCCCTGTTCCCGATCGAGGCGATCCCGGTGGCGTTCCGCCCCATCTCTGACATTCTTCCCTTGACCTACGCCGCTCGGGCAGTCCAGGACATCCTGCTGAGGGGATGGGGCCTCTCGGGGGTGGCCATCGACCTGCTCGCCCTCGGAATCTACGCCGCGCTGATGCTGAGCGGAGCGATTCTTCTGGTCCGCCGCCAGGCCTAGCGCCGAATCAGCTCGGCGGAGCACTGAGCTGTGCTCGTTTGAAGGCAGCCTCCGCCCAAGGAGCGAATCGAACCCCGTCCGTCCCCTGGCCGGGTTCTCGGCTTAGTGTCGGCGGGCCCACAGCAGGACGCCGTACTCCGGAGCGAAGAGGAACCGCGACGGTTTGGGAACTCCAACCTCTTGGGCGATGGGTCGGAGGTCCGGGTGATCGACCCGCACTTCCGAAAAGCCGGCCTTCCGGGCGAATCGAGCCAACTGACTGTCCTCGTACAGCCGCGGGCCTCCCTTCCTTTCCGGGCCGGCCGCTGGAGTCCCGTACATCTTCGGCGTGCCGGTCCACGCGACGAATCGCCCGCCCGGGCGTAAGGTACGGAACACTTCCCGGAAAGCGCTTGGGGGATCGGGGAGCCACGGAAGCACGCCGGACATGACGGCGCACGTGAACCGTTCGCTGGGGAACGGCAGGGCGGCAGCGTCCCCATACCGAAGTTGGAGGTGACCGGCCGCGAGGGCCCGCGCGTTCTGCTGCGAAGCTACCTCGAGCATGTCCGCGCTGTGGTCGACCGCGGCCGCAACGCACCCCCTCGCGAGAGCCCTCTTGAGGAACGATCCACCGCCGCAGCCCACTTCGAGGAGCACGTCATCCTTCCGCAGCGCAAGTCCCTCGAGCATGGCGTGAAAGCCCGGGAGATGATAGATCGGCTCCTTGTAGTGGGCCTTGCTGCTGGGACCCGAGGGCCTCCGGCCCCATCGGTCATCGGACCACTCGATCAACCGGGCCGGAGCGATGGCCAGGAGAAGCGGGGTGACGATTTCGGTCGCCAACCACCCCAGCTCCTGCTCTGCCCTCGGCCTTCCCCGCAATCCCTCTCCTCCGATGTGCTCGACAACAATCGAGGTGCCCGACCCCTCGGCCCTGCACCGAACGCTCAGCCGGGGAGCGGACCCCGCTCCTGCATCTTCCTTCTTCCACGCGACCTCCACCTCGTGCGGAGGTTTCCACCGTACGACCTGTGCGCCGCCCGATCGCGCCGTGCCTTTCCCTGCACTCCGGAGCCTTCCGCCGAGTCCATCGCCGATCAGCCAGCCCCGCTGAAGGAGCGAAGAGGAGAGTTCTGCCCAGAGCACGGGGAAGACCTCAGAGGGCGGTGCCGACGCGCGGGCGCGAATCTGGACCACAGCTCGACTCTTTGCCGGCGCCATCTTGACCTGCCCTAGCCGAGCCGGACCATGCTGCTTCGCACGGCCCGGAGGGACCCGCCGAGGCGCTGGTCTCTCGAGGGAATCCATTGGCTGCGAGGGGTCCGCCTCATCATGGTTTGGTTGCCTCGGGTAACTTCTCCTGGCTCAGGAAGGTTCGCACGAGGCCGGAGCCTACGAGGGGCGATTGTGTATCTGTCCGGGAGACCCTCGAAGGGCTCAAACCGTTGGCTCTTCGAATCCTCTCGACCCCGGTTTGGAGTTCGACCAGGCCCGAGTCAGCCGTTCTTTGACTTCCCTCGGGTTGGCCTTACTTCGCCGTCGGATTGGCGACGCTCACCGAGTGGATACCCGGGAACTGGAATGGGACGAGCCTCCAGCTCTTGCCCGCGTCCGGGCTCACGAAGAGCTGACCGGTGGTGGTGCCGACATAGATTCCGGGAGGCGTGAGTTCGTCGGTCACGATCCCCTCGCGCTGGACCCCGAAGTGGCCGGGGAAGGCCGTCGGAGAAAGCAGCTTGCGCCACTTTCGGGTCTTGTCGTTCCACTCGTGGACCTGAAAGTGCCCTTCTCCCGTGACACGGGCCATCCCATCGAGTCGGACGAAGTAGGCCCTCCCGGGAGCACCGACCGGGGAGGAGACGCAGAACCCGAAGTCGTCCCCGAGGGGCTTGCCGATCCTCGTCCACGAGTCCATCCGGTTGTGGGAGACGTACATTCCGCCGTGGTCCTGACGGTAGAACGTGTCGGGGTCGGCGGCGTCCGCGGACACGTGGTGCACGCACTGCCCGGTCTCGGGGTGCTTGTTCGGGAGGAACGGTGCGAGCACTCCCTTGTTGGTCGGGGTGAACGTCTTTCCCGCATCCTCGGTGCGGAACGTGCCGACCGCCGAGAGTCCGATGTAGAACCGGAGCGGCTCCCGGGGGTCGAGCAGGATCGTGTGCAGGCAGGCGCCGCCGGCGCCCGGCGCCCAGTTCTTGCGGTCCGGGTGCTGATTGATGCTGTCGATCGGGGTCCAGGTCGACCCGAGGTCGTCCGAGCGGAACAGGAGATGCGGGTCCGCGCCGAGGTAGAGGGTGTTCGGCTCGCTCCCCCGGCCGGGCTCGATGTGCCAGAGCCGGTTCAGCGGTCGGCGCACGGCGGCGGTCGGGTCCTCTTCGTTGAAGGCCGGCCGCCGGTCCTTACCGCTCGGGGTCAGGGGGGTCGTGATCTCAGCCCAGGTCTTCCCCCAATTCCGGGAGCGCTGGAGCATCGGCCCCCAGAAGTCGTTGTTGACGGCCGCGTAGAGGTTCCCGGGGTGTCGTGGGTCCGCCACGACGTGGTAGACCTCGCTTCCCTTATGGACCGGGGGCCCCACCTTCCAATTCCTACGATGGGTGTCCCCCGTAACGACGTACGTTCCCTTGCGAGTCCCCACAAGAATCCGGACCACTCCTCTCTTCGCCATGGCGACGCCCTGCTTACCCGCCTGCAATGGAATGCAGGATATCTACCTCTCGGGCACCGGAGAGGGAAGTTCGGACGCCGGTCGTCCCGCTGACATCCTCCCCGTCGACGAATACCCGCACGTACCTCCGAAGCGCTCCCGTCTCGTCCCGGAGCCGGAACCGCAGCCGGGGGTAGCGCCTCTCGAGGACGTCGAGGAGCTGCTCGACAGAATCGGCCTCCACCTTCTCGCGGCCCCGCGGACCGAACTCCCGAAGCCAGCTGTCGAGGTGCACGTCCATCATGGGAAAGTGGAGTCGCCTCTAGCCTTCGAGGTTTTAAAGTGTGGGGTAGAACGAGGGCGATCCCGTCGCGATAACCGGCGGGCCCGCCCACGAGCCCGCGCGAATGGACGGCAGAGTTATCGCGACGGGCGCGGTGGCAGAATGACCCTAATGAGCGCCCATTCTGGACCGAGGGTTCGCGAGCCCCGAGACTTCTCGGGCACGTTCCCGGAGGTGTGGGAGCGGTACATGGTCCCTGCGGTCTTCGTTCCGTGGACTCGAAGGTTGCTCGACGCCACCGGAGTGCGACCGGGCGACCGAGTCCTGGATGTCGCGTGCGCGACTGGGACCGTAGCCCGTCTGGCCGCCCAGCGACTCGCCGGAACCGGACATGTCACGGGCGTGGACCTGGACAAGGCGTTCCTAGCGGTGGCCCGGAAGGCCTCTCGGGACGAAGGCGCCCGAATCGATTGGCATTGCGGGAACGCCTCCTCGTTACCATTCTCCCCGGGGTCCTTTGACGTCGTGCTCTGCCAGCAGGGCATCCAGTTCTTTGACGACCGGGAGTCGGCCGTTCGGGAGATGCACCGGGTGCTCGACACCCGTGGCCGATTGGGGGTGAGCGTCTTTCGATCGATCGACCGGTCCCCCGGTTACGGTTCGCTGGCGACCGCCCTCGGCCGCCATCTCGGTCCCCGCGCGGAGGCGCTCACGCGGAGGATCTTCTCCCTCGGCGACCCCGAGGCCCTCCGTTCCCTACTGCAGTCGGCGGGATTCCAGCGAATCGACGTCCGTCCAGACGTCGGGGATGTTCATTTCCTGTCAGCCGAGGATTTCCCTCACACGTACGCGGCAGGATGGGAGGCTCCACCCGCCGCGACGGAGGCCATCATTCACGAGGTCGTTCGCGACCTTCGAGGGTACTGTGACGCCGACGGGCTCACGTTCCCGATGGAGACGCTGATGGCCACGGCTCAGAAGTAGGCACGCGATCACGGCGAGGAGATTCCGGGGCGCGGGGGCTCGAGCTCTCCCTCGGGACCCGGGAGGATGCGTCGATTTCGGCACGTATATATACGTAGGGTAGGAAAACGTACGGCAATCCCTTCGGGGTCTCGAAACGGCGGGTCGATGGTGGAGGAACGGTCAGCCACCGAGAGCGACCCGGGCGACCGATTCTCTGAGGAAGCGGCGCGTGCCGGACTCACCCTCCCACGGCCCCACCGGGCGAACCCCTGGGAGGTAGCGGCGGTCTGTTCGGTGATTCTTCTCGTCTCCCTCGGCATCGGAGTCTCGACCGGCTGGTTGAACCTTCGCGCGAACGCCGACCCACTCCCCGGACTGCTCGGGCCCCAGAGCTGCGTCGCCCAGGGGGGTCAGAAGGTCGACCTCCCGGGATCGATCGCGCCCAACTCCGAACCCCAGTTCGCGGTCTCCCTCGGGTTCCTCACCGACCGGTTCACGAGCTCCGACGCGGGCTGCGTTGAGATCAACTTCACCTCGGGAACCGGGACCCCAGGTCCTCAGGGGGTCGTGGCCGGACCGGTCGACTTCTCGATGCTCGAAGCGGCGCCCACCCCGGCCGAGCTTTCGGCCCTTCCGTCTCCGGCCGTCCTCTTGCCGACCGGGCTCACCTCCGTCTCGGTCGTGTACAACCTCCCGGGGGTCGCGGACAGTCTCCGCCTGAACGGCAGTGTCCTTGAGGGGATCTTCGCCGGGACCATCCGTTCCTGGGACGCACCCGCTGTCGTCCAGCTGAATCCGTCCACGAACCTTCCCCGCGGCCTCCCGATCTCCGTCGTGCACCGCTCGGACCCGACCGCCCTCAACGGCGTGTTCACGACGTTCCTCGCCGACACCGTTTCTTCATGGAGCACGGAGGCTGGCGTGGGCGATCAGGTCCCGTGGCCGACCGGAGTGGGGGTCAACGGAAGCGGGAACATGGCCGCCTTCGTCGCCACCACCCCCGGCGCTCTCGGGTACATGGAGACCGGGGTGAGTCTTCCGACGAACGTTTCCGTGGCCCGGATGGAGAACGCTGCGCGCAACTTCACGTCGCCCGACATAGGAGCGGTCGTCGCGGCCGCGGCGGCGTGGGACGCCGGAGCAAATCGTTCGGTCGTCAACTGGTCCGGCGACCCCCTGTTGGAGGCTCCGGGCCTCAGCAGCTACCCGCTCGTCTTCCCGACGTACCTCCTGGTCTACGAAGACCTGGGGAAGGCGTTCGGGGGGAACCTCAGCCTCCGCGTGGCCCAGTGGGAGATGACCTACCTGTGGTGGGTGGTCACGGACGGAGGCTACGTTAGCGCATCGCTGGGGGTCGCCGGGCTCCCGGAAGGGATGGTCAGTTCGGTCCAACAGGGCCTCGAGAAGATCGCGTTCGACGGCACGTCCGTCTTGGAGGGAAATGAAGGAAGCGAAGGTGGGGAGACCACCGGCGAGTTCTAGTGGGGACTCGCCGTCCGCTACCGCTAGCCCCCCGGCGCCTCCTCGGTGGCCTTCTCGGTCCGCGTTCCTCGGTCTTCTCGTCCTGCTCGTCGCGGCCGACCTGCTCCTCGGGGTCGCCTCGGCACCGGGGCGGGCCATGGCCCCGGTCGGAGGTCTGCCACCGCCGTTCGCGATCTGGGTGAGCGCGGTCGTCTCCCCGGCGTTCCTCTGGGCTGCCTCGGCCGAGATGTTGGTGGTGGGACTCCTCGGGCGAACGAGGGTGGACGGACCGGTACGGGCGTTGCTCGTGGCCCAGTCGGCGTTCGTCTTTCTCTCCCCGACCACGTTCCCGGTGGCCGGCTGGAGCACGGCGTCGACCTACGCAGGGGTCGCGGCGTTCGTCGTGACGTTCGTCGTCGCTCTGCAGTTCATCTATCGAACGAAGCAGATGGCCCCGTCCGTTTCTCGCCTCCTTGCGCTCTGGGCGGCCAGTGCGGCGGTGACAGCGGCCGGCTGGTTTCTCTGGCATCTTTCGGGGTCCCCGGTCGTCCTGGCCGTCTCGGTGCTCTTCCAGCTGACGACGGCTCTTCGCGCCGGCCTCCCGTTTACGGCCGCGGATCCGGAACCGCGGCTTCCCTGGCTTCTCCATCCGTTCTGGGTGTTCGAGATTCTCCTCTTCACCTTCCTGGCGGAGTTCTTCCTCGGGGCCCTCCTGGACCTCGAGATCGCCGGGCCGGGATTCCTTCAGTTCATCCCGTTCCTCCCCTCCCCCGGCAACTCGGCCGGAATGATCGGCACCGCCGTCTACAACGGCCTCTGGTTCGCGGCCGCCATCCTAGCGTCCGCCTGGTTCCTCATCGTGATCGGGTTCACGATGGGAGCCCTTGTCGTGTTCAAGATCCGAGAGACCCGGGAGCGGGCCCTGCGGTACCGCCTCGGCCTCATGATCGCCGTCTACGGGCTCGCCGCGGTCTACATCCCGAGTTTCGCCTCCTCGACCCCGGTCGCTTCCGTCCCGTGGCTCGCCCAACTGCCCGTCATCGGGTGGGGGTTCGGGTTGCGGTCGGGGGGACCGTTCGAGTCGACGGTCTTCCTCGCGATCCTCCTCATGTACGCCTTCGTCGGCGTCATGACCGTGCTGTTCGGGCGGAAGGCGCTCTGCTCGGTGATGTGCGGCGCGGCCCTCCTCTACCAGGGCAGCACGATCAGCGAGATGCGCGGGTTCAACCAGACCTCTCGGGTCGGCCGCTACTTCCTGGGGAGCCAGCTGTCGACGGCCTACCTGGTCGCCTCCAGCCTCGCGCTCGTCTCGCTGTTCGCCACGTCCCTGCTCGGCGTCCTCCACTGGTTGCCATCAGCCCACCTCGCCAACGGGATGACCGATACGAGCGCGCTGCCGCTCCCAATCGAGCTCTACTTCGGCGGGCTCTGGTTCGCGATGTTCGTCTCGGTCCCCTACGTCGGGACCTACAACTGCGCCACCACCGGATTCTGCCACTGGGGGGCCCTCAGCATCCCGTTCGCGAGGGTCAGCACGTTCCGCCTCAAGGTCAAGGACCGCGCGGTCTGCCAGCGGTGCACTACCTTCGACTGCGCGAAGGCCTGCCCGGTGGGGTTGGTCGACATGCCCCTGTACTTCCGTTCGACCGGCGAGTACCGGAGCACGAAGTGCTGCGGCGTCGGTGACTGCGTCGGAGCCTGCCCCTACGGGAACATGTACCACCAGGACGTCCGGTTCTGGATCCGCCGCCGGCTGGGACGGCCCCAACCCTGGTCGGGCGGGACCCCGCTTCCGATGGCGAAGTCGCCGCCCGTCGCGGCGGCCGCGTCGTCCGGGTCGCCGGCTTCCACCATGCCTCCCGGGTGATCAGCACTCGACCACGGCGGGCGGGCCACGCGTGGATTTCTCTCCCTCGAGGCGGACGAGAGAGGGTCAGGTCGAACGGGCCGCTCGCGAGGTCAGCATCGAATCCCGGACGATCAGCGTCACTCCGGCGATCACGATCAGAAAACCGAGAACCTCCCAGAAGGTGACGGGCTCAGCGAAGATTCCCGACCCGATGCCGATGCCCACGAGCGGGAGCAGGTAGGCGACGACGTTCGCGCGCACGGGTCCGACGCGATGGTGGAGGGTGAAGTAGACGAAGTAGCCCATCACCGAGGAGAAGACGACCAGGGCCCCGAGAGCGGCGAGAACCCCCGGGCTCAGCGGCAGTGCCTCGCGGACTGGCAGGAGCACGACCGCGACCGCGAGGAGGAGACCTCCGACCCCGAACTGCGCGCCGAGCTGCCAGAGCCCCTGACGACCCCCGCCGATGCGCCGGAGGAGGACCGTCCCGACCGAGGTGCTGAGGAATGCCCCGATGATGAAGAGGGCACCGCCCCAGCTACCGACCGCCCCTCCGCGGAGGGACGGCGCGACCAGGACGACAGTCCCCGCGAACCCGAGGAGAACCCCGATGAGCGACAGGCGGGTGAACCGTTCGGCGGGCAACAGGGCGTACGCGACCACGACGGTCAGGATGGGGGAGGTCGACGAGAGCACCGAGGCGAAGCCGCCCGTCGTGTACTGCTCTCCCCAGTAGAGGAGTCCTCCGTAGAGACCGATGACCAGCACCCCTCCGACGCTCGCCGAGATCACGATAGCCCGGCGGTCGGGCCATCGTTCCCGCCGGGTGACGGCCAGGGCCGCGAAGACCCCGGCCGAGAGCAGGTACCGGACCGACGCGTAGATCAGAGGCGACGCTCCGAGAACGATCCCCTCCCGGATCGAGATGTAGGCAGAGCCCCAGAGGAGAGCCAGCGCCAGCAGCAACACCACGTCGAGCGTGGTGAGACGAGGACGGGAATCTCCCGTCGAACTGGATGCGGGACCCGCCGGCGAGCTGGCTGCGGTCAACAGGGGCCGAACCCCACCCGCTACATATCGTTGGCAAGCCACTCTTCCAACGACCGAGGGCGGACGAGCTTCTCGTGGCGGTCATCGGAGAGCGACGGGCCTTCTTGCGCGATCCTTCGGGGCCCGAGTTCTTGGGCCACGGCACCGAACTCTCGGGGAGCGCGTGACACGGCCCACCCTCAGTGCTTCAGGCGGCCTGGGAGAGCTCGGGCCATCCGTGGTCGACGGCGCAGGCCGAGCACCACGTCTGGCCGTAATGGATGACCGCCCACCGACGACACCGCGAACAGACCGGTTGGTCGCACTCGGGGCAGGGATGGCCCGGGGCGTCGCTCGGGAGGGAGTCCCCGCAGGAAGCGCAGGTGCAGGACTCGAAGGGGCGCCTCAAGCGCGGGCTCGGTCGCACCTCCGAGCGGGCGGAGGATTCGGCCGCGGAAGGAGCCGCCGACGGGGCCGCCGCCCAGGCACCGGAAATGAAGCGGTCGACCAGGTTCCCGTGGGCGACCTCCAGGGTGAGCCCAACGTCCCCCGCGGGCGTGCCCGCCCCTTCGAGGTCGACCAAGGGGGCAATCTCCACGAGTTCGGCCTCCGGCGGTTCGTCCTCGTTGCCACCCTCCGCGGGGACGTCGATCGATTCGGGCTCGTACTCTTCCTTCGGAATCGCGACCAGCTTCCCTTGGGTGAGTTCGTACTCCGGTTCCCGGTCCGGGAACAGCGGCGAGTTTCCGCGAGCAGGGGGGGCCCAGGCCGTCTCGGGCACCGGCCCGATCAAGTCCACCGGGAGCCGACCCCCGGCCGGCACAACCCAGTGCGACCAGATCTCGTCCCCGGCCGACCACGCCGCTACGGGCGGAGCACGCGGCGTGGGACGATAGTACGGCTTCTCCTCGCGGACGGTCGCCGCCGGAGGGTGAACGTCGCTCCCCTCATCATCGATGGGCGACGAGCACTTCGAACAGACCGTGGGCACGGCGGCTTCGCGACCCTCGGCTTCCCGAGCTTCTCCCGACGCCGGGCGGCGGGAGAGCCAGAATCCCACCGAGGTCGCAAGGAGGCCGATCCCGGTCGCGCCCAGGACATCCGGAGCATACGCGCTCAGCGGGCCCAAGCGGCCCGTCGCCGTCGCGACCGCGATGGTCACGCAACTGCCGGCCGCGACCGGTAAAAAGTAGCGATGGGAGAGGTGCACGAACGACTCCCATCTCTCGTGGACCGGCGCCCGGTCGGTCCACCTAGCGTAGGCGCTCACCCGAGAGCTCCGAATGGCGTCTTGGGGCGGCCTCTATGAAGGTGTCGTTCGAGAAGAGGAAGGAATGCGGCCGAGCCTCCCTAGGTCAGGAACGGAATGCCCGACCCGGTGTTGAACAGCAACACCCGCTCTCCGGCTCGGACAGCTCCGGTCCGCACAAGGTGCGGAAGCGCTGCGAACGGTGCGGCCCCTTCCGGCGATGCGGAAACCCCGTGCCGCCCCGCGAGCGCCAAGACAGCCTCCGCAATCTCTCGGTCGGTGACCGTCACCCCGCCTCCCCT
>Ga0187771_10002048_pt1 | contig 13831 bp, 4 predicted proteins | sample 0116_SJ02_MP15_1_FD_133139 | JGI IMG/M metagenome (GOLD analysis project Ga0187771, IMG submission 133139) | Tropical peat soil microbial communities from peatlands in Department of Meta, Colombia - 0116_SJ02_MP15_10_MG | ecosystem: Environmental > Terrestrial > Soil > Wetlands > Peat | place... | reverse complement strand
TGCGCCGACCGCTTGCAGTTGCAGTGTGATCGATGTGGAACCACCTGCCGCCACGCTGCCGGTCACCGGACCTGCTCCGGCTTGAGTAACCGGATCGGACGCGGTCACCGCAAACGCTCCGGCAGGAACCTGGCTGAAAGTGTACGTTCCGTTTGCCTGCGTGACTCCGTTAAACGTTCCTCCAAATTGGGTCTGACCCGTAAGCACGAGAATCGCACTCGCATCGGGATTTCCCAGCGCGTTCAGCACCGTGACCATTACATTGCCCTGGCCGTTGAGATTGATATTGACCGTTTGAACCTGACCTTGGGTGCTGAGCGTAACGCTGCCCGTGCCCTGATCTCCGTCGCTGGGATCAGTCACGGAAATCGTGTACGTCCCAAGCGGCACATAGCTTAGCGTGTACAATCCATTCGCGTCCGCCTGCGTCGTCGCTCCATTCGACAGCGTGACCTGGGCGTTGGGATCAGGTGTAACGCCATCGGCGTGGAAGATCGTTCCATTGACGGTGGCCGATGCGGTGAGCGTTATATTCTCGGTGACAGTCTGCTGATCTGCCGTGATGCTTCCACTAGTAGCTCCTCCTTCCTGCAGCGCACTTGAACTCGCCGTCACCTGGAAGGGACCGACAAATATGTTCGGTACGGAGTAATTTCCGCTAGCATCCGTTGTGGTCGCGCTGACGCCGCCGAAAATGCTTTGGCTGTTCACCGACACCGTGGCGTTCGCGACGGGATTCTGTGAACTGTCGCTGACTACGCCCGAAACCGTCCCTTGCCCTAAGAATGTTACGTTACTCTGCACTACGGCTCCCGTCTTGGGGATGGTGCCGGTGCTGCGCCCATGGTTGCCATTGTTATCGGTTGCGTCCAGGGTAAAGGCGCCGACGGATACAAAGTTGAAACTGAACTGTCCGGCTTCGTTGGTGGTGGTAGCCGCCAGAGATGTTCCCGACAACACCACATTTGCATTGGCGACAGGAGTTGTTCCGTTGCGGCCAAACACTATGCCGGTGATCGTACCGGAAGCTGAGAGCTGAATGTTCGCTACTGCCGATGAGTTCGCATAAAGGTAACCGGACGCCTGGCCTTGCAGACCGGAGGTCTGATCGACGGCCGTGACCGTGAAGCTGTTGGGCGTGAAGCCGCTGAACGCGTAGAGGCCGCTCGCGTTGGTCGTCGTCGTGCGGGTTTCCGACCCAATGTTGATGGTGACCAGCGCGTTCGCATCGGGCGCGCCTTGCACATTGGTCACAACTCCCGAGATATTTCCGTTACTCTGGCCGAGTTGAATGACTCCGACATTGATGACAGACCCGGTGGGCAGTACTGGGTTTGTTGGATTAGATTCTCCTTCGAGAATCACGTTGTTGACCGTCACCCGGGCGATCGCCGTGATCGGTCCGATGTCGGCCGGCACATGGCTGATGGAAAAGAATCCCGTGCTGTCGGTCACCCCCGTGATGAGGCCAAACACCACGACCGATGCTCCCGCTACCGGCAGGTTCGAGTTCACCACTCGTCCTTGCACCGTGTTGGTCGGATCGAAAACTAGAGGATTGGTGCCCAGTTTCACTTCAATCCCATCCGGAATGCCGTCACCGTCAGTGTCGGGATTGAGCGGATTGGTGCCTAATTGCAGCTCCTGGCCGTCGGACAATCCATCGCCGTCCGTGTCGGGATTCAGTGGGTTCGTTCCCAGCTTCACTTCCATACCATCGGGAACTCCATCCCCGTCCGTGTCAGGATTCAGCGGATCGGTTCCCAGTTGATACTCCTGCAGGTTGGTCAGCCCGTCGTTGTCGGGATCGGCGCCGGCGACTCCAGGATCAGTAATGCTGAAACCGTATTTAAGCTTCCACGAATCGGGAATGCCGTCGCCCAACGTGCTCAGCGGAATGTTTATACTCACGGGAATGGTCGACGTTGCCCCTTCGTTGATGGCCGTGATGAAAACCTGTCCAGTCCCAACAGCAGTCACGAGTCCATTGTTGCCGACCGAGGCGATCTGCGGATTGCTGCTCACATAGAGCGTGCCCAATGCTTGCGTGCTCAAATCGGTTTGCGTCCCGTTAGTCAGCGTTCCCGTGACTTTTAGTTGAACCGTCTGCCCTGCTGCCGTTAACGACTGTGAAGGTGTGCTTAGGCTGATGGAAATCGGAGGAGGCGTGACCGTTCCAAACGTGATCGAAGGAATCTTCGTATTGCTGTTCGCCACTAGCGTGACGTATGCCGATTGCCCCTGCGTCGTTACTCCATTGTTCTGACAGAGAATGCGCACACGGTAATAGCCAACGTCGGCCGGGATGTTGGGAATCGCGAACGTCCCATTGGCGCTTACCTGCACTGACTGGTTTGCAATCGTGGCGATGCAGTTCTGATTGAGCTGCTGACCCAAGGTGTCGCAAACCCCTGCGAGAAAAAAGAAGGCGACTACAAGCCAAAATCGAATACCCGCCGCAACCCCAAAACGATAAACTCTGGTCCAAAGGAGGGCCGTGGTCTCCGTCGCCCTGCCACTGGCCGACTGACATGCCGATTGCTTGGGATGAGCCACTTTAGCCTCCTTTCTGTTTGTGCCGCACTCCTCTTATTGATTAGCCAAAACGCTCATTGCCTTGGGGAGGTTGGGTAAATCCGTCCGGATTACTCTTATAGCTTGCCCATCCGGCAAACTGACTACGTGAATTGAATCGTTCACGGCATAAAAAAATCGTTTGCCATCAGAGGAAAAACAGAGCAGGCGATTGCTGGAAAACGGACCAGCCAACGCCGGATCGCTAAATTCTCCAACCTTTTGTCCACTGGCCACGTCGTACAACCAGAACTTTGCTCCCAGAAGAGTTCCTGGAACGTTGCCACCTCCGCTGGTCTGCACCTCCGACTGCTGAATGACAAGCACTGTTGCGTCAGGCGTGAGGCGAGCCACACCCCAAGGCGCAATGACTATAGGCGATACTTGAGAGGTGACGAGGTCCACAGTCCAATACGCGGCTTCTGTCCGGGCTGCATTTGCCACCGCAACGCCGGTCTTGCCTGCCGCAGAATCTGCCGCTCCGTAGTTGAAGTAAGGCATCTTGGTGCCAGGCTCGATGGTCTGAAACGGCTTTAATTGCTCTCGTTGTTCAGCGGAGAGTTTCTCCAACGGGTTTACATTGCGAGCTTCCATGGAGGAGCCTAAGATTTTCGTCGCCCGTAGACCATTGAAGATCGTACTTCCGTCGGAACTGAAATAGCTGTTGTACAAGAGCGCCACACTTAAGTTGAAACCGTGTACCAATGTGCCTCCCGCTACACGTTTGACCTTCGTCGCAACCTCCTGCCGCATACTCGACGCTTTTGTCAAAGTCGAGCTACCGTAAACATCGACGATGGAGACAACGGTGGGTTCCGTCGCCGATTTTTCTGCAGCCCGGTCTCTGTAATTTAGGAAAAAGCGCTGTCCGTCGGGAGTCAGAAGCAGAGAGGGCCACTCTGCCTGTGCTTGTGGGATTGGTACCGATCCCACAACTTTCATCTCCGGCAATTGGAATACGAGAACCTGATATTCACGACTGCCCTCATCATCAGGCTTCGCCTTCGTAGGAAAGACCCCGTACAACTTGCCGTTGCCGGCTTGGAGGCGGTCGAACACAAGGTCGCAGCCTGGCTCAGCATAAACTGGGGTCTTCTGACATGGGGGCAGCACTGACGATCCCTCAGTTTGCGAAAGCTTCCAATCGGCGGCGAGACGTCCGTCGTCAGTCCTCAACTTCAGAAATGAGCCGTCAATCGTGAAAAAGTAAGCAGAATTAACACGCTCTTGTGAAGGCAGCGCTTCTCCGGCGTGTGCTTGCGCCATTACACACGAACAAATGCTCACTGTTGCTAGCACGGCAAATCCCCATCGGATGAACCGAGGTCGGGTCCAGCTTCTTACCTCCAGCTCTAAAGTCGCGCCCCTTTTTGTGATTACTGGCAACTTGAGCCTCCATTCAGAGGCGGCTGCCCCAAAACCAGGTTCACGTAATTATTATTGCCAGGTCTTTGCGACGCGGGAACGCGCACCCATTGCGTTGACGCCAAGTGAGTCGTGGGATCGATAGGCGTGAGGAGGAAAGCGGTATAGCTTTTACTGGTATCCATCTCAACCTGCCACTCATGCAGCGGAAGTCCAAACTGGTCGCGTCCGCTATATCCGTTATATCCGCGGATCACGTCCAGCTGAGTTTCGAGGAGATTAGAATTGAAATCTCCGGAAGTCAGGTCCGGAATAATAACGTCGCTCAGCACTATATTTTGCTGTTGCAGTTGCGCAATCATGGTGGTGACAATATTGTTGAAGGTATTGGTCCTGGAAATTTGATTTGCATAGAATCCAGGATTGTTAGTTGGAAGTCCGGTAAGCTTGCTGGTCCCTTCATTGGCGTTCTGCACCCAGTTCCAAATGTCAATGCCCGTATTAGGTGTGATTTGCATCACGCCAACGCCAGGAACAGGCGGCGCCGGGTTATCGTGAGCCCAATTCGGGCATGCGCCAGCAATGTGCTGAGGGCTATTGTCCGCTACGAACTGCAACCCGCCGCTTTCTTGGCAAGCGATCGCACGCAACGTGTTGTTTGGGAGGGATGCCATTAGATCAGAGGAACTCGGGTTCGTGCCCAAGATGTGCTCGTCGTCGTTATCGGGCTGCATCTTTGTGTCACCAGTCAGATTTAAGCCCTGAACGGTGGCATTCGCCTTAATGTCGAGTTGCCCTCCATATAATGTTGAGCCATATGTACCCGCAAAGTTGGGTGTCCACTGTCCGCCTGCGACCGTCTCTTGCACGGGCGGGGCAGCCACCGTAACCGAATTTCCGTTGCAATCGCCCGCCTGTAACGTCACCTGGGCCGTCCAATTGAATGTTGTATTGGGCGTCGGATCCGGGTCAATTCCGACGACCTGCGCGCTCAAGCCCTGAATCATGGGCATCGCTGGAGGAGGATTGAGCGTATTGCTCAGTGAACACATTGCAGGATTATCGGTACATGGAGAATCGATTTGGATTTGAACCACATTCGTATCGACTTCCGCCTGAAGGCTGGCTGGACAGGTATCGCAGCTAACAGTCACCGTGGGCAGGTAAGAATCGGCCGCCATGTAAGTATGGGAGACCGTGTCGGTCGTTGAAGTGCCCGAGTCGGTGACGGTGGTCCCATCGTTAAAATTCCATTGATAGGTGTAATTCGTACAATTGTCTGCGTCTACAGTTGCCGAAAACTGCACTGTAGTTCCAGTGGATGGGGTAAATGCGACGAAGATCGGATCACTGGATCCATTTGCCGTCATTTCTACGTCATTGATTTGTTGCTGAGTCTGACATGCGCCGTTCACGCATTGGCCACAACTTGTCGGGCCATTGCAAGAGTCCCCGCACGTCCCAGGTTGTTGGTTCCCAGCGCCACCGTGCCAACCGGAAACCGTCAACCCAAATCCGGGATCGGTCACGATCACCGATCCGTCCTGGCTCACTCTGGCCGTGCCTTCCACAACAAATTGCTCCAGATCATGATGGAAGGAAAAAATTTCTTCTACCTGTCCGGGCGCCAGACCATCCGTGTTCGGCAATTGCATTTGAATTGGTGGATTGAACAGTACTCCCGCCGGCTGCAAAGTACCGACGAGGCGCGGCGCAGTTCCGTTGGGCGGAGCCATCGGCACCCGGTCGCCGTGCACTTGCGATAGCGTCAACGTGCCCACATGGCTGCCGTCGGGGAACGTTACCGAATTCGGCGCCACGGTGTACACCAATCCCGGTACGCCCGTCATCGTCAACTGCACCGGCTGGTCGCCACCCACAACTTGCGAGTTGCTCGTGTCTAGCGCTGGCAGGTAAACCGGGTGCCCCAGCGTATTATTGACGCCCGGAATCGTCGCCATCTGAAACGACAGCGTTGGGAACGTGTACGGACTCGTACTCGTGGCGCCGTTAATGTAGAGCACGATATCGCCGACGGGCGCATTGGCAATGGTGAACTGCCCCTGGGCATTCGTCAGCGCGGAAAGATTCGTACCCTGTATACTGGCGGTGGCATTGGGAATGGGCGTATCGGTATCGTCCAGCACAAGTCCGCTGACGATCGTATTGGCGGCCGGACCGGGCACGACGCCAGAACTAATGAACGAGGACGACTGTCCTGTCATTCCGGGAAATGACGCCGTGACGACATTGTTGTTGATCCCCTCCTGCTGGCCGAGTACCAGTACGGCATAAGCCTTGCCGTCACTGTCGGTGCTGGTTCCATACATGCTTCCGCCGCCGATCAAGCCTCCACCCGACTGCACCGTAAACGTAACCGGCACATTCGCCACGGGGTTTCCTCCTGCATCAAAAACAATGGCCACCAGCGGTTCGGCCAAGGCAACTCCCACGGCGCCCATCTGCCACTCTCCGGAGACCGTGTGGATGACCGCAGCCGTTCCCACCGTGCTGTCCTCGGAGAACACGGCTTGTCCGACAAAGCCGGGGGCGCTCACGGAGACCTGGTTGATCCCTGCTCCATTGCGGCTACCGAGCTGGAATTGCACGCTGGCTTGACCGTTCGCGCCGGTCTGAATCGTCAACTGCCGTCCTTGCTGCTGGCCCGAGATCATAAAGCCATCGCTTTTGAGCACAGAAAAATTCAGTGCCACATTCGCCATCGGTTGCCCGAGCGCGTTCGTCGCCAGCACCACCAATGGCTGCGGCAGCAGAGTCCTGATGGGGGCACTCTGGTCGTTGCCGGAGACGATCGATAAAGTCTGCCCGGCCACCTGCTGCAACGTCACCTGAACCTGGTTTTGATTGGTGTTTCCGGCCCGGTCCGTAGCTACCGCGGTGATGGTGTTCTGTCCCGGTACGAGTAGCACGCCATGCGCGGCAAAACTGCGATTGGCCACCGTGGCGCTGACTCCGTTTACCACCACGGAAACCTGGTCGCCGTTTACCGTTCCGGTCACCATGTCATTGACGCCACCGGTAACGTCGACCTGCGGACTCGTAACTACCGCGCCGCTGACCGGGCTGTCGATGTGCACCACCGGGGGAGTCGTGTCCAAAATCACGGAAACGCTGTCTGAGCCGATGCCACCCGACGCTGTGTCGGTCGCACTGGCAGTCAGAAGATTCGTCCCTTCCTGCAAAACCACCCCCGTCGCCGTGAACGACGCCCCATTTATAGCTGCTATCACTCCGCCCACTGTGACCGTCGCGTTGGGATCGCTCACCGTGCCCGTTACCGTGACCGGGCTGCTCGAGAACAACTGCAGCGGCGCGGGCGATGCGACCTGCACCGCGATCGGCGATGAGTACACCACTGTCAACATAGAAGTACCGGTGTTTCCCGCCACATCGGTTGCAGAGACGGTTACGTTATTGCTCCCGGGCACCAGTCCAGCGGTACACGAGAAGGTGCTGTTTGTAACCGTAGCTCCCACTCCGTTGCAAGTTACGTTGGCGACCCCGGACAGCCCGTCGGAAACCATCCCCTGGAGCGTCACTTGGTTGGCGTTCACGTTGCTGTTATTGGCAGGCGCAAGGATATTGATCAGTGGCGGACTTTCGTCCAACTTGACCGTGTACACGGCAGTTGCCGAAAAACCCGCCGTGTCCGTAACGATTCCAGAAGCGGATTGATTGCTTCCCTGCGCACTGATCGTTTGGGGCGCCGGGCACTGCAAGATGGGAGACAGACCCGCAGTGCAATTAAAGGTCACGGTGACATTGGAATTGTTCCATCCGCTCGCGTTGGGTGCAGGGGAAGCCGTCGCTGTTATCATCGGACCAGCCAGCTCCAAGCTAACGGTAACGCTCGTAGTGGCTGTGTACCCGGCATTGTTAATCGCCGTGCCTGAGACTACCTGGTTCGCGCCGGCCGTGGAAACCACTACAGGGCTGGGACACTGTGCGATGTCCGAAACCGCATCCGAACAAGCGAAGGTTACCGTTACTGGCTGGTTATTCCAGCCCGCCCGGTTGGGGGTAGGAGCAACACTGGCAAGGATTGTAGGTGGAGTCAGCCCGATGTTAATTACTGAAACGGCACTATTCGTGAGGCCAGCCACGTCGGTTACAGTGCCCGTGATGGTCTGATTAGCTCCTGCTGTCGATACCGTTTGTGAGCCCGGACAGGTTGCGATGGGCGCCGCACCGGCAGTACATGTGAAGGTCACGGTAACCGGCGAATTGTTCCATCCATTGGAGTTCGGTTGCGGCGTTATGGAAGCCGTGATTTTGGGGCCGGTCAAATCTATGTTCAAGGTTGTGGTTACCGTTGCGCTGTTCCCTGCTTTGTCGGTCGCGGTGCCAGAGACAACCTGATTCGTCCCCTGGGTGCTGACAGTTTGAGCGGTGGGGCAGGTTGCAATGCCCGACAGGCTGTCGCTGCAAGTAAACGTCACCGTCACGGGCGTGTTGTTCCAGCCATTGCTGTTGGGCGGTGGCGAAGCGGACGCCGTTATCACCGGAGGCGTCAGATCAATGCTCACGTTTACAGTCGTGGAGGCGCTGTTTCCAGCTACGTCAATCACAGTGCCGGTCACCGGCTGGTTCGCGCCTTGATTGCTGACTTGAACCGCTGCGGGACACGACTGGATGGCGTAGGAACCCGCCGAACAGGTGAACGTCACAGTAACAGCGGAATTATTCCAGCCGTACGCATCGGGAGTTGGAGAAACCGATGCTGAGATGGCAGGGGGAACGAATGCCGCGACGGTAAACGTGACCGTAGCACTGGCGGGAGAATTCTGGGCTCCGGCGGCGGTGACAGTTACATGCCCGGTGTAAGTTCCCGGAGTGAGGCTTCCAGTCGTCGCTGACACTTGAAGCGTCTGGGGCGCTGTCCCGCTCGCGGGAGTTGCCGACAGCCACGACTGGTCAGTCGAGTCGGTGAAACTTAGAGTACCGGTTCCAGTATTTGTGATGCTCAAGTTCGCGGAAGCGGGGTTTGCTCCTCCCTGGATAGCTGAGAAGCTCAGGCTCGATGGAGAAATCGAAAGGATGGGCGAACCCGAAGCCGATAAGCCATACGCTGAGATGTAGCACGTGTTCCAAGTTTTTCCCGTTGTCCAGGTGGCCGGCAGCGACGTTAAAGTAGTCTGCGATGATGTCTCGCTGTGGCAAGCTGTGGTCTGCCTGTCGTGGAAGTAGGGGCTCGTCGCCTGGGTCCCCAGCAGCGCTATCCAATAACGACTGCCTGCGGTAATGCTGCTGGACGCAATCGAGATTTGGTTCCAACTTCCCGCAACTGGACTCGTCGTGCTTCCTTGACCAAGAAGAGTGCCCGGGTGATCTTTGCCATTATCAGCATACAAACCGATATAGACGGGGCCGGAGCCGGATGTCGCGTCGAGGTACAAATTCAAGGTCGCAACGCTACCGCTCGTGTTCGCAATGGCGGGGAAAGCTTCGGCTTGTCCAGCGGGATTTTTATCGAGATTGCTTTCAACCGCTTGATCCCCAATCATCACAGTCGCGGGCGAAGTCCCTGTAACGGCGTAGGCGGATATATTGCAAGTATTCCAGCTCTTGCCCTTGCTCCAAGTGCTGGGGAGGGATGCGAGATTCGATTGTGAACTGGTTTGGCTGTTGCACGTGGTCGTACTTTGGTCGTAAAAGTACGGCTTGCCCCCGCTCGTGCCCAGAATCGCAATCCAATAAGCAGTCCCAGAAGTTATCGTGGCCGCGGTCACATTGGCGCTGTTCCAAGTCCCACCAAAGAGTTGGGTGGTGCTCCCTTGGGTCAAGAGGCTTCCCGGCTTTCCACCGGCATCGTTGTAGATTCCTACATAGACCTTCGCAGCAGCAGAACTTTCATCCAGGAAAAAGTTAATGGACCCAACTTGACCGCTTGCAGTAGCGGTTACCGGAAATGCCTCGGCGAGACCAACCGCATCCGAATCGAGATTTGACTGGATTACTTGATTGCCCAGAAGAACGGTTTGCGCGTCCAGGCTGGCAGCGCAGAGTAACAAACAGAGTAGAACCGCTGTTTGTCGCATTGCGCGAGGGAGTAATCGTAGCGTCTGATCGCAACGCGTAAATACACGATCCTCCGATTTGCACCCCACGCACTTCATCTCTTTGTTCCCTTGGGGACCCGAACCTCTAGTGTCTTTTAGCGTCTCGCCCAAAAATGGCAAAGCGCACGCAGGTAAGGAAACGTGTTCGCAACACTCCGGATCTGCAATTTTCTATGGGGGCCCTAACACAACTACGCGCGATTAACGGAAGAACCGAAGGACCGCTGCTGATCAGCGCCCATCGTTAAGTCAAAAAGATTGCGCGAAACGTTAAGGGCAAATCCTGTGGATGTCAAGAATTTTTTTGATTGTTACGAAAACAGAACAGCGACGGTTGGAACGATTGTTCCGGAATCAATTCCCCAGTCCCGCATGACCGATGGCGAGTCCGTGTTTTGCCGGAACAACGCACATGCTCTCGAAGATTCCACCAAGAATGTCGGGAAGATAGAGAAACCCAAACCAGCCTGAGGGAACGACGCCGGATGGGGATGTTGTTACGAAATCCGAACAAGAGACTTGCGGGTCAGAATGATCGCTAGGGGAGAGGTCCACCGACGGTGGTTCTCGTCTCCTTGCGGAGTGCGGTCCCATGCATGTGGTAAGGTTCCAGCTCGTCAGCAACCGCTGGGTATCGCCGCCAGAAATCCTGGGCCAATCTGCCAACCGTCGGATCGTCGCGGTGCTCTGAATATGCGGCGCCTTCTTCGATAGCTCTCTCTCGCATGCCCAGTTGATCGCAGATTAACGACAAATAGTAGTGAGCTGTCTGATCGTCAGGGTTAATCGATTGTAGGGCCTCAAACTGCGCTTGCGCTTCCTTGTATTTCTTCTGCAGATAGTAGATATAACCGAGTTCCTGCCGTGCCTGCCGCATTCTCGGAAACTGAGACACTACATATTTCTGGTCCTCGGTGGCCGCTTCCAGTTTGTTTTGCAGCCTGAAAATCAATCCCCGGTAATACAATGCTCTGGGATCTTGGGGTGAAATTTCCAGCGCGCGGGCCAAAAGCTTTAGGGCTGGCTCATATCTGTCGTGACTTGCATTGGCCACCGAGAGGTTGCCTACACCGTCCGGTCCCTCCCGCTTGTTTTCAATCAGCTTGGAATACTCCGATAGCGCCAGGTTGATGTATCCATCCGCATAGGCCGGGTCGATTGCAATTACCTGACGAAACGCTTGGTCGGCCCGCCAGTACTGTTCCTGTCCCAAGAGAGCAATCCCATAGTTGTTCCAGCGCAACAACTCTGTTTTGCGATCTGCATTCGGCAAGACGTCGTTAGGGCCTAGCTGCACGTTGGCGACGGCAGATGCAACTTCCACGATGGGAAACTCGCGCGGAGCCTGGAAAACAAAGTCAGTGAAGCTACGTCGAAATCGCCGGTAGTTTACTTTCGCAGCAAGGGTGATTGGTCCGTGCGTATCGGCTGCAATCCAGAAACGGTAGCGTACAAGATCGGAACGCCCCGGCAAAATCGTATTGTCATAAGCTTTGACCTTGGTCGCCCAAACCTGATGAAGATCGTTCCATTTGCCAGTGACAGAGACCAAACGATTCGTGTAGCTGTGGGCCCGTTCCTCCAGGTACCCATTCGGCTCCAAGTACCCACTGTGATACAAAACTTTCCCACTGCTATCTTGTGCTTCAAACTCCACCCAGCTTTCATAGAAATCGCGCTGTTCAGGAACCAGCGAGTGGCCAATCCTCTTATTCTGGATGACCAGGCACGCCACCACTGCCTGGCCTCCCCGAAGGCTAAATGCGACGTCGCCAAGGGGTGCAACCAGTTGCGGCTTCCCGCTTGCACTCTCAGTCTCGAGGCCGAATACGTCGATACTGACCGCATCCTTCAGGAACTCCCGGACCTTTTCCAGCTGTTCCGAGTAGTTGTAGAACGCAGGGATCGCCGTATTCGCCCCAACAAAGCGATGCGACCTGATCTTGCCGGTCTTGGCGCCATAGTCCTGCGAGCTGTCCGAAGGCGGCATATGGCAAGTCTGGCACGTCGAAACGCTCTCCTTCTTATAGAAAGGCAGCGGTGATTCCCGCGACCAGGAGGACTGTTGCCATTCATCGTAAACGGAAAAGGCCCGCTGCCACTTGTACCCGTTCAACATTTTGGGAAGAGCCGCTTTGTGGCATACCGCACAAAACTCCGGCGTGCGATAAAAGTCCTTCATCACCGCCCTGCTGTGCAGCTCCGGATTTGCCAGGATGTCATCGAAGCTGGCTTGACCGGGAATCGGAACTCCGTCCTTGGACACCATCACAGCGGGGATGCCCATGATATAGCTACCCGTTCCCGCCGTACTCTGTATCTTCTCAATCGAATGACAGACCATACAGGTAACGCCGTCCTCATCAAACGAGCGGTCTAGCCCCGAGTTCTGAGTCAGAGAGCCTGAAAACAGCGCGATGGGATTGTGACAGCCCTCGCAATGACGGGTATATTCAATGCCTTTCTCGTGAAGGAGAAGTTCGACATTCCGTAAGTAAAAAGGGGCGCGAAATGAATTAGCGTGCGCGGATTGCCGCCATTGCCGATGAGCATCTTCATGACATTTGGCACAGTACGAAGCCGATGGGAACGCGTCCGCCGGGAAGAACTCTCCCGTGTTGGTCATGGCGCGACTCGGCAAGAAGGGATTCGGTCCGAACGGATACCGGTAAGTTTTCTCGACCTGCGCCTGATAGGCCACCGTTGCAAGCGATGGGAAATTCAGCCGGGACACCAAGAGGAAAACTGTGGCAACTAAAAAACCCAAAGCGCATTTTGTTCTGCGATTCACAACGTGCCACATCGGGTAATGCTTAGAGAGTTGACCGGGTGTGCTACTCTATCGCACTAAGAATTGATACTCAAGCCTTACTTTCGACCCCGCATGAAGAGTTGTCGATCTGGCGTTCTCTTTTTATCTCTGGAACTCTTAGTCTTGGCGTCACCGTTCATGCCTACTTCGGTTCGCGCTTCCGCCGCGGACACAACAAAACGAACTCTTACCGGAACGCTTGTAGATATCACTTGCGCTACAGACCCGAAGACAGATCTGGCCAAGCTGCGGGCGCATCACACGCGGAAGTGCCTACTGATGCCGATTTGCTCCGCAAGCGGCTACGCGGTGCTCACCGACGATGATGAAGTACTTCGTTTTGACACGAAGGGAAACCAACTGGCGCAACAATTGATCGAGAAGCACGCGCGCAATCAGCATTGGCGCGTGTCAGTCGACGGTTCCATCGACGGAGACCAACTGAACGTTCTCCATATTAAGCTGCTGCGATCGAACTAGGGATCAGTCGACTCTTTATCTTGTTGCGACTTTCCGCCGTTACCCGTCGGCTCGTCGAATTGATGCGGTGGCTTGCAAACGAGCTTTGGCGATTTCATGTTCGCACTTTGCTTCTCGAACCAATGAACGTCCTGAACAAATGAGCTCGCGGCTTGCTCGGCTCCCCGAAAACCAAAGGAAGCCGACGCACGCTTCCGCTACCCGAAATGGCCGTAGTCGCGTTCGCGAAAATGGGCGACCCATCACGGGAGCAGAATCGAGAAAAGCTGGTGTTTTCGTCCCGCAAGGGGACGGCACACAACGACACCAATCTGCTGCCGCGGCATTTGAAACCTGCGGCAAGACAGCTTGGCGTGCCTTGGGTGAGCTGGCATACCTTCCGGCGCACCCACGCAACGCTTCTGCAATTGGCCGGCGGCTCAGCCAAAGATGCTCAGGCACAGCTGGGCCACTCTCAGATCACAACCACTCTGGGGATTTACACCATCCCTATTCCCGCCCATCAGCGGGCGGCGGTAGA
>Ga0187771_10002047_pt1 | contig 13832 bp, 11 predicted proteins | sample 0116_SJ02_MP15_1_FD_133139 | JGI IMG/M metagenome (GOLD analysis project Ga0187771, IMG submission 133139) | Tropical peat soil microbial communities from peatlands in Department of Meta, Colombia - 0116_SJ02_MP15_10_MG | ecosystem: Environmental > Terrestrial > Soil > Wetlands > Peat | place... | reverse complement strand
CCGTCCTCCTTCAGGCTGACACCTCTCCTGTAAGCTTCGGTAACTATGTCGTCCCACCGCACCGTGGTAGAGGGGTTGCGGCGATCGAAGGCCACGCCCTCGGCGATAGCCACATTCTCGGGGCCGACCTTCAACATCTCAGCTGCGAGGGGGATTATCCTGCTCCTCAGCTTCTCTGCCGCGAGCTTAGACGCGTTCCCTCCGATTACCACAACCCTGGACGCGACGGTGGGCCCGCTCTCTCTATGCTTGGAAGTGTCTGGACGCTCCAACCTGAAGCGGGACAGAGGGACGCCGAGGACGCTCGAGGCGACCTGCATCATCCCTGATATGGCCCCCGTCCCGTACTCGGTCAGACCTGAGCCGACGGAGACGCTGCCGTCGGACAGCACTTCGATGTGGACGGCACCGTAGTCGTTCCCTTCGGGACCGAGCGAATTCCCGTGCATCAGGAGAGCTATCCCGAGCCCTCTCCTGACGTTCCCAGTCTGGTCCCTGTAGCGGCGCGCCTTCTCCCTGTAGTTGCTAGAGACGACGACTTTCTCGACGCACTGCGGAAGGCCGCAACTGGCGTCCATTACGGCGCTGGTCGCGTTCTTCTTCCCAGGCACCAGCATATTCCTCAGTCTGAACTCGAGCGGGTCCATCCCAAGCTTAAGCGCGAGATCCTCCATCTGGCTCTCAATCGCGAAGATGGCCTGGGGGCCTCCGAACCCCCTTAGGCTCCCGGTGTAGGTGTTGTTGGTGTAGACGAGGTAGGAATCGGCTTTCACGTTGGGTATCTCGTAGGCGCCGACAGTGTGGAAGGTCGCCCGGACGATCACGAAGACACCGAGGGAAGCGTAGGCCCCTGTGTCCCCAACGATCCTCGACTCGTCGGCGAGGAGCATCCCATCCTTGCTCACGCCTGTCTTGTGGCTTATGACGAAGGGGTGCCTCTTCGTGTGCATGACCATGGAATCTTCCCTGTCCATTCCGCAGTACACCGGCCTGCGGAACTTGACGGCAGCCAGCGCAGCAGTCGAACAGACATCGAAGGGAGTTTCGTCTGACTTCGGTCCGAACGCTCCTCCGGTTACCGCCTGTATGACCCTGACCTTCTCAGGAGGAAGCTTGAGGACCTTGGCAACAGCCGCCTGGGTGTGATGCGGGCTCTGCATGGAACCGATGACCTTCACTCCTCCGTCTTCGGGTATCGCCAATCCGACCTCCGGTTCCAGCGGAGCGGCATCCTGGAATTGGGTCCTGTACGTCTTCTCTAGGATGATTTCGGACTTCGAAAACCCTTCCTCCACATTCCCCTTCCTGATCTTCATCTGCCTCGCGATGTTCCCCTTCTCGTGGACCCTTACGGCCCCAGACTCCAGGGCTTTCAGCGGATCGAAGATGGCTGGCAGCTTCTCGTAGTCAACCTTGATTCTTGCTGCAGCGTCAGCCGCACCGGGCGAGGTTTCGGCGATGACCGCTCCAAGGATGTCCCCGGTCGAACGGACCACCGGGTCCGCGAACAGCTGCCTGTCAGTTAGGACCGCCGAGGACTCGTTCAGCCCCGGGATGTCCTTCGAAGTCAGCACGCCCAGGACTCCTGGGTGTGATTTCGCCCCCCCGAGCTCCATCCGCTTGACGATCCCGTGCGGGATTGACGAGTGGAAGAGCTTGGCATACACGGTACCCCTGGGAATCAGATCCGCCGTGTAGACAGGGCTCCCCAAGACTTTCTCCAGGGAGTCGACCCTGACCACGTTCTCTCCGATGTAAAGGAGCTCCCCCCTCTCCGCCTTCGCCCGTAGCGAATCCAGAAGTTGGGATACCTGTTCGCTCATCGTTCTCCCCTCTCGCAACCTTCGCGGACCGAGTCGATGATTTGATAGTAACCAGTACAGCGGCAGAGTATCCCGCTGATTGCGACCTTGATTTCTTCGTCGGACGGTTCGGGCGAGTGCCTGGCAATGTCCCAGGACGCCATTAGCATGGCCGGGGTGCAGAACCCGCATTGGGCGGCGTTGTTGGCGATGAAACTCCCCTGCATCCGCTTCATGGTTGGATCTCCCAGCAGACCCTCCAGGGTGGTGACCCTCCTCCCGTCGCACTGGGCGGCAAGCATCAGGCAGCTGTTCACAAGCTTCCCGTCCACCAGGACGGCGCAGATGCCGCAATCACCGGTGCTGCACCCCTCCTTGACAGATTTCAGATTCAGCTGATCCCTGAGCACATCGATGAGCCTGTCGGGAGCGTCAACCTGCAGCGGGTGCTCGGTACCGTTCACGTTGATTGTGATGGCACGCTTCGCCATTTCAGGAAGGCCCCCCAATCTGCCTGGTGCAGCGCTCTATGAGCCTCTTGAGAAACACCTGGGCCACTTCTGTCCTGTATTCTCCAGATCCTCTGAAATCAGAGGTGAGAGACAGCTCCGAGGCCAAGACCTTCTGGGCTTGGGCAACAGTCTGGCCCGTGACCCTCTTCCCACGAAGGAAGTCGCTGGTCTTGACAGCAACTGCAGGTATCTTCCCAGAGACCCTGTTTAGCGCCACCCTTGCCGAGCGGATGGTTCGGAGGTCGTCCTCCAGAGTCACAGAGAGGGCTTCATTCACGATGGCCAAGATTAGCATGTTTCTTCGCCCCAGCTTCTCGTAAGCGGTCCAGCTATGCCCCCCCGGGGGACTGAAGTTGACCTCGGCAAGCATCTCTGACGGCTTCATGACCGTTTCCCTCTTCCCCACAACGAAATCTTTCAGGGGGACGGTTCGTTCCTCTCTCGCGCTGACAAGCTTCAGGCTGGCATCCAGGGCCATGAACACAGGGATCATGTCTTCGGATGATGCCGCAGAACAGATGTTGCCGCCAACTGTGGCGACGTTTCGCACCTGTGGTGCGCCGAAGAGCATCGCGGCTTCTCTGATTACCGAGAGCTTTCCATGGAACAGAGGGGATTCGAGTAGGTCCGCAACTGTGGTCAGTGCGCCCAGGCGGATTGTCCCGTCCAACTGGCGTATGTATCTCAGGTCCTCCGTTAAGGAGGAAATGTCGAGCAGGACCGATGGGGAGATCTGCTTCCTCCTCATGCGCGGCAGGAGGTCTGTTCCGCTGGCTATGATGGCTACGTTCCTGCCATCGTGCTCCATGAATCGAAGGGCGTCACTCAGGTCCGTGGGGGAGTAAAGCTCCAGAGTAGACATCACGACTTTCTGCCATGAGTGGCCTTAGAGTTAAAAAACTTCATGCATCGCGGCATCATCACTCCTTTCCCAAGAACCACGAATGACTATCTGGGCCCCTTCATTCGAACCGCGTATAAGTCGCTGCTTCCAGGGTCGTCCTGTCATGAAAGCGCCACCGTACGTCGGTTCAATGGCAGGAAGAGACTTCCTGGACACAAACGACCATTCGCAGGAGGAAATCGCAAAAATCCTGAAGGCAGCGGAGGACCTGAAGGTCAAGTTCAGTAGGAGGAGGCCGACTCACTACCTGCCCGGCCGGACGCTCTTCATGCTCTTCTACAACAGGTCCCTCAGGACTAGGAACTCGTTTGAGGCTGGCATCTATCAGCTCGGAGGCCACGCCCACTTCTTGAGCCCCAGCGACGTCTACACGCCGACCCTGCCTGAGGATATGGTCCCCTACCAGACGGAGGCGATTGCTGACGTCGGGCGGGTGCTTTCAAGGTATGGCGACTCGATTGCCATAAGGGTATACGGGGATGCTGCGAAATGGACCATAGGGAGAGGGCACAGGATAATCCAGGAGTTCGCGAAGTGGAGCGACATTCCTGTCCTCAACATGGAGGACGACCTGTACCACCCCTTCCAGGCCCTGGCCGACATGAAGGCAATCATGGACGTCAGCCGCAAGCCGAAGGGGAAGAAGTTCGTGGTGTCCTACGCATATTCAGGGGGCCTGAAGCCCCTGGCCGTGCCCCAGAGCTGCGCACTGATCGGGACACAGTTCGGGATGGATGTGGTCTTGGCCCACCCCAAGGGGTTCGAGCTCGAGGACAACGTCATCATGGCCTGCGAAAAGAACGCTGACAGGTACGGCGGGAGCTTCGAGGTCTCGAACGACATGAAGGAGGCCTTCGAAGGGGCTGACTTCGTCTACCCAAAGGCCTGGTCTCCAAAGGAATTCGTCCCGCCCTACAGCAACACCGTGAACAAGGAGGGCGCGTCGCAGTACCAGGACCAGTTCAAGGACTGGAAGTGCACCCAGGAGATGATGGATCTGACGAATAGAGGGAAGTACATGCACTGCGGGCCCGCAGATAGGGGGCAGGAAGCAACGGACGAGGTCATAGACAGCCCCAAGTATTCCCTCTACTTCGAGCAAGCAGAGAACAGGCTGCACGTCCAGAAGGCGGTCATGGCCATGGTCATGGGCTCCAAGCGCAGATGATCAGCGGAGTGTAGTCGGTTGGTAGCTCAAGACAAGTCGATACTGGACGTCATAGGGAACACACCCACAATCAGGCTGTCGAGGATTCCTGCCGCAGAGAAGCTGGACTCTGAGATATTCGCCAAGCTGGAATTCTTCAACCCCAGCGAGAGCCTGAAGGACAGGATCTACAAGGAAATGATACTCGGAGCAATCGACAGGGGGGACCTGAAGCCCGGCATGGAGATACTCGAAGGCTCCACAGGCAACGCGGGCATCGCCTGCACCTTCATCGGAACCAGGATGGGGTACAAAGTGACGATCGTAATGCCGGAGGGGATGAGTGACGAGCGCAAGAAGATGATCAAGGCGTTCGGGGGAGAGCTGATACTCACCCCAGGAGGCGAGAGCGATGTTGACTTCTGCCTCACGAAGATCGAGGAGCTGATGGCGAAGCGGAAGGGGAAGTACTGGTTCCCCGCCCAATTCGACAACCCCGACAACCCAAAGGCGCACTACAAGAGCACCGGTCCCGAACTCTGGAACCAGATGGGAGGGAAGGTCGACGCCTTCGTCGCATCTCAGGGGACCGGCGGGGTCCTCTCGGGAATCGGGAGATACCTGAGGGAGAAGAATCCTGATGTCAGACTCTACGCCGTCGAGCCCTCCGAGGCGCCCATACTCTCTCACAGCAAGTGGGGTACTCACAAGATCGAGGGCATTGGCGACGGTTTCGTCCCGAAGAACCTCGACCTCAGCCTGCTGACCGGCGTCGTGACCACCACATCTGACGAGGCCATCGGCATGACTCGCCGCCTGACAAAGGAGGAGGGGATCTTCTGCGGCATATCCTCGGGATGCAACGTAGCTGCAGCTGTGAAGCTCGCCAGGAAGCATCCGGAGCTGAAGAGGATAGCGACCGTAATCAACGACTCGGGTGGCAGGTACCTCTCCACCGAGGTGTTCGGCATCAAGAAGAAGCAGAGTGTGACCAGGACGAGCAAGAAGCTCGACCCGTACACGGTGGAGCAGCTCAAAAAGTACCAGAAAGGATTCGACGTAGTGGAATAGGAGCTCCTCGGAGCTAGTCCCTTTGTCCTTCGTAGAACGGCTGGTCTGTTCCAAGTGCGGCACGAGATACGAGCCAGACGAGAACCCTGTAATGTGCCGAAGGAGGGACCTGGGGAGACTAGACGTCGTCTACGACTACGACGGGATTTCAAATAGGTTTGATCGCAAGAGTCTCGAGGCAAGACGATCGAGGGACATCTGGCGATACGAGGAGCTGCTTCCTGTCTCTTCCAGATTTGCCGTGAGGCTGGGCGAAGGTGGGACCCCGCTGGTTCGCGCTCGGCGCCTTGGCGAGAAAATCGGAATGAAGAACCTGTACCTGAAGGACGATACCAGGAACCCCACCGCGTCCTTCAAGGACAGGGCCATGGCGGTTGGCTCCGCCAAGGCAATCGAACTGAAGAAGACAGACGTCGCGACGGCTTCGAGCGGCAACGCAGCAGCCTCCCTAGCCGCCTACTCAGCCGGGGCTGGCATGAGTTGTCACGCTTTTGTTCCCCCCGACGCGTCTGCAGGGAAGATCGCCCAGCTCCTTCTCTACGGCGCCTCGATAACGAAGTGCGCGCAGGTGAAGAAGGGAGAAGATGCAACAGTAAAAGCGATGCTCGACGCCGTTGACAGATACGGATACTACCCGTGCCCTAGTTTCGGGCCCTTCAACCCTTACCAGGTCGAAGGACCGAAGACGATCGTGTACGAGCTCTACGAGCAGAGGGTCTCGGAAGGGTTCGACGCCATCCTGGTACCCACCGGGTCCGGGTGCCTCCTCACTGGCATCTGGAAGGGCCTCCGAGACCTGAGGGAGCTCGATTTGATCAGGGACTACCCCGGCATCGTAGCTGTACAGCCAACAGGAAACCAGGCTCTGGTCGGGGCAATCCGGAAGGGGGCGTCCTTTGACAGGATCGTTCCGGAGCCATATCCCGACTCCATTGCTGGAGGCCTTCTGGATCCGTATCCATGGGACGGAGACGCCGCCATTACGGGGGTAAGGGAGACGCATGGAGGAGGTGTCTCGGTTAGCGATCGGGACATACTTCGGTCCGTCAGAGAGCTGGCCGCCTACGAGGGGATGTTTGCCGAGCCGTCGGGAGCCGCGGGGCTCGCGGGACTAGAGAAGATGCTGTTTCAGGGAATCATCGGCAAGGACGACAGGGTGGTGGTCCTAGTGACCGGTTCGGGTCTGAAAGAACCCGACAGGATCATCGAGATGTTTGAGGGAAAGAGTGTAGGAGGTGCGAAGAAACCAAGCCGGGATCGGCCCTGACTCTATGGAGCGGTCCAATCTGACACATAGAATTTAAAGGCCGACCGGTCCCTTCTAAGAGAATGACCTCGGTGGAGCTCCAAGAGCCCCTCCAGCGCGTCGTCGAAATCCCCAGGGTGGACGCCTTGGAGAAGGCGCTTGGCGAGACGAAGTATACCACGGACAACGTGCAGGAGGACGCACTCTATCTCAGAGTCGTCAGATCCCCTCATCCGCACGCGCTGATTAGGAAAATAGACACATCCAAAGCGGAACATGTCCAGGGAGTGTTGAGGGTTGCCACAGCGAAGGACATTCCCGGGTCCAATTACATCGGCTATGTAGTCCAAGACAGGCCCCTGCTTTGCCACGACCGAGTCAGGTTTGTCGGGGATTCCGTCGCCCTAGTGGTCGCTGACACGCCGGAATCAGCCGAACTCGGAGTCCAAGCCGTCAATGTCGGATATGAGCAGCTCCCCGCCATCTTTGACCCCAGCGAAGCGCTTCGGCCGGGTGCGCCGGCGATTCACCCCTCAGGGAATCTGACCGCAAGGCACTTCGTCAGGGTGGGAGACGCCGAGAAGGGGCTTGCGAATGCCGATTACGTGATCAAGGGGGTGTACACCACCCCGGTTCAGGAGCATGCCTATCTGGAGACCGAGGCAGCCCTGGCCTACCCGAAAGCGGACAGCGTCGTCGTTCTGGGCTCCATGCAGAACCCCTTCATGGTGAGGAAGGCGGTCTCGACGGTGCTGGGCAAGGCGGTGTCGAACGTCCGCATAATCCAGGCTCCCACGGGAGGGGGATTCGGAGGGAAACAGGACGCCCCCGACGAAGTCTGTGCGATGGCGGCCCTGGGCGCGTGGCTTGCCAAAAGACCGGCGCTCTTGGCTTTCTCTAGAAAGGAGTCAACGGCGTTCCATCCCAAGCGGCATCCCATGGTATTCGATAGGGAGATGGGGGTGAACTCCAGAGGAAAGATAACAGCGGTCAGAGCTCACATCCTCGCCGACGGAGGCGCCTACGCCTCCCTAAGCGAGCGGGTCTTGTTTGTGGCTGTGGTGGTGGCGGGTGGACCATATGAAATCCCCAATGTGCACATCGATGGGTCGGTCGTCTACACCAACAACGTGCCCACGGGGGCCTTCAGGGGCTTTGGCAAGCCGCAGGCTTCGTTCGCTGCCGAGCTTCAGATGGATGAGGCGGCGGAGAAGGTCGGCATGGACCCCGCGGATTTCAGACTTCGAAATATCCTGAAGGTCGGCTCGATCACTCCCACCGGTCAGACCCTTCCCGACGGAATCGGCATCGAAGAGTGCATTCTCCGGGCCAGGGATGCTTCGGCTTGGGATGTGAAGCGCCGAATCGGACCCGGGCTCGGCACAAGGAGGCGAGGGATTGGGATGGCGTGCACCATTCATCCAGAAGGGCTGAACGGGGAGGCAGACGTGGCGACCGCCTGGGTAGAAATTACTCCCAAGGGGAAGGTGGTGGTGAAGACGGGTCTTACCGAATACGGCCAGGGGATTTACACCGGTTTCACCCGAATCGTCACAAAGGTCCTGGGCACGAGAGCGGACAGGGTATCGGTCGTCTCGCCTGACACAGACCTGGTCCCCGATTCAGGCCCCACGGTCGCCTCACGGAGCACCGTGTTCGGGGGCAAGGCGATTCTTCTTGCAACCGAGAAACTGAGGGGCAGGCTCGCCGGGGTGGCGTCCGAAATGCTCTCTTGCCCTGCGGACGAACTCGTCTTCGAGGGAGACTCGGTACGGAGGTCGGGCCATGAAGACAGGCGTTTGGAGTTCGGCGACCTCGTTTCGGAATGCTTCAAACGAGGCATCAGGCTGAAGGAGGAAGGGAAAGTCGTCAAGGCCCTGCCTGCGTTTGACAGGGGGGCAGGACACGGGGACCTGGCGCCCTCCTACGCCTTCGGAGCCCACGTCGCCGAAGTGGAAGTAGACATGGAGACGGGCAAGGTGGACGTAGTGAACTACACCGCGGCACACGATTCCGGAACGGTGGTTTCGAGGGAGCAGTACGAGAGCCAGATTGTCGGGGGAGTGGCCCAGGGACTCGGATACGCGCTCATGGAGGAGCTTATCCTCAAGGACGGAATCATCAGGAACCAGTCGTTCTTGGACTACCACATCCCCACCGCGGCCGACATTCCCAACATCAAGACCATCATGGTCCAGACTCCAGACGATTTCGGGCCATTCGGCGCCAAGGGGGTGGGTGAGGCGGGGATTGAGCCCGTAGCTGGGGCGGTTGCGAACGCGGTATACAACGCCCTGGGATTCCCCATCCGCCGGTTCCCGTTCACACCGGAAAGGGTCTCCGAGGCAATCGAAGGAAGGACATCCCGAACATGAAATCCTTCCAGTACCTCGCGCCAATCCCGGCCTTCGAATATGCGGCTCCCCGAACCCTCTCGGAGCTCTTCGAGACCCTGAACGGTCATGGCAAGGAGCTCCAGGTCGTGGCAGGGGGAACCGACCTCATGATAGCCCTGAAGGAGAGAACCATGGCTCCGAAGATCATCGTGGACTTGAGCCGACTCAGGAAGGAGCTTGGGGGCCTGGCTGTCGAAGACGGGATTCTGCGCATAGGCGCCCTGGCCACCTTCTTCCAGATTGAATCGAGTCCTTTTGTCGCAAGGTACGCCAACGCTCTCCGCCAGGCGGCCGCGAACGTGGGAACGCTCCAGATTAGATCAATCGCAACGCTGGGTGGAAACCTGGCGACCGCTTCTCCTGCCGCCGACTCTGCTCCTCCCCTGATCGCCCTCGGGGCCACCGTCACTCTCCTGAGCAAGTCCGGGCAACGCTCCTTGCCCGTCCAGAGCGTCTTCGCCGGGCCAAAGAGGAACGGACTTCGCGCTGGGGAAATCGTGTCCTCCGTGGAGATTCGAGCGAACGACGAAGTTCGGAGCGCCTGGACGAGGTCCGCTGTGAGGAACGAGAACGTGCTGTCCACGGTCTCGGTGGCGGTCGCTTCCACAGTAAAGGACGGCAGGTTCGGTCTGAGCAGGGTCGCGTTGGGCGCGGTGGCGCCTACGCCAATCCTAGCCGAGAAGGCCAGCGGGGCGATGACAGGGAGCGAAGCGACAGCAGAACAGGCGGAGAGAGTGGCGGCCTTGGCCGCTGAAGACGCCAGGCCGATATCAGACATCAGGGCCAGCGCGCATTACAGGAAACGCCTGGTCCTGGTGCTTACCAGGCGACTGATTCAGCAAATCCTTTCGGAGACGATGGTGCCTTGAAGGTGAAGGTGAGGTTTAGGCTCAACGGCGCGAGTAAGACCGACGAGATAGAACCCAACCAGACGCTCTGCGACTATCTGCACGACGTTGCTGGGACGACGAGCGTGAAGAAGGGGTGCGACACGGGGGAGTGCGGGGCCTGCACGGTGCTGCTGGACGACATGCCCGTCACATCCTGCCTGGTGTTGGCCCCCCAGGTCGACGGCCGCGAAGTGGTCACGACCGAGGGACTGGGGACCAAGAACGCTCCGCACCCCGTACAGCGGGAGTTCGTGGCAAAGGACGCAGTACAGTGCGGGTACTGCATACCGGGGATGATCGTCACCCTGTCCTGGATATTCGAGCATGCGCCCGAGGCCTCGGACACCGAAATTAAACGGCTAATGTCCGGGAACCTCTGCAGGTGCACGGGATACCTGCAGCAGATCGAGGCAGTCAAGGCAGCGAGAATGAGAACGTAGCCGGGAGCTGGCCTTTACATCTATAAGCAGAAACTCTCGGCCAGTTGTCATGCGCCCCCAAGACCTGCACGGCAAAGACCTGATTTCCACACAGGACTGGAAGAGAGAAGAAATCGACTATCTAATGGACTTCGCAGCGGAAATCAAGCGCAAGTACCGTTCGAACTCTGTCCCTGAACTCTTCAAGAACAGGACCTTTTTCATGCTCTTCTACAACACTTCGACCAGGACCAGATCAAGCTTCGAGGCAGCGGCGACCATACTCGGGGGACACTCTCAGTTCATCGACTTCGCCACGACCAGGGGCTCCGAGGGGGAGTCGATCAAGGACATGGCAAAGATGTACGAAAGGATGGGGCATGCCCTCGGCGTCAGAATTCTGGAATCTGCCGTCGACTTCGTTTACGGCAAGGGAAACGCCGCGATCCGGGAGTACGCCAAGTACGCAGACATACCCGTGGTGAACATGGCAGACGACGTATACCACCCGACCCAGGCGATAACTGACGTGTTCACTCTGAAGGAGAAGCTCGGGGCAAAGCTGGAGAAAAAGAAGTACGTCCTCCTCTGGACCTACAGCGATCACATCAGGAGCTGGGGGAGCATGCAGGATGAGATGCTAATCTCGACCAAGTATGGCATGGACACGGTCCTCGCCTACCCTGAAGGGTTCGACCTCGACCAGAAGATGGTCGACGTAGCACGAGACAACGCCAAGAAGTCAGGAGGGAGCCTACAGGTAAGCCACGACCTTGTCGAGGCGATGCAGGGGGCCGACGTTGTCTTCCCCAGGAGCTGGGCAAGCCACGAGTGCGTCATGACGGGGATGAACCGTTTCACGAAAGAGAGGGAGGTGGCGATGCACAACGAGCATAGGGGCTGGCGCCTGACGAAAAAGCTCACGGACACCATGACCAATGGCGGGATCGTCACCCACGTCCTCCCGGTGTTCCGAGGCCAGGAGGCAGACGACGATGTCATGGACGGGCCGAGGAGCGTCATCTACGACCAGGCCGAGAACCTTCTCTACGTGCGAGCGGCGGTGCTCGCCCTCCTCGCAGGCACCGCGAAGTAGAGCCAGGTGCCAACGAAACTGCACCTTAATCTACTCGACATTCCGCGCCAAACGGCGTGACCAAGTCCCGGGTCTTCTTCATCACGGACGTGCACGGCTCCACAAGATGCTTCAAGAAGTTCCTGAACGCGGCGAAGTTCTACAAGGCCAACATCCTGGTGCTGGGCGGCGACCTCACGGGCAAGGTCCTGATTCCAATAGTGGACCGTGGGGACGGCACGTACGGGTGCACATTCGAGGGCAACGATCTGTCGCTCAGGAACAGGAAGGAGGTGGACGGAGTGGTCGCGAAGGCGGATGACGCGGGCCTGTACACACGAATCATGACACGGGATGAGTTTGACGAGGTCTCGGCGGATCCGAGGAAAGTCACCGCGACTTTCAACAGGGCGATGTTAGACCGCGTCACAGAATGGATGCGCCTAGCGGAGGAGAGGCTGGGGAATACCGACGTGAAGTGCTACATCTCACCCGGAAACGACGACCTCTTCGACGTAGATCCACTGCTTAGTTCGTCAAGCTACGTGATTAACCCCGAAGACAAGGTGGTGTCCATAGACGGGGAGCACGAGATGATCACACTGGGTTACACGAACCATACCCCCTGGCATAGTCCAAGGGAGGTCGACGAGGAAGAGCTGGGGAGGAAGATAGAGAGCCTGGCGAGCGGCGTCAAGAACATGAGGGCCGCCATCTTCAACATCCACGTCCCTCCGATAAACACTCCCATCGACAGGGCCCCAATGGTCGACGAGAACCTGAAGGTGGTCGCGAGGTCTGGGCAGGTCCAGATGATTTCCGCCGGCAGTACCGCCTGCAGAGCCGCTATCGAGAAACACCAGCCGATGCTAGGCATCCACGGCCACATCCACGAGTCCCACGGCTTCGTCATGATAGGGAGGACCCTCTGCGCGAACCCCGGGAGTGACTACGGTGAAGGAGTTCTCAGGGGGTTCCTGACGGAACTGGAAGGGGACAAGATAAAGTCCCACATGCTGACGACAGGCTGAAAGCTACTCCGGCGGGATTTCCTTGTAGGCCAAGGAGATGTTGACTCCCCTGGCTTTGTGGTAATAGTACGACGCTGCGTAAATTACACCGCCCAGGATGAACGTCCCGACGACGAAGTATACCGTCAACGAGTTTAGGGACCACTGGGCAGCATTGGTGACGTACTGGTATGTCAGGAACCCGAAGACGCCGATGTTCGCGATTCCTGCTACTATAAGAATCAGCTTCGCCATACCCTTCTCCTTCCTAATGGCCCATACAGCGGCAGCAAGACCAACGAAGGCGAAGTAGATCATGGATGCGATTGTCGCGCCGAAGAGGCCTCCCAACCCGCTGTAGTAGAAGGCCGCCAGCGCGACCAGGACGACCGTGACGACTAGGGAGATCAGGAACGCCTTCACCGGCGAACCGAACCTCGGGTTCACGTCCGATATGGTGGAGGGGAGGAACCTGTCGAACGACTGGGCGAGCAGATACCTCGATATCACGATCACTCCATAGGCGAGGACGCTCAGGTTCGCCAGAATCCATCCGAGTCCTATGAGGCCCGCGATTATGTTGTTGTTGGAGACGCCCATGGCAAGGGTCCAGAAGTTGAACGGGGGCGTAAAGTAGCCGAACACCAGGGGCGGGTTGGAGTAGGCACCGTTGATGAAGGCCTGGCCGCCCACATAGTACATCGTCGCCAGCGCACCCGTAACAAAAGCGAACACCAGGAAAGCTGATATGGGTACGTTCCACCTCAGGGCCGGTTTGCCCTTGATTTCGCTGGCTACGGCAGGCGCCGCGTTGAGCCATGGGTAGATGAATGCCGCCATGAGAGGAAGGAGGTAGATGGTGTTGCCGAAGTTGAATCCGGTGGACCCCTGACTCGATACGAGGCTGTAAGCAGTGCCCGTTCCATTGATCTCCAACATCGTGCTGTTGAGCCCGAATCCATTGATGTAGTTCTGGACTCCGCTTGAGCCTGCGCTCAGCAGCTCCGCTATGGCAAGGAGTAGTGCGAAGAAACCGAAGATGGTGAGGATCGAAACCAGCCTGTACCCTGCCTTGGGCCTCACGATGTTAACCCCGATCAGGGCCGCGAAAATCACGGCACCCACGACCCACTGGGCCCCTGGGGTCGCTCCGGATGTCCCGCTAGGAACAGCGAGGCCCAGATAGGTAGTGCTGGACGAGTTGAAGAACAACCCGACCGACCCGATGGCGAAGACGGTCGACAGGACGATCAGCGCGAGATAGGCGGTAGTCTCCGTGGTGTATCCCATGAACGACAGCAGGCTTCCCGCAGGCCCACCCAAGGTCCTGGACACCCATACGTAGTCTCCGCCGGTCCTG
>Ga0187771_10002046_pt1 | contig 13835 bp, 15 predicted proteins | sample 0116_SJ02_MP15_1_FD_133139 | JGI IMG/M metagenome (GOLD analysis project Ga0187771, IMG submission 133139) | Tropical peat soil microbial communities from peatlands in Department of Meta, Colombia - 0116_SJ02_MP15_10_MG | ecosystem: Environmental > Terrestrial > Soil > Wetlands > Peat | place... | reverse complement strand
ATTAAAAGATTCTTTCACCAAGGTCATCTCTGCCTCCTTTCCCCAATACCATAGAAATTACAGGCAGATAATGACCCTGAACTCTTTCAGAATCAATTACCTTTTGTTACGTACAGTGGCAAGCTATCTGGCCATGGGAGGCGGGAACATTTCAATTCTATCACGTGTGTACTTTCTGTAACATTGAAAGGGGTGAGTTCCGGGGCCAATTCACTACCCTTGATTTTGAAATCGTAATATGATTCATTGAATGTGGTTCAATTGTATTCTATTTTCTTCTTGCCTTCTCTTCCATTAGCGGTCTGTATTTTTCCATGGTCTGACGATTAATTTCCAAAGGCACAGGGGTTGCAGGCGGAAGAAGAGGCCAATATCCTCGGCCCCCTATCCGTTTCTTAAATTCTTCCTGGGCTTCTTCAATCAGTCCTTCATTCAGCAAGAGATCCACTCCAGTCGACATTAAAACCTTGGCTGCCAAGAGCATTCCTTTCCATCCAAGTCCAGAGTTGGCCGCAGCATTCACTTGCCAGTTGTGCCACCCTACTCCCGGTGGGGCACAGGCTATAGAGGCCATAACGAAAGGAGCAAACCAGCTATACTCAGAATTGTCCGTAACCCCAGTTGAGCCCGGACCCAGAGGTTGAATCTGTCGATCCATCCCAATCTCCGGAGCATTACAACTCGTCTGTAGGTCTCGGGCAAACTTCTCCTCTTCAGGGGTGTAAAAAGGCACACCCAGATTGACCAGGTTCCGATACATTACTCCAGATAAAACCGCATTGGGGATCTTTTCATGAGTGACGGTGATGAACTCTTCGGTGATTTCGGTTCCCATGGATAGGGCTGCTCCTTCGGCACAGTGCTTAATCTGCGTCAGAATGGGTTGCATCTGGTCTACAGTCTGAATTCGGCCAACGCACCAAAGGGTTGAACGATCTGGAACCACATTGGGGTATTCAGGACCGACATCGGAAAAAGTATAGTTTAAGGTGTTAGCCGCCGTGGGTTCACCGGGCGGGATGTGCTCCCTGAGGAGTTCAATGGCGTGGCCCATCAGGATAGCGGAATCTAAGGCACTGCGACCTTCCCAAGGGGAATTACCGTGAGCCGCCCTGCCCTTAAAGTGAAACTTCATGTTAAAATAGGCATTGCATGTATCGTAGAGAACCCGATTGAGGTAGTACGGATGCCAATCAATGATGGCATCAAATCCTTTGAAGAGTCCCACCTGGGCCATGAAGGGCTTACCGATGCAAAGCTCCTCCGCTGGCGTTCCCAGGACTTTTATAGTCCCCGGGAGTCCATGTTTTTCCATGATTACCTTCAACGCTACAGCCGCTCCTACCCCACCAGGGCCCAGTAGGTTGTGGCCACAACCATGCCCAGGAGCTCCCGGGATGACGGGCTGCTTCTTGGGAATGGCCTCTTGAGACAATCCAGGAAGAGCGTCGTACTCGCAGTTGATTCCGATGACCGGCTTTCCACTCCCGCAGGTGGCGATGAAGGCTGTAGGAATCCCGGCTAGTCCCTTGTCAATTGCGAAACCCTGGATGGAAAGGAAATCAATGATGAGTTTAGAAGATCGTCGCTCCTCTAGCCCCAATTCCGGAAATTCCCACACTTTTTGTGAGAGCTCGATCAACTCGTTCTGATGGCCTTCAATCCACGTTAGTCCTGTCTTTTTGCATGCAGACGGCTCGAACATGATAAACTCCTCCTAGTTATTTAATGATAACATTCCTACTCTTTTTCAGGGAAAAGCTTGCTCGACAGCCCGCTGGGCATAAACATAATGGTAGCGACCAGCATTGCTCCGTAAATCATGAATCGGTATTCTCCAAACTCGCGGAGATATTCTAAAAGGACCGTAAGAGAAAAAGCTCCGATGACCGGACCCCAGAAGGTTCCAAGACCTCCTATCAGGGTGACGGCGATGACTTCTATCATGAGTTCAATGCTGAAAACAGAAGTGGGAGTTAAGATTAGAATGTAATGGGCATAAAAGCTTCCAGCCACTCCGGCAAAGAAAGAACTAGTGATAAAGGCCAGAAGCTTAAACCAGGTTGTATCAATTCCCAGACTTAGGGCAGCATCCTGCTCATCCCGAACGGCCCGAAACGCCAAGCCGATGAAAGACCGCAGCATCCAACCAATTAATCCGAGGGAAGCAAAAAAGATGACCAAAATGACATAGTAATAGGCAGTACGATCTCCCCCTGAAAAAGAAATCACATGGCCGCCCCACGGTGAAATATCCGTAAATCCTGGGATTCCCCACAGCCCCATCTCCCCTCGGGTCAGGCCCACCAGGTTCATACAGACAATCCGGGCAATTTCTGAAAAGGCAAGAGTGGTGATAGCGATGTATGGCCCCAGTCGTAAACGTAAACAGGGTAATCCGATTACAAAACCGGTCAGGCAGGCTGAGGCCCCTCCGATCAGCAGTCCCAACCATGGGGAAAGTCCTAATCTCATAGACGATAAAGCGGAGACATAAGCGCCAATTCCAAAAAAGGCCTGATGACTTAAGGTGAAAATTCCCGTATAACCACAGATTACATTCCAGCTGCAGGCCAAGACGGCGAAGAGGAGGGAAAGGATGACAATATTCATGATATAGGGGTCTTGAATAAAGACCGGAAGGATCAGTAAGATAATAGCCATTGCCGCGATGGCTTTGTTTTTTCTTGTGGGAAAGAATCGGCTGAACTTCACTCTCTGATCCCCCGAACTACCCAAGATCTTACAACACAGCTCACCATTCCTTTGTCCCAAAAAAACCAGAAGGTTTAAAAATCAAGAAGGCGATGAGAACTGCGAAGGCCGCCACATCTTTCCACTCCGAAGAAAGAAAGACAGTGGCAAGACTTTCGATGCATCCCAGTAAGAACCCTCCAAGAATGGCCCCCCCAAAGCTCCCCAGCCCTCCCAATACCACCACAATGAAGGCTTTTAGTTGGGGAGGAATGCCCATCCAGGGGTTCACCAGGAAAATAGGGGCCAACATTGTGGCCGCCAGTGCGGCTAGTGCCGAGCTAATCCCAAAAGTTAATAGGTAAACACGATGGGAGTTGATACCCAGAAGAGTGGCTGCATCCCGGTCTTGGGCTGTGGCCCGAAGGGCTATCCCAAAACGGGAGCGTTTCACGTAGAGCCAGAATCCTACCATGACTATTGCAGCCACAACAAGAATAAGTACCCGCTGGTAGGCAACGCGAAACCCGAAAAGATCCATTGTCCCTTCAATAAAATAGGGTACACTCTTAAACCGCTCGCCCCAGGCCTTTAAAGCGAAGTTCTGTAGGAAGATGGAAATTCCGAGCGTCGCTACAATTGGGCTCACATGCCAACCTGGCTTATCCAACAAAGGGCGCAGGATCATTTTTTCCATTAAGAGCCCAAAAACGAAAGCAATAATCATCGCTATGAGAATTCCCCAGAAGGGATGAAGTCCTAAAAGAATCAAGGAGAAATAAAGAACATATCCCCCCATCATGTAAAGCTCACCGTGGGCGAAGTTGAGCATTTTCATTGTGCCCCAGATCAAGGTCAGACCACTGGCCACCAGCGCGTACATACTCCCGAGAACTATCCCGTTCAACATCTGCTCGGCAATCAATTTCAGATTCATGCTTCTTTTCTATTTCCCTTGGTCAGCTATCCCGTCTCTCGTCCCTATAGCCCAAGATAAGCTTGTTTGATGTATTGGTCCTGGAGAAGCTGAAAGGCCGGCCCCTCCCTAACCACATGCCCCGTCTCGATCACATAACCTCGATGAGCAATCTGGAGAGCAATATGGGCATTCTGTTCCACCAGCAGAATGGTTACTCCCCTTCGGTTGATTCGCTGAATTACCTCGAAGATTCTTTCCACGATAACCGGGGCTAAGCCTAAGGAAGGCTCATCCAGCAGGAGGACCTTGGGCTGGGAAACCATGGCCCGGGCTATGGCGCACATCTGTTGTTCTCCACCAGAGAGGGTTCCGGCGAGCTGATTCCGACGTTCCTTAAGGATAGGAAAAATCTCCGTCATCTCATTCACCGCCGATGAGCGACTCTTCCATGCCGAAGATACGTAAGCGCCGACCATAAGATTCTCCATCACGGTCATGCTGGGGAAGAGACGTCGTCCCTCCGGCACATGAGAGAGACCATGGAGGATAATCTGATAAGGCTCGATCTTGTCCAACCTTACCCCGGCTAAGGAAATACTCCCTTTATTAAGCTTTAAGAGCCCGGAAATCGCCCGGAGAGTTGTGGATTTCCCTGCTCCGTTGGCTCCCAACATGGTGACAATTTCCTTTTTCTCAACCGCCAAGGAAACGTCCCAAAGAGCTTGGGCGTCTCCGTGGAAGACATCGATGTTTTTTATCTTGAGCATAATAAATTAAGTGAGCTTATTCTGTTGAACCGTTCGACCGCGTGAAGCCCACGCCTTTTAAAGTGCGGTAGAGAAATTTTTTGCATCTTGCGTATTATGCTAGAGCTTTTTCCTTGCTTGACCTTCCAAGATAAGCCTCAATGACTCGAGGGTCGTTAGCGACCTCCTCTGGTTTTCCTTCAGTTAGCTTCTTCCCGTAGTTCAACACGACTAAGCGGTCGGAAAGTCCCATGATGGCTTTCATTACGTGTTCGATCATGAGAATGGTGATTCCTTCCTCTCGGAGTACGTCGATGAACTTAGCCATCTCTTCTACCTCCTTGGGATTCAATCCCGCTACCACTTCATCGAGCAGTAGAACCTCCGGCGCAGTGGATAATGCCCTGGCTACCTCAAGTCGCTTTCGTTCGACTAGATTAAGGTTTTTGGCGCGCTTTTCCGCTTTACCCTCCAGCCCCACACGCTTGAGTGAAACCATAGCTTTCTCCTGAGCTTCTTTCATGACGTGGCGTTGCTGATGACCGAAGAAGGCCCCAACCAGCGCGTTCTCTAAAATGGTCATCTCTAAAAAAGGCTTAGTGATCTGAAAGGTACGAGCGATACCCAGTTTGCAGATTTGATTGGGTCTTAGGGGGGTAATATCCTTGCCGCGGAACAGAACTTTCCCTTGGTTGGGTTTATAAACTCCCGCAATGATATTGAATAAGGTCGTCTTCCCTGCCCCGTTAGGGCCGATCAGTCCTAGGACCTCTCCGGCCTGGAGGTAAAAAGAGACCTCGCTCACAGCGGCCAAGCCGCCGAAGTATTTGGTTAATTCCCGCCCTTCGAGCAACGGAGGATTCTTCTCTGGATACACCGTTTCGTTCATTCTTGATTTAAACAGACCAGAGTCTTTTAAAAAAATCCCGGGCGAGAGGGCAGAAAGCAAAACGAGAAGATTATAAATCTTCTATTCTGGCTTCTGAATTCTCCATTGTCAGAATTAATCCGGAGAATCTTCGTTAATTTGCTTCCAGTAAACCCAACACCCTATGAAAGAACTCGGAGTTTCCTTTGGGTTAGATTTACCACCTTCGATAAGGTGCAAGTTAGATATTTGGCACACCCTCATGTTCCTGTTTTGAAGAACAAGATTTTACCGATGCAGGGTGGATGTTCTTCTATTTCAACCACGGTGGGGGTTGAAATTGTGCAGAAGCGACGGCAGAAGGCCAGATCACCTGGCTCTTCCCATCCACAATCTGAGCGGTGGGAATAGGCATGAAGTCCTCACCATACTTTATCTGATGATTGGACTGCTCAAACACATACCTCCCCATGATCCCTTTTCTGTCCAGCTTGGAAAGTGCTTCGACAACTTTCTTGGTATCGAGAGACCCGGCTCCCTGGATAGAGTCCAGCATATTGTTTAGGCCATCGTAAGCGAGGCCATGGTCCATCTTCATGGTGACGTTCCAACGCTTCTTAATCACTTCGGCAAACTCTTTCTGTCTCGGGTTATGAATCGGGTCCAATGCCATGGGAGACCATAGCAGGTAATCCGCCGCTTTTCCAGCCTGAGGCACGAACTCCGGTTGTGACGGATAAAAAATCGCATGGTGGTAAACCTTGAGTCCAACTTCCTGCAGCTGCTTGACTAACGCAACCCCCGAAGAGAGAGGGGTGAAAACTGACATCAAAACATCGGCCTCCAGATTTTTCAGCTTCCCGAGTTGAGGATAGAAATCCGAGTGGCCTAATGGCACGGTCTCCATGGCCACCGCCCGGAAACCAATCGAGGTCAAATGTTCTTTAGCTCTTTCGGCATTAGACCGTCCATAATCCGTATCTTCGATAATGAAGGCAATCTTCTTCGTCTTTGATCTAAAGAGACCTTTGCTTTCGAGGAAGCGGTAGGTTGAAAAAACGGCCTCTCCATAACCTGTGCTTCCCATCCCCCCTTTCCAGAAATTCCAGTAACGCTGGGGGTTGTTGGCGACCTTTTTGGCGATTTCGTCACTGACCGGCTCCACACTCATCATCGGCTTGCTATACTTGGGAGCCAATTCCATGACGGCCATAGTCACCGAACTATGAAAGGCATCGCCCAAGAGGACATCCACTTTGTCGCGGGTGAAGAGCCTTTCGGCCATAGCGACACCAACCTCGGGTTTCGACTGGCAATCTTCAATGATGACTTCCACTGGGATCTTTTTATTGAATTCCTTGATAATCACTCCGCCTTTGGCATTCCATTCCTCCATAGCTAGAATGAACCCCTGTTTCAAGGCCACTCCTGCCTCAGCGGCCGGACCTGTCAAAGGAGCTGTGATGCCGACTTTAATTGTTTTCGGCGGCGTTCCGGCCAGTATTGGGTGGACAACGAAGATGGCCAAGACAGCTAAGATCAACAAAAACTGAATAACCATCATTATTCTTTTCTGCATTTTTCAATCCTCCTTTTTAGTTGGAAAACGGTTTTCATAGTGAATACGGCTTTTTCCTGCATAAATAGGGATGATAAAGTTGACATGTCTTGCATAGTAAAAGATCAAACGAAAAAGTTCAAGGCATTTTGCATGGCGGACCTAAGAAAATCTAATTGGAAAAAGTATTAAAAAATTTCCCTAAGACTCTCAGAAAGTATATGCACCTATTTGAGCCCTTTCTCTTTTTTTAAAACGGTGCATGATTTTCGTCGTCGGGTTCTCGCCCTTCCTTCTTCTCCCGTTCTCCTAAATCGTAATCAGTTTTGACTCGATCACTTTCGTTATCTGCTTCTTATTCCCGTCCCTATTTTTCTGCTTTCCAGTCTTGAGGCTTCCCTCCACGTAGATATTCGACTCTCTTAGGAGGTATTGTCCGGCGATCTCGGCCATCTTTCCAAAGAAAATGATGTTGTGCCGCTCCGTTCTTTCTTTTTGTTCACCATCCTTCATGTAAGACTCGGTAGTTCCAAGGCTCCAGGTGGACACGGAGCCTGCATTTTGCAACAAATTCTTGTTAAGATCTCTGCTAGGAAGCTGAAATGGTAGTTCGCCGGTCTGAACTCTCTGTTTCCAACATTTCAAAAAAGCGAGGATTTGATTTCCATATGTTCATCTGGGATGCGTGATTTCAACCCGTAATCCGCAGCCCAAGATATCGTCGCTGATCAGCGATTGGTAGGTGAAGTCCGCAACCCGCTTTTTGAGGATTCCTTCCTGAAACACTCAAAATCGAAATTTGCCATAGGATTGAAGATTACAATCCGATATCCTCACTTGGAGGATAGTTTAGAAGCCGCCAGGCAATGTTTGCTCTAAGGCTTCGAAGGCACCCACAAGTGTTGTCTTTTCCTGCGCTTCTATGATAAAGAAGAAGCTATGGACAAATCGCTTGTAGAGAAACCAGACTATGGCAATTGGACTCCAAAACTAATGATTTATGTTCCCCTCGCTATAACCCTCCTGTTCCTGGCATCGAGTATCATGTGGTCTTTCCTGCTGATTCCGGCTGTGTTCTTCCTGCTGATCGCTGCCTTTCTATTCTATGTTCGCTTCAAGCTTTCTCCTAGAGCAGGAAATGTCCAAGATTTGATTTGGAGCTTCGTAATAGAACACTTGGACTGGAATGGAGAAGGCAGAGCCTTGGACATTGGGTGCGGGAACGGTGCCCTTACTATCAAGCTCGCTCAGAAGCACTGTAAGGCACAGGTTCTCGGAATAGATTATTGGGGAAAGAAGTGGGATTACTCCATGAGCGTCTGTGAACGGAACGCAGCGATTGAGGGAGTCAGTGACCGCGTAACCTTCCAGAGAGCCAGCGCCGCGTCATTGCCATTCGCTGACGAGTGCTTCGACGCAGCGGTGAGCAATTTCGTCTTCCATGAGGTCGGTGGTGTCAAAGACAAGCGTGAAGTCATTCGTGAAGCATTGCGGGTTCTAAAGAAGGGTGGCAAATTTGCCTTTCAAGATGAGTTCCTCATCAAGAAGATGTATGGCGGTCCGGACGCATTGATCACCACTATCAAGGGCTGGGGAATAGGTAAAGTAGAGTTCATGCAAACCAGAAGCTTGCCCTTTATCCCACGACTGTTGAAAGCACCGTTCATTTTGGGGACTATGGCGATGATACGCGGAGAGAAATGAGCGGCAGGCGCAAGAACAGCCCAACAAGGCGTTGGAGCCGGTCGCTTACGCTCCGGCTCAACTTTTTGTTATACTCGATTTCAATCGAAAATCTTCAGGTCACTTAGAGAACGTATCCTAATTCTTTGTAGGTGCAATGCTCAATGAGTACGGAGGGTTTTTGTGCTTACTTCTCCGATGCTCACAAATAACTCTCTCTCCATTTCTGCTTTTTGAGCGAGGACTTATAGATAAGTCTCCCCCAAACCATTACTTCCCTCTTTGAATAACTCAATGGGCTTATTTGCCGAAATTGAGATTCCTTCATTTTGGAGGAGCTTCTGCTGATTATGGAGTGAAGTCTTCAGAAAGCATCTTCTGCGGAGGGCGGCTATAATGGAAGGAAAAGAAAATGATCCGGTGACTTTCAAAAGAAATCTCCACTCTTTGGCGGTTCTCCTGTTAATCCGTGGTGGGTCTTTCTGCCTATTTCATGGGCAAACAAGGGGGTAGCAATGCAGCATTGCTTCCTGAACTCTTCATCTTTGGATTTTGCCTTACAATACAACACTTCAATCAGAAATCACCAAGAGAGGAAGTTTTTGCTGAGGGAAATTATTTCTTGACAGTTATATTGTTTAAGAGTACATTCAGATCCAAATTGTTTTCTCCTGCCTGTCCTAATCAACACTACAACCTAATCTCTAACCTTCTGGAGAAAGTGATGGAAAGAGGTGTCCAAAAGAAGCCGACATGATGCCGCCAGAAGAGAATCATGCCCAACGCTTTAAACGGAGGCAATGATCATGGCTGGAGATGAGATAAATAAACTCTGAAGCAGTGCTAGTGTGAACTTCTTCCGATTAACTTTTATATTTAATTGGATATTACATTAAAGGAGATCATTATGCCAGGAAACGTATCTATTGCCGCTTTTGTACTGGGTGCCGTTTTATTGCTCATTTCATTAATAGGCGGCCGATTTAAAATATTTGGCGTAGAAATATCTAAAACGGCAGGTCGATTTAGTAGGATTATTTCAGGAATATTAGGATTACTTCTTGTATCATTTGGAATATGGAACTCTGTTAAACTACCATTACCACCACTTAAAATTGGGTATGAATTGCGTCTAGATAGTGAATCAATTAAAAGAAAACCTAAATGGACTTTTAATCAAGCGCTTGAAGATTATAAAATTAGTGAAAAGCAATATACTAACAATAATGTTCAGGGCTTCTATAATGGCGTGCAGATAAAGTTTACAGGCCGAGGATATGAATTGTTTTTGGATTATGAAGCTGTAGGGAAAGAACCTAATTGGTCTTTTTCAAAATCTTTGGAGAACTTCCTTTGGAATACTCAAAGGTATCCAGAGAAGAAAGTTATTGGTTATTATAATGGTATACAGATGAATTATACTGGAGTAGGATATGAATTGTTTTTGGATTATGAAGCTGTAGGGAAAGAACCTAATTGGATATATTCAAAGGCGCTTGAAAATTACAAATGGAATAAAGACAATTATCCTGAAAAAGTTGTTGATGCCTTTTATAATGGTAAAGAATTACATTAATTGGCCTAACATGCGGTTGAAGTAGACTGCGGGGGTTTCTTTTTAAGTGCTGCTCTCTCTTGTTGATTTATGGCATATGCTTCTTTGCAGCGCGGCTGCTTAACGCGTAATTACCCTCTTTTTCAACTCGTAATCTTCGATTCCTGGATATGGCTACCATTAATAACTTGTACGTGTAAGCCTCAAGCTCCAAGAAGCTTCTTTTGCCCAATTCGACGCAATGTTTCCGCTTGAATTTAGAGGCAACCCCTACTCATTCCTACTCATTTCTCATTGACACCCCGCCCCTGATTTAGTACACTCCAATCAGGTTGAGGCGATCCGTCTTTAACCAGTTTCACTCCTTTAAGGGGAAGGTCTATAAGTCATCATACCAATGGTAACTTTTAGAGAAAAGAACTAAAGGAGGAGATACCATGTTGCTTACCAATGATGAGGCAAAGCAGATGTATTGTCCATTCAAATTCTCGCACCCCGGAAACAGGGAAGCCAAGACATGCGAGGGATCGAAATGTATGGCGTGGCAAGAGCGTGTAATTCCCGTTCGTGGGGAAGGTGGATATTGTAAATTAGCAGGGAAGCCGGAGTCGTAGCTGATAATTGCAACCCCATTTCTTGTGGACTGTTTCCTGAAGCCATCAAGCCATGAGTCGATATCGCTATAGCAGATTCCAACTGGTAATCCTTGAAAGATAATCTTAACAAGCCTGTTTTTTGTTTGACAGGCGCAACGCTTTGTGATATCCACAACCTTGGATGGGGGTTTCTTCGTCAGTTCCTGCAAAAATAACCTAACCACAAAACTCTTAACCTTATTGTAGAGAGCCATGAGCAAGGGTTTTCAGAAGATGCCCATACGATAGGCTCCATAGGTTTGAGATCCCTGTGGAGCCTTTTAAGGCCAATCTTGAGCGACAGGGAATATTCCTCTTCCCCAATTAGTATCAAGAGCCAGAAAGGAGGTATATTATGCGGACACAAAAGAAGATCGCGATGCGAGTTCTCTTCGGAATATTCGTGCTCAGCCTTATCGCGGCTACAACCGTTTGGGCGCAAACCGCCGAGGAGAACTTGAAGCAGAAGAACATCACCCTTCCTACACCCCCCAACCCTGTCGCACACTACGCCCAGGCGGTTCGTAGCGGCAACCTTCTCTTCCTCGCCGGCCATGGCTGCCTCACCTGCATGCCGGGAAAAGTGGGCAAGGATCTCTCACTTGAGCAGGGCTACCAGGCGGCGCGTATTACTGGTCTGAACCTTCTCGCCACAGTGCGCGCCACGCTCGGAAGCCTCAACAAGGTGAAGCGCATTGTGAAGGTTCTTGGCATGGTGAACTCCGCTCCCGAGTTCAAGGATCACCCGAAGGTCATCAACGGATTCTCCGACCTCATGATCCAGGTTTTCGGCGACAAAATAGGCGCGCACGCACGCTCTACTTTCGGGGGTGAGATACCGTTCAATTTGCCCGTCGAGATCGAAATGGTGATCGAAGTTGAGTAGCGGCGATCATAACCTTGGACGCTGGCTCCTTGCATAACAACGCAGTGGACCGGGCCGGGGCATTGCTCGCTCTGGCTGATCACTGCGCTCGTTATGCTTGCTTTCATCCGGTAATCCTTGACCGTCAAAGCTATCTTAGATTCCACCTTTCTAGGTGCAAGAAACAACCCCTCTTCTAACATATTCCCCCCCTAAAGTTAGAAAGTTTCGCAAATTGGCGGAGAATCCTCCCAAGGCAGAGTGACAAAATGGAACATGAGGTGGGAAGTCTTTACCATGTTTCCTGTTCCGATATAGACATAGGTTTTAAAATGCCTAACGTTTACAGTTACTTACAACCTGATGCCATTTGGGTATAAATCTTGCTGTTGGAATATCACAATTCGGGGCATCCAAGGTTGGATCAAGGATGGCACACACTTGCGCCCCTAAAAAACCCTGATAGGAAAATGCTTAGTTTGATATTTGAAAAGGATTTCCAAAAAGCGGTTTAACTTGAAAAAACGAATGAGACAAGGAGGCTATTTTGGATAAAGACTACTTTAATGTTCTTATCTTTGGCCAAAAGACCTCTAAGACTCGCCACCTCAGAATACACAAAAAGACCTTCAAGGTCGGACTCTATCTCCTAAGTTTCGGTGTCCTCGTTACCATTCTCTTCCTCTGCGACTATATTCAGGTTAGAAAGAGAACCTTCGAACTGAATCAGTTGCGACAGCAGGCCCAAGAGCAGAGATCCAAGATTCATTTCTTCTCGTCGAAGATCGAAGACTTGGAGAAACAGCTCTCCAGGTTGAAGGATTTCGATAAGAGAATTCGCATTATTGCTAACCTGGAGAAGGGGCAAGAAACGACGGTGTTCATAGGAATGGGTGGGCCCTCCCCCTCGGACGTCCGAGAAAAATTGAAGACAGAGAAAAACGAGATGGGACTGGCTCAGCAGATGAGAACCGACATCGAACGTCTCGAATCAGAAGCGACGTCTCAGGAAGAGAGCCTTTCCGAACTCGAAAAACTTTTAGAAAGCAAGAGAAACATCTTAGCGCACACCCCCTCGATCTGGCCGGTTCATGGATGGGTGACATCGGGTTTTGGTTTTCGAACCAATCCCTTTACAGGGTTGACCCAGATGCATGAAGGCCTCGATATTGCGAATCGGGTTGGAACCCCGGTCATTGCTCCGGCAGATGGGATCGTTTCGTCCACAGGGAAGGATTCGGCCTACGGGAATTTTATCGTGTTCTCTCATGGATTCGGGATCATCAGCCGCCACTATCACCTCAACAAAGTTTTTGTAAGGGCTGGGCAGAAGGTGAAACGGGGGGATAATATTGCCGAGGTCGGGAATACTGGCAAGTCAACAGGTCCCCATCTTCATTACGAAGTAAGGGTAAACGGCATTCCGGTTAACCCGCTGAGATATATTGTGAATTGATACGCCCGATCAGAATAGGCGGTTAAATCCGCTCATCCCATTACCTCCCTCCTTTCAAAGCACGTTCGGGGATCTGATTTTCATATATCGACCTGGGATAGATGATTTCTCCGATAATCCTCAGCCCAAGATGATACCAGTAAGTGATGACTCGTAGGTGAAGCCACCAACCCACTTTCCGAGGATTCCTTCCGAGACTGTCGAAAAACCCTTCAGTATAGTTAATACCTGATTTTTGGGGGTCTCACGACCCTTCGTAATTGTGAGATCGTTGATTGTGGCGCATTCTGTGAGGTCGTTTTTTTCTGCATCTCCCCCAAGAATGTACTTGGAGGCTTTTTCGACAGTCTCTCCTGTACTCTTCGGATCCGTATGGACCTTATCCATGCAATGTTTCAGGTGGAAATCCTCAATAATGATTGTTCGGAATAATAGACCTTTTATTCGCATGCAGGAAATCCCCAAATTATGATAACCATACGATCACAATGAGCAGTCCCTATACGAGAGGGTCGTTACATTCTTGAATTTTCATTCACAAAAAATACATGAATGGGTACGAATTTTACAAATCACAAATTGCAGTATAATATAAATAATTGTTAGGTATCCCGGTCGAGCCTAAAGGAGGAAAGACATGCAACCTCATCTCAAAGATGTACTGAGCGCACTCCTCATTCTCGGTTGTGCTACTACACAGGCAGTTCATGCCCAAGATCGTCAGCCTACGGGCGTAGTGTTCGAGAACGTCCGAATCTTCGATGGCACTTCCGACCGGCTTTCGGCTCCATCAAACGTGCTGGTGGTAGGTAATGTCATCAAGACGATTGCCAGCACTCCCATTGCTACCCCGCCT
>Ga0187771_10002045_pt1 | contig 13837 bp, 13 predicted proteins | sample 0116_SJ02_MP15_1_FD_133139 | JGI IMG/M metagenome (GOLD analysis project Ga0187771, IMG submission 133139) | Tropical peat soil microbial communities from peatlands in Department of Meta, Colombia - 0116_SJ02_MP15_10_MG | ecosystem: Environmental > Terrestrial > Soil > Wetlands > Peat | place... | reverse complement strand
TGGCTACGGGCCTCCCATGTTCGGGCCTTACTACGACTCCGTAACGCTTACATCCCCTCCTTCGAGATTCTCAAGGAAGGGAGGAGCTAGGTGACAACGACAAAGGAGGAGTGGAGGACAGCTTCAGGGTGTTTCTGGATTTACTACAACACTCGCAGGGGACGCGAGCCTAGCCGCCAGCCAAAGGAACGCGAGCTCTGGGAGAAGTCTCCCTGGATCATCAAGCACTTCAAGAGCAAGCAAGCCAGCCTGTCCAAGGACCCTGACCCCGCCGATTGGTTAGATATCTATGCACAGGAACTTGAGAACGACGAATTGGTCAACATAAAGTCGGTCTACGTCGACCGTCCTCCCTCGAAAGGCCTTGGGAACTCCATCAGATATGTCCGCGCGCACGTTCCCCCGTTGAGAGGGAAAGAGGATTCCATCAAATACGTCCGCGCTTATCTCTGGATCGAAGGGACAATCAAGTACAGATGACTCGGCTCGCGATTTAGGCCCGGAGAGTCAAACTCACGTGGCTAGATTCATACATCATCCTATCGTGTACCCGCCGAGGAAAAGCATTCAAGGTCCACCGTCTTCGAGTACAATGAGGTTGGTGGAATACCTAGCCAGTGTCTACGGGAGGATTCGCACTCCAGTAGATGCGATCCATAAGTGATGGAGCAATCGTCCATCCCCAGAAGCGAGCTCTGGTTTGGAGGGAGGGCGACTTCAAGGACTTCCCCAACAAAATCAATGGAAGATACGTTCTCCGTAGCCTTCGAGCGTCTCGCCGGTAGTACTCGATGAGAGATGGAGGCGCTTCTGCCAAACGGCTCCTGACAGCCTTGCGTGCTATCTCGCGCGCATGCTCTCGTTCTACTTCCCATTTCCAGGCAGTCAGTTGTCCTGGGTGTTGCCGATATCTGTAAAGTGGGAGAGGGACGTACGACCCAAAGCGCCTGTGAATCAGTGAGGCTCTCAGCGCCCACTCCCAGTCTTCGAACGCCGTTAGGCTTTCGTCCAGTAACCCCAGGTTGAGGAGTAGTGGTTTGCGGATGAAGCCCATGCCACTGAGGGCGCTGTAGCTGAACGGGAGACGTCGCCTCCGTGTCGGGTTCCACATGCTCCACAGCGCCCTGATGAGCTCGTCACCCGCTAGGCGAGATCCGGGCTGCCAGGTCCTATATAGTCGGCCGTTTGAATCGATTTGAACGCAGTTGCAGAAGAGCCAGTCTGAGCGCGATTTTCTAGCCCACTCTGAGAATGCGGACAGTGCGTTCGGTTCCAGTACGTCATCGCTATCAAGAATCTTCAGCCATTCTCCTCGCATCTTTCGTATGCCGAAGTTCTTTGCCGACGCAGCCCCACCGTTAGGTTTCCAGAAATAGCGCACTCGGGCACCGTACTCACTGCAGATTCTCTTGGTCCCATCAGTGGAGCCGTCATCTACCACTATCACCTCAAAGGAGGAGTGGTCCTGAGCCAGTGCCGAGTCGATGCATTCGCGAAGGAAAGCCTCCCTGTTATAGGCGGTGATTACAACTGAGACCATGCCCCCAACGAATGCGTCCGTTTCTGTCGCAGACACTTCAGTTCGCCGATTTTGGCTCGGCTGGCTCTGATAAACGAATCCCTTGTGCTACACTGCAATGACTGGGTATTTGGCCACCGCCGAGTCTGGGGATTCAGTCCAGATCATGAGGATCGGCCGAACCTTTCTCTGATCGAAAGTACAAGCCGCTCATACCGAAAGAGCAGGTCGACTACGATGTTGACCCCCCTGAGGTCCCTGAAGGCGTACTCCATGGTCTCTACGTCGGCTCTGTTGACTGCCCCTGCCAATGGCGCCAGCGTTAGAAAGAGACCGAAGAAGACGAGCAAGTCGAGAATCAGCGTCAGTACCATTGAAGAGGTGACTCCCTGAATCAGGACGGTTCCCAGGTATGAAATGACCGATACCAGCAATATCGCGGCGTTAGCCTTCATATCGAGTGTGGCATTCAAGTACCTCTTCGCAAGGATTGTCCCAACGACCCACGCGGCAAGGTAAGAAAGGAAGTTTGCGAAGATTAAACCGTCGACTCCAAGCCCGGCCTGGATGGCGAGCAGTGGGGCGAAGATGAGAAGTGTAAAGGCGCCTCCCAGAAACACGTACATCGCAAGCCTTGGTCTTCCGAACCCGGTGAAGAATGCGGTGTGGACGGTATATCCAAAGGCAATGGGAATGTAGGCAAGGGCGAGAAGCTCGAGGTATGGGACGCTCCCGAGGTAAGACGCGCCATAAAACAGTTGGATTAGGAGACCCGAGGTTGAGAAAATAAAGAGGATTATGGGCGTAAGGAGGAACGCCACGAACTTGTACGCCAACTTGAAGGCGACCTGGACGTTGCCCCCCGTTCCGTCGACTGATGCGAAGGCTGGGAAGAGCGAGTTGTACAGCGCAGATGCTACTAGGGTAACTGGGGTGATGAAGTTGGAGGCGGCTTGATAATAGCCAAACACGGTGTTGTTCGCGATGTCGGCAAGGATGATGGTAGCATAGTACACCGCGAGCCCCGATATCAACCCCCCTGTGTACAAGGGGAGGCCGAACCTCACCATCTCCTTTACGTCTGCACGAAATTTTCCTGCGCCGGTTGAGCCGCGAAGCTTAGCCAAATAGAACACCAATGTCCCGACCACCCCCGCCACGATGTACGAGGTCAGGTGACCGACGAGGGCCCCCGTTATCCCGAGCCCGGCCAGGATCAGTAGAGGTGAGAGGGCAAGCTTCACCAGAGTTTGTGCAACCGTAGAGACGCTGGAGAGACTCATCCAGTTCCATCCCAACGTCGTCGAAGTCATCGTCAGCATGACCGCGTAACCCGCGATGGCTAGAGAAGCGAGCTGGACGTATCCCGTCAGGTCCGATCTGTGGAGTAGAATGCTGGAGAGCGTTCCCGCGAGGATGTAACTGATGGCGGTCAAGACCAGGCCCGTCAACCATATGAAGTAGATCCCATTGATCGTGAAGCGCTTGGCTTCGTCGGGTTTGCCCAATGAGTTGTAATACGCCGAGTACCTGATCACCGAGGTGCTGACGCCCAAGCCTAGGAAGAGTTGCAGGAGTCCGGGTATCACAAGAGCGAGCGAGTAGACTCCGTAGTCAGTTGGTCCGAGTAACCTCGCTATCAGAATCAGGGTAATTGCAGATATTGCGGTTGCCGCAAAATTCCCGATAAAGAGAACCAGGCTTCCTCTTACGGAGCGCTTCGCAATGTCCAATCCGGCCATTCTTGACTCAGGTCTCCAGTTGAGGTGATTTATTCGATGCCTTGACCATTCTTCTCAGATTTCATGAAACGGCCTCCCACCCTGAGGCGTATAAGACGACTCCACCTATCAATATTGAAATAAGCTATCCTGCCCTTCGCTGATAGAATATAGAAGAAAAGAGCGATTTTCGCCCTAAAAACGTTAAGTAAGCTCGCCGCCCCATAATCTTGGAATTGGATCTGACAGGATTGGAAAAACCCAGTAAAGGCGACGGGTCATTCAAGTGAAGGTTGCGATTATCGTTGGCACTAGACCCCAGATAATAAAGACGGGGCCCCTGATTCGGGCATTATCAAGGAGCGGAGAGTTCGACGTCGAAATCGTGCACACGGGTCAACACTACGACTACCAATTGACGAAGCTGATGTTCGAAGAACTGTCCCTACCCGACCCGGCGACGAACCTCAACGTTGGGTCGGGGACTCATGCCCAGCAGACTGCTGACGCGATGATTGGAATAGAGCGTTTTCTCGAGAAGAGCAGACCAACGGCTGTAATCGTTCCGGGGGACACCAATTCAGCACTGGCGGGGGGACTGGCCACCACGAAACTGGGGATTCCTTTCTGTCACGTGGAGGCGGGCGCTAGATCCTATGACATGTCAATGCCCGAGGAAATCAATCGTCGGCTTCTCGACCATTGCGCAGACCTACTGTTTGCTCCGACCGAAAACTGTCTTGGAAACCTGGTGAAGGAATCTGTCCCTGGAAAGCCGATAATGACGGGGGATGTAATGTATGACTCGTATCTCATGTTCCAGGACAAGGCTGACAGCGCGAACCAACTTGACTTGCTTGACTTGGACGATCACGAGTACGCAGTACTGACCGTCCATAGGGCCGAGAACGTCGATCACAGGGACAAGCTAGAAGACATCCTCAGGGCTGTAAAGCTCGTTGAACTTCCAGTGGTCCTCCCCCTCCATCCAAGGACGAAAAAAGCGATGACCGAAGCCGGGATAGACCCAGAATCGATCCCAAACCTGAGAGTCATAGACCCAGTGGGCTATATCGAAATGCTATGTCTGCTCAGGCACTCGGTACTTGCGATAACTGATTCAGGAGGAGTCCAGAAGGACGCATTCTGGTCGGGCGTACCATGTGTCACACTGAGAGAGAACACAGAGTGGGTTGAAACGATACATGCCGGCATGAACACGCTGGTGGGATCTGATGTTCAGAAGATACTGGCTGCAGTGCGGTATTGGGTAGACGGCCATGAAAGACCCAAGCCCTCTGCCATACCTGCGTACTTCGGCGATGGTCACGCCTCGGAGAAGGTTGCCGGAGCACTTACACAATACCTCTCGGGGGACCCTGCTCATAACCAATTACAGGTGGCGCTCGCGAAAGGCTCGAATGCCTGAGAAGTAAACAAGATATCTGTTCTCAAGATGGGACACAGTTCCCCTTCGGCACGCATTTGCTGTCTTACCTAGATGGCGCGAGCGGCTAGCTGGGCGAGGCGCAACCCAACAACATCCTAGCAGGGGTTCAGTTGCCTACGCACTAGCGCTAGGCGCATTCTATGTTACTTCAAAGATTGTAATGTTTCCTTGGGATGTATCCACTACTTGGACCGGCGTGACGCCCACCATGCTTTGGATGGTGGCATTCACTTGAATTGACGAGAAGGGGCAGCCAGAATCGTCTCCAACGTAGATTCCAGAAATGATTACCAGATAACCATCCCCATCTCGAGAGAGTTCCTGCCTCAAATCATGACAACTGTTTCCAGGGTAGAATGGGTCAACCTTGAATTCCGGTGCGATGCTTTGAAAAAGCCAGCCACCACCACTAGCGGCGACTCTAACGCTCGTATTGACATTGCCCTGGAGCCAAGCGGAAGCTTGGTTCACGCCAACATTCAGCTGACTGAAGTCAGTCTGATAGGAGTAGGGCGGGGTCGTTACCACGTATTCAGCCGATGCAAAAGCAGGGTAGACGGTGCCGACGATGACTGCAACTATGAGCAGGAGGGCGAGTAAGGACCTGAACCTGTTGGCACCGAACGCGATGCGCGAAGTGAGAAACCCGACTGCTTTGGAAAGAAACCAGAACCCCAGTACGAACACGGGCATTGCGAAATCAAGAGAATATCGCAGGGTCGGACTCGGCCATGCCAGACTATAGTAAATGAATAGTGTGGCAAACCAAGCTAGGAACGCGTACACCGCCGGGTCTACGTCCGAGAACCGGCCGCGGAGAACTTGCCCCGCTATGTAGGCGATGGAACAAACAAAGAGCGCTGTCGAAATTATCCCGTAGACTCCCGGCGCTAGGTCGGTGGCAAAATGTACAACGTAGTAGGACGGGATGTCTTGACCGGTTAGTGGCGCAGGTAGAAGTTGGCTGATTAGGTTCTGAGCCAACGCCGCATTGATCCACTGATATGAAACCAATGCGGCTGTAACGGCCAGGGCAACGAGCCCCCCAAGCACGAACCTCAGCCTCTGCTTCACCCTGTCTCTCTCCAACAGCAGATAGACGGAAACGGGCACTAAAACCGTAGCCATCGTAAACCTAGTCAGAGTCGCCAGTGCCACGAGCGGAAATGCGATTAGATACCCCCATTTGTTGACTCTCGTTGCGTAGACCAAGGCCGTGAACGATGCGGCTGCCAGGGCCACCCCCTCGACGTTAGTTATGATCATTCCCGCCCACTCATAGACCTGCGGAGAAATCCCAAAACTGATCGAAGCGAGAAAAGCGAGATAGGGGTTCATTATGCGTCTCGAAATCCAGAAGCAGGCCATAATCGCTACGAAGAACAGAGCGATTGAAAGCGCCCAACCATCCATGATAATCTGGCCATTGACTCTGAGAATGACGGACAGAAGTGTGGGAAATCCAGGTGGATATCCATCCAGAATCAGAAACGAAGGCGAGCTGGGTAGGCCGGCTAGGTACGCTGCATTATGTAGAAAAGCGGCTCCATCTTGGTTGTCGAAAGACAGGTTACTGCTCACCGCTGAGAACTTGACCAGAGCTAGAATGAGGCCTGCACTGAATGCAATAACGGTGGCCAGGATCTTCGAATTCCGACTTATGCTCCGCCAAAAGTTATCGAGCCCACGCGGACTATCCCTCAGTCTAGCCGGCTTCGAATCTGATGAGGGCTTTGCTTCGCTATTTTCACTTTCTAAGACGCTATCGGCGTTAGCTGACTCGCTTTCTCCCCCAGCTTCTGCCAACTAGGCTTCCCCCACACTTGCCGCCTTCACGCCCCGCTCGGACCCGGGGCGACTATGTCTGCGTGACACCACTTGGTTGGGTAGTGCTGGGTGTCGGAATCTTCTCGAGCCATGCCTCCCTCCAGAAAATGAAGAGAGACCTATCGCACCCTCCGTGGAACGAACCATCACAAATGCCACCCTCCAAAAGCACCGTGGGCGTCCTTATCTTTCTGATTTCCCCCGTCGTCTCGATGCATATCTGGTTCACGTTCTTGAAGACCCGGAATTGTCTCCCACAGAATTTCGTCATTTCAGGAACGATTCCAAGCCCCCTGTGCCTCCCATTTGCATCAAGCGTAGCAAAGATCTCGGTCGCAGACTTCACTCGAACCCAGTCTCCTGGTTTCAGCATTGATGCTTCGACCAGATTCGAGTAACGCACCCCCTTCGTCGGCGGGAGGGAGCCAACCGTCGTGGTCTGACCGGATAGGGATGACTTGGTGGTCTTTCGTATTGCCGAGACGAGGTCAGCGGGGCGTAGGATGCTCGCGTACCACACGTACTTCTTCACGGCCCACCAGATTCTGCGAATGCGCAATCCACTCCTTGGGTCTGGCGTGGTAGATTCAATCAAATCTTTGTAATTCCCCTGACAGCAAGTTGAATATTCAGGAATCTCTGGCGTCCCTCCCTGGCTCATCCTTCTCGGGTTCAGAGTGCTGGTCTTTATTCTTACCTTGGGACACCGTCACGGCCCCTGCCAAGTTGGGCCACTTGAGGGACCCGCTTTTGCATCACTTGCGGATTGCGAACTTTGCTTGGGCTTAATGGCCTCCATGGAGAGGGCGTCAGTGGCAAGATCCTCGTCAAGAATTCCTCGGAATGGCTCGTCCAAGAAACAGGTCGCGATACCCTCCTTGAGCTCCTTTGTTCGAAGAGCTGGGAGTCTGGTGGCGATTGATACTCCTGGTCCAAAACCACTCCCCGGTTCTGGGATGAACCCCCCGGGGGACTGTTTGAGGTGTGATTTGCGATTTGCCTTTTATGGTCAATTCCACGCACCGGTCGAGTCAGTTGCCTATCGCGCCCTGATTAGCCCCTTGATTTGACCGGGAACTGGATTCGTTCCCTTTACTGATTCACAATCTCTGTTATTGCTCCTCTCGAATTATATCGGGAGTGACTCTGATTCGACCATGAGTGGTGGAGTAAGTGCGGTCAAACAGGCGCGCATCCTCCGTGTCAATTGGTCTAGTTTTCGCAATTATCTCTCTCGGTGCCTATGCGGGATACGCATACCTGGGTCCATGGCAGCATTCCGGCTCCCCTCCGGTCCAGTCGGCAAACTTGGCGTCGCAAAATCAGCCAAACGCAATGGAGACCACTAGCACATCAACGGCATCATCGCCAACGACGAATTCTGGATACGACTTTGGCGGGAATGTCATATCCTACTCGACCTTCCGGGCATCAACCACAGCCACACAATCCCGGTCAACTACCTTCTTTGCCACCCAGTCTACAACTTCTTCGACCGCCCCTGCCGTCTCCACCACTTCCACCTCGACCACTACCTCCACTCACAGAACCACCACCACATCAACCACTGACAGATTCTCTTCGTCCACTTCTACTGGCAGCGTATCGAGCACCACCTCTGATCCAACCAATTCTACGACATCAACAACCACGTCATCATCTACAACTTCGACAACCACGACAGCCTCGACAACATCTGCGGGCAACCTCATTTGGTCCTCAGACTTCGCAACTGGCGATTTCAGCCAATGGAACGGGGGAGGGATAGACCTCGAGGGGGGAGCGCTGGCGACCGTCACTTCTTCCCTCGCCTATAATGGGACGTACTCGGGATACTACTACTACCTGGGCTCACCCAATGATCTCACCAAGCGTGCTTATCCCGGCAACACATGGGACCCCAGCGGGCCACCTGATTTCCGCATTGACATGTGGATATACGTGCCGTCTCAGGTACAGGGCGACGCCGTCCAATTCACCGACTGGGTGAGCTTCATGTCTGTCTGGATCAACCCCGGATATTGGCAGTACGCACCCCCTATCACTGTTGATACCACCGACTCTCGGCAGGTCACCCTGACGGTCCAACCTCTTCTCGCCAATTGTCCGGATTGGTCTTGTACGGGGGTCTTTCAGACGAACCCTATCACTTGGCCGTTGAACCAATGGTGGGAGCTGTCCCTTCAATGTGTTCTGAATCCAGGGGGTAACTCCGTGCTCACTGTGTATCAGAACGGCGTAAGAATCATCAGTTGGACCGGAGTTCTGCCGGACACCGGGACCGGAACATTGGGGAGCGGACCCGTGACCTATAATGGGTTATCAGACATACACATGGGACTCTACGCTGGTCCGATGCAAGGAACATTCGCAATCTACAACGACGATGTCGTTGTCTACAACCTTGGGGGTTCGACCGCTCAGTCACCTGCCAGCCAATCCTACGTCACCGCAGGTTCGACTATACTCCTTGGCCTGGTCGGTGCGGTGGTCGCACGTCCGGCACGCTCACGCGTGGCGCGCATTCTTCGCTGATTAGATGGATTAAACCGAAAGCATCTCCCGAGTGTCCCATAGGCCTGCGCGTGGCCGAACCTGTGATGCTTGAAGGTCCTGTCCGATCCCCTGTCTGATCCATTACCACAAGCCCTGCAATTGACCCCTTCGGACGACATCTCATCCTATGCCGTCATTCTGGGCTCCAAGGAGGGCAGGGTTTTTCTAACTGCCATCAGAGCGGGGACAATACCAGTTGCCTCTGAGACCTCGTTGGACCGGTGTCCTAGCCCTCACAGCAATCGTTTGGCTCATTACACTGGGCTGCGGGGCCGCCCAGGCCGCCACGAACGCTGAATTCAGTACGACTACGAACGCAATTGGATCGGCATTCGTTGCAGCGCACAACGCGGGACAAGACGGCGGTAATGTATCGGAGCTGGTGGCCACCTTGAACGTGGCTCTGAACTTGTTGCAAAGGGCGCAGGCTGAAAACGCGACCAACCCGGCGCAGGCCGCAGCGGACCTTCAGAATGCCACGTCAATGGCCGCAGGCGTAACTGCAGCTTCCGCTTCAGCGGCTCAGGCGGGAAATGCGGCCCGGCAGGTGACCGTGGAGACTTCGATAGGGGGTGCGTCAGCGATCGTTATTGCTGCCGTTCTGATTTACCTCTTGGGCGACCGGATTTTCAGGAGGCTGTGGATCTTTGTGTACCGCAATTTCGTGGTGAGGCCAAGTGGATAGGGAAACTGCGGCAACCGCGCTCGCCCTGGTCGCTTTAGTCGCCGTCTTTGTGGCCTTGGAGCCCATCATACCCACCAACCAGGCGGGATTCTCGGAGCTCGGCATCCTAGGACCGAACATGATAATCGGCGGCTATCCGACCAGCATCACCCAGGGAGGCGTCGTCAAACTCTATTGTTACGTCGGGAACCACGAAGGAGCTGTAGCCTACTATCAGGTCTTGGTGAAGCTGGGGAATGGCGCTACACAAGTAAGTAACACCACCTCGGCGAACGCACCTGAGATCCGTTCCTATTCCTTCGTGCTGGCAGACAATCGGTCCTCGACCTTTCCCGTCACTCTCACCATGAACGCAACAGGCACGAACCTCCGGCTCATCTTCGAGCTCTGGGCCTACAACGTTTCGACTTCGGAGTTTTCATATGCAGGTCTCTGGGACCAGCTCATAATCAATGTCACGGGGGGGCCGTGATGTCGGAAGAGTCGGCGATTCAGGAAGCTCTGGTGAAGAAGGCCGCTGACAACAAGTGGCGTGTCTCCGAAGCGACCGCGGAGCTGTCGAAGGAGTCGGGCCTATCTCGAGACGAGATAGCAAAGGAGCTGATCACTCTCGTCAGAAGAAGGGAACTTTCAGTCAGCGAGAATTCTCCGTACCGGTCACTCCTGCGCTACTCCGTTTCCCCCTATAGTGTTTGGTTTTGGGCAACGATCCTTGCGACGATTCTCTCCGTAGTCTTAACTGCCGCCTCTTCGGGATTCGTAGTCTATTTCAGGTACATCTTCGGAGGCGCCCTTATCGTTTTCCTCCCAGGATTCTCCTTGGTCGAGCTGTTGTACCCGAAGGGAGATGAGTTGAACCAGCTCACAAGGGTGGCGCTCTCTGTCGGTTTGAGTGCGCTGGTGATCACTCCCCTGTGCGGACTTGTGTTGAATTACACTCCCTTCGGGATAAAACTCATTCCTGTCCTGGCCTTCTTGGCTGGATTGACGGTCATCTTTCTCCTCTTTGCAGTGAGTAGAAAACACGTCTATTACAAGCTCGCAAAGGGGATAGGTTGAGATGGTAGATAGGGAAACTTTAGCTGGACTCTCATTTCTGACCGTTGGAGCTGTTTTCCTACTCGGATACGGTATCGCTCAGATGGTTCCAGGATCTTTCCTCGCTAGGAGCGTCCCGATCGCTGCTCTCTCCATCGCACTCGCGATTATAGGGGCCGTGATCCTTCTGATAGGTCCCGGGTCGGTTTCCGAGGAGAGTTACAAGGCCCTACTGAATGATGCTACAAGAAACATCGGGTTGCTGATGGATGAGATGGGTCTTAGCGACAAGGCGTACTTCTTTCAGACGGAGCAGGGGGAGGTACGCGCTTTTGTCCCGATTGCCTTGGCCAACGAAGCAGGAGAGACGGGCCCCCCGCCCAAATCCCCCTCCCGGCTGGGGATCGAATCGGGGAGGTTGATCATCGACAACGGGAACCAAAAAGGTCTCCTCTTGATTCCCCCTGGCGCCCAGATGGTCAAGCTCGCGAGAGTGGAGAGAGGGGACGACCTGGAAGGAGCCCTCCGCTCGGTTCTCGTCGAATTCTCTGACATCGCTTCATCTGTTCTTGCCCTCGAGGAAAAAGACTCCGGTATCATAAGGGTAAGAATTGTCAACCCTGCCATAGGGTGGGAATTGTCCTCCTTCAGCCAATCTCTGGGTTCTCCCGTTAGCTGTGTCGCCTGCTGCGTCGCTGCCGTCGTTAAGGGAGGGAGGATTAGGATTGTCGAAGAGAAGATCGATTCAAACCTCGTACTCCTCTCCCTGGAGGCGGTCTGATGCTCAATAGAGAGTGCCCATAGGTTGAAAGTCCGCCAGCGCTTCGTGCTGGTCTTCTCGGCGGCACTGATGGTGCCCTTCGTGGTCCTTACAGCCCTCGGCGTTAATGACTTGGGTTTTTTCGTGAGTTCGTACTTCTTCATCTACCTCGCCCTGCGTCTGGTTCTGGATCCCAAGCCAAAGCTCAGGGTGGACGTGCTCGGTCTTGTGTTGTTCGGAGCGTTCGCGTTCTTCATCGCTCTGCACGTATTAAATGCCCTGGGAATTCAGTTGGCGGCCCTAGTACCCTAAACACGTGACCGACCTGAATCTTCCCGCAACGCATATCAGATAAATCATTTTCGAATGCGCGAGGACGAGTATTCAATTGCAGCTTGCGGGGGCAAAAGGGCCGAAATCCAAACCCTCGCTCTCACGGAAGACCGCAGCCCTCGCAGTGCTGGCGATTGTCCTCGCCGGGAGTTTTGCCCTCTATCTGGTGCGAGACTCTCTGATTAGTGGCCCAAATACGCAGACCATCATCTCGACCGAGACGAGCACCACCACTTCGATAGAGGCCACCACCATCACTTCTATTCTGACTACTACCATTATTTCGGCGACCACTAGTACAGCCACGCAAGTCTCGGAAAGTCTGCCCTGCACCTTCTACGTCTTCACTGACGGTACAGACTATTATGCCCAGAACTGCGAGACCGGGGCAATCTCCTATGGAGGACCTAACGATGCTGGAGGGGTAGCGGGGGGGAATGCCGCCCTAGTCATTGGAGATGCGATCAATTCGACGGCCGCAAATAACGGGGGAGAAGTAGCGTTGGGCACAGGAAACTATCGCATCAGCAGCTCAATCGACCTTTACGAAGGCGTATGGTTGAACGGCCTTAATCAGGGGTGGTCTGACAGCGGGAACGGGGCGGTGATCCAGACATCAGGGAACTATTCAGCTATAATCTTCAAGTCCTATAGCGTAGGAGGGAATCTGCTTTACCTGGGGAGAATTTCGAACGTGCTACTTCATGGTTCGGGCAGCATCAGGGATACTGGCAATTTCGGGATAACGAGTACTGACAATTCTGCCCACGACTTTTACGTCGACCATGTCGCAATCACTAATTTCTACACCGGCATCTACGCCACCGAGCCAAAGCTACGAGTGTCGGACTCTACAATCGAAGGCAACATAAAGTACGGGTTGTATCTCTGGGGCCCCATCGCGGACCTTTACGACCTGTACGTAAGGGCGAACGGGATCGGGGACGCGGGTTATGGTGCGTATTTTAGGAGCTCCACTGTCCAGCTCGAGAACTCGCAAATCTGGCTCAATAACGCGGGGGTGGCAATACACGATGACTCCCCCTGTCTCAACTGCTACGATTACATCATATCTGGCAACTGGTTTGACTCTAACGCGGGGACCAACGGGACTAACGCCGACCTGTATTTGATTGGTTTCCCCGGCTCTCCTATGAACGCAGTAATAACGGGAAACGACTTCGCTGCAACATCCAGGACAAACGTTACCGCCTACGACATCTCCATTGAGAAGTCATTGGGCGGACTCATCACAAGCAACGACTTTGAATCCAATTCATATTCCACTTCTGCCGTCGAGTATGGATCAGGTTCGACCACGTTGTTATCGTCTAACGTTGGGTTCGACCCGGTCAATAAGATTGCAGATGCTTGGACTCAGTCAACCGTCGGCCTGGGCGGCACCAACGCTACTCCCGGCCCATCTGGGGGGGAGTACGCTCTCACTGGTGTATCGCAATCATTCTCTTGTACAGGGGGCGGTGATACGAGCATAACGGTGAAGGACGGGGCCGGGAACCCCCTGGCTCCAGCTTACTCGTGCTCCTCCCTTCCCGCCGAATTCTTCCCGCCCGGGTACAGCCTGACAATTTCGAACAGCAGCGATTTTGCATCGTTTTCAGTCTATGGAGACTGAATTAGTCTTGAACGCCAGCGACTTCCACCAGTGGGGAACCTCGATACCCAAATGCTTGACAGAGCCTAGGGCAGTCTTGGTGTAGAGTGGGCAACACTGAATCTCTCATTCGTGGAGTCCGATTCAGGGTTAGGCTACGGTGCTGAGTCTAGCGCTGGTTGCTATTCTGGGCGTCCGAACAAGCTTTAATGCATTGAAACGCACGGCGTAAGGGGAAACTGAACTGAGTTCGCAAGGATACCTTCGAAGGATTACTTCGCTGACGCCTCTCCTGATAATACCGCTCGCGGCATTTGCCTTCGTTCACCCCAC
>Ga0187771_10002044_pt1 | contig 13837 bp, 14 predicted proteins | sample 0116_SJ02_MP15_1_FD_133139 | JGI IMG/M metagenome (GOLD analysis project Ga0187771, IMG submission 133139) | Tropical peat soil microbial communities from peatlands in Department of Meta, Colombia - 0116_SJ02_MP15_10_MG | ecosystem: Environmental > Terrestrial > Soil > Wetlands > Peat | place... | reverse complement strand
CAAACTCAGCCTGGACCCGCGTGTGAGGCTCGGAACGCTTACTGATGAGCAGGTCAAGGAAATCGAGGACGCAATAGTGAGCACAACGAAGTCCGTACTCCCGAGGTGGTACTACAACAGGAGGAACGATCCCGAGACAGGGGACGCGAAGCAGCTACTCGGGTCGGATCTAGACTTTATACAGAAGAATGACATAGAGGAGGAGAAGAACATTCAGAGCTGGAAGGGCGTGAGGCATGGTCTCGGGCTGAAAGTTAGGGGACAGCGGACCAGGACGACGGGTCGGAAGGGGAGAACGGTCGGCGTGAGGAAGGCCACCCTGGTAGCAGCTGCCAAGGCAGCGGCGGAGAAGAAGGAAGAGAAATAAGACTTGGGAGACCCGAAGAAGGCAAGGAAACAGTACAGCAGGCCGCGGAGCCCATGGCGCGCGGACCAGCTGGCGCAGGAGCTCTACCTTCTCGGGACCTATGGCCTCCGTAACAAGCGGGAGCTATGGAAGACACAGACCCAGCTCAGCTCAGTGAGGAAGCAGGCAAGGACCCTGCTCGCAGCCACTCAGGTCGTCAGGGAAAGAGAGGAGAAGAAGCTCCTGGACAGCCTTAGGAAGAAGGGGCTGATCAAGGAGGAGGCGACCCTCGACGACATCCTCAGCCTTACGGTTGAAGACATGCTGGCGAGGAGGCTCCAGTCCATGGTGTTCAAGAAAGGGATGTCCCTCTCATCATTGCACGCGAGGCAGCTCATAGTCCACGGCCACATCGCGGTCGGCGACAGGGTGATCACAGTACCCGGCTATGAGGTGGGAGGGATAGACGAAGGCATGATCAAGCTGGTAGGTGGTCCAGCTCCTACGCAGGCACCCTCAGCGCCCGAGGCCCCGAAGCAGGAGGTAGACCAGGCGCCGGCTGAGCAGCCGGCGGAGGCCAAGTGAGATAGATGTCAGAGGAAGAGGTCCTCGCCGACAAGTGGGGCGTCTGCCATATCTATTCGAGCTACAACAACACGATCGTCCACATCACCGACCTAACGGGTGCCGAGACCATTGCCTTCTCCTCCGGGGGGAGGCATGTGAAGGCCGACAGGTTCGAGTCATCACCCTATGCCGCCATGCGGAGCGCCTCTGCAGCGTCCGACGTCGCCAAGTCAAAGGGCATTACGGCGGTCCACATCAAGGTCAGGGCGGTCGGTGGGACAGGGCCGAGGACACCGGGGCCAGGCGCCCAGGCGGCCATAAGGGCCATCGCTAGGGCTGGCTTCAAGATAGGGCGGATAGAGGATGCAACCCCCATTCCGCATGACACCACCAGAAAGAAGGGCGGGCGCAGAGGAAGAAGGGCGTAAGCTTCATAGCTGTTTCAGTACTTCGACCGAGTCTACCTTACCGTCCCCGTCTCTGTCCACTCCCCTTAGGAGGGCGGCGAAATCGCCCGACCTGTACTTCTGGAAGACCTCCTCCGCGAAGTTGCAGATACCGATTATCGCGGCCTTCGTCCCGGCCCCCGTCAGCCCGGCAGCAATGACGCATGTCTTCGCGGGGTCCCAGGGATTCCTCACCTTCTCCACAATGCAGTCGAGCTCTGACCCGTAGCTCTTCCCTGCCTCGTCAACTATCGTGCTCCAGAACCCTGCCTGGCTGAAGTGGACGGGGAGGTGCTGGTTCAGCTCCTCGGCGACAACGTTCGTGCGCGGGCCTCCGACGATAACTAGGTTCGACGGCAGGAGCTTCTCCGCCCGCAGGTCGACGTCAAGCTTGACGGGGAACCTCGAGGGGAGGGTGACGAACTGGCCAAGGGCGAAGCCGAGCTGAACTGCATAATGTCCGTCTCTGGCCTGCGTCCCGGCCTCCCCGTGCTGAAGAGGCGAGCCCACCACGAGCCACCCGTCGAACTCCCCGTTTGAAATGAACTCATTGAAGAATCGTCCCAGGGCCTTTGACCTGGCCGACGACTTCAGGGTGGGCATCTGCTCTCCCTTAACTGGAAACTCTACGGCGTAGCCGTCCGCAGCCAGCGCGAAGAGGTTCGCCTCCCCTCCACGGATCTGCTCGCTCCTGACTCTGGTGATGAGGCCCGCCTTCTCCAAGCGGCCGATGTGATAATAGACTGTCTGGTGGTGTGTGCTGAGCTCCCTCGCCATCTCCGCTGGGTACTTCGGGCCAGAGGAGAGCAACGCCAGGAGCTTTTGTCCAACCTTCCCAGACGCGGGCCTGAAGCCGTCTGGCCTGTCGGAGACAATGACCCGCTTGACGAGCCCGGCCTCGGATTTCGGGTCAAAGAGAATCTTCTCTTTGGTCATGTTCACGAGGTCCGTCGGACCCTACATAAACGGTTTTGCATGGTGGCACTCCAAGCCCGCAACCTGAAGTCGTCCCATGCAAATCGCGGTATGCACGGTATAGTAGAATCTTTTGCGGGGTTTAAAGGGCGTCGGCAAGGTTCGCAGAACAAATGTGCGGGATCGTAGGATGTGTTGCTGAAGAGCCGGTCGCGGGAATCCTGTTGGAAGGGCTGAAGCGGGTCGAGTACAGAGGCTACGATTCTGCGGGCATGGCGACCATCAGCGACGGCACCCTTGCTGTCAGGAAGGGGGTAGGGAGGGTGAGCGAGATAGAAGAAGGGAGGAAGCTGTCCAAATTGAAGGGAAACATCGGCATGGCTCACACCCGGTGGGCGACCCATGGAGGGGTCACGGATGAGAACGCCCATCCCCACGCATCCTGCAGGGAGCTAGTGGCGGTGATCCACAACGGCATAATCGAGAACTATCTCCCCCTGAAGAAAGGGCTCTCGGCGAAGGGGCACAGGTTCAAGAGCGAGACTGACACAGAGGTGATAGCTCACCTGATAGAGGACGAGTACAAGCGGACACGCGACCCCCTGAAGGCGACCCTGTCGGCCACGAAGAGGTTGAAGGGGCAGTACGCCATCGCGGTGATGTTCCAGGACAGGCCGGAAATCATGGTCGGAGCCCGCAAGGACGCGCCCCTCATAGTCGGCGTGGGGGAGGGGAAGATGTTCCTAGCAAGCGACGTGCTGGCGTTCATCGGGCACACCGACAGGACGATATTCCTCGACAACTTTGAGGTCGTGGAGCTTAGAAAGGACAGGGTAAGGATAATCGGGCCACAGGGTCGAGAAGTGAGGCGCAAGCCGACCCAGGTCGCCTGGGAGCTTTCCGATGTCTCGAAGAGCGACTTCGCCCACTATACCCTGAAAGAGATCAACGAGCAGCCGAGGACGGTCCTAAGTGCATCGGTACAGGAGCCGGGAAAGGTGGAGGAGTTCGCCCGGGCGATCAGGAAGGCGAAGGCCGTCTACATCACGGCCTCGGGGACATCTTACCACGCCGGGCTGCTCATGAGATTCAGGCTTACGAAGGAGGCGAAGATCAGGGTCGACGCTGTGGTGGCCGGAGAGCTAAAGGAGCATTCGGCTTTCTTGGGGAGGGGTTCGGTGGTCATTGCGTTCTCCCAGAGCGGGGAGACAGCTGACGTGATGGAAGCAGTCAAGGAGGCGAAAAAGCATGGCGCCAAGGTATACTCGATCGTGAACGCTGCGGGCTCGACGCTCGCAAGGGAGAGCGATGGGGTCCTCCTTCTCAACTGCGGTCCCGAGGTGGGGGTCGCAGCGACCAAGAGCTTCACGGCCCAGGTGGTCGTCGCTAACATGGTTGTGGACGCGGTCCTCGGCAAGAGGAAGTCCAACGGCATCAAGGAGCTCTCAGAAGCTGTTACGGAAGCGCTGAAGTGCGACGAGCAGATTAGGGAACTCGTATTCGAGTACAAGAACAGACCCGACTTCTACTTCGTGGCAAGGGGGTACGAGAGCCCCGTCGCCATGGAAGGGGCCCTGAAGCTCAAGGAGCTCTCTTACATCCACGCCGAGGGAATGCCGGCCAGCGAGCTGAAACACGGGACCCTCGCCCTCATCGAGAAGGGCACACCGGTGGTGGTGCTCAACCCGACAGGGGACGCCCACGCGGACTCCTTGTCTAACGCGGAGGAGCTGAGAGCCAGGGGCGCCGATGTAATCGGAATCTCGGACGAGAAGGATGAGGTGTACAGGCACTACATCAGCGTGCCAAAGGTCCAGTCGAAGTTCACGCCAATAGTCGAGGCCATACCTTTGCAACTCATGGCTTACCATATGAGCGTCGCAAGGCGCAATGACCCCGACTATCCGCGGAACCTGGCGAAGTCGGTCACAGTAAAGTGACTCCGTCGACCGCCCCACTAGGAAGCTCACAAGACAATTAAGCAAATCCAGACGACGCCCTGGCGTGGTATCAAAGAAGGAAGTTCTGTCGAAACCAGTCTCTACTATAGAGGTCGGCAAGAAGAGCGTCTCCAGTTTGTTGGACGAGATGTCTCAGACCGGCTTCCAGGGGAAGAAGCTCGGCGAAGTCGCCAAGATATGGGCCGAGATGGCGAAGGCGAAGGGGCTGACAGTGTTCTTAGGCCTGACCGGGTCGCTCAGCACGACTGGCCAGTGGAAGATCATCCGGTGGCTCGTGGAAAACAGGTACGTGGACGTCATAGTGAGTACCGGGGCGAACATCTCAGAGGACCTGCTTGAGGCGCTAGGATACCACTACTATCAGGGGACCTGGCTGGCGGACGATGAGGAGCTCCTGAGGATGAAGATAGACAGGTTCTATGACGTCTACGCCGACGAGATGCAGTACAGGAAGCTCGAAAGGACGATCTACAACTACGCGAACACCCTCGACGCCAAGAGGGTCTACTCCACGAGGGAATTCCTGCACGGATTCGGGGAGTTCCTGTCGAAGAAGGGAATCAACAGCATCGTGGCAGCCGCCTACAAGGCGAAGGTCCCGATTTATTCCCCTGGGCTGATAGACAGCGGCTACGGAGTGGCCCTCAGCCTGCTCAGGCGCGAGAAGGGGAAGATGGTGCGCCTGGACCAGACCAAGGACATGGAGGAGCTGGCCCAGATCGCAGAGAAGACCAAGAGGACAGGGGTGGTCTACCTCGGCGGCGGTGTGCCAAAGGACACCATCCAGCTCTCGACAATAATCAAGTCGCTGTCGAAGGGTGGGGAGGAGGAGACGCCCCACGAATTCGCCATACAGATCACAGCAGACAGCCCCCAATGGGGAGGGCTGTCAGGGTGCACCCTCGAGGAGGCGATAAGCTGGGGGAAGATATCGTCAGCCGCCAAGAAGGCTGTCCTATACGCGGACATCACCCTGGCCCTCCCTCTGGTGGTACACGCGCTGAACGAGAAGGTGACGAAGCGTGCGGATCCGCCCGACCTTTCCTGGGTGTTCAAGAGCTAACCGAAGCTAAGTTGTTGTAAGCCCCCTCTGACAGCCGCGCCAGTGCCACAGGGAATCGCGGCATCCAGGCTTGGGGTGAAATTGTGTAGTCGCCGTGTAACCCGAGGTGTGCAGTTTGTTCCTGGGCGATCGGTCATCGCTGCCTTCGGGGGGGCGCGTTTCCGGTTCCCGTGGACAGCAGCCCTTCGACCGTGGCTGGAGCTTCCTTGGCTAGTTCCACTGCGTACCCCAGATATTCATCCTCAGGTCTTTGCGCCAGGAACCGCCCGTGCTCTATGGCAGACTTCACTTTCTCGTAGCCGAGCTCGTCCCCCTCGAGCCGTGACAGAATCTGTTCCCTTTCCGCGAATACCTCGGGATGGAGGAGGAGGTCTTTCCTCATCGCCCCCCTGTCCACCTGCATCGCCGAAAGGGACCCCCCTAGCCTCTTGCATGCGACCAGGGAGTGGCCGAGGGCCTGCCCTATGGTCCGCCGGACTACCGAATCGGAGAGGTCCCTCTGCAGCCGCGTCTGCTGCAACTTGTAAGCCTGAAGGGTGAGGAGCGCGCTGGAGACCTCGGCCTGACCTTCAGCGTTCTCAAGATCCACAGGGTTCACCTTCTGTGGCATCGTGGAGGAACTCACCTTGCCGGGCCTTCGGAAGGTGACGAAGCCAAGTGTCTGATAGATCCAGAGGTCCCTGGCCAGGGCCACCATGAGCTGGTTAGCGGTTATCACGCAGTGGAGTATGTCGGCGAGCCGCTCACCGGGGGCCACCTGCGTTGTGTACTTGGAAGGCTCGACCCCAAACTCCCTCACGAACGCCGCGAGCTCAGTGGGCCACTTGCGCTTCCCGAAAAGGCGGAATGAAGCGTAGGTGCCGACAGCGCCTGTCAGCTTCGCCTGCGGCGTCAGAGCGTCCAGACGCCGCGCCCTTTCGGCGAGCCTGACCGCGAAAACAGCCATCTCTCTTCCGAAGGTGGTCGGGACTGCAGGCCTTCCGTGCGTGCGCGCGGTCATTGCCGTCCCGGCTTCGGCGGAGGCAAGTTCGGCGAGCATGCGGGCGAGCCCTGAGTAGGCAGGCACGAGCACCCTGTCCTTTGCTCCTTTCAGGAGGCAGGCGAAGGCGATGCTGTTCGTGTCTTCGCTCGTGAGCCCCAGGTGGACGAAAGGGGCAAGCGCCCTGGCGTTCCCCCTCAGGAGACGCCCTCTTACGTAGACCTCGACCGCCTTCACGTCGTGCCCGAGCCGGGCTTCAATGCGGTTGATCTCCTCGATATCGGGTTCAATCTTGGGGACCTTCGCCTTCGGGGCGACGTCGAGCCGCTGGAGGAGGCCGAGGTAGGCAATCTCGACCCTTAGCCTCTCGACGGTCAGCGCCCTTTCTGAAAAGTAGCGCGCAAGAGGCTCCGACTCCGCGCGATACCTACCATCAATGGGCGAGAGGGTGTCAGAGCTCAATTGTCTTGGACCTCTCTTCGCCATAGGACACAAGCTTGACTTCAGTCTTCAACTGTGCTTCGAGATAGTCGACGAGCTTCCTCCCGTCTGTGGAAAGACGATGCCCGTAGGTCCCCCCCCTAAGATTGAACGGAGAGTCGTAGACGGGCTCGACGTCTGGAAGGTGGCTGAGCGCGGATTGGAAGTCGGAGCTCTCCGAGCCCTCGTGCTGGTAGGCTACGCACGCCTTGAACTCCCCCACCTGAGATAGGACATCCACCTTCGTGAGTGCCAACTCCGATATGCCATTCAACCGAACGGCGTACTTCAGCGCAACCAAGTCCAACCACCCCACCCTGCGGGGTCGCCCGGTGGTCGCTCCGTACTCGTTCCCGAGTGATCGCAGTTTCTCCGCCACGGGACCCTCAATCTCGGTCGGGAACGGGCCTCCTCCGACCCTGGTCGTGTACGCTTTTGCGACCCCCATGGACTTGCCTGCCAGCGATGGCGGGATCCCGAGGCCCGCGGGGATGTAGCTCGCTAGTGTGTGGGTGCTGGTCACGTAGGGATACGAACCGTGGATGAGGTCCAAGAGGGTCCCCTGAGAACCCTCGAAAAGCGCCGAGCCCCCCTTCTCGTCGATGTCCACCACGCGCGCCCCCACGTCCCCGCTTAGTCGGCCGAGTAGCTCCCTGGATTCGTCAGCCCAGACGATCAAACCTGCGGGGTCCACCGACAGCCTCCGGTACAGCTCGGAGAGGGACGCGTAATCGAATCCGTCGACCAGATCGGAGACCCTCGGTGAGAGCCGGAGGGCCCTAAGCGCGTACGAGGGGCCGATACCACGCTTTGTAGTACCAATCGAAGAGGCGCCCCTCATCCTCTCCAGCGACCTATCCAGCTCCTTGTCCTGGGGAGTGACAAGGCTGCACCTGGCGTCGACCATCAATCGCGACCTCAGATCTGCGCGGAGCAGGGAGAGCTCATCCCTGAGCACGACAGGGTCGACCGTCACACCCGCGCCGATGAGCAGCTCCTTTCCCTTGAGGGCCCCTGAGGGAAGCAGGTGGAAGGTGTGTTTGCGCCGGCCGATGACCACCGTGTGGCCCGCGTTGCTCCCACCGCTGAACCTCCCCACGGCGTCGAACCCGCCCGCTAGATAGTCGACGATTTTCCCCTTCCCTTCGTCCCCCCACTGGAGACCTATCACCGAGAGGTTTGGCGTTCAGAAGACCCCCGGACACCGAGTAATTGTTGACGCGAGGATGAGCTGAGTCGCTTCGGAAGTGAGGCCGACCCATCGGTCGGAGGCGGAATCCTTCACTTGACTTCGACTTCTTCTCTGGCTTTATAAGAAATTCTCTAGGAGCTCTCGAAACGGATGAAAGGAGGGCCCGTGAACTTCTGCGGGTCGATTGCGGCCCGGTGACCGCCCTCGAAAGGACTCGATTAGAAGAGAGTTCGTTCCTTGGAAAGTTGTAAAAGTGAAGTAGCTTCAGGTCGCAGCATCTGAGCCCTTACCCAACGTGGAGACCAGAGCCGAATGGATCTTGAAAGGCGCCGGGACTGGGACTTTCCTCCTCTCGTCACGAGAGGATTTTGAACCCAGAACCCGCTTTCGCGAGACAGGCTCGCCAGGTGGATGGTTTCCAGGCGTACGCAGTTTCGCTGCTGCGCCCTACCAGATTAGGCGATCCCGGCGTCCGCTGGGCCTTCGGCGTCGGTTTAAAACCTCAACAGCAGGTTGGACGAGTCTCCACGTCCGGAGGTGAAGGGGTACTAGGCGTCGGAGCTACGTGCAGCCACGAAGGACAGGCAGCCCTAGGACGGCGAACCCGCCGCTTCTCTCGGCCCCAGAGGTCGAGGGAATTGGAGAGGATTCGCATCCAGGGAGATGGAACTGACCAATTTCAGTCTCAGAGCCGCAGAGGCCCACCCACGGGGTTCGAGAAAATCACACTTGAGACGTTACCAGGCCCGTTGGGGCTCTAGGCCCCTGGGGCGGACGTGACTTCGGCGCCTTGCTTGTGCTTGGAGTGGCTCTTCCACAGGCGTGGGTACGTCCCGGCCTTCATCACCACCCTCTCGGTCGTGGATGCAAGCCCTCTCTGCAGCCCCCGCATCTCTTCGGTCGGGAGTAAGGCCCTGCCGATGGCCACCAGTTCCTGCTTGGCGCTCATCAGGGCGACGGTGTCGTCCTTTCTGATCCCTTCAGAGACAGCGAGAACGCCTGGGAGGCCGAGGCGGGCACCGTGGCAGATGGCGTCGACGGCCGAGTCCCGAAGTACCATCCTGCCTATGCCCCCGAGCGAGTCCTCGACGGGGAGCACGAGCTTCCTTAGGGGCCCTTCGTCCCCTCCTTTCAGGCGGAAGATGGCATCGTTCAGCTGGTGAAGGGTGACTAGGCCCCTTTCCTCTGTCAGGGGTCCGACCCTCGTCCTGCGGAGCTCTACCATCGTTGCTCCGACGCCGAGGACTTCGCCCATATCGTAGACCAGTTTCCTGATGTAGGTCCCCGACTGGCAGAGGACCCGGAACAGGTACAGGTTGCCCTGCGACTCGGTCAGCTCGAGCTCGTAGATTGTCCTGCTTCTCGTCTGCCTGCTCACCGAAGACCGCTGTGGGGGCCTCTGGAAAATCTCAGCGGTGAACTCCTTGACGACCCCGTCGAGCTGCCTCCGCGGCACGGACGAGTGGAGCCTCATCACCCCCTTGTACTCCTTCGGGAAGATCAGGAGGAGGCTAAGGGCTCTGGTCGACTGGCCCAGCCCGATGGGTAGGAGCCCCGAGACCGGAGGATCGAGGGTGCCGCTGTGCCCCGCCCTGTCAACGCCAAGCAACTTCTTGGTCCAGGCCACGACCTCGTGGCTTGTGGGCCCCCGAGGTTTGTCCAGGGGGATCAGGCCGTACTCGAGCAAGGCTTCGACTGGGCGGGAGGCTGGAACCCAGCCGTTCTTCGGGTCGGTCGGCTCTTCGTCCAGGACGACCATGCCGTGTGGCTGCAAATCAGTCCCTTCGACTCTTCGCGTACCGGATGATTATCTGGGCGACCCTGTCCTCGTCAATGGCGTCGGTCTCGACCACCAGGTCGAAGGGCTTGAGGTCCCTGCCGAACTCGATCCCGTAGATCTTCTTGTAGAGCTTGTAGTTCTCTCCGTCTCGGATTGAAAGAATCTCCCTGCACTTTACGACGGGCACCCCGTCCCTCCTCGCCATCCGCGCGGCCCTGCTCCTGACACTCCCGGAAAGCCAGACCTTGAGCCCGTCCTTTGTGAGCCACGGCACCGGGTAGCTCGTTATCACGAAGCCCCCCTTCCTTGCCTTCTGGATGAGCCGGGCATCCACCTCCTTGTCGAAGTCCGAGGACTTCTTTCTCTGCTCGAGGAACTTCATCCCTTCGCCAAGGTCCCACCAGTCGTCCCCACCGGGGGTGTACCCCTCCTCCACCGCCATCTCCTTCAGGACATCCCCTCCCCCGACGATTGGAATCTTCAGGGCGGCGGCCACCTTCCTTGATACGGAGGTCTTCCCGACCGCGGGCATCCCCGAGATGACTATCGCCTTCATGTTTTCTCTTCTAGGGGGTCGTGTGCAGCAGCCTGCTGAGCATCGTCGAGAACGTGAAGGAGCTCAGGAAGTACCACCAGAAGAGACTGACTTCGTAAGTCCCTGCAATCAGGGTTGGGGCCGCTATGACAGGGATAGGCACGGGGGTGAAAGCTACGATTACACCGTACCCCCCCAGGAAAGTCGCCATCAAGTAGTAGACCACCAGCAGCGGGACGAATGTGATAGCGGTTACCTTGAGTCTGGCGGTCGAGACCTTCGCCTGCTCCTGCCTCATGGCGAGCTCCCGCTTCTTCAGTTTGTCCAGTTTCACTTGGTCCTTGGCGAGGGTCGCCTCGCGCTTTTCCTTGTTGAAGGCATTCACTTCTGCCCTCATTCTCCTCTCCTTGTTCAGGTCCACGACCGTCCTGGTGACCATCTGAGTGACAAAGCCCAGGCCGAGGGAGGTCAGTGTCACCACGACCGTCGAGGCAGGGGGTGCGTACTGTGGTACGTTGAAGGTGGCAGTCAGGGTGTCGTTGCCCGCTTTGATTGTGATGGTGTGGGGCCCCGTGGATGCTTTCTGCGGAACCCAGAAGTCGCAGTTGGACAGGGCGCCCGTCTGATCGGTGCGGGTGGTGCCGTTGAGCTGAGCGGAAGTGAACACGGTCGAGTCGAACTCGATGGATACGGTCTGGTTCTTCGGGAGTCCCTGGCCGTTTAGTGTCACCATAGTTCCTGCAATGTCGGTGCCTGGGGTGAGGGAGATGGTCCCAGCGGAGGTGCTGGTCGTAGTCGTCGTGGTCGAAGTGCCCTTCGGTGTGAAAGCGGGGAGCACCAGGACATAGAACACGAGGGCGGCAATGATCACGATTACGATGTAGTTGAAAGTCCGGGACATGCCGCCCGAAGGGGCGGACTTGTTCTTCGCAGCCATCATTGCCTGGCCTGCTCCAGCATCCTGACTAGCCCTTTCGACACCTCTTCCGCTTTGCCCTGCTCATTGCGGACTATCAGCATTGGCGCTCCCGTAAGGGTTGAAGACACCGTGAGGAAGCTCTTCGCAATTTCGATCTCCTCCCTGAGCCCTTCCAGAGAGACCTCGTCCCTGGCCCTCGTCGGGTCGGCCGACCTCCGCTTCGCTATTTCTTCCGGAGCGGCTATGACGAGCACGAGATGGGTGGGTTTCATTGCCCTTACCACCTCGAATGGGAGCCCGGGCCAGAACCCATCAGGGGTCCGAATGAACAGGTGGGTGTCCACGAGGATGGCCTTCCCCTTCATCTTGGCGATCCTGCCGGCGGCCATCTTCTGGAGGCGTCTCTGCCTATCCACGGGCATCTTTCTCATCTCGTCCCGGTCCTTCACCCATTTCAGGGAAGTGGCCGCCTCGAACATAAGAGTCCCGAAGGTGACTAGCTTAGCCCCAGGGAGGCCTGAGACCACTCCGTTGACTACGGTGGTCTTTCCCACGCCTGGTATTCCGACTACTATAACCCGCAGTGCCACGCCCTAGCCAGCTCCAATCAGTCCTGCCAGGGCTGGGGATACCTCCTCCACCTGCTCCTTGAGCAGCATCTGATAGTACTGAAGGATGATATCAACCATCAGCAGGATGCCTATGCCGGTTCCGAATACTCCGAACAGGTCGGAGACCCCGGCGACGAGGCCGATTAGGATTCCTCCGATTATGGTCAGGGTTGGGATGTACCTGTTGAGCATCTGCTCGATGGACAGGCCAGTCCGCCTGAAGCCTGGGACCTGTACGTCAGCGTCCATGAGGTTCTTGGCAACCGCCCTCGGGTTCAGACCCCCTATCTCTACCCAGAGGCGGGCGAAGAGCACGGCCATTCCGACCAGATAGAGCAGGTAGATAGCCGAATGTATTGGGTCGCCCACCGTCTGGCTCACTGACTGGGGGGCGGTCATATAGTAGACAAGACCGCCAATGGGGTATGAGCTCGTCGTTGTCGAGTTTGCAGTCTGGACCGGGAACACTGCGATGTAATGGAACCACCAGGGAGGGTTACTCCCGACATAGTTGTTGAGTATCCTCGAGAAGAAGGTCACGTTCGCCCCCAGGGCGGAAACGAGGATGACTGGGATGTTGGACACGTACAGTAGCTTGATCGGGTATACTCCCTGGAACCCTCGGTACTTTATGGAGGTGATGGGCAACTCCACCCTTATGCCTTCGATGTAGATGAGTACTAGCAGCATCACCAGCGTTAGAGAAAATGTGAGAAGGCTCGGGTACTTGAAGTCCCTCACCACTATGCTGGGAAGTGTGTTGGTGAAGAACGCGTTGAGCGTGTACGGAATGAAGCCGAAGAAGGCAGTGACGCCGCTGCTGGGTGAGAATGTGATGGGGGCGAAGGTGTACCACATCACCGTCTGGCAGACCCCCGCCAGGATGAAGAGTGAAACTCCGCTCCCGATCCCCCACCCCTTCTGTATGAGCTCGTCTAGCAGGAGCACTATGAGGCTCGCAACGAAGAGCTGAACGAAGATCACAAGGGCCTGTGTCTGCCCGAGGCTCCCTAGGGCGCCTCCGTAGATGTAGGCCAGCGACTCCCCAACGATGACTATTATCGTGAGGAACTTCGTGGCTGAGCCGAAGATGGCCCTGTCAGCCGAGTCGCTCATGTCCAGCTTGATGATGTCGGAGCCGACGAGGAGCTGCAGGATCAGGCCGGATGTCACGATGGGCCCGATTCCTAGCTCCATGAGGGTGCCCTGGGTTGATGCGAACACGACTCTGAGGAAGGCGAGCTAGTCGTTCTGCCCTACTCCCGTGAACCCGTAGAGGGGCGTGGTGGCCATGATGAGATAGGCGACCAGGGCGATGGCGGTCCAGACAAAACGCTCGTTGAGGGAAGGCTTTCTCTCCGGCTTCGGGATCTCCGGCAGAACCGTGCCTACGCTCTTGATGAAATCACGCACTGAAGCCAATGGCTTGGGCCTACTCCTGGACCAGTATCTTTCCGCCCGCGGCCTCTATTTTAGCCTGAGCTTTCTTGGTGAAGGAGTCGACCTTCACCTCGTAGGCGCGGCCCACCTCTCCCGCGCCCAGCAGCTTGTCGATTCCCATAGACGAAAGGTCCAGAGACTTCGCGCCCTTCGAGAGTCCGTCAAGCTGCCCGACGTTCACCCAGGTGGCGGGGCGGACGTACCCTGGCGGCCTGAAGGGGTCCCTTCCGAAGTGGTCGGGGTCGTTGAGTATCAACCAGCTCCATTTGTGCTTGTGGAGCCCGGCGTTTCCGTGGCCCCCCTGCTGCCCCGAGTGGCGGTGCTGGCCGATTTGGCCGTAGCCGTGGGTCCTCATTCCTCTGTAACGCCTTCCCTTCCGCGCCCTTGTCGGCATCTAGATCATCCTCCTGACGACGGCTCCTAGGCCGGGGTTGTTTCCGAGCACGCCCCGTTCCGTCGCCTGCCTGCGTAGAGAGGCCTTGAACCCTCCCTTTGGAGGGGCAAGGCGGAAGTAGGGGAGCACCCCTGCGAGGGCAGAGAGTCTTAGCTGGTCCTTGACCATCTTTGCAGCTATGTCCTCGTGCTTCTTGTACCCCAGTTCCT
>Ga0187771_10002043_pt1 | contig 13845 bp, 11 predicted proteins | sample 0116_SJ02_MP15_1_FD_133139 | JGI IMG/M metagenome (GOLD analysis project Ga0187771, IMG submission 133139) | Tropical peat soil microbial communities from peatlands in Department of Meta, Colombia - 0116_SJ02_MP15_10_MG | ecosystem: Environmental > Terrestrial > Soil > Wetlands > Peat | place... | reverse complement strand
GCTCTGAGAAGGCCGGGGAGGTTCGACAAGGAAATAGAGATAGGGATACCCGACGCAAAGGGCAGGCTGGAGATACTCCAGATCCACACGAGAGGGATGCCCCTGGCCCAGGACGTCGACCTGAAGAGGATTGCCGACTCCACGCACGGCTTCGTTGGGGCCGACCTGGAGGCACTGGCCAAGGAAGCGGCAATGAGCTCCCTTAGAAAGGTGCTCCCTACGATAGACATTAACAAGAAGCTGCCCGTAGAGAAGCTCAAGCAGATCAACGTCACAATGGACGACTTCCAATCGGCGATGACGGAGGTTGGACCTTCTGCAATGAGGGAGGTAATGATAGAGAAACCGAACGTTCACTGGACCGACATCGGAGGATTGGAGGAAGTAAAGCGGGAACTCAAGGAGGCCATCGAGTGGCCTCTGAAATACGGGAAGACCATGGAGAGGGCAGGGCTCGAGGGCACGAAGGGCATACTGCTCTCGGGACCGCCGGGGACCGGAAAGACGCTTCTGGCAAAGGCCGTAGCCACGGAGAGCGAAGCCAACTTCATCTCGGTCAAAGGTCCGGAGCTGTTCTCCAAGTGGGTCGGCGAGACAGAGAAGGGCATTAGGGAGGTGTTCAGGAAAGCGCGGCAGGCCGCCCCCACAGTACTCTTCTTCGATGAGGTAGACAGCTTGGCACCAGTTCGCGGGTCGGACATGGGGACCCACGTCGCCGAGCAGGCCGTGAGCCAGCTCCTCACCGAGCTAGATGGGCTGGAGGAGCTCAGGAACGTCATTATCCTCGCTGCGACCAACAGAGCCGAGCTTATCGACCCGGCTCTGCTTCGCCCCGGGAGGTTCGATTCCATCATAACAGTGCCCATGCCCGATCTTGAGGCGAGGAAACAGATAGCGGCGATCCATCTGAGAGGCAAGCCAACCAGCGTCGACCCCAGCTTCATAGCGGAAAAGACCGAAGGGTTCTCAGGCGCCGACGTGGCGGGGCTTATCGAAAAGGCGACCAAAAGGGCCACACGGCGCTATCTTGAAGCCCATCCGAACGAGGACAAGCCCGAGGAACTGACCATCACAAGGGAGGACTTCGAGGTTGAGCTCGAGAACGTCAAGAACCAGCCCAGCATGCCGAAGCCCGCCAAGGAATCTCCGTACCTCGGATGACGGTCTTCAGCCCAAATGGCGAATTCACAAATTGCCCTACGGCGAGTTCCAAACTCCCACTGCCTGGGCCCTGTGGGCGCCGGCGTCCCAGTAGGGTTAACAAAACGTCTATTGATGCTCTAGGCCCCAACGAGGTTTCCTCATTTGACAAGCCTCCCGGACGATTCCGTGCAGCCTAGGCGAGCGCGCTATCTTTTCGTTGGTGCGATCGCAGGAATAATCCTGTACGTCATTCTGGACGCGTTGGCCCAGTCTCTCCCGCCATACTACAGTCCGATTAGCCAAGCCGAGAGCGACCTCGCCGTCGGACCCTACGGGTACATCATGACCCTGAACTTCATCAACAGAGGCGTCTTCTCACTTTGTTTCCTATTCGGAATACTCCTGACCGTTTACAGCACTGACACCGCGAACCCAAGGCTCAGAAGGGGTGCTTACGCCTTTGCCTTCTGGTCGGTGGGCGCGCTCCTTCTGGCGGCGTTTCCCACCGATGTCCCTGCCACTCCTGCCTCGTGGCACGGGGCTGTCCATCTGCTGGTGGCTATCGTGGCCTTTCTCGGAGGCGCGTTCGGAGCCCTTTACATCTCCTTGGGAATGGTTGGGAGCAGTCCGATCGCAAGGGCAAGGGGGGTCGCCCTTCCGCTTGCGGCCCTGTCCTTCATTCTTTGCTTGTTGGAGGTCTTTGGCGCCCTTCTGGCCCCGGGCTTCTACGCCAACTATGGGGGACTTGTGGAGCGAGCGTTCCTGGGTTCAGTGCTGTTTTGGGTAGCCACTGTCTCCGTAAAGATGTTGACAATCGCTCCACCCAAGGGTCCATCCGAGCAGCCTCGCGCCATGTAGCGCACTAGATCACATTCCCCGCTTGCGGCGAAACCTTCAAGGTGCCGCTCTATTTGCTCCGCCTAGAGGGTCCTTGCGGAAGAGGTCTCCTGACGCCGCAGGCGGGTTCACGTCTGTGGCTGCGATCTTCCTGCTCGGCCTGATTGGAGGCGCCCTCGTCAACGTCTATTTTCCCTTCCCAATCTGGCCAGGTACGGTGATCCGAGTGATTGGCATCCTACCTCTTCTCCTAGGCGTGGCGCTCTTCGTGTGGGCAAGGGCTACATTCCGGCGCCACATGACGGCGCTCATGCCATGGACCCGTACCACTACGTTGGTGACTGACGGGCCCTACGGCTTCTCTCGCAACCCCATCTATCTCTCCTTTGTCCTAGTGTATCTAGGCCTGTCGTTCATCTTCAACTCGACCTATGTGTTGATCATGCTCGTAGTGGTCATGGTATTGTTCGATAGGCTGCAAATCCCGCGGGAGGAGAGCTATCTGCGGGGCCTTTTCGGAGACGAGTTCGACTCGTACGCAGCGAAAGTCAGGCGCTGGCTCTAGCTGTGACGCGACTCGCCTCAGCTGCAGGCGCCCCACCCCGCGCAAGGCCTTCGACGCTTCCAAGCGCGGGCAACGTTTTTCCAACTCTTTAGCTGATGATGTTGGACTTGAGAGGTCTTTTCGCGTATGTGGTCCAGAAACACATGGCGACCGCCCTCCACTATGACTTCAGGCTCGAAATAGGAGGAGTTATGCCCTCCTGGTCGATTCCGAAGGGTCCTACCCTAGACCCGACTGTGAAGAGGCTCGCTATGCCTACCGGACCCCATGATCTGGAGTACCGGAATTTCGAAGGTACAATCGAAAAGGGGAATTACGGCGCCGGCACCGTCATGATTTGGGACGAGGGGACCTACACCCCTGAGGCGGAAGTCCGCGGAGGCGTCCGGGAGTTGGTGAAGGGCAGAGAGGAAGCTGAAGAGACGGCCGAGGCGGGCCTGCGCGATGGGAATCTGAAGTTCACCCTCTACGGCAAGAAGCTTCACGGCTCCTTTGCCCTCGTCCGGACCAGGGGCCTTGGAAGAGCGAGGGAGGCATGGCTCCTCATCAAGCACAGGGACGAGTACTGCGTTGCCGGGTACGACGTAAACGAATACGACCTTTCCGCCGCCTCTAACCGTACCCTAGAGCAGATCGCCAAAGGAGTGTAGGCTCGCTGCCTCTCACGGGAAGGCACCAAAAGCAGGGATTGGAGAATCTTTTAAGGCACCCCACTCGAATTGCGAGCGTTCTGTCATGGCAAGGTTCGTCTTGGTCTCAGACACGACCCTAGCCCGGAACTACAGGAGCGTCCCCCTACTGGATTTCCTCGCGAGCGCTCCTACAAGCATTCTCCCTGAAAGGATCTATAGCTTCCTGAAGGGTCCTCCTCCTCCTTCCCACGACGGCAGGGCAGTCATCGCCCCCTACGCCACAAGGAAGCTCGAGGCGTCTGTCCTGAAGTTTCACAAGAGGGAGGACGTGGTTGTCGCCCACGAGGACCACATAGCAGACTTCGTTGACGATGACACCGAGATAATCGGGGTGTCAACCATGGACCCTCTGGGCCTCGGCCCGCTTACCATGTCTTACAGCGTTTTCTTTGAGACACCCTCTCCTGCCTACGTCTACAAGGAATTCGTGTCCCTCCTAGCCCGAATCAACCGGTCTAGGGCTGGGAAGAAAGCCAAACTTGTAGTGGGGGGCCCAGGAGTCTGGGAACTCACCGCCCGTCCCGAGGAGCTTGAGAGGAACCACATCGACTACGCCTATCAGGGAGAGGCGGACGACATCATCGGGGATCTCTTTAGGTACATCGTCGAGGACGGAGGGGAGAACACGGAGTTCTTCCGCGGGTACCAGACCTTCGACACGTCCTTCCACAAAGAGTGGAAATCCAGCTCGAAATTCATCAGTCGCTACCAGTTCTCGAAGCAGTTCCCCAGGCTCGAAGACATCCCAGAGATAGTGGGCCCCTCCGTAAAGGGAATGGTCGAGGTGATGCGGGGGTGTGGAATCGGCTGCGACTTCTGCGAGGTCACCCTAAGGCCCCTCCGGTACTATCCCCCAGAGAAGGTGAGAAAGGAACTCGAGGTGAACGTCAGAGCTGGGATGGACACCGGATGGCTACATAGTGATGAGATCTTTGCCTATGACCACGGCAGGAACTTCGTCCCAAATGAGGAGGCGATCGAGAGCCTTTTCTCGGCGGTGATGGCAACTCCGGGAATTCATCGGTCGAACCCGACCCACGGCAGGATTTCGATACCTGCGGCATACCCGGATTTCATCCGCAGACTGTCCCACATCATGAGGGCGGGCCCCAACAATTGGATAGGCCTCCAGATAGGGGTGGAGACGGGGAGCGACAAGCTCGCGTCCGAGCACATGCCGAACAAGACACTCCCCCTGAAGGTGGGCCCAGACGGGAGCTGGGCGGACATAGTCTGGAGGGGTACCTACGTGCTGAACACCTACTACTGGCGCCCGGCGTTTACAATCCAGGTGGGGCAGGCCGGAGAGACACCTGAGGACAATTGGGAGACCGTGGCTCTCATCAACCGGTTGAGTAACTCTACCACGGAAAACGGCAGGCCTTTCGAGTTCACGATAACCCCAATGCAGAACGTCCCCTTGGGGCTTCTAAAGAGCATGGACTTCTCCTCGATGAAGCTGAACCCATCTCAGCTTGCCGTCTACTACGCGTCCTACAGGCACCTAGTGAAGATAGCCACCAGAGACGCCACAAGCGCCTCGTCAGAACAGAATCCTCTTACAAAGTACGTCACCGGGGGAATGATGGCTCTCGGAGCTTGGGGAATGTTCCGGGTAGTAAGGAACAGGTGCAGAAGGGGAGGGTTGAATGAGGACAAGGCAGCCCGCTACGGCCTCGAGAGGGGTCCCCTTCAGGCCCCAATGATACGCGCATAGCGACGGCCGTCCTTCTCTTGTTCTGAACAGACAACATCTAAGTATGGACAGAAGGGCGAGCGGGTCCGTTTGTTCATCGTAGGGTTCGTCCTCCTGATGTTCCTCGTCTCGATTTTCGCGGGGATATTTGGGTCGATAGTGGGACTCGGCGGTGGAATCGTAATAATCCCAGTCCTAACCATCCTAATGGGAGTCGACATACACTTCGCCATCGGAGCCAGCATAGTGGCCATTATCGGAACTTCCAGCGGCGCGGCTTCGACCTACGTAAGGGACAAGGTGACGAACCTCAGAATTGGAATGTTCCTTGAGCTTGCGAGTGCCAGCGGGGCCATCACCGGCGCCGCGATAGCCGCCTATACGAACTCCGCGGCCCTTGAAACGATCTTCGGAAGTATCCTGCTTGTCTCTTTGGTGCCAATGGTGATGAAGATCGGCGAGGACGTCCCAAAGTCTCCCGAACTCAAGGGGGTGTCGAAGCGCCTCGGCCTCACAGGCTCTTACACCGAGTCAGATGGCAGAGTGGTCAAGTACAACGCGACCCGCCCGGTCGAGGGCCTTGCCGGGACCGCCGTCGCCGGAGTCCTGTCGGGCCTGCTGGGAATTGGAGGTGGCGCCTTCAAGGTCCTCTCCATGGACCTGGCCATGAAGCTCCCCATGAAGGTCTCCACGACGACGTCCAACTTCATGATAGGCGTGACCGCGGCGGCTAGCGCCGGCATCTACTTTGCGAGGGGAGACGTCGACCCCATCATTGTAGCTCCAGTCGCCCTTGGAATCCTGATCGGCGCTGCTATTGGAGCACGGGTCCTGCTTCGTTCGCGAAACACTACGGTAAGGAAGATCTTCGCGGTTGTCCTCGCGGTAGCTGCCGTCGAGATGATTCTGAGTGCTTTGGGGGTGTCGGTTTGAACTGGAGAGACCCGGAAACGATGAACGTGGTGATTGGAAGGGTCCTGAGGTACGGGGTCATACTCTCGGGCGCCATAATTCTGCTCGGGACAATCGGCTTGGCGGCTACCAGCGGGCTCTCCGATGCCTCGGGGATGCTCACCTACTACCCGAATATTGTGCCACACGACAACATAGACGTGAGCCTGGGCGGGCTGGCCCACGGCCTCGTCGCCTTCTCGGCCTTCTCGTGGATAGAGCTCGGAGTGATAGTGTTGATTGCGACCCCCGTTTCGAGGGTTGTAATCTCCGTCTTCCTTTTCGCCGCGGAGAGGGACAGACTCTACGTCCTCATCACGGCCGTAGTCCTCACCCTCCTGCTGTTCAGCATGCTCGTGACTCCGTTCATCCCAGGGTTCCATGCCTGAGCTTTCCGCCTTGTCAAACGCACTTGGGCCGTCGGAGCTTCGATCGAGACATTGAATACGAGGGCCGTGTTCTTCGATCTTGGTGGCACGCTTCTCGTCATGCGTCGCGACAGGATATTCCGAAGGGTCCTTCAGGAGGTGGGCAGAGACGTCGACCTCGAACGCATACACTCGGCATACCTGAAAGCGGAATCCTGGTGGCTTTCATACTACGGCGCCCGTGTTCTGAACGAGGAGGAGACTGCAGAAGCCTACAGGGATCTCGACCAGAAGGTGTTCTCTGCGCTCTACCCTGGAGAGAGCGGGCCGGAGGCGTTCAGGATTTCGAAGCTCGTACGGAAGAGGTGGCCTGAGCTCGAGACCGAAATCCCCCTCGAACTTTATCCCGACGCGGAGCCCACTCTCGAAAGGCTCGTCGGAGACGGCTATGCGCTCGGTTTGATTTCGAATGCGCCTGCGGACACCAGCAGGGCGGTAAGGGCCCTGGGGCTCACCAAGTACCTTGGCACCATCGTGATATCTGGGGTGGTGGGGTACACAAAACCTCATCCTGAAATCTTCAGAATCGCCCTGAGGGAGACTGGCGTCGATGCTTCAGAAGCGGTCCATGTCGGAGACTTGTACGAAGCTGATGTGATAGGCGCGAGGAACGCTGGCATGGAGGGGATCCTTATTGACAGGGACGGCACCCAACGGAGCCCCGATTGCCCGAGGGTGCGAAGCCTCTCGGAAATTTACCAGTTCATCCGGTGAATTGCTGAAGGACGTAAACACCGCCACCCCGGCCCGATTACCTCCTGATGGGCTGGTAGCTTGCGCAGAGCATCCCGTAGTACGTTGGGACTTGGTACGACACCAGCTCTGCCTTCATCGGAACAACAGAGAGTGCGCCCACGAGCATAGCCATCTGCCAGAGGCTGTCCGGCCTCGCCCCGTCGACGAAACTTGGTGACATCTTCACAATCTCCTCCAACTTGTTGTGACGGATGAGATCCACCACCTGCCTGTCGTAAACCGCCGCCCGCTTGTCGAACCCGTACGGCCCACTCTTTTGGTGCCTGTGAGCTTGGTCGGCGCTCGCGACGAAGGCGACCCTCTTCTTGTCCGTCTCAGCAGCCTCGGCGATCACCTTCCCGAACTCCACATTCTGGGCCAAAGGTATCTCCCTCGAAGGGGTCACTATCACGATCTTGCTCTTCATGCGCGCGCCCTTTAGAAAGAACCAAAGTGGGATCATCGTCCCCCAATCCATAGCCATGTCAGAAAGAGGCCCATCGAAGACCCCATAGTTCGCTGCGACCACTGGGAGCCCAGCTGCTTCCCCCGCTTCTGCCAGCCTCGTTGCGAACTCGACGTCGCACTTGGCTCGAAGTCTAACCTCCCTGCGCCCTTCTGCCGTCCTCCCCGACGAGTTCTCGGCGGTAACTACTGCGATGTGCCTGTGGAGCCTTAAGTTGTGAGGGCTCGCCAGCACGATTGTGTCCGGCCTAGCTTCCTTCATCGCAGCGGCCAGCACCCTCATCCCCTTTCTCGTTGGGGAGAAGAGCTTCATCTTCTTCCCTGCCAACGCGGGAACAATCTCCCCCCCATGAGGTGCAATGCAGGCGTAGACTAGAGGCACAGCCCACGCAGAGTTCCTACAAGGTGTTCAAAAATTCTTCTCGAGGTAGTGCATTATGCCCATAATCCGTTGATGGTGCATTATTCATGCCATCATGTAGAGGGAAGACATCTCCCGCGTCTGTGTCTGGCATTGCGTCGTCGGTCTGGCTGGTTGAGTATTTATCGAGGATTGGTCTCCCTTCCGCAGGAGAGGCTCACAAAGAAATTTGTAGGAAAATGGAACAACTGACGCGATATACCATATCTTGGATGCTTCTTGGCAAACTTTCTCAGACGGCTAATAACCGCATATTCAATTGCCAACTCTGACAATTGTAATCCACAATAAGAGATACAACAGAATTCCATTTTGTTTCGGCCGACATGGAAAAGTATGTTGTCGGTTCGAAAATATTGAAGAAAGAACAGGTTCTCATCAGCATCTTCCTCATTACAATTCTCGTTCTTAGCTCGGGAAGCATGGTGGCATTTGCAAAGAGCAACGCCCACGTCGTCAAGCCAAACTGCCCCCCGGGCCAAACTCCTCTAACGAAAGGATGTAGCGACGATACTGCAAACATCCAAGCGGCACTCAACGCGTGCACGGGATCAGGTCCATGGTGTACAGTTCAATTAGTTAGGGGAACATACTACCTTGCTTCTCAGATTACGGCGTACGGGTTCCAGGGAAGCTTCGTCGGAGCGGGTCAGGGACAGACCAACATTGTGGGGCTTCCCGACATGCCGTCTCCCAACCCCACATACGACATACAATGTGCTGGGTACGACAAAACACTTCCTGGCAATGGGTGTACTTCTCTCTACGGTAATCCGGCGGGGGGCGTCCCATTCTGGGTGGGATATCCGGGGATGGGTCCCGACGGGAGTGGGTCTCCTCAGGGAAGTGAAACGCCGAACCCATGGCCTGCCCTATTTACCTTCGAGGGTGGATCAATCACAATCTCGGGAATGACCATGACCGATACATCTCCTACGCCGACCAACGGCTGGTATCTCCCTGCGATAGACGGTGGAAGTTTCCAGACAGCTCTGGTTGCAGCGATTGTAATCACAGGCCCGGGCTTAGGAACCTCAATGGTCTCTGCGGCGATTGATCATGTGTCCATGGTCGGGGCAGCCGGAGACTGGGGAGGAGGCAACACTGGTGACGGGGTATACATTAGCGGAAAAACCCTTCCCAGCACATGGTACAACGTCGAGGGAGACCCATACCCAATCACAGGCACTTACTCGATAACTAACAGCGTGTTCGACAACATTGAAACCCCGGCCCAAGCGAATTTCCTAGTTAACTCGAAAGTCGTAATCTGTGGCAACACTATTTCCATGGAGATAGTCCCTACAATCCCCCCCTACGAAATCGATGTTTTCGACAATTCGAACACCAATGTCCTCATCTGCGGGAATCGGGGGACGGTGTCTTACGGGGAGGCCATAAATGTCTGGCAAGGGGCACTCAAGTCCGGACTATTACCGTCCACAGTGACGATTACGGACAATAACTTCCAGGTCAACCAGGGGGCCAACGGCGCCGTCCTACTCGATTTCGAACCATTCTCCGGAGCAGCACCCACATTGAACGCCGTAGTGTCGGGGAACGTGTTTCAGAATAGCCCCTACACCCCAACATGTACGCCCTTTCCGTCTTGCATTTGGGGTTACTCGGTTATCGTAAGCGTTGCCCTCAAGTCGACCACTGTATCTTTGAACAACATCGCAGGTGGAGGGGCCGACGGAATCTACCTCAACGGTGGGCCAGGAACGATAATTGGCAACACCATTACAGGAGCTTTCGACGGTGTTTCGCTGGACGTTGCAAGCGGCGTCCATGTGGCGGGAAACGTGATCAGGAATAGCGTGGATAATGGCATCAACGTGACAAGCATCAACTATGCGGGATCAGTACCAGGAACGCCTTCTAGTAACGACTTCATCATGGGGAACTTTGTGCACAACAGTGGTACCTACGACCTTTACTGGGACGGACAGGGCACTGGTAACGTCTGGTGTCACAACATCTACCAAACCTCTAGTCCGTCAGTCCTTCCTTCCTGCTAGGAGTACAGAATTGGTGAGAACCTTCGATCGAAAGGAGTAGGGTTGGACGAACCCTACTCTCCTTCCTTATCATTGGCCCCTTCAGGCCCCTCAGGCGCTCTTCTCCAAATAATGGATTATGCCCATTACGGACGTTCTGACCGAGACCTGGACATATATGGGAAGGTCGGCCATCCCAGCATCCCTGGCAACCTGTACCTGCATTGCCTCAGTCGCTTCATCCAGAGACATCCCTCTCTTCCATAGCATCTTCACCTTCTCGACCCACCTCTGGACCAGCTCCGTCGTTGTATCGAAAACCCAGTCGACGTCCTTCCTCGCCCCGAAGTGGGGGACGAGGAGCTCGGAGGGCTTCGTCTGCCTTATGGTTCCTATTGTCGCAACCAGCTCCGTCGGGTTGAAGCTGGGCGGGGGCGTGGTGGGGATTAGCCCCTTCATCCCAGGATAAACTATTCCCACCGCGTCCGCTGTGAACATCGCCTTCGTCCCTTCTAGCACAATTGAGATCTGGTGGGGGGCATGGCCGGGCGTGTGAATCAGAGTCGCGCTAAGGCCGTCTCCGAGTTCCAGACTCGCCTCTTCTCCGACCGCCGTTATCCTGTCCTGTGGGATTGGCTCCGGGAGACCGTACAGCGCCATGATCGCTGGGCCGAAGACCTTGGTCGAGCTCTCGATCAGCCTTGTCGGATCGACGAGGTGAGGGACACCCCTTTCGTGTGCTAGGACCTGCGCGTTTGGCATCTCTTTCAAGAGCCGGCCTGCAGCACCCGCATGGTCAAGGTGGACATGCGTCGGGACGATGTAACGGATGTCCGTCGGCATCACTCCCACCTCAGCCAGACCCCTTAGCACGATATCGTAGGACGAAGCGTATCCGCAGTCCACGAGGGTAGGCTTTGGCCCCTTGACCAGGTATACGCTGACCGCCCCCGGCTGACCCCAAGCGTAGGTGTCCAGCATGTAGACGCGGCCCGAGATTTTCGTCGCGTACATGTCAATGCTCCCGGGAGGAGCCTCTCGGGTTCCCAAATTCGAATGCGAGCATCGCCAGGGACGCGGCACCGAACTTGAGGACATCCTCGTCCACTTTGAACTTGGAGCTGTGGTTCGGATAGATGCACCCCTTCTCTGGGTTGCGACTCCCGAGGAAGTAGAACGTCCCCGGCGCCTTCTGCAAGAACCTGGAGAAGTCCTCCCCTCCGAGCATGGCTTCGACCCGTCTCACTCTGGTCTCCGGAATCCTCTTGAGAACTGCGACGACCTTTTCGGTGGTCTTCGGGTCATTGACGGTCACGGGGTAGGCGTCCTTCTCGAACTCCACCTCTGCGCTGGCGCCGAAGGTCCTGCAGACCCCCTTGGCCACCTCTTCGACCCTCTTCTTGGCCAACTTCCGCGTGGCCTCGTCTAGGGTTCTGATGGTTCCGTCCAGCGTCGCCACGTCTGGGATGATGTTCTCCTTCGTCCCTGAATGCACCGCGCCCACCGTAATGACGAAGGGGCGCACCGGGTCTATCATCCTGGCAGACACCCCCTGGAGAGCGAGTATTACGTGGGCCGCCACGTAGATGGGGTCGACGGTCTCGTGGGGGGCTGACCCGTGTCCTCCCTTCCCCAGTATTCTTACCTTGAAAGTGTCCGGCGCGGCCGCGATTGCTCCTTCCCTCACCCCGAACTCCCCGGACTTTCTGGTGGCCTCGATATGAAGGCAAAACACGAAATCAACCTTGGGGTCCTTCATGACACCGTCCTCGATCATGGGCATGGCTCCGCCCCTCCCTCCGTGTTCTTCCGCAGGCTGAAAGAGAAACTTCACTGTCCCATACAGGTTCTCCCTGCGCTCTGACAGGAGCCTTGCCGCGCCCAGCAGCATCGCTATGTGTGTGTCATGGCCGCAGGCGTGCATCACTCCGTCGACCTTCGACCGGAACCGGACGTCCGATGTCTCCTGGACGGGAAGGCCGTCCATGTCCGCCCTCAGTGCCACCACTCTCCCCGCCTTCGCTCCCTTCAGGACACCGAGCACTCCCGTCCCTCCGACGTTCCGCCTCACCTTAATCCCCAGGAATTCCAGCCTGTCTGCCACGAGCTTCGATGTCTCCACTTCGTGGTACGCAAGCTCCGGATGCTGATGGAGGGTTCTTCTCGTCCTGATTATCTCAGGCTCGATGCGCTTGGCATCGGCGATAAGGTCCACACGCGTCGCCGACCACAGGACCGATAAAAGCTCACCACAGGGACCGGTCCCGCAGCAGCTAAAACATCAACGAGCCCTGGATGTTAAGCGGAGGAAGGTCTTCGGGGTCCACCCTCAGCTCGATGACCAGGGGCTTGTTTGACCTTCTCGTCACGAAGTCCACCCCCTCCTGAATCTTGGCGTCGTTATCGACGATAATCCCTTCGGCCCCGAACGCCTCCGCTACCTTTGCAAAGTCTGGGTTGGAGTGAGTCGTCCCGAAGATCCTGCCCATCTTCTGGATCTTCTGCCTCATCAAGAGCACCCTGTAGGAATTATCATTGACGATGACGATCTTCACCCCTACCTTCTCCCTCACCGCTGTCTCAAGGTCCTGCATCGTCATCATGAACTCCCCGTCGCCCATTACCCCAACAGCCTCCCTTTCAGGGAACACTATCTTCGCGCCCACGGCAGCAGGAAAGACAAACCCCATGGCACCCATGTTTGTGGCCGCCAGGAATGACCTGCTTGAACGGACCTTGAGGAAAGAGTAGGCGTAGAGCACGTGTAGTCCCTGGCCAACTGCGAAGATGGCGTCTCGCGGCAGGCGGCCATCAAGAGCGCGGAGGAACTTGGCCGGATTGACGAACCCCTCCTTCGTGCGCGACTCCGCTTCCTTCAGGAGGGCGTTCCACCCCTTTCTCTCGCCCTCAATTTGGCTCTTCCACTCTTCCTTCATCTTCTGCGGAGCTGCTGTCTGCGCTAAACTACGGACGAACTCGGTCGCATCGCAGGCCGCGTGCATGGTACACGGTACCGGCTTTCTGTCCCAGAGCGGATCCAAGTCTGCAATGATCACCTCTCCTTTCGGAGTTAGGTTGAACCCGTAGGTGGACACGTCCGAAAGGCCGCAGCCCACGCACAGGACGGCGTCTGCCTGGACCAGGGCACCGTCGGCTACCCCGTTCCCGCCGCCGAACCCTATCCTTCCTAGTGCTAACGGGTTGTCCTCGGAGACCGCGCCCCGACCGTTCCCGGACGAGACGACTGGGACCTCAATCCGTGAGAGCAGCGTCCGAAGAGCCTCCCCCCCATCAGGCGTGTTAATGCCTCCTCCGACCACGATCAGGGGCCTCGTCGCGCTCGCGAGAAGCTCCGCTGCTCTCGCCACCTCCGCTTCCGTTGGGGCTCTTGTCCACCGCATCGTGAGCCCAACCACTGAGCTCCCCGCCTCAAGACTCCAGACATCCTCCGGCACCTCGACGAAGGTTGGCCCGTAGGGCGGAGACCCCGCTAGGGAGTAGGCGTCTGCGAAGATTCTGGCGGCCTCAGACCCCTTCTCCACCCTCCATGCTTTCTTGACAACGCTAGCCACCATGGACGACTCCGGTACCTCGAGCCACGAGTCCATCCCCACCATGCGCCTCTTGACCGCTCCGGCGACGAGCACCATCGGAGAGCTATCCTTCCAGGCGTTGGTGACGCTGATGAGCGAATTCAGAAACCCCGGTCCACCGTGAACCAAAGCGACCCCTGGTTTGCCCGTCAGCCTTCCTTCGGCGTCGGCCATGCTGACAGCGACCTGCTCGTGCCTGGTGGAGACGTACCTTATCCGGCTCGTCGAAAAAGCGACCATCACTTCGAGGATGGAGGTGCCGACGAGGCCGAACGCCCTCGTCACGCCGTAGCTCTCGAGAGACCGGACCAGGACCTCT
>Ga0187771_10002041_pt1 | contig 13849 bp, 11 predicted proteins | sample 0116_SJ02_MP15_1_FD_133139 | JGI IMG/M metagenome (GOLD analysis project Ga0187771, IMG submission 133139) | Tropical peat soil microbial communities from peatlands in Department of Meta, Colombia - 0116_SJ02_MP15_10_MG | ecosystem: Environmental > Terrestrial > Soil > Wetlands > Peat | place... | reverse complement strand
TCTGGAGGGCGTACACCACCCCTCCCCAAGAGTCTTGGTTAAGGGCAACCTCTCGCTTGGTCCGTTGGTCCCGAAACTCCACCCGGATGATGGAAAAAGGTATTTTGTCCCCCTCTGCCTCCTCTAACATTGGGTTAAGAAGGAGTTTATAGAGGATGTTCACCCCAAATAGCGGGAGGGTCAAGACAAAGGAGGTGCTGCTTCCAGGTTTGCTCTCCGCATGGATGGATCCTTGGTGTCCTTCAATGATTTCTTTGGTGATGGCCAGGCCCAGACCGGTCCCGGTGATCATCCCCGTCTGGGTTTTCTGCCCTTGATAGAAACGGTCAAATATTTTGGGCAGGTCTTCCGGCAAAATACCAACTCCTGTATCGCTCACAACCACCTTTAAATAGTCCCGGCCTTCTGTGAGCCCCCTCGAATCAATAGTGATCTTTCCACCTGGGGGGGTAAATTTAATTCCATTCGAAATGAGGTTGATGAAAACCTCGGTCAGTCGGTTGCGATCGATCAAAACCAGTGGCGTTTCCGGATCGAGGCAATTTTCGAGTGTGATTCCTTTCTCTCCCAATTGTTGGGACAATGTCATTGATGCATCTTCGATGACCTCGATCAGAGGAATTGGCTCAAACCTCAATTTCAAACCCTTTCCAGATTCGATCCTCGAAAAATCGAGGAGGGTTTCGATCAGATTCGTCAGCCGAACAATATTCTTGTTAGCGATGCCCAAGTATTCCTTCTGATCCTCCGTAAGGGTTCCCACATATCCTTCAAGCATAAGAGAGATGAATTCCTTGATGACGGTCAGAGGGGTCCGAAGTTCATGGGAAACGCTCGAGATGAAGGAAGACTTCAATTGGTCGAGCCGTTTGAGTTCTGCATTCGCCGCCTCCAATTCCATTGATTTCTGAGTCAAATCGCCGACGAGATTCCTCTCACGGATAACCCGATTCAATTTCGCCCTTACCTCGTCGATCGTAAAGGGCTTAGTGATGTAGTCCGTTGCCCCAGAGGTCACGACATCGGTGTAAGTGTAAGAGGCCCCGTGTGCGGTCATACAGATGATATAGAGGTTAGGGAATTGAACTCGGCAGGCCTTCATCAATTCGAACCCATCCATCTCGGGCATCTTGATATCAGTGATCAAAATAGTGAAGGGCTCGTTCCTTAACTCCTCCAACGCCTCTTTCCCGTTCCTGGCTGTTACGACCTCGTGGCCGATATGGGTCACAATCTTCGAAACCATTTCTCGGACCGATTCCTCATCATCGACCACCAAAACCTTCTCCTTTTCCATCATCGTCGCCCTTCTCCCTCATCCCCTGTACCGCTTGGGGTCCAGCATCGTCCTGAGCCCCATGTGGTCCATGGCCTCTCCTCCCGGACAGAAGGGTTGCAGTGAGGGGTTTATGAAATAGAATATTCCTTTTATTCAATAGTTTCAATAAAATTGTGAAGCCCGCTACGCTGCCCGGTGATGGCTATTTGCGTTCCAATTCATTTTTCCAATTCGAGAAGAAGGCCCAGAATCGTTCGGAGGTTCCCGGCGGTAAGTTGAGAAAATGAATTCCAGGTGGAATGGTCTCTTCGGAGAAGTGTGGGTTCATCTCTCTCATCTCTTTGTAAAAAGACCCCACAGCCCTTGCCACATCCATGATGGGAAGAGGTTGAGGCAGTTCAATCTGGACCCTATCCACCTGCAAAGGATCGTAACACTCGTCCTTCTCTAAATAAAACCCATATTTCTCTGGCTCGGAAAGGACAATCTTGGCGACCGTTATCTTATAGACGTACCGTTCCGTCTCCATGGGAAGATCAAGATAGAAGTAGTCCCTCGTCCTTTGGAGTTCTATCTCCTTGCGAATTCTATTCTCTCCTGCATTATAGGCAGCCATTGCCAACGTCCAGCTTTTAAATTCGTCATAGAGGCTTTTTAGATAGGCCAGAGCACCCTCTGTGGCCTTAAAGAAATCGAGGCGCTCATCGATCACGCGAGTCCTCTTCATCCCGTATTTTTCACCGGTGGAAGGGATGAATTGCCAGATTCCAGATGCCCCGGAGGAGGACACCGCATGGGGCCGCAGGCTGCTTTCCGTAATGGTGACATACTTCAAATCCTCCGGAAGGCCCATCTCTTTCAGCCTCTTTTCAATATAGGGAAAGTATCGGCTGCCCCGCTTCATCCACAGGAGGACTTGAGCCTCACTGTCCAGTGTCACGAGAAATTCTCGATCCAAATTCTCCCACACCTTTCGATCCTCTAACGGAACCTTCTCTCCGCAGAGAGATACCTCCTTGGGAAGTTTATAGGAAGTGAGGGGAGGACGGGCATGAATGCTTCTGAGGCGGTCTTCCAAGTTTCCCACCTCTGAACGGAGTGTGGAGATGGACGTTTCCAATGCGCTCAATCTCTCCACTTCTGAACCGAGGAGTGTAAGTGAGTTTTTTAGAGCTTCCAGCTTCTCTAATTCCGAACGAAGGGAGGAGATCGAATTTTCCAATGTCCGCAACTTCTCCCCCAACGAATCGTACTTCTCTGAAGGCGCCTCGTGAACGATCACCTTCTCCGGCTCTTTCTTTACAGATCGATCAATGGCACAGCCAACAAGGAAAAGACAAAACATCGAAACAGGAAGGGCGATCCTTAACCTCTTCATACGTATAGCCTCTTAAAAATGGGGACACATACCATTTGTTTTAGTAGAGAAACCTCTGTTAAATGGTATGTGTCCCCATTTTCCATTTCGGTCTGACTCCGATTTTTTCCCTTACCTCATCCATTACCTCTCGGACGATGGCTTTACATCGAGCGGCACCGGATTTTAATACGTCCAGCATGTATTGGGGGTTTTGGTTGATTTCTTTGACACGATTCTGGATCGGGCCGATCTCCTCCATCATATTCTCTAAAAGGATCTTCTTGCACTCAATGCATCCGATCCCCGCTGTCCGACAATGATGATCGACAAAGGCAATCCGATCTGCTTTTGAAAATCCCTCATGCATGGTGAAGATATTACAGTGTTCTGGATGTCCTGGATCACTCCGCCGTTGCCGATGTGGACAGGTTGCCGCTGTCCTCAACTTCTCCCAGATGGCTTCTGGGGGTTCGAGAAGTCCGATGGAGTTATTCAACGATTTGGACATCTTCGAGCTTCCATCCGTTCCCAGAATTTTGGGCGCATCTGAAAGAAGCACTTGAGGTTCAGGAAAAGTATCTCCAAAACGGGTATTAAATTTTCGTGCAATCTCCCTCGAGAATTCAACATGCTGGATCTGATCCTCTCCGACCGGTACATAGCCTGCCTTATAGATGAGAATATCCGCCGCTTGGAGCACCGGATAATCAAGAAGCCCGACATTGACGTTGTGCCGATGTTGTCTCCCCTTCTCCTTAAACTGTGTCATCCTTTCCAGTTCACCCACAGGCGTGATGCAATTGAAAATCCATGCCAGTTCTGCATGCTCGGGCACATGGGATTGGGCGAAAACTTTGGATCGATCAGGAGTTAAGCCACAAGCGACAAGTACAGTGGCTGTTTCCAAAATCCTTTGCTGCATCGAGGCTACATCGTATTCAATTGTAATGGCATGATAGTCCACCACGCAATAGATGCAATCGTACTTATCCACCAATTTGACCCAGTTACGGATAGCGCCCACATAATTACCGATGTGAATTTCGCCTGAAGGCTGAATCCCGCTGAAGATACGATCCATGGATAACTCCTTTTCTTGACGCTATGCGAAAGGCGCTAAGCACTGAACGCCTCTTAATAATGAAAGAGGCCATGGGTTGATATTGCCCATGGCCTCTTGTCCGTCCCCTTTTGTCAGACTATGGATGTAGAGGGTTGAGGCAATATCCACTCTTATCGCTTCTCTGCCAAACCCAGACCAGATACATTTTCCTCTCCCGCCCCCACTGACTGAGTCATTTGAATCAAAGATAATTTATCTTAATCCCTTTAAAAAATCAATACCCTCGTTAGACTTTCTTGATGAAATCGCAGAGCATCTTGGCGGTCTTTTGAACGATTTTCCCACACGTCTCCATACCGCCTGAGGCCAACCACTTTTGACGTTCTTCCTCATTATCGAGATGACAGTTGATTAAATCATAACAGATACAGCTTCCAAACTCCTTTTCAAACCGATTCCAAAAGCGATAACACGCCTGATAGACCTTTTCTTTAGACTCCTGATCCTTGGGATCTTTTCTTCCAAACTTCATTCCAATAACCATAACCGATCCCGTAAGGTTCCCACAAAGCGACCCCTTCCCTCCAATCCCTCCACCGAATCCCGTTGCCAGTCCCGGAACGATCGAATCCTGAATCCCAAAGTATTCCTTGAAACTCAAGGATATGGATTCAGCTCAGTTATACCCTTGATCGAAATAACCTTTTGCCTTCTCTGCCATTAATTTCGCATCATCCTCTTCTTTCATAACACCTCCTTGCATTCAATGGGCTCCCGCAAATGAAAGGTCAAAAGTCAAAGATGACTTTGAAAAGGTCTCCCAGTCGCGTCGGCCCGTTCACCAACTTTAGCATGTTGAAGCTTAGAATACCATGTCCTCCCCATGCCATCCCCATGTGGCCCGTTGAAGGGAAAAGATAATCAAGTTATAAAATAAATCGATGGAACAGGTTCCGCAAAGAGAAAAGATTCAGAAAAGGCTGCTTCGGTGGTTTGAGAGGAACGCGAGAGACCTTCCCTGGAGAAAAATCCAAGATTCCTATGCGATCTGGATTTCGGAGATCATGCTCCAACAGACCCAGGTTCCAACCGTAATTCCTTACTATCAAAAATTCTTGAAATCCTTTCCAACGGTCGAACATTTGGCGAAGGCAAACCTGTCAAGAGTCTTAAAGGTGTGGGAAGGACTGGGATACTATTCGAGAGCGAGAAACCTCCACCGTGCGTCGAAGATTGTGCTCAATCATTTCCATGGAAAAATTCCTGACAATCTAAAAGGCCTCCTCAGCCTTCCTGGAATCGGTCGGTCCACAGCAGGGGCCATCCTGTCATTTGCGTATAATGAGGACACACCGATTCTCGATGGAAATGCGAAAAGGGTCCTCTCCAGGCTCTTTGCCATTTCAGGAAGCAAGACGAAGGCAGAAAAAATCCTTTGGAGAACTTCAGAATACCTGATTCCTAAAGGTCATTCAAATCCCTTCAATCAGGCCCTCATGGACCTTGGCTCGATGGTCTGCACACCAAAAGATCCTCAATGCCCTCTTTGCCCTCTAAGTTATCTCTGTAAGGCAAAGGCCTCCGGAACCCCTGAGAGATACCCCTCCAAGGTGGCGAGAAAAAGGATCCCCCAGATCACCGCCGTATCCGCAGTGATCCAGAGGGGAGGAAGGGTCCTCCTCAACCGAAGGCCCCCCAGGGGACTCCTGGGAGGCCTATGGGAATTTCCAAATTGGAAGATTGAAGGGAAACAAAGGTCAAGATCAAGGTTAAAGCTGAGGTTAAGAAACTTCGTTAAGAAAGAGACGGGAATAAGTGTCGAAATCAAAGAATCCATCGGCACTTTCAAGCAGACCTTCACTCACTTCAAACTCACCCTCGACGCTTATTACTGTGAAGCTGTCAGGGTGAACCGGAAAGGAAGATGGGTCCCTACACGGAGCCTGCATGTTCTCGCCATGTCCAGGATCCATCGTCGAATCGCCCATATCATTTCAGATCGGGGATTGTAGATTCCAGATTGAACTGCTATTTTTTTCCAATCTGCGATTTGAAATTCAAGATTAACAAATCGCCAAATCTGCCTACCCTCGTTTCTCCTTATCTATTTTTCCGATCAGTCCAAAATCGATGTGTCGTCTCTCCATATCCACCCGATCCAGCCTCACCTTTACCTCATCTCCGATCCGGAAGGTGCGATGAGTCCTCTCACCAACCAGACAGTATCGCTTTTCATGATAATGATAATAATCGTCATGAAGGCTCGTCACCCTCACCAACCCTTCCACAAAAATATCCTTCAGTTCCACAAAGAAACCAAAAGCGTTCACGCCGCTGATCACCCCTTCAAACTCCTCGCCGGTCTTCTCCTTCATAAAACGAACGCGATACCTGTCCAAAATCTCTCTCTCAGCCTCCATGGCCACCCTCTCCCTGTGGGTGAGATGATCTGCCTTCTTGGCCAATTCGTCTTCTGTTATCCTCTCTTCCTTCTTGAACAAAATTTTTTTAAGGAGTCGATGGACGATCAGATCAGGATACCTTCTGATGGGAGAGGTGAAATGAGTATAGGCCTTTGAAGCCAATCCGAAGTGGCCCTGATTTTTCCCGGAGTATTTCGCCCATTTCATTGACCGGAGGAGAACATTGTTGATGACCTTCTCCTCAGGCCTTCCCTTGGCCTCCAGAAGGACCTTCTGCAGTTCTCTGGGAGAAGGGTCCGAATCCTTTCTCATCTTATATCCTAAATGGGAGATAAATTTCCCAAACTCCTCCATGGCTTCCTGTCGTGGAGGTTCATGGATTCGATAGATGAACGAGGACCCATTCTCCTCCATGAAATGGGCGACGGCTTCATTGGCCGCAATCATGAACTCCTCGATGATCTGATGAGATAGGTTTCTCTCCGCCCGAATGATCTCCTCCGTTTCTCCTTGAAGATTGAGGATCACTTCAGGCTCTGGAAGATCGAAGTCAATGGCTCCCCTCTCCATCCTTCTCTGCCGAAGCCTGCTGGAAAGATAGGCCATCCATTCTAAGGACGGGACGATAGGCCCAAACTTCTCCCTCAACTGAACATCCTCATCCATCAAAATCTTTTTGACGAGGGTATAAGTCAATCTTTCATCGCTCCGGATCACGCTGGGATAGAATCGAACCGCCTTTCTCTCTCCGTTCCCATCAAATTTCAGCTCAACGGTCATGGTCAGTCGATCCGTTCTGGGATGGAGGCAGCAGATCTCATTGGAGAGTTCTGCGGGAAACATGGGGATGGCACGATCGGGGAAATAGACGCTGGTGCCGCGGAGAAAGGCTTCTTCGTCCAATGCCTCTCCTTCCTTCACATAGTGACTGACATCGGAGATCGAAACGTAGAGCTTTATCCCTCCCTCAGGCTCCTTCCCAATGGAAACGGCATCATCAAAATCTTTTGCCTTCTCTCCATCGATCGTGAAGGTGGGAATGTCTCTCAGATCGACTCGATCTTCGTATTCACGGGAAGTGGGAGTAAGAGGAAGGCTTTTCGCTTCTTTCAAGGCAGCCGATGAAAAGCGATGGGGGAGATCGTATTTATGAACGATGATCTGAGGTTCTACATCCGGATCATCAGGATACCCCAGGATGTGAGTGACCCGACCTTCTGGTCTCGCCCTTTCGGTGGGGTATTGGATAATTTCAGCGACCACGATCTGATTGGGCCGAGCCCTCTTTGTCTCCCCCTCGGGAATGTAGACTTCTTGAAGGATTCGCTCATCCTCCGGGATGAGGTAAGAATAATTCTTCGCCTTCATGAATTTGCCAACGACCTTCCGGAGACCCCTTTCCAGAATCCGGATAACCTTTCCCTCTCTGCCTTTCTTTCGGACTGACTCCACCCTGACCACTACCCGATCTCCATGCATCGCCTCCTTGAGATTTCTGGGATTGATAAAAATATCTTCTTCTCCTGCTTTTTCTGGAATGACGAAACCATATCCATCGGGATGGCACTTCACCTTTCCCACGACCAGATTCATCTTCAACGGGAGGCCGTAACGGTTCCCCCGAATTCGGACGACCTTTCCCTCCTCCGCCAAATCCCTCAATAGGGCTCTCGTCTTCTGTCTCCACTCTCCTTGCAGCCCCAAATGCCGGAGGATCTCTCTCAGGAGAAGGGGTCGGTCTTCCTCCTCCATCAAACCGAGAATTTGATCTGCCGAAAGGCCGGGCAGTACTTTCTTCCGATCGATCTTCCTCCCTTTCTTCATTCGCCTCCTTCCCATCCTGATCCTGGGGTTGACAGCGGAGGGCTGTTAGCTTTCGGCTCTTCCCTCAGAACCCCGAACTTCTTTACTCCGACGTCTCTTTGAGAACGGCGCTTCTCACCATCTCGATGGCTGCTCTAAAGCCTGGGATATTTTGATCCAGATCTGCCTCCAGCAATTCGATTTCATCCCCTCTTTGGACACCTAACCCCAATTCGATCGCTCGTTTCACCTGCCTCTGCTCCCAGACATCGACTTCTCTGATCTGCGGAAGTTCGGAATAGTTTTTCAGCACACCTAATCCAACCACGTCGGCGGCAATGCGATCTCCTGTCGCGATGATCAGGTTGGCATCAACAGCCTTGCCTTTCCACGGCCCCCCCTCCACCATCACTCTCGTCCCGTCCGCAATGTTGAGGTCAGGGGTATAGGCCAAGTTCAGTTCCGCGATCACCTCTTCCCAGTGGGTCCGATCGACCAGGTAGGGTCTCTGTCTAAAGTGAGTCGCCCCGACAAAGTTCTTCAACGCGATACTATAAGTGGAGGACTGATGGGTCTTGATGACAGGAAGATTAATGATCCGATCAACCTGAGAGAGAGCCTCTGCAACATAAACCCTCTTCACAAATTGCCCCTGCGGGATCCCGATGGAAATCCATCCCTTCTCATCAAAAGGAACCAGTTCGGCTCCCACTTCCTCGGCCATCATCTTCACAAAGGTAATATCCATGTTCTTCCGGGTGGGCAGTTTGAGGAAAGCGGACATATCCCCGATCAGAACCCGGCGGGCCCCGGATTCGTAAAGAATTCTTGCAACAGCTCCAATCACCTTTGGATTGGTCGTTGTGGGAGGGGGGGATCCCTCGAGAATGTTCGGCTTGAGGAGGATTGATTTCCCTTGAACATCGAGTTTCTCCATCCCCCCGATGAGATCGATGGCTTTCCTCACCGCTGCGTCAATATCTCTTCCGTGAACCACGCTGACCAATCTCCTCTCTCCCTCCCTGAAAACATTTGGCCTGGAGGGAAGAATCCCCTTTGGGGGCCGGAAGATGAAAGGCCACCAGCAGGCTCGCCAGCGCAGGGTAAAGAGCATGAGGAGTGCCAATCCCAAGGCGTAAAGGAATGAACGCCGGGGCATACCTTTCAACGCAATCTTCATCCATCTCCCTCGCTTAAAATGCGAAATAAAAAAGGGGCACTCGACGCCCCTTCTCGTGAATGATCAAGCCGTTCTTATCCGAATTTACACTCCCACTCCACCAAAGAACCTAAAGGACCCAAAGAACAGAGGGATGAGGATGGCGGCGAGGATGCCGAGGCCAACCCCCACGATGACTGGAAGGAGAACTGCCAGAACCGCTTTCCCTGTCGAGATATCATGGATCTCCCTCACACCGAGGATGATCAGGATCATCGCATAGATCCCACCGATGGTGCTCCCTATGAATGGGACGATTCCAAAGAGATATCCACTGAAGGAATAGGAAACGGCACGAAACGTTCCTTGAAACCCTTTCTTATTTCCACCTACGATCATGAGGCAGAGGTGTGTGACCCCGCTCCCGATCAGTAGAGAGAAGATCACCATAAAGGGCAGCGCAATGGTCACGATGACGAAGTAGAGACTGGAAGAAAAGACTAAAAATCTTTCTAAAGAGAACCACTGGGAAAAAAAGAACCATTGCCAGAGAATTCCCATCCCGAATCCGATGATTCCGGTAATCATCCCATAGATCAGAGGAGACCCGTATCCTTCTCCTGATGCAATTTTTTTGAAGAACCGGGTGGGAGAAAAAAGGGCTTCCCGTGTTGTTTTAAGAAAGGCCCAGATGAATCCTTCTCCACTTTCCCACGGAGAATATTTCTCTTCCGATGAAATTTCTCGAACCTTCCCCTCATACGAACGGGCCATTTCCTGATACTGCAAATACTTAGAAATGACGACACCGCATTTGGCGCACTCCTCGGTCTCCGGCTGTTCGAATCCGCACTGGGGGCAAGTGATCATCGGTCCCCCGCGAGGCTCTTTTTCGCGAAGGGGTTCACGAACAGGTTCAGGAGGAGGAGGCGGCGAAATTTCGTAGGGCTCTGTCATCATCGGCTCTTCCTCCACCCTGACCTTTCCCCCAATCTCTTCGAAGGCTTTCACATACCGCTCCATCTCTTCTTTCGAGCAACCCTTTTTTACGACGATGGGAACCCTCTGGAGCAACCGCTCAGCCTTCTCAGGGGACAGATTAAACTTCTTCTTAAGGCCCCCAATTAAACGGGCTTCCTCTTCAGGTCCAGCCACAGTCATACCTAAGAAGATCACTTTATAGAGCGCCACTACCCACCTCCTCTTCTTGAAACCGTTCAGGCTTCCTGGCCCAAAGAGCGACCTACTTCCGATCCAGGTAAGTCTCCCCGGCAGACCCCCCAGCGCCACCACCTAACCGGATTGGATGATAGTTATCATATTCGACCCAAAACTACAAGAACTATTTGTGGAACGAAAGAACAGAGACCTGTGAGCATTTGATCTCGGCCATGGATATTTGACTAAAATTTTTCTTCGTATATAATCCTGACTACCGACTATCGATTTTTGTCGAGACACGAAAAGCCTCTGGGTGAGGAAAGGGGTAAGATCTTCCTCTCCGGGATACACATCGTGCTTTGCCCTCGATCGTTTTTATTCATCGGGAAGACCTGATGTTCGAAAAGCGATCGATTCAAATTCTTGGTATCAAACTTACGCAATCATAGAGGAGGAGAATAGAATGAAAACCAGGATGACAGAGCTCTTAGGAATCAAACATCCCATCATGCTGGCGGGAATGGCCTTCGTGAGTCTACCTAAACTCGTAGCCGCCGTTTCGAACGCCGGGGGTATTGGAATGCTGAACTCCGTCGCTTATACCCCCGACCAAATGAAAGACGTTATTAAACAGGTGAAATCTCTCACGGATAAGCCCTTTGGGGTAAATGCCACCCTGATCTTCCCCAACGCGAGAGAGAATATCGAAATCGCCATCGGAGAAAGAGTCCCTATCATCAATTTCGCCCTGGGCAAAGGGGATTGGATCATTAAGGCAGTCCATGAATATGGCGGCAAGGTTTTGGCAACGGTGGCCATAGAGAGACATGCACGTCGAGCAGAGATGGACGGAGCAGATGGACTGATCGTGACGGGCCATGAGGCAGCTGCCCATGGAGCAGATGTGGGCACCTTGGTACTGATCCCTTTGATGGCTCGTCAAACAAAACTTCCGATTATCGCGGCCGGTGGTTTCTGCGAAGGAAGGGGATTGGCGGCCGCCTTGGTCTTGGGGGCTGATGGCATCTCTATGGGCACCCGGCTCATGTTAACCCAGGAATGCGGAATGCACCAGAAGGCAAAAGAGCTTTCTCTTAAAGCAACAGCCGAGGATACGATCTGTTCCGAAAAAATCGACGGTTTGCCTGGAAGATGGCTGAAGAACCCGGCAGCCATCAAAATGGCAGGTGGGAGACCCTCACCCTTTCAAGCCTTCTCTAGTGCCCTCCAAATCAAACGCATGATCGATATTCCCTTTTTTAAACTTTTCCTCGGTGGTTTGAAACAGCGAGGGGTTCAAGACCTTGCTCGCCAGGCAGTTAGTCTCAAGGGGCTGAGGGTTGCTATTGACGACGGCGACTTAGAAAACGGAGTCTTGCCCATGAGCCAGGCCATCGGTTTGATCAAGGATTTACCCACTTGCAAAGAAGTCATTGAGCGAACCGTTTCAGAGGCTGAGGAGAGGGTGGAGGCCGTGAGGAAAAAAATCACTTCCTAAATCAGGGGGCAAGGAACTATTGAATAAATATTTCAGAGGTCGACCTGACCATTCGTGCCGTTCGTTTGAAAGGATTTTACACGAACCCTTGAATCCTTCCACAATTTAGAAAAGGACCGATTCCATGATACTGCGCAACTTAGAGCATCCCGAGGTGAAAGCGACTCGTTATCAAGCCCACGGTGGAGGCGTAGCGCACATGATTCTGGATACCCGTCACCTGCAAACCCTGATGTTTCTCGCCCATGCTTTTCTACCCCCAGGGAATAAGCTCATCGGCCATGTCGATCCCATGGAGGAGATCTACATTATTCAAAGGGGTCGTGGCCGCATGCAGGTGGACGATGAGGTCCGTGAGGTTCTGGCGGGAGATGCCATACACATTCCCATCGGCCATTTTCACGAGTTGACCAACATAGGGGAGGAGGAGCTTATCATTCTGGTGGTCGCTGGGCTCATCCCAGGATAGTCATGAATCAAATTCCAGTAATAAAATCTCAATCCTGCTGTGGCGGGATGGATGTTTTCCTTACTCCCTATGAGATACGGGACTTGAAACTGGGTGATTGACCAATTAATCTTTCTTTTTCATTTTAAAGAGGTCAGTCTCTTTTTTTAATGCCTTCAGTTCCTCCAGAAATCCCCATTTCCCCATGATCCAAATTGTTCGCCCCTCGACATCCATCTTCTTAAATTGATCCGCTTCAGAAACGGGCAGCACCTCAAGGATTTGACCGATTCCGAGGCTGTCGGAAGAAAGCAAACGGGCAACTTCATAGGCAATCAGTCCCATATTCGCCTTCCGATTATTTGAAAAAGACCTTTGAATCAATACAATTCGAACGGCAATGCCTTCCGGAGGCCCCTTCCGCTGAGAAGTCCCTCCCTGACCCCCGAAATGGCTCACCTTCACCTCTCCCACTCGAACCATGCTCAGTGTGTGGGGGGAGACTGTAATGGTGACTGTATGAGACAATGTGTCTTGAGGCAGTTCATAAAATAAAAGAAGATTTTCAAAGAGAACTGCCCCCAGAGGTGAGCTGTATGTCCTATTCAGAAACTCCAATAGGCATGATCCGAGTTCATTGGAAAGGACCTGAGACAGATCAATAATTTGAGTGATCATCTCTTGCTTCTTCAGTTCTTCCTTTTCCTTATCTTCATCAACGGCCAGTCGAGCATAGGTCTCTTCGACGGATTGTTTGCTGTGGCGTATACAATCTCGAAACTCCTGACAGTCCCGGCACTCAGGCTTTGTCTGGATCATGGTGAGGCCGTTTTGAAGGACAACCTCTTTTATTGAACCAAAGCATTCCTTTCTTGCCAACAGATCCCTCCTCTTTTCATCATTGAGGTATTTCCATTTGGCTTATCCCATTCAATCCTTCTTATGTCTCCAGAGCCAGAGAAAGCCGATGACGATCAGAAGGACAGGCAGAAAGTAAGTTTTAACGACCGCGGGAATCGAGATATGGATGGAATAGTATTTTGCTCCCAAGATGCAGATTCCGAGGATCGTTGTAATCCAGGCAGGCAGGCTTTTCGCGTTTCGAAAAAGGCCTCCTATTCCCAGGGCGATGAGGATCCATGGCCATCCCTCCCTCAGCCCATACCCTGTACCCATTCGATCCAAGAGGATCAGCAATCCCATCACGATCAGAGCCAATGCTAAACCCATCTTTGACCTCCTTTTCCTTTGCCCCGTTGTTGGATCTCAATCATGATACGAAACAGCAGAGCAAGGGTTGGACTGAATGAAAGCATGATCGTCTCAGCTTTCAACGCCTCTTCAAGGACGGCGCTCATTCAATCACAGGCCTATCGCGAACTTATCCTTCCAAACCGACCGCCTCAACCTCCGGTGACGAGGGTGACCATGCCATCTTTCTCTGTTCGATCATATCGCTGGCCATCCACATTTCTCACCCATCTCACCCTAAAAAGGCCATTTCCAGTATTTTGCACACATTTTTCTTGAAATTTTTCGAGGGTTCGGTATATTTCTCTTTAGATTTACTATTTTCCATACACCATTTTAAAGAAAAAGGCAATTCATCTTGTTGTCGAATTCAATTCGGCCCGTGAAGCCTTCTGCTTTTAATC
>Ga0187771_10002040_pt1 | contig 13852 bp, 7 predicted proteins | sample 0116_SJ02_MP15_1_FD_133139 | JGI IMG/M metagenome (GOLD analysis project Ga0187771, IMG submission 133139) | Tropical peat soil microbial communities from peatlands in Department of Meta, Colombia - 0116_SJ02_MP15_10_MG | ecosystem: Environmental > Terrestrial > Soil > Wetlands > Peat | place... | reverse complement strand
GGCGCGCCGTATTGATTGCAGGATTCTGGAGCAGGCTCGCATTGCACACATATCCTGAGCCCCCCACGTAATAGACCAGAATGGCATTCAAGGCCGAAGCGACGTTAACCACTGCACAACCTTCGGGACCTCCACCGAACCCTCCGATGATAGAGGTCCAGAAGGGGTTCCGCAGGCAACCATAATGAAGGCTATAGGCCACCTTGTTCAGGCCCTCAAAATTTACCTTGAGTTCACTGATCGTGGGAACAGAGATGGCATCTGTCTTTCGAAGTCCTTTTTCAATATCGCAGGCTGAGATGGAACCCAGTGTGGAGGGGCAGGCATCGAGGAGATGCAACCCTGGCCTCCCGACCGACCTCAAGGCCTCCCTCATCCATGCGACGGCACTCCTTGCAGCATGACAATCGAGGGGCGAACCCAAAAGCCATTTCTTGCCTTCAATACTCTTAGGAGGGGGTCCGTAATAGATCCCATCAATGATTCTCTCTTGGGCGATACTCTTGTACATCTGGACAAAATCCCGGCCCTCCACCGGGTTGCTTTCGACCACCCCTCCTACGACGACCGGCTTTCGGGGATCTCCGATGCCTCTTTTGAAGAGATACCTTTTTTCCGCCCCATCGCCTATATCAATGCCCTCCGGCATTCGGCTCAGATCGATTAAGGACTCTCGAATCTCTTGCTCGGAGAATCTGATCACTCGTTCGGTGTCGATACAATAAGTTCCCACCTGGGCATAAAGTTTCAACCCTGCCTCGAAGAGCCGATCCGCCATATCGTTATCAGACGGAATAGGAAACTTAGGATCATATTTGATACCGTACTCTTTGGCTAAACGGGATGTCACCTTAAAGAGGTTAAGGTCAAAATCCTTCATCTTCATCAATGGCCCGGTGCTAATTGCCCGGTCTGCGACTTCCCAGAACTGCAACATGGACAACCTCCTACCCCGGCATAGCCGGAACCAAATAGTTTTCTAGAATTGGAAAAATCCGAAATCCGAATTTCTAAATCCGAGGTTGTTTAAACTCCAAGCACTAAACTCTAAATCCTAAGCAAATCCAAAATACAAACTCAAAAGGTAATTTTGTCTTCTTAAAGATTGGTTTTGAGTTTAGTCGTTTGGACATTTGAGCTCGCTTAGAGTTTAGGGTTTCGAGTTTAGGATTTGACATCTTTATTTCGAATTTCGCCTGTCTGCCGGTAGGCGGGGATTTCGTGCTTCGAACTTAAATCCGCTTGACCGAGAATAACTTTATTGCCATTCTGACCACGATCTTATTCATAAGAAACTAATATTCCGGTCCTCTTCTCTACGCTCTTTTTTCTACTTCCCTAACGATCCCCAGAAGCTCTTTCTCCACGTCTGGCTCCAAGGGTAAAGGTTTGTGCTCGGCGAGAATTCGCTTCACTTCTTCCCTTGCTCTTTCATGGATCGCCCTTTTCCCTTTTTCGACCCAGAGCTCATGAGAATCCCGGTCGGTTAATTTGGGCAAAAAATGCTCTTCCCTTAAATGCTTCATGGTATGTTTCTGATTCAAAAAATGGCCTCCGGGTCCCACCTTGTCGATGACATCGACGCCCATTTTTTCCTCTGTCACGGGGATCCCTTTCATGATTCGATCGATCATCCCGCAGACCTCATGGTCGATCACAAGGCTTTCAAGACTTACGGTTAACGCATGATCCATCGTCCCCGGATAAAAGATCATGTTGACCCCGGCAAGGGCAGGCAATAGGAGCGTGATCGTCTTCTCATATCCCGCCTGCATATCGAGAAGTTTTGACTCGGTGTTGCTCCCCGTGCCCCGGCTCGGGATCTGGTAAAATCGTGCCATCTGCGCATGGGCGACATTGATCAGAGCTGCTTCCACCCCGCCCAATGCGATCATCCCGTTTCTTAGATCCATGGCGGCAGCCACAGTGCCCATGAGGACGGGCGTGCCAGGGTTGACGAGTTGGGCAATCACGATCATCCCCAAGATTTCCGCTGTCTGCTGGGCGATCGTCCCGGCAAGGGTCACAGGAGATGTCGCCCCGCATTGGGGCTCGGAGGCGATATCGACGGGAAGGCCCATCTTCGCATATTCGATCAATCCCTCCGTCTGCTCAACCATATACTCGAGCGGAGAAATGACATTACACGTGGTAAAAATGTTCGGCTGCTTCTTTAACGCTTCCTCTCCTCCAGCAATCGCGGCAGCCATGCGGATGCAATCCCTTGCTTTCTCTTTTCCCCTCACCACTCCTTTGATCACTTTCGAAGAGTTCTTGACGCTGGCAAAATATCCGTGAACATGGGCGACCTCGTCCGGAATGCCTTCAATATGAGGCATGATGGCCCCACTGTGTAAAAGGGTATAATGTTCAAGAGCGTCGGCAACCCGAATCAATTTCTCGACATCATCAAGTGTCGTCCGCCGCCGCACAGAGGTCTCCAGATCCATGATGTTGAGCCTCCCGATCATAGGCTCATAGCAGACCTTCCGGCCTTCCAGCCTCACTTGAAAATGCGGATCCCTTCCATATAAAGTGAAAGCCTTGGGGGCCAGACGGACCGCCTCCTCAACAAGAGAGGATGGGATTCGAATCCTCTTCCCATTGGTAGGGCATCCCGCCTTTTTCAAAATGTCAAAGGCCTGCTCCTCCCGCACCTCCACCCCTATCCTCCAAAGAATGGATAAGGCGGCGAGATGAATTTGTTCGACATCGTCTGCAGAAAGAACCTCAAGCTGGCAACCGTGAGGCATCCTGTTTCCCTTTCCCTTTCATATGATGGCCGGCGTGTCCCAAAGTCTAAGTTTCACCCCCAGACCTTTCGCCTTCGCTTCCCTGTAAACAAAACTGGCCACGGCCACATCCTCGCTTCCTAAACCTAAAGGAGAAAAAAAGATACGCTCCTGTTTGCTGGTGCGGCCTGGCTTCTTGCCTCGAATAATTTCGCCGATATTGGCGTATATCTTTTCTTCTTTGATCCGTCCTACTTTATAGAGCCGCGCCAAAAGCGGGGTCCCCCGGTGCAACACCTCATGCCAGAGATCGACGACGACCTTATCGGAATTAAAAATGACCTGCTCTTCTTCCTCCTGATAAGAACCCACATGGGCAAAAAAGCTCCCCCTCTTCAGCCACGCGTCCTTGACAATCGGCTCATCTGCAACCGTCACCGTGGCAATGATATCTGAACCCTCCACGGCCTCCTTGGCCGATCCAACCGCTTCCCCTTTAATGCCAAGCTCTTCAGAAGCCCACTTCACAAACTGTTTGCTTGCCTCCGATCGAACATCATACCCCTTCAGGAACTTCACCGCGGGAATGGTTGTTTTGATTGCCATGATCTGGGTCCTGGCCTGGACTCCGCAACCGATAATCCCAACGACCTCGGAGTCAGGATTGGCAAGATACTTTGCCCCCACCCCAGTCACCGCCCCTGTCCTCATCGCACTGATGTAAGTCCCATCCATGACCGCCAATGGAACACCCGTCGAGGAATCGTTCAAGATGATCAGTGCATGAGCCCTCGGAATTCCAAACCTGACCGGATTCGGGGGAAAACCCGCGATCCATTTCATTCCACAGATCTCGATATCGCCTCCTATGTAAGCAGGCATCGCATTAATCCGGCCCCTCTCCCGTTCTCCAAGATCCAAAATGACTTTCGACGGAAGGTTCACCTTGCCCTCATCATGCAATGCCAGAACCTTCTCCACAACATGGATGACCCCCCCCATGCCAATTCCCGTAGCGCGAACGTCTTCCTGACTGAGATAGACAAATTCTGTTTTTTGTGTCATCTTCGACTCCTTGCAACTGAGAGATCATTAAACAATCCAGTAAACCGCGCCCCCTCTGTCAAAACGCGGCACTTTCTCTGAAGCAGATATTTTAACACACCCCCTTCCCCGTCCTGGGAAATAGGGTTTTACGGGATGCGGCGTAAACGCGAGTCTTTCAGTGGCCCGTCAGTTTCTTAATCAGTTCCACCGCCTTTAAAGCATCCTGGGCATAGCCATCCGCACCCATCTCTTTTGCCCAAGCTTCTGTCAAAGGACCTCCGCCAAAGACCAGTTTGTATTTATTGCGAACGCCTTCCAACTCGAGGTATTCCGTTATCTTCTTCATATTCAACGCTGTAAACGTCATGAGCGCGGAAGCCATGATCACCTGAGCACCCGACTTCTCTGCCTCTTCAACGAACTTTGAAGGCTCCACATCAACGCCCAAATCAATGACTTCATATCCAGCCGTATTGAGCATGATGCCGACGATGTTCTTCCCGATATTATGAATATCTCCTTTAACTGTCCCCAATATAATTCGGCCCTTCTTTGTGCCTTCCAGTTTCTCCTTGGATATCTCTTTTTCCAATATCTTCACTGCGGCATTCAAGGCATCCGTCGCCATAATTAATTCGGGGAGAAAGGCCTCCCCTCTCTCAAAGCGGTCTCCCATCTCGCGAATGGCAGGAGCCAGGCTCTCCGTGATCGCCTTATAGGGGTCCATTTTCATTTCAAGAAGTTTCTTCGCTGCTTTCGCTGCTACTTCCTCATCATAGTTGATCACGGATTGCCGTAATTCTTCCATTACATCCATTTCCATCTTTTCTCCTCTTCCTATCTGTTCTGTGAATTCTCTCTCAGTCTAACCTTCCCACTCTCTTTTCTACTCTTCGAAGGAGTTCCCCGGATTCGATCAGGAGTTGAACTTTCTTAATATCTTCACTGAACCTCCGATCTTCTTTGATCGACGGGACCTTCTCTCTGACGACTCGATACGCCTCTTCAATGCCAAACCCGGGCCGGAGGGGAAGCAGGAATTCCAACCCTTGCGTGGCACACAACAATTCCATCGCCAAAATATGCTCCACATTCCTGACGATATCCCTCCCCTTTCTGGCGGCGATCGTTCCCATCGATACATGGTCTTCCTTATCCGCAGACGTGGGAATGGAATCAACGCTTGCCGGATGAGCAAGGACCTTATTCTCAGAGGCCAATGCAGCGGCACTCACTTGGACCATCATCATGCCGGAATGAAGGCCCCCTTCAGAAGTGAGAAATGCAGGCAATCCGGATAAGGCGGGATTGATCAGTTTTTCAATCCTTCTCTCAGAGATCCCTCCCAATTCGGAGACCACCATTCCCAGGAGATCGAGGGCAAAGGCGACTGGTTCTCCGTGGAAATTTCCGCAGTTCAGGATCTTTTCTTGATCGGGAAAGATCAACGGATTGTCCGTCGCTGAGTTCACCTCGGTCTCAAGGATCTTCCGAACAAACGTCAATGCATCTCTCACCGCGCCATGGACCTGGGGGATGCAGCGAAGGGAGTAGGCATCCTGAATCTTTGAGCAGAATTTGTGAGACTCGGCAATTTCACTATCCCGGTCTAATTTCTGAAAGTTTTTCGAAACCGCGAGGTGCCCAGGAAAGGGGCGTACTTTTTGAATATCCAGATCGAAAGCGCTGAGCGTCCCCTTCAGGGCCTCCAAAGTGCAAGCGCCAACGATGTCCGCAACCTTACAGAGACGTTCCGCTCTTAGAAGGGCCAGAAGTCCAACAGCCGTCATGACTTGGGTGCCGTTGATCAGGGCAAGACCTTCTTTTGCTTTTAAGGTGACCATGGGAATGCCCGCTTTCTCCAATGCCTTCTTGCCCGACATCACCTTCCCCTGAAAACATGCCTCTCCTTCCCCCATCAACACAGAGGCGAGATGGGCTAACGGCGCCAGGTCTCCGCTTGCCCCTACAGATCCCTGTTCTGGGACGAGCGGATGAACCCCTTTGTTGATCATCTCAATGAGTCGCTTCAGTACTTCCATCCGGACCCCTGAATAACCCATGGCGATCACATTGGCCCTTAGCAAGATGATCGCACGGGTTGTCACTTCATCGAAGAACGGACCCACCCCAACCGAATGGCTTCGGATGAGGTTTCTCTGAAGGTCCTCGATCTGAGATCGGTCGATCACCTGGTCGCTCAACATTCCAAATCCTGTGGTCACCCCGTAAATTTTCTTACCCTGCTGAAGGGCCTTCTCAATAAAATCCCGTGACCGTTTCACCTTTTTGGCTACGGAGGCAGAAATTTTTACTTTGGCCTTTCCCTCTGCCACTTCCAATACGTCCTCTAAGATGAGATGTTCACCGTCTATGGTCACAGTCTTCATAAGATCATCCACATCCATTTTATCGCTGATGGATCGTCACTCCTGGAATTTTGATGTCTTTCTCTTTAGCAGTATGAATCGCTTCCTCATAGCCTGCATCGGTATGGCGCATCACACCCGTTCCAGGATCGGTCGTCAGTACCCTCAGCAGTCTTCTCTCCGCCTCCTTCGTTCCATCTGCCACCACAACCATCCCTGCATGGATGGAGTAACCAATTCCCACTCCTCCCCCGTGATGCACTGAGACCCAGGTCGCCCCTGCAGCCACATTGAGAAGGGCATTTAAAATGGGCCAATCGGCAATGGCATCGCTGCCGTCTCTCATTCCCTCTGTCTCACGATAGGGAGAGGCAACAGACCCGCTGTCCAAATGATCCCTGCCGATGACAATCGGCGCCTTCAATTTCCCCTTTGCCACCAGATCGTTAAACACTTTTCCAATCCTTGCTCTCTGGCCATACCCCAACCAACAGATCCTTGATGGAAGCCCCTGGAATTTAACCTTCTCCTTGGCCATCCGAATCCACCGAGCCAAAGAGGCGTCATTAGGAAATTCCTTCAAAATGGCCTCATCGGTCATATAAATATCTTCAGGATCTCCTGATAAAGCAGCCCAACGGAAGGGGCCCTTCCCTTCACAAAAGAGAGGTCGGATAAAAGCGGGAACGAATCCGGGGTAGTCGAATGCTTCCTTGACGCCTGCCTCAAAAGCCTGTGCTCGAATATTATTACCATAGTCGAAGACGATGGCTCCCTTCTTCTGTAACTCCAACATGGCCTGAACATGAAGGGCCATCGATTCCATGGCTCGACGAATATAGTCTTTGGGGTCCTTTCTCCTAAGCTCAATGGCCTGATCAAGAGTCAGTCCTGCAGGAACATATCCATTTAAGGCATCATGGGCTGAAGTCTGGTCGGTTGCCAAATCTGGAACAATGCCTCTTTTCACAATTTCCGGATGAATCTCGGCTGCGTTTCCCACAAGACCGATCGATTTGGGGATTCCCTTCTCTTTTGCACCCAAGGCCAATATCAGCGCATCTTCCAAACGGTCAACCATCACATCCAAGTATCCGGTTTCGAGACGGCGCTTGATCCTCGCCGGATCAACCTCCACCCCTAAGAAAACGCCATCATTCATGGTCGTTGCCAAGGGTTGAGCTCCCCCCATTCCTCCGAGGCCCGCTGAAAGAATCAGCCTTCCTTTTAGTGAACCTCCAAAATGTTTCCTCGCTGCAGAAGCAAAGGTCTCATAGGTCCCCTGAAGGATTCCTTGGGTCCCAATGTAGATCCAACTCCCCGCGGTCATCTGACCGTACATGGTGAGCCCAAGTTCCTCCAGCTCTCGAAATTTCTCCCAGTTTGCCCAGTGGGGAACCAACATCGAATTTGAAATAAGAACCCGTGGAGCGTCTTTTTGGGTCTTAAATATCCCAACGGGTTTTCCCGATTGGACAAGCAGTGTCTCATCATCCTCTAAATTTTTTAGACACTTCACTAACAAATGGTAGGCCTCCCAATTTCGTGCCGCCTTTCCAGCACCTCCATAGACGACAAGCTCCGCCGGTTTTTCAGCTACCTCTGGGTCGAGATTATTCATTAACATTCTCAAGGCGGCCTCAGTCTGCCAGCTTTTACAGGTGATCTTAGTCCCCCTGGGTGCCCTGATCCCAACCTGGACGCCTGTCAGGGTTTCGACCTTTTCCTTGACTCTGACTTTTGCTTTCTTCTTCTCCATCGTCATACCCTCAATTTCCGTTATAAGCACACTTTTATAACTATAGCACTTTATAATATCCGTCAACAATACTCTTCATTTAGAAGATATTTAATGTTTGATGGAATTCGGAAGAGATTTAAAAGGAAGGCAATCTCGGATTACATTCAGGACAAAATTCAACTTTCTCTGAGATGACCACGACTCCAAACGCGGTTAGATCTCCATAAATGTTTAAGCCCCTCCCAAATAGGCCTTTTTGACTTGGGGATTGTTGGCGAGGTTTTGGCTCTTATCGCTGAGGACGATCTCACCGGTCTCGAGGACGTAACCGCGGTCAGCTGCGGATAGGGCTTTGCGGGCATTTTGCTCCACAAGCAGAATGGTCACCGTCGAAGGTGGATTTTTGGATATCATAATCCAAATTGTTAAGATTATCGAGAACATAGCCTTAAGTGTAATATCCTTATCAAATCTGTTTACAAGTAAAATCAGAATATGCAGAGTTGGAATAATTGAGATCCGGAATCACAATTAAAAAGGGGGTTCAAAATGAATGCCTCGCCGCCTCAATCATCGCTTTCAAGTTTTCGATAGGAGCACCGGGTGCAACACCACATCCGGCCATTAGAAGATACCCTTTCTCACCGACCTGCTTTAAACATCTTGGGCATAGGGAAAACGGAGTGGCAATGCAACTGGATGATAGATACGCCAACCCAGCTTTCACTCCAGATAACATTGAACAAGTTTTTTCAACCATAACGCCTAACCAATTCCTATTTCAAATAGCCCCCCAACTGAGGCTGAGCCCATTTTAGGGGCGGTTTTACCAGACGAGCAAACACAGAATCTGCTTGAAATTGGACCGACCGAACCTTGCCTGCTCCTAAACCGAAGAACTTGGGTCGGTAATGTGGTTGCCACCAAAGCCAAGTTACTCCATCCAGGGTCGCGATTTATAGCGGGCGGCCGTTTTAAGCCTCTCTCTTGCATCAAGCCTATATAGTGATATGAATCGTTTAAACTAAATATTTACTCAAAAAGACACCGGTATTCGAAAATTTGACCGCCCGGCCAGAGTGAGATTGGTCTTCAATAACACTACTGGAATGTGCACAGAAGGGCAATCACATATTCTTCCGCAAAACGGTTTAATTTCAAAATAAAATAGGGACTGATAGGGATGATGGAACAGAAAGCATTATTATTTTATTATTCTCTTTTCCCGCCAAAGACGGTCAAACTCCTTTTGGTAGGAAGATACGACTTCACCGTCTCCAAAGATGATGAGATTCTCATAATTCCTTTTTCCCGAACCGTTTGACCAGTCACAAGAACCGGTCAGGACCCTCTTCCCGTCAAAAACAGCAAATCGATGGTTCATCAGGCCCTTTTCCTTTCCTCCGAGGACTTTTACCGGGACTCCTTGATGGATCAAGTAGGTAATTTGAGAGGATTTCATCTTTGCCTGTTTCGAATCAGCGATGATCCTCACTTTAACGCCCCGCTCTTTTGCCTTCAACAAACCTTGGGCCAAATCAAGGGAGGTCATCTCATGAATCGCCAGGTCAAGAGTGGAAGTGGTTGAATCTATTTCCTTAAGAAGGGTCTCTTTGATGTCTCCCTCTGGAGAAAAAACCGCCTCAGTCTCTGCGATCGCGGAGGATGCCTCTAAAACCCACAACGACAATATGATCGCGAGAACAACCCCTTTCATTCTTCGCCCCGCGGTGTCGATGGTTACTTGTCAATTTCAGTCTTTCATATCTCTCCCCTTGAAGTCAAGCCCCAAATTGTTTGTTTCCTTTTGATTGTATCGTTTCATCCAACGCGCTTAAGATCTGACCGAAGTCAAATGGCTTGGAGATCAAGAAGTCAAGGTCGTATTCCTTGATTTTGTCTTGACCGACCCCCGTCCCCCATCCAGTAATCATCCCCACCGGTGTGCTGGGGCTCATCTTTTTAATCGCCCTGCAAACCTCCCATCCTGACATGCCCGGCATTCCCAGATCGGTTAAGACAATATCGAACTCTTTCTCTCCGAATAGCCGAATACCCTCCTCGCCGTTTTCTGCCACAGTGACTTGATGGTTGGCTTGGCAGAGAATACGCCAGAGCACAATTCTGACAGACTCTTCATCATCGATCACCAGGATTTTAGCTCTACGCTCATCTTCTGCCGGAAAGGGAGAAGGGATGACCTCTTCTTGCCCCTCGGCCCCGGCCGGAAAAGAAAGGGTAAAGGTTGCTCCCCTCCCAATACTGCTTTCAACGTCGATCTCTCCCCCGAATCTCTTGATAATTCCGTAAGACATGCTTAAACCTAACCCTGTATTACTGAAAGGTTTTGTTGTAAAAAAAGGCTCAAAGACCTTTTTCCTCACCTCCTCTGTCATCCCTATCCCCGTGTCAGAAATCTGGACATAAACGTTCTCTTTTCTGCAAAAGGTTCGAATGGCAATCTTTCCCCCTTCCGGCATGGCCTCAATGGCGTTAAAGATAATATTAGAAATGACTTCCCTCAATTCAGAGGCATTTCCTTTTACCGGAGGGACCTCCTTAAGATTTGAGACCATTTCAATATGGATTCCTCTGCCCTGAACTTCGTCCTTCCACTTTGGCTTGGTCATTTCCATCGCATCCTTGACAATGGAGTTGACATCCAGCTTAAAGAGTTCCTGATGGACCTTCTTCCGTGTGAAGTCTTGAAGCCGTCGCACGGTCTGGGCAGCATCCTTGGATACCTTTTCGATTGTCTGGAGAGTTTCCCTTAGCTCCTCATCTTTAGCGGTATAAAGGAGCAACTGGGTGTTCCCGAGGATGACCGCTAATGCGTTATTGAAATCGTGCGCCACACCGCTCGCCATTTCGCCTATTGCCCGGAGCTTTTCAGCCTGGAATAACTGTTCTTCCATCTTTTTCTTTTCGGTGACATCTTTAACTATTGAGATCGTATTCACACTTCCTTCAGAATCTTTGACGATGGAGGAGCTAATTTCCACATTTCTTATCTCTCCATCCTTGCGAACGATATTGAACTCATACCGGGGAGGAACATCTTCATTCCTCTGTCTCCGCATATATCGATCGGCTACCAATCGTTTGCTTCCCTCCTCCGGTAAATTTCGAAAATCCATCCCCACCAATTCTTCCCTGGAGTAACCTGAGATCTCTGCCAGCTTCTTGTTTGCATATCGGAACCGATAATCATCCCCAATCACACCAACCCCATCCATTGCACTCTCAACCACTGTTCGATATTTTTCTTCGGATGCCTTCATCTGATCGAGCAGCCGAGCATTTTCGATAGAAATGGCCAACCCGGGGGCGACGGACTGAAGAAAATTGTATTGGTTTTCTGAAAAGTGGTTGGGGTCCTTACTGCCGAAGTTCATGGTCCCGATAATCCTTCCTTTATATTTCAAGGGAAAGATCAAACCAGACAGAATTCCCTCTTTCGCCACTTTTTGGTCGATCCATGAATCGCTTTTTGCCGTATCGGGAATGATGAGAGGTAAACCCGTATCGGCAACCTTTTCAAACGGCGTCCCCTTTTTCGGATAGATAACCCGAGCAACCAATTCTCCAGCTTCCTGCTCCTTTTCCAGCACAAAATATTCAAACCCTCCTGTCTCGTCGAAAAGGACGATGGTCAATCTTTCAGAGCTCAACACCCTTTTCAGTTCAGAATGAACAGCCTTCATCACCTGCCTTACATCGAGGCTGGAGGCCAGAATCCTATTGATATCATTGACCACCTCCTTCTCCATCTCAAATCGTTTCTCTTCGGTGATCTCCCTCGCCAGGTCGGCCACAGCAATGATTTCTCCGGCTTCATCATAGACCGGAAAGGTATGATATCGGAATACACCATTTAAATAATGACTCGCTCTTTCTCCGGATGTGGGTTTCTTCGTTCTTAGCGTCTCGGAAATATAGCACCCATCACACGGTTGATCGCTGTGATGAAGGGTCTCAAAACATTTTTTTCCGATCATTTGTTCTGGCTTCAACCCGAACCGTCTAAACGCTGCTTTATTGGCGCGAAGGACTCGATGATCTTTGTCTCTGATGGTGATAAGGTCTGTCACGGCATCGAAGGTCGTTTCCCACTCGGATTTAGCTTTGACCACGTTAGAGAAGAGCTTGGCATTCTCAAGGGCGAGTCCGATTTGGTTTCCAATGCTTTCGAGTAAATTAACTTCCCTTTGAGTTAAACCATGGGAGGAACGGCTTAAGAGGGTAATCGTACCTATTGCTTTTTCTTTGGCTAAGAGAGGAATGCTCATCAATGTTTGAATTCCTTCCTCTTTTAGAAACGGAATGATCCGGGGGGTTGGATATTGATTGACGGAGAGGATGATCGGTCGTTTTAATTGAACGACCTTTCCGGCAACCCCTTCACCCACCTTAAAAGTCTTTACATTTTGAGTCAAAGTCGGTGGCTGTCCGCTGTCAAATTTTAGTTCTAAGATCTCCTCATCTTCATTCAAAAGATGAATGGCTCCCATCTCGAAACCTGTGAGACTCAATGCTTTCTCTAGGGCAATAGGCAAAACCTTTTCCAGATCTAAGGTCTGATTGATCAAAACACTCAGGTCATGAAGGGTCTGAAGTTCCCCTGCTGTTTGTGAGAGGTCTTCTTCCATCTTTTTCCGAGCCGAAATGTCTTTAATAATTCCATGATAACCGATGATACGGTCTTCCGCGTCTTTCCTCGCGGTTGCAGTAATGAGGCAATCAACAGGAGTACCATCCTTTCTTTTCAATACAATCTCAAAATCCTTAATAAATCCCTTTAGGACAATCTCGTTTTGAAATCTCTGCCGACCATCGGGATCGAGATAAATATCTTTTACATTAATTTCCATCAATTCTTCTTTGGAGTTGTAGCCGAGTATTTCCACTCCCGCTTGATTGATTTCGATAAGTTTCCCGTCAAAGGTGGTGATGAAAACCATATCCTTTGAACCTTCAAATATTTTTCGATACTTCTCCTCTGCTTCTTTCAAAATCTCTTGAGACCTTTTCAGATCCCGAATCATTTGATTGAAGGATTCTGTAAGAACCCCTATTTCATCATCCTTTGTGGTGGGCACGATATGAACATCTAAATTCCCTTGGGAAACTCTTGCCATCTGAGCAGATAATCGTTTTATGGGACGAGTTAATCTCTTCGTCAGGAAGAGACTGAAAATGATGGCAAAGGTGAGGGCAACCAAAAACCATTTAAAAGCAGTATTAGCGACCCGCCGAAGAGGTGCATAAGCTTCTTCGATGGGTACCTGGACGATCACACCCCATCCCAACTCTTTGATGGGTTTATAGACCGCCAGATACCTCCCTCCCTCCGGATGCTCGAACTCTAAATTCCCCTCTTTTCCATCAATAGCCTGTTTGACCATCGGACGGTCCTTTACATTTAATCCTAAGAGAACCTGTCTTGTATCAGGATGGGCTATCAGATTCCCTTCTTGATCCACCACATACGTGGAGCCTCTTTTCCCGATCTGAGTTTGAGGAAGCAAATTCCATAAATATCGGAGATGAATCTTCGCACTTAATACACCGACCGGTTTCCCTTTATATTCTTCGATAGGAACTGCAATCACCATTGTGGGTACGATATCTGAGGTGAGATAAAATTCTCCGTAATAAGTCTTTCCGTTTGAAGCCTTTCCAAACATCTCGCTCTTCGACTCGCTTCTCAGATCAGCCTGACCAAATAGTTTGTATTTTGATATTTTGACCGTTTCTTGTCCCTTTTCATTTAAAAAAGTCAATTCCACCATATACTCATTCCGATAGAGGAAGCTCTCTAAAAGCCTTCTTATATGATCCTGAGAGAAACCACTCCTTCTAAAATCATCATCATCTGCAAGAGAAAGGAGGTTGGTGGTGACTTTTTCAAAAAAAGCCTGGGTTCTCTCTACAACCATGCTGGCCTTTTCTTTTTCAATCTC
>Ga0187771_10002039_pt1 | contig 13854 bp, 10 predicted proteins | sample 0116_SJ02_MP15_1_FD_133139 | JGI IMG/M metagenome (GOLD analysis project Ga0187771, IMG submission 133139) | Tropical peat soil microbial communities from peatlands in Department of Meta, Colombia - 0116_SJ02_MP15_10_MG | ecosystem: Environmental > Terrestrial > Soil > Wetlands > Peat | place... | reverse complement strand
CCGCCGTTTTTCCTGCGACGACACGTATCACGGCTGCCGCCGCAACATCAGGTTGTCGCAGGCCTGGCAGCCAATTCCCCGTTATTACCGCACCGGCATGGCCGACGCGCACCGGACATCATTAACCACATTTTCCTGTTTGGCAATAGTTTCCTAGTGTTCCGTGCGGTTAGTCGTGGGAAGTAATTGCGAGCTGTTCTGGCTGATGCCAAGGCGCGGCGACGCAGGTGTGAGCTGTGCCTACATCAAGGAGCCGTAACGACGGCAGCGGGCAAAAGAGCTGGAATGACAACAACGAATTAACCGCGCAGCACACTAGCCGCACGGAACACTGAATGCCACATTGTTGTAAACACGTCCGTGCCATGAAATGTGATGGAAGGACCATGGGGGCTCAATCCTGCTACCCACCGATTTTCAAATATTTGTGTTACAATTGAGTTACATTCGTTCCGATTATGTTGCACGACCCTGCATTTTGATTACTATTTAGGTGGGATTGAACGTCAGGTTCCCTCCGGCGTTTCCGGGTGGAATCCGAAAAAAACTATTTCCCTCTTTTCTCCAGCAGAGAAACCTGAGCCTCCAACACAATATGGAAGGTGGTCGAGCATGAAAACACCCTCCTCGTTGTCATTACTGTCCCCTGACGTAATCGAGCCGGAATACGAGTACAGCCGGGATTATCAAATCTGCCCCTTCGGCGAGGGACGAAGATCGCGACTGGTCGCCGCCGCCATCCTCTCCCTTACCGGGGTGGGACTGGTATATCAATCTGTTGCAACGGCGTGCGACAGAGTTGTGCATCCTCCGCCCGGCAGACTGCTGCCTGTGGCCGACTGCCGCCTGCACCTGCAGTCGACGGGCAGCGGAACCCCGACGGTCGTTCTCGAAGCAGGGCTTGGCGGAATGTCGTCTGCATGGGCATGGGTCCAGTCCGAAACGGCAGAATTCAGCCATGTGGTTTCCTATGACCGGGCCGGCCTCGGCTGGAGCGGGCCGGACACAACCCGAAAAACAGCCGTGCAGGCGGCCCGGCGGCTGAGAGGCTTGTTGCACAGCGCCGATACTGCTCCCCCCTACATCCTTGTCGGCCATTCCATGGGGGGATTTTTCATCCGGGTCTTTGCCGATCTCTATCCCCGCGAGGTTGCCGGGTTGGTGCTGGTGGATGCAACCCACCCGGATCAGCAGCGCCGAAGCAGCGCCATCGAGACCCATATGTGCACCGGTTTCAGGATGCTCAGAGGAGTGCCCGTCCTTGCAAGAATCGGGTATATCCGCCTGTCGGGTTTTTTCGATTCATGGGCCTTGGGATTGCCGGATAAACAGGCTGCCGAAGCAAAGGCATTTTTATCTTCCTACAGGCACCTGAAGACGACCAGGGACGAATCGCTGGCCTGGGACGCCATATGCGCGGAGGTGCGCTCGACCCGGGGGCTGGGGGACAAACCGCTGGTGGTGGTGACCGCCGGCAAGGACGTTTTACCGGGCCACCCTGAACTACAGTCCGAGCTCACCGCTCTTTCATCCAACAGCATTCATTGGGCCGTCAAGGGGGCCGACCACGTTACCCTGGTCACCCATCGCAAACACGCCTCTACCGTGGCCGAAGCAATCCGGCACGTAGTCCGGGCCTGGAAAGGAAGGCAATAACTTCAGAACTGGTTCTGTTCATACAGATTCATGGACCGAATCGTCCAGACTGAAAAGATCCCGCGTGTTTTTCCTGGCACAGGAGCAGACCGGAGAGGGATCCCCCCTGCACTGCGAGGTGGTGACCGGTAGATTCAGTTGTAGCGCGTCGCCGGCGGATGGTTTCAGGAGGTAGGAGTATGAGTGAAAAGGCCCGCATAGTTGCAGCCCTTGGAGAGCGCCTCCTTCTCCTGCCTTTTCTCCTCAATGAAGCCCTCGCCGCCAACGACCGGGCCAAATATCGTCTTACCCTTCTGCAGACGGCCAGGGCTCATGCGGATTTTCCCGCCGAGACCTTTTCGGACCTGCATGCCGAACGCCTGGCATGCTCCATCACGGATGCCTGGTATGACGACGTTGTCGCCGAAACCGTCAAAACCGGGGTCAACACGTATGCGCTGCCCCATGTACGGGAACTTGGGGCGGCACTGAATGACGATCTGGCTGCCATGATCACTCCTTTCGAAGCAGCTCGACGACCGGAGGCGGACGTGTTCCGGCGGCGCTTTGAGCACCTTTCCGCAACACTGTCCTTTGGGGAGGGGGATACCATCACCGGAGACGCTATCGCCTCACTCTCCTCGGCTGCCCCAGCCCGCGGCGACAGCCTCCATCTCCTCATCATGGATATGCACAAGGCCCTGAACAGGTTCCAGAGCGAAATTGCCACCGAAAGCATCGACGGCGCTTCTGCCTACGGGGTGCGGGGCGACGACCGCTCCCTTGTCGCCGCTTTCATGAAAGGGGTAGAACGTACGCGCGCCCTCAAGTTCGATCATCCCGGCTTGGGGACCACGGCCACCAGAATCGGCGACAGGCTGACCATCCAGAACGATATCGGCACCACGGATGCGCATGTGCTCGTAGTCCACGTTGAGGGAAAGCGCGTGACGACGACCTATACCGACAACCATCTTGCCCGTCTTCTGTTCTTCCAGGGCATGTTTGCCAATTGGGATATTGCCTGGAGAGATGTCCATTCCCGCACCGACCAGGCTTTCGAGGGGGGTGTCTACCATCTGGGCGTGGGAACGTACGCAGCCCGGAACAGGGGAGATCTCAAGGACTATCTGGCACACGTGGGCTCGCGCCTGGTGTTTCTCATCGACTGGAATCGGGCGCGCAAACGTCTGCAGGCGCTGGTTCCGAGAGAGGATGCCCTGTCGCTGCTCTCCTGGGCCGCTGAGAACGACTTCGGCCACATGGCTTTTTTGAAGGCGGGGGGCGAACGGATGATCTTCGATGCCCTGCAATTTGTGGGAGGCGGGACACTTACCTACGGCGTCACGCTGGCCGAACTGCTCGGCAGGGAAGCGGCTCTTTCCTACCTGCGTTTCATCCTGAAGACCTGCACCCAGGGTCTTGTGGGGAAAAGGCCTCTGGCTCTGATCCGCGACGAAGCACGTGTGGAGCTGTATAATTATTTCCACAGCGCCCAACAAAACCTGATCGACCTGGCCAGCGATCATGCTGCCCTGGCAGTTGAGATCGCCGCCGGTATCCGTGACGGCCTGATGATCTTATCACGTCCTGCGACATTTCAGAACTTTGAACAGATCGGCAAACGTGCAAAGGAATGGGAACGAAGGGGCGACGAACTGGTTATCCGCGTCCGCGAACTCGCCAAACAGTCGGAACAGTCCGAGGCGGTCCGCCAGTTACTTGAGGCCGCCGACGACATCATGGATGAGTTGGAGGAGGCGGCCTTCCATCTCACGCTGCTCAAGCAGGAGAACATGGCGGAGGAGATCCGGCTCCCCTTGGCCGCGCTCGCCCGGCTCCTCGTGGAGGGGACTCAGGAATACCTGAAGGCACTGGAAAATGCCCGAGGGGTCCAGCGCAGCGGTTCTCCGGACGATATGCATGATTTTCTCGCAGCCATCCACCGCATCGTTGCCATCGAACAACAGAGTGATACTACGGAGCGCGCAGTGCGGAGGGCATTGGTCGACGCCGCAGAGGATTACCGGCAAGCCTTTGCCATTGCCGAATGCGCCAAAAAAATGGAATCGGCCGCCGATGCTCTGATGCATACGGGCATGACGCTGCGGGATCAGATTCTTGGCAAGGTAATGATCAGTTGAAGGCTACACATGAAACACGACGACATTTTCAGGATCGCTGCGCACGGTATTGGCACTCAGCGGGGAGATGCGGCGCTCATGGGTATGAAGGCCTTTGCCCTGGCACGCATGGCGCGTCTCGGGTTACCCGTGCCCCCCGCCTTTGTCCTGGGGACATCCCTGTGCCACCGCTTTCTTCTGGAGCCGGAACGGTTCCGTAAGGACCTCATGAGCCTGCTGGAGGAGCATATGCATTGGCTCCAGTCCGTCACCGGCCTCGGTTTCGGCGACCCGCGCAAACCGCTTTTGGTCTCGGTTCGCTCTGGCGCCCCGGTTTCCATGCCAGGCATGCTGGCCACGCTGCTCAACATTGGCCTCTGCGACGCCACGGTCCGCGGCATGCTCAGGATAACCGGCAACCCCCGGCTGGTATGGGACTCCTACCGGCGTCTCGTTCAGGGGTTCGCCGAGGTGGTTTTTGAAGCTGCCCCCCAGCCGTTCATTGCGGCCTTGCAGGAGACCCTTGCAAGTGAACGGTTGGAGCGTGTTCAGGATCTGGATCATCTGAGCCTCTCCCGCCTCACCCACACCTATCTCCGAATTTTCGATGAGGCGACCGGAACGCCGTTTCCTCAAAATCCCTTCGAACAACTGGGGCTGGCCGCACAGGCCGTCATTGCCTCATGGAACGCGCCGCGCGCCGTGGAGTACCGCCGACTCTACCGGATAGCCGATGACCAGTGCACGGCGGTCGCCGTCCAACAGATGGTATTCGGCAATGGGGGGGGGACATCCGGAACCGGGGTGGCATTCACCCGCGATCCGGACAGTGGAGAAAAGAGGCTCTATTTCGATTTCCTCTTCAACAGCCAAGGCGAAGACATTGTTTCCGGACGCGCAACCGGTTCCGAGGCAGAGTTGCTCTTTCCGGCCCTTCCGGAATCCGAACAGGCTCTGGCCGACATTGCCGCCGCGCTCGAACAGGAGTTCGGCGATGCCCAGGAATTCGAGTTCACCGTGCAGGACGGCGTACTCTATCTGTTGCAGGCGCGAACAGCCAAGAGAACGCCCTGGGCTGCGCTGTGCATGGCGGTCGACCAGGTTGAGGAAGGACTCATCGGCAAACGTGAAGCGCTTGCCCGCCTGGAAGGGCTTGCCCTCGACGCAATCCAGCGACGGCGGTTATCCACGGAAGGACAGGAGCCGTTATGTCGGGGGCAATCAGCCGGTGTCGGCGTGGCCTCTGGACCCATTGCCTTCGACGTTGAGTCGGCCCGAAGGTTTGCCGCAGAAGGACGCCCGCCCGTGCTGGTTCGCGAGGAGATGACCACCGCCGACATCGCCGCGATATCGCTCTCCGCCGGCGTACTGACCGTACGGGGGAATCGCACCTCCCATGCCGCCGTAGTGGCACGGCAGCTCGATAAGGCATGCATTACCGGGTGCAGCGCCCTGCAGATCGATGTCGTGCAGCGAATTGCCGCGTTCGGCAAAAATACCTTCGGAGAAGGGGAGACACTCTCCCTTGACTCCAATACCGGCCGTGTGTTTGCCGGCAAGGCAGAGATTGTCATCGATCTTCCCTCACGGTGGCTCGCAGAAATCGCTCAATGGCGGCAATCGCTACAATCACCTTAGAATCCGCAAGTTAGCCACGGAGACGCAGAGACACAGAGAAAACCAGGAGCAAGTCAGGCAAAAAAACAATAATTCCTGACGAAAATTTTTCCTGATTAGTATTGATCTCCCGCTATAAGATGTCATCCCCGAATGGTTCTATCGGGGATCCAGGTTATTTCAATCAGTTAAAAATCTGGATTCCGGCTTAAAGCCTGCCGGAATGACAGTAGCGGGAGATTCGTTCAAATCAGGAAATTTTTTGATTTTCTCTGTGTCTCTGCGGCAGATGTTATTTCCGGATTGATAGGCCAAAAAAGGAGCAACGCATGATCCCGGCAGGGTACTTCAGTGAGGCGGTTTCCATCGCCCGCATCCGCCGCCACATCAAGACGCTGGAAGAGGTCCGCCACCCCGTGGCGGCGCCCGAGGGGCTGGAGCGGGCAGCCGACTACGTTACCGCCTACTTCGATACCCTGGGATACAGGCCGGAGGAGCACCATTTCCCGGACAACGGCCGCCTCTTCCGGAACGTCATGGCAACCCGCCGCGGCCTGGACGCCTCCCTGGAACGGGTCGTTCTGCTCGCCCATTACGATACGGTTGCGGGGAGCCCGGGGGCAGACGACAACGCCAGCGGGGTAGCGGTGATGCTGGAGGTCGCAACCGTTCTGGCACAGTTCACGTTCGAGCGGACCATCCAATTCATCGGTGTGACACTCGAAGAAAACGAAAGAGAGGATGATCCCGGGTCCGGCACCCGGGGCAGCCTGGCCCTGGCGGCCCATGCCCGCGAAAACGGCTGGAATGTGGAAGGGGTTGTGGTGCTTGAGTCAGTCGCCTATGCAGGGGACAAGGCCGTTCAGACCGCGCCGCCCGGAGTTCCGTTCCCGGTCCCCGATTCCGGGAATTTCATTGCTATAGTGGGAAACGAGCGGTCAAAGGAGTTGGCGGCAGCTTTTTCGCGTACAATCGAGCGGCAGCGGATTGATCTTCCCCATGTCTGCCTTGTAGTCCCCGGCAACGGTGAAACCATGCCGGACAGCCGCCGCTCCGATCATGCCCCCTTTTGGGATGAAGGATACAGGGCAATCATGGTAACCGACACCACGAACTTCCGCAACCCCCACTACCATCGGCCGACCGACACCCTGGAGACACTAAACCTGGAATTTGCCGCAAAGGTATGCTGCGCCACTGCCGAGGTCGTCGTTGATATGGCACGGCTCGTGTCGTGACGAAGCAATTTGTCACAGAGCAGTAACCCGGAAGAAACATACATGGTGTATACTTACCTGAATCCCTAACGCCGGAATGCCGTAGCGTCCGGAAGAGCCGGGGCCCGCACGCCGTCGTGTCGTGACAGCTCACTCAATCGGCTGGCACCCCCCATGATCGTCTCAAACTCTCCAACTGCAAAGGCAGAGGCCTTCCGGACCAGCATGGAGGCGTTACGGTTTCAGGTAGTTACTTAGTTTTCATCCGGAAACGGCCCTTTTTCGCCATGGCCGCGTCAATCTTCGGGTTTACTTGTGCGGCGTACTGATGTACGCCTCCGCGCAATCCCTTGATTTCCTAGCCATGACGGAAAATTGCTCGTTTCCGAATTGAAAACCAATAGTTTCTCATCCGGAGTTTCCGGATGGAAACTACTTAATTTTACGCCATTACGGGGTTTGATTTGTGGACACTATCACCTCTCTCATAGAAGAGAGCTGCCGTAAATTCGAAGACATGACCGCCATTTCCCGGAAACTGGACGGGAGGTGGCAGGGAATCTCCTACGGGACGCTCAGGGAAACCTCGTGCCGGCTTGCCGCAGGTCTCGCGGACAACGGGTTCCAGGCGGGCAATCATGCGGCCCTGCTTGCTTCTTCGTCGTTTCAATGGGTAGCGGCTTACCTGGGAATCCTGAAGGCGGGCGGGGTAGTCGTTCCCATCGACAGGGAGCTTAAAGATATGGAGGTGCGCCATATCCTCGTCCATAGCGAGACACGAGTGCTCTTCATCGAAGGAGACCGGCTCGACATGGTCCTCGGCATGGCCGGGGAACTGACGGAGCTTCGCCTGATCGTCGTGCTCCCCACGGCCGGAGCCCCCCCACCGGGCATCCCCGGCGTCTCGCCATGCACGATCCTTCCCTATGACGGACTCCTTCGGGAAACGCCCTGTCCCCCCACCGTGCGCAGCCCTGAAGACACGGCCCTCATCCTCTACACCTCGGGAACCACCGGCCGCTCCAAGGGGGTCATGCTCAGCCACGCAAACATCGTCTCCAACATCCTCGCATCCGTGGCCCACCTGGGGGTAGACCAGTCGATCCATACCCTCTCCTTTCTCCCGATCAACCACATCTTCGAGCAGGTGTGCAGCATCCTCCTCCCCCTTTCCCTCGGCGGCAGGATATCCTTCTGCGAATCCCTGAAAAAACTGGGCGAGAACCTGACCGAGGTGAAACCGACCTTCTTCGTGGGGGTACCGGCGGTCTACCGGATGATCCTTGGCCGGATCATGAAAAAAATCGAGGAGGACACGCTCTCCAGGCTCCTCTTTTCTTTTTCTGCAACACGGCCGCTTGTTGCCTCCAAGGTCCGGAAGAAACTCGGCGGCGGGACGATATTCATCAGTGGAGGAGCGGCCCTCGACCCGGCTATTGCCGCTGGTTTTGCCAGATTCGGCATAACCCTGTTCCAGGGATACGGCATTACTGAAACGTCGCCGGTCATTGCCGCGGAATCATGGCACGGGATGAGATTGGGGAGTGTCGGCCGCGTCCTTGCCGGGATCGAGGTGCGGATCGATGCACCAAACGGCGAAATGGTAGGGGAGATCCTGGTCAGGGGGCCGAACGTCATGCAGGGGTATTTCAAGGACCCCCAGGCCACCACGGAAAATATCGTCGGCGGCTGGTACCGTACCGGCGACCTGGGACGTCTCGACGACGATGGCTTCCTTTCGATCTGCGGCCGGGTAAAAAGTCTGATCGTAACCCCCAACGGCAGGAACGTCTATCCGGAAGAGATTGAAAACGAGATACTCAAGAGTCCGTATATAGCCGAGGTGTTGGTGTATGCCCACAAGTACGGCCCGGCGGCGGAAGAGATCCGCGCGGTGGCCCGCCCCAACCAGGAAGCGTTGGATGAATATGCCTCGAAACAGAGGCGTGCTCCCCTCTCGGGGAGGGAAACCGAGACGCTCATGCGCGAAGAGATATTCAGTGCTTGCGAGAGACTCGCACCGTACAAGCGGGTCAAACACATTACCATCCGTCATGAGGAATTTCCCAAAACAACCACGCGGAAGATCAAGCGTTTCGAACTGGAAGCGCTCATGTCGGCCCCCCGCGTCCCGGGCAGTTAGTTCGTTGCCATCCGGAAAGGGTTCTTGTCCGGCTCCCCGGCGGCCATTTTGTCCGCTTGCCTAAAATTATTCCCTACCAATTACATGACTGCAATACGCCCGTAACGATCAGGCTGTATGCTGACGGTATGTCATGTAAAGGAACGGAACCTATGAGAAAGCTGTCAAAGCATTGCCTGCATTGCGGGAGCGAAGCGATCGGCACCATGACCGATGAGGTGAAGCCGGTGTTCAGGATGGAAGTGATCACCTACGCATGCGGCGCCATCATGAAAAATATAACGGGCGCGCGCGGCCGCATCGGGAGGCTGACCCACGAAGGATGCGGCCTGGAGCCGGTTGAATCACCCTGACAAGGAGGCGCCCATGCCGAAGAAAACCGGCCATGTCACCATGAGAGACCCCTATCCGTGGAACGGCGCCGAAGTGCTCGCTAATGCCGCGGCGTGGAGTTGCTGCGGCATGAATCTTCCCGCCACCTACATCATCTGCCCGGTATGCGAAAAAACACGCGAGCCGGCTCAGGACATTCCCGCCATTGTAACAGAGCTGTAACATTTCGTGCGCCAATAATAGGGTATATTTAATCAACACTATTGTTGGAGTCGCCGATGACATACCAGGAACAGGTTCCGACCGGGCTTGCACAGCAATCGCCGGAGCCGGCAATGCCCCCTCTCCTCCCCCAGCCCCCTGCGCCGACGTTCGACCTTGACGATCATCATTGGTATTTGAACCGGGAATTAACCTGGCTGGCTTTCAAGCGACGTGTGCTTCGCGAGGCGGAAGACGAGCGCGTGCCGCTCCTGGAGCGGCTCAAGTTCATCGCCATCGTCAGCGGCAACATGGACGAGTTCTTCATGAAGCGTATCGGCGGCCTCAAGCAGCAGATCGGCGCCGGCATGCGCGAATTGACTCCCGACGGCCGGACTCCCCGCCAGCAGGTACAGGAATGCTACGCCTTTGTACGGGAGTTGGAAACCTGCAAGGACGAGCTTCTGCTCCAGGTTTTGCACCTCCTGAAGCAGAAGGGGATCGTCGTCGGACGGTATCGGGATTTGACGCAAAAGGAAAAAAAGCAGGTCAGCGCCTACTTCCGGGACAACATCTTCCCGTTGCTCACGCCCCAGTCCATCGATCCGGCCCACCCCTTTCCCTTCATCTCCAATCTCTCCCTCAACCTGCTGGTCACGCTGCGTTACCCCAGGACCAAAAGAACAATCCTGTCCCGGGTCAAGGTTCCGGTCGGCCTGGGTTCACCCCGCTTCATCCGGGTCGGGGAAGGGGACCACTTCGTCAGCCTGGAAGAGATCATGATGCATAATCTGGATATGCTCTTTCCGGGGATGGAGATAGTCGCCTGCGAACTGTTCCGGGTAACCCGCAATGCCAATGCCGAAATAAACGAGGAAGGGGCGGACGACTTGATGGCCATGATCGAGTCGGAACTCAAGGAACGCAAGTTTGCGCCCATTGTGCGCCTGGAGATCGGCGCGGGCATGAATGAGGTGCATCGCGGCAAACTGGCGGGGGAGTTGCACCTGAATGAAGAAAGCGACGTGTTCGAGGCCCCGGTCATGCTGGCAATGCGCGACCTGCACGAGATCGTCCAACTGGATCATCTCCGTCTGCACGACCCCCAGCACCATCCCATCGACCATCCCGTCCTGCAAACGCAGCGCAACATATTCCACGTCATCCGCGATACCGGTTCGATCCTGCTGCACCATCCCTACGATTCGTTCGCCACCTCGGTGGAGCGTTTCCTGCGCGAGGCGGCTGACGACCCCAAGGTCCGGGGCATCAAGATGACCCTCTATCGCACCAAGACCGACAGTGGCATCACCGACTCGCTGGTCCGGGCCGCCCATAACGGGAAGCAGGTGGCAGTAGTCATCGAACTGAAGGCGCGTTTCGACGAGGAGGCCAACATGCGCCTGGCCGAGCAGATGGAGGAGGCCGGCATTCATGTCACCTTCGGCGTGGTCGGCCTCACGACCTACTGTAAGGTCATCCTGGTCGTGCGCCAGGATTTCAGCGGCCTGCGGCGCTATGTCCATATCGGGAGCGGCAACTACCATACCGATAAATCGCGCAGTTTCAGCGATGTCGGCCTCCTGACCTGCGACGACGTTATCGGCCAGGATACGACCGAACTGTTCAATTACCTGACCACCGGCTTCCGCGCGAAACGGACCTACAAAAAGCTGGTGCCCGCTCCCCGGTTCCTGAAAAAGGCCATTCTGCACAAGATCGAGCGGGAGGCTGAACTCCATGCCCGGCACGGCGGCGGGCACATCCGCTTCAAGATGAACGCCCTCGAAGACAGCGATATTACCAAAGCTCTCTACAAGGCATCCATAGCCGGCGTACGGATCGATCTCCACGTCCGGGACACCTGCCGCGTGCGGCCCGGCATACCCGGCCTCTCGGAGAACATCCGCGTGACGGGCATCGTGGGGCGCTTTATGGAGCACTCCCGCATCTACTACTTCAGGAACAACGGCGAGGAGGAATACTTCATCGGCTCGGCCGATCTCATGAGGCGAAACCTGGAAGCGCGGGTGGAGGTCCTGTGTCCCGTCGAAGACCCCGCTCTGAAGAAGGAGTTGTGCGCCGTATTCGATATCCATGACGCCGACCGGCGCTCGGCATGGGACATGCAGTCCGACGGCAGCTACATCCAGCGCCAGCCTGCCGGCGACAAGCAGCATGAAGGCAGCCACCAGATGATGATCGCGCGCACCGAGGCGCGGGCAAAAAGCATGGCAAAGGAAAAGAAAATCAGGATTTGAACCGGCCGGGGCTTTCGAGGACTACGGCGAGACGGCTGTTTTTCAACAACCTGCTAACCAACCAAGGTTGTTCAAAAATAGTCAGATCGTCAGTGAAGCAAATGAGAGTTGAAAGTTGAGAGTTGAGTAAGGCTGTTTTTCAACAACCTGTCAGATGCGCGGGCTGTAGTGGCGCTTCAGCCAGCGGCTCAAACCGTCAAGGCCCGGGAAGAGGACCCTTTCGTTGATATTCGCCTGGTCGAGCTTGTCGCGGATTTCCCACTTCAGGGCAGCCGGGATGATGATCTTGCGCGCAATGCCGGGATAGGCCTGCAACCAATCGTCAAGCACCATGCAGGGATCGGTCATGACCGAACAGAAGGCATACTGGTTGACGATCCGGTCATCGATGGCCGGGGGCTCGAAGAAGATCGCCACCTTCCCGCTTGCCAGCGCATCCAGTTCCGGCAATGAGTTGACCACATCCACCAGCAACTCAACCGTCAGGACATTCGCCCCTTCCAGTTGCAGCCGCTCCTTCAGGGATCTGGGCAGCAACTCGTGGGCCTTGACGTAGTTCACCGCCCAGATAACGCCGTCCGTATCGAACTTGTCGATATTGGCGGTTGCAAAATGCATGGCGATAAACGGGGAATAGGTCCAGTCGAGCACGCGGGTCGGCAGGCCGTAATGCTGGGCAACGGAGAGCCAGTGCCAGAGGGAATCACGCTCCACGACGCTGCGGTGGGCGTATTTTTTGAAATTCCGCAGCAGGTGCCGCTCAAGGTCGGCAAACCTCCCCCCCAGGCGGATCAAGGTCGTTTCCAGGCGGTAGCCGGAGTCCGAAAGCCCCCTGAAGGCGAAACGGGATCTGAAACGACGCAAATCCTCGTTCCATGAGTCGGCAAAGAGTTCGCTTTGCAGATCGTCCCACGAGTTGACCACCAGGGTTTCCATGCCGCCCCATTCTCCCCTGCCGGGCAAACCGCTCGGAGTCATGCCCCGCCCCCCCCATCACACGCCGCTGCCGGCAAGAATTTTGCCATATAACGGAAAACGTATTCCGGCGAAAGCGCTGCATCGGCGATGCCGTGATTGAGCCGCGCCACATATTCCGGCCACGCCGTCCCCTCCTCCTCGACAGGGTCCACATATACCATGCAGAGCATGCTGCGCCCGTCCAGGATGACCGGGACCGTTTCCTTCCGATACCGCCCCTGGTGGACCCCCTCATGGCGGTCAAGGCTGCGCTCGTCGGCTTCCGTCAACCGGTATACCGTGCCGTGGACTTCATCCCGTGGGGACACAACAATATTCGCATAGCCCCGTTGGGCAATAATCCAGCGATAACCCCGTAAAACGCCAAAGCCGACCTCCGTGCAGGCCGGACAGCGATCCCGCATCTGTTGCCGCCACAGGTTGGAACCGTACGCAAAGTAGAGCATCAAAATTCAGTCCTTTTGCCGGTTATTGCTCCGGCGTTTAAACAGGTGAGCTGTTGGGGCGGCGTCTGCCCCGACAATCGGGGCGCGGCAAGCGACCACCCGACAGCCTTATCAGTTCCAGAATGCATATTCCCCGTTTTCATCGAGACCCGTATCCAGATCCCAGGCCCCCAGGCCGGACAGGCACGATAGGTCGTCCACGCAGATCCCGCGCTCGATCATGCGCCATACAAAGCCGACATTCTCCGTTGCCCTGTCGAAGATGGCGTCATAGTGCATGCCGTACCCCATGGGTATCTGCAGGTTTTCAACGTACTGGGGGTCGACCTCGCCGAAGGCCGGATACCCCGACCCGATCCGGGAAGCGATGACATCGGCCAGCGGAAACAGCGCGCAATCAGAATTTCCGCCGTTGCCCGCAATGGCAACGAATCGGGCATGCCACCCCTGGACATCGGGAGGGTGGGACGCGTACAGGTCGGGATGCACATCTGCCAGCATGGCGTGCCAGAGTTGCACGATAACATTGTCGAGCCGCTCCTGTCCCCCATCCCCGCACCGCGCTATGGCCTCGGAAAAGTGGCGCGATTCGCCGATCTCCCCCAGGTTCATCCTCTGAAACACAAACGCGTCCTGATGCATTTCACAGAGGCGATGCTGCCTCTTGTTGGCGGCGTAATCACCGACCTTGATCTGAACTACGGGATGAATGGTGACGTCTGCCGCCACATGGGCGGAATACCCCAGAAGCCAAGCCAATGCCTTGCATCTGGCATTGTTGTCGATCGACCGGATATACTGCACGCCGCTTCGGATCATATCCCCTGTCCGAGTATAATGCATGGCATCGGCCCAGACAAGGGCATTGCCGTCATCCGCCGCAAGGTTGGGATAATCGGG
>Ga0187771_10002038_pt1 | contig 13857 bp, 13 predicted proteins | sample 0116_SJ02_MP15_1_FD_133139 | JGI IMG/M metagenome (GOLD analysis project Ga0187771, IMG submission 133139) | Tropical peat soil microbial communities from peatlands in Department of Meta, Colombia - 0116_SJ02_MP15_10_MG | ecosystem: Environmental > Terrestrial > Soil > Wetlands > Peat | place... | reverse complement strand
TGAGCAACATTATCCGGCAGAGGAAGATCACGGAAGACGAGACTGTCCCCCAAAAGCGTGAGAGTTAGCGTGTCTTCAGTAAAAAGTCCCTGGATCACCTCAAGGGCTTTTTCAGCCAACTCACTGATTAGGGGGTGCTCCAGGGAGTGCAGCGAGCAATTTGAAATACCCGCGACAATATGTGATATTAACTCAGTTATCTTTTCCTGAGACATCTGTGCTCCCACTGTCCTTCAGCCTTTGTTCGCAAACTAACCTGATCTCTTTATTCTTTGAGCTGAGCCCCGCCTCCAACAGAGGCCTCACCAGGCTAAGCGGGTAATTCCGAAGGCTTTTGAATATCTCAACCCTAAGTTCCTCAATAGTGTTCCTGAAAAGGAAACTTTTCGCCCGGCAAAGCCGCGCAAGCGTATTAACAGCCCTGGTGTCTGCTATTTCACCAAGGGCCCTCACAACAGGGATTTTGTAATACCACTCGCTGCCGAACATGTCCCGCTGCTCGAGGATATTGACGAGGTACGGTACCGCTTCTTTTACCTTGTAGGTACCCGCAAGCCTTATAGCCACGTCCCGTAATTCCGGATCCTTTGACTGAAGGTATACCCTGATATAGGAAAAGTTGCCTGGTACGTTGAAATGGAGCAGAGTCTTCACCGCTTCCATCGCTATCCTTTTGTCAGGATGTTTTACGAAAGGCTTGACATGTTTCACATATTTCTCGCCGCCGCACTCCCTCAAAAGATAGATCATGTTCCTCACCACATACCACCGTTCATCGTTCAGTCTTCTCAGAGCCTCAGGGATCACATCGCTCCTGAAACCGCTGAGCACGGAGAGGAGAAATTTCCTCACGGTAGGGTCCGGCTCCGCCGCAAGGGCGTCCAGCATGGGCTCGTTCAGATACCGCTTCAGGACACGTGCAAGCCTCATTACTCCATCCCTGTCATGCCTTCCCCATATCTTGAAAGCATCTATAAGTTTTGCAATGGACGACTCCGCTTGGAAAAAATACTCGATCATGGCGGCAGCCTCAGCCCTGAATCTGCCTGTCAGGCTATGGGAATAGAGTGTATTATAGATACCCGATATCTCTTCGAACCTGCCCGTATCCAGAAAGTCGTTCACGAGTGTGGATAGTTTTGTAAGAAGCGAGAGGTACTCTTCCCTGCTCATGGAGTCCCAATCCAGAAGTTCGAGCATGACCTCGGAGACGAACCCTTCCACCACCTCTTCACTGCATTCTTTTTCCACTTCGTCAGCCACAGCCGTTCTCGGCGTTTCTACGCCCCTGAGCATACGTTCCAGCTCAGCTTGATACTTATCGGCAACAAAGGTCTTAAACTTGTCCTCAGCGAATAGTTCGATTACTTGCTCGTCAATTTCGACATCATCCACAATCGCTTTGTTATTCACCAGAAGATCGAAAAAGCCGCTACCCTTTCTTGCCTCAGCGAGCTTATCGATGATATTTCTCAGGCTCTCTGGTATGAGCGAGGAATGTTCCCTGAAGACTTTCATCACTCTTTCGATGTCATCCTGTGTGAGATCGTTGAGAACCCTTTCCGCCTCACCGGTTTCTAGAGACTTAGAGCTGAAAGCTCTTTTGAGGAACTGCTGTTTGAGCTCAGGACTAAGGTTTCCCACCATCGAAACAAATCTGGCGAACACCTCCCCCTTAATCCCTGAGCCTTCTTTTCGCCTCAGATAGGAGGTGATAACCCTGTCATATGTTTTCTCTGGTGCGTCCTCAGGCATATGGTTACAGATAAGACCTGCCATCTCTTCCGGCGGCACCGCAAGAATCACCCTTTCCGCGTCTGCGTCGGCAAGCCTTCCCTCAATGAGACCATATATGTAATCGTCCCATATGTTTGTTCTCGGCCCACCCTCTCGCAGAGAGTCCTCGACAAACCCGAAATGTGAGATGTCCAGGGGTGACAGGCTGATATGTTTGAGGCCTTTCCCCCGGGCCTCCTCCATCAGTTCCTTCCCGCTCAAAAGGCTCTTGGATGTAATCATCTCGTGCAACCAGAAAAGCTCATCTATATCAAGTCCGGCGAAAAAGGTGATGGCAGCTATTCCCTTGCGGTGGACGCTTAGGGCAAACTCCCTGTAAACGGGATTTTTCCTCTCCAGGGTGTATTCATCCACTACCAGCGTATCCTTTGCGATACCGATCGTTATGCTGCTCCTGAGTTCTAAGAGCCGTTTGAGAAACTCGAAGGCCTTTTCTAAAGACTCCCTGGTTATCGGATGTTCACGCGGGTAGAGACTGACGCTCCTCCTAGATATATTAAGCTCGATAACCGCATCGGAAAGAAGCTTTGCATCGATTGGAAGTTTTTCTCGTTCTTTTTCTTCCATGACTAACCAGTGGGTTAAACGTTCACCGGGCTCCTCAAACGCTCTCGCCTCTTATATAATACTATAACGACGATGAAAGCGCTTCCTCGCAGAGCGGCAAAATCCGGCCGCAGTATTACGTGAAGCCCATGGTGCCTATGACCGCCAAACTGGATGATTTCATTAAGGACCCTTTGGTCCTGGAAGAGTTGATACATCCGCGCACCAAACTCATCATGGTTCTGGGGGGCTCCGATTCTGGCAAAACAACCCTTATTGAGTGTCTTGCCGATTTCCTTTCGAGGCAGGGGGCTCTGGGCGTTATCGACCTTGATATGGGTCAGTCTCATATAGGTCCCCCAACGACTATCGCATGGGGAAAAATTGAAGAAAGATTCAGAGGATGGTCAAGAGTCGTGGAAAATGATTTTTATTTCACGGGCACCACAACCCCTTTCGGTAGCCTGCTGCCTTCGGTGGTCGGCGCCGCGCTGATCACAGACAGCGCGCGCGCTTCCTGCAGGAAAGTTGTGGCAGACACTACCGGGCTGATCGCTGAACCAGCGGGCCGCATCCTGAAACATTACAAGATCGATCTGCTCAGTCCTGACGTGCTCATCTCATTGGAACGCTCATGCGAACTTGAGCACATCCTCGATCCTTTCAGGACCATAAAGCGGCCGAAGATTTTCAGGCTCACCGTTCCTGAGAGGGTCAAAGCCAAAACCGTCGTGAACAGGGGGCGTTACCGCTTTGAGAAGATGAAGTCATATTTAGCCGGTTCCCGCCTGGTCGAAGTTCAAGCAGACAAGACGGGAGTCAGACTCACATGGGGACCGTCACCACGCAGCCTAGCAGGCCTCAAAAACAGGGTCGTATCTTTCAGGGATGAGAGGAACAGGGACGTAGCTCTCGGAATTATTGAAAGAACGAGATTAAAAGAGAAAGCACTCTTGATACGCACGCCGATGAGCGCTGGCACTCGCTTCTCTACCATCGTCGTAGGGAGAGCCGTGCTCGATACGGCCAATTCTTTGCTAATTAACAAGCGGTAACAATCCCCACGGTTTGCCGGAACCCATGTAAGGGCAGAAAGGTAGGGTGGATGCCTTTCTCCTCAGCGAGAATGTCATGAGCCTCTTACAAAGCAAAAGGAAAATAACTATTATAAAATCCTCCTTTCCCTTTACCAGAAGGGGACATAAGAAATTCCCGCTTTGCCAAAGAGGGGTTTGAGGAGATTTTACAAGAATGTGAATTCCACATTCATATTCCCTAGCGGCTGAATTACAAAACAGGCACTATGCCGACAAACCCCCGTCAACAATAACTCTCCCAGCCTATGCCTGATGTTATAATGGGTCATATGAACGTTGTGACAGCAAAAAAACTCACAAAGGATTATGATTCTTTCAGGGCTGTGGATGGCATAGACTTTGAACTTGTGAGAGGTGAGTTCTTTGGTTTTCTGGGGCCGAATGGCGCCGGAAAGACAACGGTAATGCGGGTCATCTACTGTTTTATGCCGCCTTCGTCGGGACAAGTGAGCGTATTTGATATGGATGTAGCCAAAGACGCCAGCAGGATAAAAGCAAGAATAGGGGTGATGCCGCAGGAAGACAATCTCGATCCCGACCTAAACGTAATCGAAAATCTAATTGTCTATGCGCGCTATTTCGACATCCCAAAGCGGGAAGCCCTCCGATCCGCCTCTGAACTCCTCAGTTTCGTCGAGCTCGAGGGTAAGGCAAGGACAAAGGTGGGCAATCTCTCGGGCGGTATGAAGCGAAGGCTTATTCTCGCGAGGGCACTGATAAACAACCCTGAGCTGCTGATCCTTGATGAGCCGACAACAGGCCTTGACCCTCATAGCCGGCATGCGGTCTGGGACAAACTGAAACAACTTAAGGAAAAGAACACAACCCTTGTCCTCACGACGCATTACATGGAAGAGGCGGAGAGACTCTGCGACAGGGTTGCCATAATGGATGCTGGTAAGATAGTGACCGTCGATACCCCATCGACGCTCATGCGCATGCACGGCGGTAATCTTGAAGACGTTTATCTCAAACTGACAGGGAAAGACCTCATCATGTCATGATATCGTTGAACCTTGGGAGGGCCTTCAGGGTCTGGCAGAGGAATTTTACGGTGTATACTAAGCTTTATCTCTCGAGCTTGGCCCTGAACTTTGTCGAGCCCGTTCTTTATCTTGCAGCGCTCGGGCTCGGACTTGGTGCCTTTGTCAAAGCTATCAACGGCGTGCCTTACATCAAATTCATTGCTCCAGGGATTATAGCGTCTTCTTCGATGTTCGCCGCGATATATGAATGCACTTACGGTACATATGTGAGGATGACCTTTCAGAAGACCTTTGATGCCATCCTTGCGACACCGATAAATGTCGAAGATCTCATCGCGGGCGAGTTGATGTGGGGAGCGACCAAGAGCGTGATCTACGGCACTATCATCATGATCGTCATATCGGCGTTCGGCTTGGTCGACTCGTCGTTTGTATTATTTATCATCCCCCTGCTCTTCGTCACCGGCCTGATCTTCGCTGAGATATCGGTAATATTCGTCGCTATCGTGCCGGGCATCGATTCCTTCAACTACTTCTATACGCTCTTGATGACTCCAATGTTCCTCTTTTCAGGAATCTTCTTTCCCCTCGATAACCTGCCGCCTGCTGTGTTGAAGGTCGCCTTCTTTACGCCCCTCTATCATCTGGTGAATATCTGCAGGTCGCTAGCTGCAGGAAGCCCCAGGGTCATCTGGGACATCGTCTGGGTTCTTGTCGTGGCAGTACTACTCGCACCTTACCCCTTCCGGCTCATGCGTAGACGAATAGTGAAGTGATGCGAATGAGGCTTCTTCCTTTCCCTGCATCACTTTATTGAAGTTGGATACAACTGTGCGTAGCACACTGATGCTCAAATTAACATACATGGCCATTAATCTTAATTTTTACTATTGATAAAGGCTTCGTCATACATAAAAACATTTAATACTTGAGAAAGTGAGATTCAAAATATATTCTACCCATGCCGTGCACTGAAGGTCAGTGGGATACCAAAGAAACAATGGTATTATAAAAAATATCGCTAAATTCTGGGGTAGCTTCAAACAGTCGTTGAAACCGGCTCCACTAATATTAAGAAAATCATGAAAGGCAGTCACAAAGAAGTCAACGAGATACCGCGGGGGGCGTCCGGTAGTGAGGGCCACACTCGCTTTAAGGTGCTTGGCGCCATCAGTTTTTCACACTTTATGAATGACACCATCCAGTCGCTGATCTTTGCAATCTATCCGTTGTTTAAGAGCAAGTTTCAGCTCAGCTTTGCGCAAATCGGGATGATTACGCTCAGCTACCAGCTCACAGCATCCCTGCTTCAGCCCATCGTCGGACTTTATACAGATCACCGCCCGAAACCGTACTCACTGGCCTTCGGAATGGGATGCACGCTGATAGGCCTTGTGGTCCTGGGAACAGCTCCAAACTATACTGCGCTTCTCGTTGCGGCCATGATCGTAGGTACAGGGTCGTCGATCTTTCACCCGGAGTCTTCACGCGTGGCCCGTATGGCATCCGGCGGTCGGCACGGGTTGGCGCAATCAATTTTTCAGGTAGGTGGTAATATGGGTACAGCGATGGGTCCTCTGCTGGCTGCGTCGGTTGTCATACCCCGGGGGCAGAGCAGTGTCGCCTGGTTTTCTCTTGTAGCCCTTCTCGCACTCTCAGTGCTTTGGAAGGTTGGCAAATGGTACAGCAGTCACAGGACTCTCACAGGCCGTAGCTCCCCCTATCAGGGTCTGCATCCAGAATTGCCGACCCACACGGTCATTTTGTCAATACTGGTTCTGCTGATTTTAATGTTCTCGAAGTTTTTCTACCTGGCGAGCCTTAGCAGCTATTACACATTTTACCTCATACACCGTTTTCACCTTTCTGTGCAATCCGCTCAGCTGCATCTCTTCGTGTTTCTGTTTGCTGTTGCAAGCGGAACTCTTTTTGGTGGTCCCATAGGCGACCGCATCGGCAGAAAGCGTGTTATCTGGGGGTCAATTCTTGGAGTGGCGCCTTTCACGCTGGCGCTGCCCCATGCCGACCTGACGTGGACCAGTATTTTCGCCTTTATCATCGGATTAATTCTTGCCTCTGCATTCTCTGCCATCTTAGTATTTGCACAGGAGCTCATCCCAGGCAAGGTAGGCACAGTGTCCGGCCTATTTTTCGGCTTCGCTTTCGGCATGGCCGGCGTAGGCGCGGCAGTGCTCGGCAGGCTGGCCGACCAGCATGGCATAGAATTTGTCTACCACCTTTGCGCTTATTTGCCTCTTCTCGGAATTATGACTGCCTTTCTACCGGACATTAGACGTACCTATCCGGCCGCTGTTGACAGGCCGACATCTACCTAATTCTTAACGTCCTGCCCTACCGCCAGAAATATCCAACCACGGCCCACCGCTAACAAGTAAACAGAGTTAGAGGACCGACCAGGAGCTCGCATACATCGGTTCCTCCTTGGAATCCGCAGTTTCATGCGGTCATAATATGAAAACGAAAGACGTTACCGCTGCTTAACCAATATGACCTCAAATTATGTTTATTCGTGCTTACATACAAAGGATAGCTCTTACAGAATTGACTGGATGGTTGGGGAAACATTCATGCCCACGTTGGCCCGCTCTAAGCTAATAGGGCGACGAGGCTGTTATCTCTTCACAGAGAGGGTGAATTCGCAAGGGACTCCTTTATCGCTGAGACTACCTTTCCCACTTCTCCTCTCCTCCACAAGTCGAGAATGCTCGCCCTCAATTCCTGAGCCCTTTTGTACCCGGCTCTTCTCGCATCTTCCAGCAACTCCCATTCTCCGTTTTCTGTGAATCTCTGGAAGGCGTTCAGAATTTCAGGAAAAAGCTCCTTCCTGGTACCGTCAAGAAACGCCATATGAAAGTTCAGAAGATACCTCTTTCTGTCTTCGATGATATATTCGAGCGGCCCCTTTTCAGAGGTATCTGCCAGGAGGTCCTTCACTCCCCTCATGTAGAATTCAGAGGCTCTGTCGGCGTTCTGACTGAGAACCTGAAGCCACTCGTCCATATATTCGTCTTCGAATGCCTCTCCTGCCTCATGGAGTACGAAGAGTTCAGAAACCTCCGACGAGAGGGCTTCAATCCTGTCACTGAGCTCCTCAGGGGTCTCATGTCCTACTATTCCGCAAGATGAAAAAGCCTCTTTAAGCAGGCCCCCGAACCTCTTGCCCCCCAATTCCAGGAACTTGTCCCAGAGCAGTATCTTTAGGGCATCGAGCCTCATGAATATGCACCGGCCCTGGAGCATAGCCACTGAGGTCGAGAGGTCCCTGCAGAACTCCTTTCCTGAATAATAGACGGAATAATCGTATAACTCCCTTTTCCTTTCAAGTGCCGCAAGGAAGAAGGTCGGCTTGTTGAACCGCCCATATCCACCTCCATAGATAAGTCCCTCGCGGCCAAGGACGGCGTTCAGTCCATCCACGTCAAAGGGGTCATAGGACGCGGCCCCGACCTCGATAGAACAGAAGGCTGCGTGCTCAAGGCTTTTCCATTGTGCCTCTGTGGCAGCGATCCACTCCGATATCTCTTGCTTCGGCGTGATCTCCCAAGGTGCCAGGTTTTTTTCACTCCTGTAAAGCTCCCTCAATCTCATCAGTAGACCGCAGATTGAATAATATCCCCAGAACTTCGCATCGGAGACATTGCAGTTGAACTTTATCTGCTCTTTCAGTCTTTCGATATCCATGAACTTATCTTAGGATAAACCGCCCGGAAATGAAAAGCTGTTCGGCGGAATACTACCCCACCGCGGCCGAATACTTGAATATTGCAATGCCAAAGATTAGAATCATATGGTTATGAGAATACTTAAAAAATCCGGCGATATAAATAATTTCTTCCTGCTGCTGAGAAAACGAGCCTCAGGAGGCACCGGCAGGGTCGATGCGAAAGTGCGCAGGATACTTTCTGACGTGAGAAAGGACGGGGACAGGTCTGTTATCGCTTACACCAAAAAGTTCGATTCTCTGGACATAAAGGACTTGCAAATAAGGCCCGAAGAGATAAGGAGGCATGCAAGCAGGGCCGACGGCAAGATCATCAGGTCCCTTGGGATATCCGCAAAGAGAATCCGTTCCTTTCATGAAATGCAGAAGGAAGAATCATGGTTCGTCACTGAACCATGCCTTCGGAAAGGTGCCACCAGAAAACTCGCAAAGAGGCCCGGGAGGTGCGGTTCCCTTCGCTCTCTCCTCGGCCAAGTGGTCAGACCCCTCGAGCGCATAGGCATCTATATACCCGGAGGAAAGGCGTCGTATCCCTCTAGCGTGCTTATGAATGTGATACCCGCACAGGTGGCAGGAGTGGACGAGATCGCTCTATGCGTGCCGACCCCCCGGAACGAGGTGAACCCCTATGTGATGGCAGCCATTGAGATGCTGGGCGTAAGAGAAGTTTACAGGATCGGCGGGGCACAGGCTGTCGCGGCGATGGCATATGGTACCGAGACGATAAGAAAGGTCGACAAAGTCGTGGGCCCCGGCAATATCTATGTTGCGACTGCGAAAAAACTGGTCTTCGGAGAGGTTGATATCGATATGATCGCTGGCCCAAGCGAGGTCATGGTGATCGCTGACAAGACGGCCGACCCAGCTTTAATCGCGGCTGATCTGCTAAGCCAGGCAGAGCATGACGAACTTGCCTCCTCGATCCTTGTAACCGATTCAGCCGTCATTGCGGAGAAGGTCGTGAAGGAGCTGGGCGATCGCCTTGGACGGATTAAAAGGGTGGCGATCGCAGGCAGGTCACTTTCCAATTATGGCGCCATACTTCTCACAAAGGACATCCGGGAAGCTGTACGCCTTGTCAATGCAGTCGCTCCTGAACATCTAGAGGTCCTAACTGAAGATCCATTTGCTCTTCTTCCGATGATTAGAAATGCAGGGGCAATATTCCTGGGCCCGTGGACCCCTGAACCCCTGGGCGACTATGTTGCGGGGCCGAACCATACTCTTCCCACAGGGGGGACCGCGCGCTTCTTTTCTCCTCTGGGCGTGTACGATTTCGTGAAACGTTCCAGCCTCCTTAGTTTTTCGAAGGCTGGTTTTGCAAAGCTTGCAGACTCTGTGATGATATTGTCTGAAACCGAGGGCCTGAGCGCCCATGGCGATACTATAAGGGTGAGATATGAAAGAGATTGAAATACGCAAACTGGTGAGGCCTAATATCCTGGACCTCCGTACATACAATGCGAGAGAGATACCGTGCCGTGTTAAATTAGATGCCAACGAAAGTCCGTATGACTGGGATTCGAAAAAAGTCTCCAGAGTTTCGCAGACAATAAAGACCAACCGCTATCCTGACCCTGAAGCAAAAGCCTTAAGGAAGACGGCCGGGAAAAGGTTCGGCGTTTCTCACGACTGGATACTCCAAGGGAACGGATCGGACGAACTCATCTACTATCTAATCACCACTTTCGGTGGGCCTGTTCTCTATCCGATACCCACCTTTTCGATGTACGGTATCATCGCCAGGGCCTTGGGCGAGAAAGACATAGCGGTACCCCTGGACGCGAAGTTCGATCTCGATTCCGGGAAGATGATTGCTGCTGTGAAGAAGGACCGGCCTAGGCTTATCTTTCTCAGCTCTCCCAACAATCCAACCGGCAATTGCTTTTCCTCGGTTAAGATCATAAAACTCATCGAAGCGTCAAAGGGGATCGTGGTGGTGGATGAGGCGTACCAGCCCTTTTCGGGCAAAAGGGGCTTCCTGCCTCTTCTCAAGAATTACGGAAACCTCGTGATAATGAGGACTCTGAGCAAGATCGGTCTTGCGGCACTTCGCCTCGGCTTCCTCATCGCTGACCCTAGGATTATCGGCGAGGTGAACAAGGTGAGGTTGCCTTTCAATGTTAACGCGTTTTCACAGGAAATTGCGACTGCGGCCATGAAGGATGCAAAAGGTTTGAACTCGACCATAAGATCCATTATCTCGGAAAGGGGCAGGCTCTTCGCAGCAATGGAAGGCATTGAGGGCATTAGCCCCTTCCCCTCAGAGTCAAACTTCATATTGTTCAGGACAAAGCATGCAGGTACCCTCCACCACCGGCTGCTTAAAAAAGGGATTCTCGTAAGGAACTTAAATGAAGGACTGAGGGGCTGCCTCAGGGTGACAGTCGGAACGCCGATGGAGAATACCGCTTTTCTGAAGGCGTTAAGAAGCTCCCTTAAACCGTAATCAGATTATCGCCGGCAGATCCGACAAAAAAGGACCGCTCTTATTTCACATGGAGTTCCACTACGTCCCTGTCGCTGAGGATATAGTCTTTCTGGACCCGCTGTCCTCCGAACTTTGCAGAACCCCAGATGCAGGCGTATTTGAGATTACTCACAAAGTCCCTGTGGATCAACTCGGCGAGATCAAGCACGGAAGAGCCCGCCGAGAGGGTAAATGGGGTATCCATGTCCGGGCTTCTGCCCGGTTCCTTCGAGTAGACCCTGATAATGCCCGCGTTCTCAAAGACAGCCCGCCGCAACTCCTCAATCCCCTCTTTCCTGACAGTGGAAATGCTGACTAGTGGATAATACGTACCGTATTTCCGGTCCATCCTTATCTTCTCCTCCTCCGTACCCGACAAATCAGACTTGTTCATGGCGACAATGAGATGCTTGTAGGACAATCCTTCCCTCTCTCTCTGCTCACCTTTCTTCAGGAGAAATATTTTCCATCCCGAGAGCTGGTTCATCAAAATTTCAGCCTGTATCTCGGGGCCATCCGAAAGATCTACCACCAGTAGAAGAAGATCCGCATTCCTGAGAATGCCTGAAACCCAGCCGTCGGTCGATTCATTTCCCACAGGAGGAAGATCAACAAGCTGGAACTGTATATCTTCGAAGGGCATCATGCCTGAAAGGGGTATGAGAGTGGATACCGGATAATCAGCAATGACGGGATTTGCGTTGGTGAGTGTCTTCAGGACGGAAGACTTCCCTGAATTGGCGAGGCCGGCAAGGGCGACCTGTGCGGCGCCCTGTTTCTCAAGAGTGTAAAGGTCTCCCTTCCCAGACTTCTTTCTCTTTATTGCATCTTCCCGAAGCTGGGAAAGCTTCTTCCTCAAGTCCGCCCGGAGCTTATCAGTGCCCTTGTGTTTCGGCACCGTGGAGATCAGTTCCTCAAGGGCGTTTATCTTCTCCCGGGGATTGGCTGCGTGTTTGTACCGCTTTTCTGCGTCGAAGTATTCTGGAGGCAGATTCGTCGGCATATCTTAACTAAAACCCATAAATCAAGCTCTTGGCCCACAGTCCAGATATTTCACTTGCGATTTCCGCATCTGCCTTGCGCAGTTGTTCTTCTTATTTTTTTTTCTTTTTGGCTGTAGTTTTTTTTGTCCCGCAAGTTGAGGACTTGCTGCCGGTCTTGCATGCCATCGTCTCTTCCTCCTTTCCCAAACGATTACCTGAAATGAATATAGCACCGGAGGATCTCCCTGTCAAACAAAAAAAGGATCATGGTGAGTGCAGATCCAAGCCCCCGCCCGTCGCCAGTGGTTCGGCCCCTCCCTGTCATAGTGTGAAGTGAAAAAGCAAAGAAGTCAAAGTGGGATCAGAAAAGGCAAGGTCTGCTGCAAGTCAGGAGCTGCGAGATGCTATTTGAACTCCGGCAGGAGGCTCGTAAGCCTCCATCGTTTTTTACCGCCCTCTTCTAGGTAGGCCCATCTCTGAACGTCGACAACTGTCTTTAGCAAGTATGTCGAAGCAGAAACATAATCTATCTCTACCCGTACCTCGGCTTCGCTTTTTTTCTCGTCGTATTTCGTCCCTAGGACGCGGTAATCTACAATCTTCAAGTTCCGTGCTTTCTCGGCCCTTTCGCCATATTCCCTTGAAAGACTCTCGGCGGCAAAGAGGCTCGCCGCATCCAGCTTTTTCCCGCGTACCAGATCATTATAACGGTCCACGCTCTGGTCAAGCTTCCCCCTCATACTGAAAGAGCCGCATGAAGAGAGGTAAAGGACTAGAAGCATACCTAAGAAAGCGGGACGCAAAAGAGACCCTTCCAGAGCATGTCTTGACATGGCATATTATAGCATGATTGTCTTTCATTGCGATTTGTGCTAGCTTTTAGAATATGCGTCCGGCGGTAAAACTATATACGTTGAGCACGTGCAGGGCCTGCAGGGCCACTAAGGATCTGCTGAAAGAACTGGCAGTAGCGTATGAGTTCATAGATGTGGACCTGCTGAAAGGGGCTGAACAGGATGCAGTGGTCGAAACAATTAAGGCGGTAAACCCAATCTGCGCTTTCCCCACAGTGATAATCGGCGATACAGTTATAGTGGGTTTCAAAGAAAAAGAGATCAGGAAGGCACTTGAATCACGATGAACACCGAAGAACTCCATGAAATGCTGAGGAAGCTTCAGGAGCCGAAAGGGTATTTTTTTAACCAGGACACGAAAACGGTATTTGAGCTTTTGGACGGTCTTCTTATAAACAAAGAACGCTATGGGTATATGTCGTGTCCGTGCAGACTGGCATCAGCCGACTACGAGAAAGACAAAGACATCATTTGCCCCTGCGTCTATCGCGGCCCTGATGTAAAGGAGTACGGGAGCTGCTACTGCGGCCTTTATGTCTCGGCCGACTGGAACAACCAAAGGATCCCCCATGTTTACGTTCCTGAGAGGAGACCTCAGGACAAGATGCCATACTGAAGGTTATAAATGCGGCTCTAAAGGGACCAGCTTATTATTATGAACTTTAGCATCGGGCTCATCGCTGGGATCTTCGGTGGACTTGTCGGTCTTGGTGGCGGGGTGATCATGATACCGCTCATGGTGGGAGCCTTAAAGCTCAGCCAGCATAGAGCACACGGCACCAGCCTCGTCGCACTCGTATTTACCGGGATATCAGGGGCTGTCACTTATGCCTTGAAGGGTTCCGTTGATATGATGGCCTCCCTGCTGCTGGCAGTCCCCGCGATCGTTACTGCAAGGTCAGGGGCACATTACGCCCATGCGCTGCCCGAATGGAAGCTCAAACGGGCGTTCGGAGCATTCCTGATCCTCGTTTCAGTGCTTCTGCTATTAAAACCTTACATATCTGCTTTCGTCGGCCAAGCAGGCGGATGGACAAAAATTACGGTGCTCCTTTTGACAGGGATGATTACCGGTTTTCTTTCCGGAATGATGGGAGTTGGCGGCGGAACCGTTATGGTCCCTGTGATGGTCCTTCTTGCCGGGTTCAACCAGTATACCGCGCAGGGGAGCTCTCTCCTCGCCATGGTCCCGGCGGGAGGAGTTGGCGCCTACACCCATTGGCGCCTCGGAAATGTTGTCACTAAACTTCTCCCGAGTCTTATTCCCGGCATCCTTCTTGGAACATACATTGGAGGGAGCTTTGCCCATACACTCCCTGAGACGGTATTACGTGTCGTCTTCGCTGCTGTGCTGATCTGGACAGGAACCCGTTATCTCAAGA
>Ga0187771_10002037_pt1 | contig 13857 bp, 12 predicted proteins | sample 0116_SJ02_MP15_1_FD_133139 | JGI IMG/M metagenome (GOLD analysis project Ga0187771, IMG submission 133139) | Tropical peat soil microbial communities from peatlands in Department of Meta, Colombia - 0116_SJ02_MP15_10_MG | ecosystem: Environmental > Terrestrial > Soil > Wetlands > Peat | place... | reverse complement strand
GTCGGGCCGGTCAAGTTCGGGGCAGACGGCAACTGGGCGGAAAACCGCATCGTTATGGCCCAGTACCGCGACGTGAAGGACAAGGATCTCGACCAATTCCGCCATCCCGGAAAACAAATCATCCTGCAGCCAGAGGCTTTGGCGACCGGCAAAATCGTGGCACCTTATAAGAAGGCGCGGGCGTGATCGGGCTCCGCTGAGTGACAGGACGGGCGCAGGCCCGGGGTCTTCCCGGGCCGGCGCGGCAGACCGAGGTGTCATCACCAATGCTGTTTGAACTTGGTGCTAACGCCGTCGTGAGTGGCCTGTTGCTCGGTGGTCTCTACGCGGTGGCGAGCCTCGGCCTGACCATCGCTTTCGGGCTGCTGCAAGTTCCCAACGTCGCGCACCCGACGTTCATGGTGTTGGGCGCCTATTGCGCCTATCTGGGCAATCTGCTCGGCGTCGATCCGGTAATCGCGAGCGTCATCTTCGCGCCCGCCTTCTATCTGGCCGGCATGGTCTTTTATCAGGCTTATTTCGTCTGCTTCGAACGGCGCGGGCGCGGCAACACCTTGCAGAGTTTCACGTTCTTCTTCGGCATCGCGATGGTGCTCGAGGTGGCTCTCATCCTTGCCGTAGGCGTCGATCTTCGTTCGGTCGATGTTGGCTATGTCGGCAAGAGCCTGGCGATCGGCTTCGTCACCATGCCATATCGTTTCATCATTCCCTTCGTCATCGGCTCCATCGTCGGCGGCGGAATGTGGCTGTTCCTCAGCCGCACCCATATGGGCCTGGCAATCCGCGCCGTCGCGCACGACGACAAGGCGCTGAGAATCGTCGCGCTCAGCCCCACTCAGGTGAAGCGGCACGCTTTTGGCATTGCGATGCTGACGGCAGCGCTCGCCGGCGCGGCGGTGATCATCGTCAATCCCGTCGATCCCTTTATCGGCCGGGAATATATCGGCCGCTCGTTCGCCATCGTTGTCTTGGCCGGCATGGGAAGCGTACCGGGAACGCTTGCCGCCGCCGTCATCATCGGGTTGCTGGAGAGCCTCGTCATTACCTTCGTGGGCGCGACCTGGGCCCCGGGTGTCGCCTTTGCGGTGTTGCTCGCGACGCTCGCCATCAAGCCAAGCGGCATATTCGGTATCGCACGATGAGGGGATTGGTCTTCTTCATCGCTCTGGTCGTCGTGCTCCTCATCGGCGCGATGCTGCCGTACGCGGTGACCAATGCCTACGTGTTCTACGCCGGCTTCGTCGCCCTGCAATATGTGGTCATCTCCACCGGGTGGAACATTCTCGGCGGCTACGCCGGCTATGTGAATTTCGGCAGCGGCGCGTTTGTCGGTCTCGGCATGTACGCGGCCGTGTTTCTGTTCAAATTGATCGCGGCGCCTCTGGTCGTGCAAATTTTAGGTGCCGCCGTCGCCGGCGGGGTGCTCGGGCTCGGCATGGGCTATATGACCTTGCGCATCCAGGGCGTCTTTTTCTCCATTGCCACGCTCGCCCTCACCGTTGTGCTCAATACCATCATCGTCAACTGGTCGTTCGTGGGGGGCGCACGGGGCATTACGGTGTTGGCGCCGGCGCCGACTTGGTTTCCAAGCATCGTCAGCTATGTGTTCTTCGCCATGCTGGTGCTCGCTGTGCTGAGCATCGCCACCGCGCGCTGGATCGAGAAATCGTGGATCGGGCGCGGCCTTGCGGCGCTGCGCGCCGACGAGCAGGCCGCCGAATGCAGCGGCACACCGACACTGCGGCTCAAGCTATTTGCCGCCGCCGTCAGCGGCGCATTGATTGCAAGCGCCGGCGCGCCCTATCCCTATTACGCGTCTTACGTCGAGCCAGCCTCCGCCTTCGGCCTGGCGATTGCCCTCAATGCGCTCGCCATGCCGTTGATCGGCGGCACCCGCAGCTGGATCGGCCCGCTGATCGGGGCGCTACTGCTAAGCGGGCTGGAGCAGGCGGCGACGGTGACGATTCCAACCGAGGTCAATCTCTTGATCGTCGGCCTGGTGCTCATCGCCTTCGTCGTCGCCGCACCTGACGGACTGCTCGGGTTGCTCGATCGCAAATCGGCGAAGGGGAGGGTGCCTTGAGCGAGCCCATCCTCTCCGTGCGCGGCGTCAGCAAGCGCTTCGATACACTCGTCGCCGTCGCCGATGTGAACCTAGACGTGGCGCACGGCGAGAAGCTCGGCATCATCGGTCCGAACGGCTCGGGCAAGACGACGCTAATCAACTGCATCACCGGGGTGATCCGTCCGGAGGAAGGCACGATCGCGTTTGAGGGCGTCGATATATCCCGCATGCCAACGTACCGGCGTGCGCGCCGTGGCATCGCGCGGAGTTTCCAGATTCCGCGGCCGTTTGTCGGCATGTCGGTGCTCGACAACTTGCTGGTTCCGCTCGACTACCTCGAGAGCGGGAGACGAGAGATCGCGCACGCGTGTGATCTGCTCAAGTCAGTCGGACTAGAGCCGCGCGCCGAAGATCCCGCCGAGTCGCTGACCCATCTTGAGCTACGCAAGCTCGAGTTGGCGCGCGCGCTCGCCGCCGAGCCGCGGCTGCTCATCGCGGATGAAGTCATGGCCGGGCTTTCCGAGCCGGAAATCGACGAAGTCTTGGAAATTCTTTTCGCGCTGAACGCGCGCGGGGTCACCGTCATTATGATCGAGCACATCATGCACGCCATCATGCGCTTCTCGAAACGGCTCCTGTGCATGGAAACCGGACGCATCATTGCGGACGGCACGCCGCAAGAAGTCGGAAGGAGTCCCGAAGTGCAGAAGGTGTACTTTGGCAAATAGGCTGGTCGTTGAGAATCTAGCGGCCGGTTACGGTGCGGTTTCCGTGCTGCGCGGCGTCTCGCTCGAAATCCGCGAGGGCGAGCTCGTGGCATTACTGGGCACGAACGGAAACGGCAAGAGCACCCTTTTGAATGCCATCATCGGCCTAGTGCGGCCGACGGCAGGTTCGGTTCGCCTGGAATGGGACGGTGAGACCATCGAGCTTGCGGGCCTTCCTGCCGAGAAAGTCGTTGAATGCGGCATAGCGCTCGTGCCGGAAGGGCGCCGTCTGTTCCCGCACCTGACAGTGGAGGAGAATCTGACGCTGGGCGGCTGCGGCCGGCGAGCGCGCCGCAATCTCCGGCGCAATCTGGAATTCGCTTTCACCGCCTTTCCCGTGCTGCTCGAACGGCGTCATCAGCCGGCGGGCACCATGAGCGGCGGCCAGCAACAGCTGCTGGCGATCGCCCGCGCCTTGATGACCGAACCGCGCATCGTTCTGATCGACGAGCCTTCGGTCGGTCTTGCGCCCGTTGCGGTGGATCGAGTGCTCTCCACGGTGCGCGAGCTACAGAAAAATCGCGGGCTGACTGTCCTGATGGCGGAACAGAGTATCGTTCAGGCGATTGCGATCGCCGGTCGCTCATATGTGCTGACCCACGGGCGCATCGACCGCGAGTTCGATCAGGAGCATGCCGTGTCTTCGTCGCAAGAAATTCGTTCCGCGCTTTTAGGGGGTGTTGCTTGATAGAAGCGCGGGCCATCCAAATGGTGCTTTATCACGGCTGCCCGAGGGCAATCGATGGAACTCTCGGTGCAGGACAAGATGGAGATTTCATATGAAAGTTGCCTTCATCGGTCTTGGCAATATGGGCAGCGGCATTGCAGGCTGCATTCTCAAAGCCGGGTTTGACTTGACGGTCTACAACCGCAGCCGCGAAAAGATGGCGCCTTTTCTCGAAAAAAGGGCGAGGGGCGGCACGGACCTGAAGGATACGGTAAAAGAAGCCGACGTGGTCGTGACCTCCCTCATGGACGACAAGTCGGTGCTCGATAGCCTGCAAGGCGGCATTCTCGTCGGCATGAAGCCTGGAGCCATCCATATCGGTTTGACCACCAATTCCCCGGAATGCGCCGATGATGTCGCGCGGCTGCACAAAGAAAGCGGCACCACTTATGTGGCCGGGCCTGTGGTCGGCCGGCCGAACGCGGCGGCGGCCGGCGAGTTGCTGTCATTGCTTGCCGGCAACAAGGCTGCCGTTGGCACTGTCGAGCCGCTGTGCCGGGCTTATTCGAAAAAGGTTGTCTATGTTGGCGAAAGGCATGGCGCGGCGAATACGCTCAAGCTGTGCGTCAACTATACGGTGATCTCGATCATCGAGATTTTCAGCGAGATCTATGCCTTCGCCGACAAGGCCGGCGTCAATCTTGATGTGCTGAAGGAATTTCTCGAGGAGGCGATGGGGCACCCTGCACTTAAGATGTATGCCGGCAAACTGCGCGCCCGTGACTTTGCCGGACGTGGCGGCTTCGCCATGTCGGGTGGCCTGAAAGACGTAAAGCTGATGCTGCAGACGTCGAGCCAGATCGGCGTGGCCTTCGATATCGGCCACATCATCAAGAAGAAAATGGAAGCGGCGATCGAGGCCGGTATGGGCGAACAGGATTGGAGTTCGATCTACGAGATCACACGCAAGAACTCGGGCCTTAGCTAATTTTTCGGACTGCGCCACTCTACGGCGGTGTTCTACTTACAGGAGAAAACGACCATGTCAGAGCCGCGGATTCGTCCTATCGCCAAAGATGCCGCAACCGGTACTCAGCGATTGCTGATCGAGACAGCCGAGGCGAATGGCGCGCCCGATCCGCTCTGCGCTCAGATTTACGTTCGCAGCGAGGCGGGACGTAACTGGCTGCGTCACTGGAACGAGCTGCTCAATGGCGGCATTGTTCCGGTGCCGCTGAAAGAAATGTGTCGTGTGCTGATTTCCATGAAACATGGATGCGGATATTGCTCTACTGTGCGATCGCGCATTGCCCGCGGGCAGGGGCTAACGGAAGAAAAACTCATGGCCACTATGGATTTTGAAAATAGCCCGTTGTTCACCGATCGGGAACGCGCCGCATTGCGTTTTGCGACAATTTTCAAAGGCGGCGATGACGGAATCGATAGTGATGAGGTCTACTCCGACCTTAAAAAGCATTTCAGCGAGGAGGAGATCATCGAGCTGGCGTTGCTGTGCGCTGAGACCGACGGCGTCGGAAAATTCGCCCGTTCGCTGCGTATGCGGACTTGGGAAGAAGCTTGTTCCATCCAGCCTCTCCTCAAACGACAATCTAAGGCCGCTGAAGCCGCTGAGTGACGATGTGCGGATCGGTCATGCAAGACGGGCTATTTTACGTCGCCCGCGGGTGTTAGCGTAAAGAGCTTTGAAGCATCCTCGGCGCGCCGAAGTCAATCGGGCCGGCGCCGGCGTGTGGGAACCGGGCAAAGCATGCCCCCCATCTGCACACGTTACCAGCCGGCGTGAGTGACCTATGTTGACGTAGTCGGCGCAGCCGAGAAGGTTTCCATGGCGCAGCGTGTCGCAATTGTCGCCGGCGCAAGTGGGGTTGTTGTTTCGCGGCCTCGCAGGAGCCGTGCAGTCCGGAAATTGGTGTGATCGGTTGCGCACGTCGCCCGCCGGCTCAGGGAACCTGTTATTCGAAAATGATTCCCTGTTCTTTTGTTTAGGCCTGTTCTTTTGTTTAGGGAAATTCGCTGCGAGCCATTGAATTCGCTCGTCTGTCAGCGCTGAAAATCACGCCTGAGGCGTCGCGGGCGGGATTCTCTTTGTCTTTTTCGGGTTGCTGAAAATGCTGTTGTCGATCTGGACCATGGCTCTGGTCGCGCACGTGCTTCTCTCCTCAATGTGGCGGCTAAAGGCTCACCACAGCCCTTTCAGTCTTCCGCCGTCGAGATTGAGCGACACGCCAGTGATGTAGCTCGCGCGCTCGGAGCAAAGGAACACGGTAGCGTTGGCAAGCTCTTCCGGTTTGCCCATGCGGCCGAGCGAGTTCTTCTTGGCGGCGAGCTTGCGCGCCTCTTCCTCGGTCTGCACGCCGAGCTCTTTCTTCAAGCCCTCTGTATTGCGCACCCATAGGTCGGTCGCCACCCAGCCGGGGCAGATTGCGTTGACCAGCACGTTGTCCGCGCCGAACTCGGTCGACAGCGATTTGGTGAGATTCAGCAGCGCGGAGTTAGTCACGCCGCTGCCGAACATGTAAGGGTCGGGCTCCTTGCCGGCGCCGCCGATTGTGTTGACGATGCGACCCCACTTCTGCGCCTTCATCATCGGATAGACGGCGCGGATCGCACGCAGGAAACCGAACAGCTTGGTGTCCAGCTGCGTCTGCAATTCGTCGTCGCGAATCACAGCGAAACGGCCAGAGTACATCTGCCCAGCGTTGTTGACAAGAATGTCGACGCCGCCGAGCTTCTGCCTTGCGGCGTCGACCATTTTTTCGATGTCGGATTCCTTTGTCATGTCGGCGACCACCGCGTGCACTTCGCCGCCGGTGTGCTTGGCAAGATCGTCGCGCGCCGCCATCAGTTTCTTCTCGTTGCGGCCGGTGATCAGCACGCGCACGCCTTCTTCGAGAAATTGCCGCGCCGTCTCGAAACCGATGCCGCTCGAACCGCCGGTTACGATCGCGCGGCGGCCTTTGATGCCCAAATCCATCCTTGCTCTCCCATTGGCTTGACGCTTCGAGTATCCGCATAGAGTATTGTTCCGGTAAGAAAGCAATAACAAAGTGGGGAGGCAATGCAGCTTGGCCTAACCGGCAAGATCGCCCTCGTCACCGGTGCATCGCGCGGCATCGGCAAGGCCGTGGCGCAGACACTGCTCGACGAAGGCTGCGCCGTTGCAATTTGCAGTCGCCGGGCCGCGCAGCTTGACGCAACAGTAGCCGATTTGTCCAAAAAAGGCCGCGTCATCGGCGTCGCCACCGACGTCACCGACGAGCGCGCGGTGCAAGGATTTGTCGATACGGCGCTCAACGCGTTCGGCCGCATCGACATCCTTGTCAACAATGCGGGCACGCATTTGCGCGGCACCGTCGAAAGCACAACGCTCGATATCCTCGAGCGTCAATTGCGGGACAAAGTGTTTGGCTTTTTCGCCATGATAAAAGCGGTGCTACCGACGATGAAACGGCAGCGCGATGGCCGCATTGTGAACATCGTCGGCCAGGCGGCGCGGCATCCGCATCCGGACCGCTTTCCGTCCGGCGTCACCAACGCGGCGCTGATGGCGATGAACAAATCGGTCGCCGACGCGGTTGCGCGCGACAATATCCGCGTCAATGCCGTCTGCCCGCAATATATCGAGTCGGAATTGCTGGCCTCGCTGATTGAGAAGGAAATGCGCGAGCGCGGCGTCGACCGCGCCACCGCCGCGGCCGGCTTCAGCCGCGCCAATCCGCTTGGCCGTACCGGCCGGCCGGAGGAGGTGGCCGATCTCGTTGCATACCTGGTATCCGATTGTGCGGGCTTCGTCGCCGGCAGTTCGGTCAGCATCGATGGCGGCTATCACCGCTACGTGTTCGGGTGAGGGACCGTCATGGAGCTCGGGCTTAACGGCAAGACAGCGTTGATCACCGGCGGCTCGAGCGGCATCGGCCTCGCCATCGCACACAAGCTCGCTGTCGAAGGCTGCAAGATCGCGATTTGCGGCCGCGACCGCGGCAAGCTGGACAGCGCCGTGGCCTCTTTGCCCTCGGCCAAGGCATTTGCCGCCGATCTGTGCGTGCCGCAAGAGGTTGCCGCGCTGGTGGAGAATGTCATCACCGCGTTCGGTCACATTGACATCGTCGTCAGCAACGCTGGGACGCATCTGCCCGGCCGCCTGGAAGAGATCGAGGGCGCAGAGATGCTCGATCACTTTAAAACTAAGGTGCTCGGCGCCTGGCAGCTCGCGCGCTCGGTGGTGCCGCACATGCGCCGGCAGGGCGGTGGGCGTTTCATCGTCATCATCGGCCAGGCCGGCAAGGTGCCGCAGGGCAACGCCATCGCCTCGACGGTAATCAACGCCGCGCAGCATTCCTTCGTCAAATCGCTATCCGACGATCTGGCGTCGAGCGGCATCCTGGTGAACGCCGTGTGTCCGAGCCGTATCAAGACGCCACTCACTGATCACCTGACGCTCTACAATGAGATCTATTACGGCCGCAGCCTAGAGCAGCAGGAAGCGGGATGGGGCGCCGAGGTGCCGCTCGGCCATTGGGGCACGGCGGACGACATCGCCAACGCCGTCGCATTCCTCGCCTCCGAACGCGCCGGCTTCATCTGCGGCACCAATATCGACGTCGACGGTGGCCACCAGCGTATGATCTTCTAGAGCGCGCCATGATCGAGCTGCGCCGCATCTCGAAGACGTTTCACAAGCACGACGAGAGGGTCGATGCGGTGCGCGACATCAACCTAACCATCGCGCAGAAGGAGATCATCGCCGTCATCGGGCCGAGCGGCTGCGGCAAATCGACGCTGCTCAACATGATCGCCGGGCTCTATATGCCGACCAAAGGCGCCGTGGTTTACAAGGGCAAGCACGTTACCGACGTCAATACCGACGTCGGCTACATGACACAGAAGGACAACCTGCTGCCATGGCGCACGGTGCAGGACAATATCGCGTTTCCGCTCGAGCTCGCCGGGGTGTCCAGAAGCGAAAGAATCGAGCGCGCGGCAGAAGCAATTAAACATGTCGGGCTCGATGGCTTCGAGCGCCGCTATCCGCACGAGCTCTCCGGCGGCATGCGCAAGCGCGCCTGCCTAGCCCGAATGCTGCTTTACGGCGCGGAAACCGCGTTGCTCGACGAGCCTTTCGCTGCGCTCGACGCGCAACTGAAGCTCGCCATGCACGACCTCTTGCTACGGCTTGCCGCCGAGGCCGGGCAAACCGTAATGCTGGTCACGCACGATCTGATGGAGGCGGTGACGCTTGCCGACCGCGTTTTCGTCTGCACGCGGCGGCCGGCCACCATTGCATTCGAGCAGCGCATCGGCCTTGCGCGCCCGCGCGACGTGCTCAATGTGCGCTTCACAAACGAGTTCAAGCATCTTTACGATGCGCTGTGGGAGCGGTTGCGCCTCGAATACCAAGAGGACCGCGTATGACCGCACCCGAGGCCCGCACAGTCCCGGCAGAAGCCGCGTCCGATGCGCCGGCGGCCGCTCCGGCGCGACGCGAATACGGCGGCTTCATGCTCGCCTGCCAGGTCGTGCTCGGCGTCATTATTTTATTGCTCTGGCAGGGCGCCTCTGGCCGGCTGATCGACGACTTCTTCATTTCCAATCCGGTCGATGTCGCCGAGCGGCTGTACCAATGGATCGCGGACGGCTCGCTGTTTTTACACATCTGGGCGACAGTCTATGAGACGTTGATGGGCTTCATCGTCGGCGCGGTCGGCGGCGTCATCCTTGGCATCTGGCTTGGCGTGTCGCCGTTCACCAACCGGCTGCTCAATCCGTACCTCAACGCGCTCAACGCATTGCCCAAAGTAGCGTTAGCCCCGCTGTTCGTGCTGTGGTTCGGCCTCGGCATCGCCTCAAAGATCGCGCTCGCCGCCGTGCTGGTGCTGTTCCTAGTGTTTCTTAATACTTACGCGGGCGTGCGCGAGGTCGATCAGGATCTCATCGATAGCGCCCGGCTGATGCGCGCGACGCGCGCCCAGCTCGTCGCCAAGGTGATCATCCCGTCGGCAATGTCGTGGGTTTTCGCAGGATTGAAAATATCGGTGCCTTACGCGCTGATCGGCGCCGTTCTGGGCGAGATGATCGCGGCCAACCGCGGGCTGGGCTATCTGGTACAGTTTTCCGGCTCGCAATTCGATTCCGCCGGCGTGTTCGCGGTGCTCATGGTGATCGCACTACTTTCCGTTGTACTTAATTTCCTGGTCGAATTGGTGCAGCATCGGATGCAGCTCTGGCGGATTGTCGGCCGCTGACATCACAAGCCGACGACGAGGGAGGAAATGCGAGATGAAGCTCTTGCGGCTTGCGGCGGTCGCCGCCTGCGCCATCTGGTCCGGCACGGCTTCGGCGGAAGTGGTGAAGATCACCAATATCGGCCACGGCTATTTCTCCGGTCCGCTTTATGTCGCGACCGAGCTCAAGTTGTTCGAGAAATACGGCCTTGAGCCGCAAATTTCCTACGTGCAAGGCGGCCCGCTCGCCTTGCAGTCGGTGCTGACCAAGGAGGCCGACATCGGCATCCTGTCTTATGAGCACGTGCTCACCGTCGCCGCGCAGGGCAAGCGCATCGTCTCGTTCTTCTGCATCGCCAACCGCCCAGTCAACAATGTGATCGCCAGCGACAAGCTAATGGCGGGCGCGGAAAAGCTCAGCGTCGAGGAAAAGATCAAGCGGCTGAAGGGCGCGCGCGTGGCGCTACCGTCGGCCAACGGCTCCGGCGAAAAGATGCTGGCGACCCTCGCGCGCAAATACGGGCTCAGCCTGCCGGGCGACATCAAGACAGTCTATGTCGGCGCCGAGGCGCCAGCCTACGTCGCGGCGTTCCAGAAAGACCTGATCGACGCGGCGCTGCCGTTCGAGCCGGCCGGCGTGCTGGTGCAGCAGGCCGGTACTGGCAAGATTTATCTCAATGTGATGAACGGTGAGAGTCCGGAATTCCGCGATATCCTGTTCATGACGCTCGCCGCCCATCCCGATATCATAAAAGAAAGGCCGGAGCTGTTGCGCAAGGTAGCGAAAGTCTTCGCCGAGGCCCAGCGCATCCTCAAGACTGATCCCAAGCGCGGCAAGGAGTTGATGGCGAAGGAATACCCGAAGATGACGGCAGAGACGAACAATCTGGCCTACGATACTGTCAGTCAGATTTGGACCATTGATGGCCACATGACAGAGCAAGAGGCCAAGGCGACGTACGCCTATCTGCAGCCGAAGGGGCCGGCGACCATCGACTTCAAGTCGACCTTCACCAACGAATTCCTACCGAAGTGAGCAAAAGCGGAAAGGGTTATCCGGTGTTCAAAGTCGGGGACACCACTATCGGTCGCACCGACGAAGCCTCGGCGCATGCTGTCCGCCGGGCAGTTCAGGGGCTATCTCATTGGGACAGTGCGCCGCGCTCGTTTGGTTAGCGATTAATTACTGCGGCATCTCGATTCCGGACGACTGGCTACGGAACACTACATAGCGGGATTAGTAAAATTGTATTGCGGCACGCGCGCAACTTCAATTCAGACCGCAATCACCATGCGACGGAGCGCTCTGACACGACTATCTGTAAGCCATACCGCAGCTTTTAGAGAACTATTTACGCAAACTATTGATTGGGCATCATCGGATACAAAGCACAAACAAATCTAGCTTAGGATCAGGCCAAGATCAACAAACTGCCTCAGCCGCATGTTTGTTCGCGCCAATCGTTCGAATTTTCGACTCTTGGTTGCGATCGCTGCCGGACTTCTCGGAGCCGCAGTTATCGCAATCGGTCTGACTGTCTGGTGGCTTCGTTCCGACGCGATTGACGATGCGACTATAGACACCGGCAATCTTGCGAGGGTACTTGCCGAACAAACCAATCTTGCTGTTCAATCGATTGATCTCGTGCTCGACGAGATAAATGGCCGACTGGAAAATCTCGGAGCAACGACCGAGGACAATTTTGGTCATCTTCAGCAGGACAAGACCACATATTATTCATTGAAAGACAGCCTGGCGCGTCTATCGCAGGCCGCACTCGTTGCACTAATTGACAAGAATGGAAGGGTCCTAGTCACGACGCAAGCGTGGCCAACGCCGCCGATCGACGTTACGAATCGAGACTATTTTCAGTATTTCAGAAATGCCGACGATAAGCATATCTATGTCAGCGAACCGGTCGCCGATCACACGACGGGCCTGACAACGATCTTCTTCAGCAAACGGATCAACGATGTAAATAACACATTTCTCGGCATAGTTCTTGTCGGTGTTCGGGTCAGCTATTTCGAACATATCTATAATTCGATTGCGTCACTGCCTGATCAGACTTTTCTGCTTTTGCGCCGTGACGGGACAATTATTCTACGCTACCCGGCCCATGCCAACTGGGCTACTGAGAAGATCCCGGCGAGATCCCCTTGGCACCGAGCCGTATCGCAAGGGGGCGGCGCCTTTCGATCGCCGGGATATTTTGTTGACCAGGCCCGCTTGGTCGCCGTGCGGCCATTATCCGACTATCCCCTTGTCATCGACGTCAGTGTTGCAGAGGCCGCAGCGCTCGCGAGTTGGCGCAGTCATGCAATAACGATTGGGATTGGCACGCTGGCACTGCTCATATGCTCTGTCTTCCTTCTCAGGGCATCGACCAATCATACCAAGCGCCTCGTGAAATCGGAAGCATCGCTCATTGAAGCGCAGGAAAAAGTCGACGTTGCCTTGCGCACCATGTCGCAGGGCCTTGTGATGTTCGATTCGTCTGCCCGACTTGTAGTCTGCAACCGGCGTTATCTTGATATGTATGGTCTGTCGCCGGATATCGTAAAACCGGGCTGTACGCTCAGCGAGCTTCTCAATAATCGCATTTCAACCGGCATGTTTTTCGCCGATGATCCAGACCAATACATGAGCGAACTTGTGACGGCAGCAAAACAAGGAAAGAGCGTCAGCAAAATAACGACCCTGCACGATGGGCGGACTATTTCGATTGTCAATCAGCCGGTCGAAGGCGGTGGGTGGGTTGCCACTCACGAGGACATTACCGATAAAGTCAAAGCCGAAAATGAAAAAGAGGAGCAACAGCGTCAACGCGATGCAGCCCTCAGCAATATGTCGCAGGGCCTCGCAATGTTTGATCCATCGATGCGATTGATTGTCTGTAACCAGCGCTATCTTGAAATGTACAATCTTCCAGACGAAATCGTAAAACCTGGTTGCACGTTTCGTGATATCATTACGTGCCGGATCAAGAACGATAATTTTTTTGTATCTGACATTGAAAAGCTCATCAAGGAGTTGCGGGATCAATTGAATTGCGGCACAACGGTAAGGAAATTTGTGCATCTGCCTGATGGCCGCATCATTTCGATTATCCACCATCCAACCGCGGACGGCGGATGGATAACGACCCACGAAGACGTGACCGAATTAAGACGCGCAGAAGAGCAGATTTCCTATGCCGCCTGTCATGATGCCTTGACGGATCTAGCCAACCGTACGGAGTTCCATAAGCAGCTCGATCATGCACTCAAGCGGGTCGAACGCGGTGAGCATTTTGCGGTGCTCTACCTCGATCTCGATAACTTCAAGACGATCAACGACACGCTGGGGCACTTAACTGGTGATGAATTGTTGAAGGCAGTTGCTGGCCGACTGCGAGATTGCGTTAGGAACATTGATAGCCTCGCCCGTTTAGGCGGCGACGAATTTGCTATTATTCAGACTGCCGTTGCGAGGCCATCGGATGTGGCTTACTTGGCAACACGCATCCAGGAGGTGATCAATGAACCTTATGAGATTGCTGGTCACCAATTGAACGTGGCGGCCAGTATCGGCATCGCCATTGCGCCAAGCGACGGCACTGAGCCAGAACGGCTTTTAAAGAACGCAGATTTGGCCATGTATCAGGCAAAAGCGAATGGCCGGGGCATGTTTTGCTTCTTCGAGCCGAAGATGGATGCCCAAGTGAAGGCGCGGAGCGCTCTCGAATCCGAATTACGCCAAGCGATCACGTACAATCAGTTTGAGCTCTATTACCAGCCGCTTGTTCGTCTTCAGGACAACACGATTAGCAGCTTCGAGGCGCTTTTGCGTTGGCGTCATCCCGAACGTGGCATGATATCGCCCTTAGAGTTTATGTCGATTGCCGAAGAAACTGGCCTCATCAATCGGCTTGGTGAATGGGTGCTAAGAACGGCTTGTGCAGAAGCTGCAACTTGGCGGGACGACATCAAACTCGCGGTCAATGTCTCGCCGGTTCAATTCCGGAATCAGGCCCTGGTCTCGACGATTATGAGCGCTCTTGCATCCGCGGGCCTGGCAGCGCACAGGCTGGAACTGGAGATCACCGAGACGGCTATTATCCACGATGAGGAAGC
>Ga0187771_10002036_pt1 | contig 13866 bp, 12 predicted proteins | sample 0116_SJ02_MP15_1_FD_133139 | JGI IMG/M metagenome (GOLD analysis project Ga0187771, IMG submission 133139) | Tropical peat soil microbial communities from peatlands in Department of Meta, Colombia - 0116_SJ02_MP15_10_MG | ecosystem: Environmental > Terrestrial > Soil > Wetlands > Peat | place... | reverse complement strand
GCCGAGGGCAAGCTGCCGCTGTGCGCCGAGATGTGCTCGACCAAGGCGCTGCTCGCCGGCGACGGCGACATCATCGCGCAGATCTACAAGGAACGCGTGGCCAAGCGCGGCTACGGCTCCGGCTCCTGGGGCTGGCAGACCGCCTATCGCGAAACGATCGCGACCTGAACCGGGTCAGGAGGCAAGGCATGAGCAAGGTTTATTGGCATTGGCGCGCACTCGCTGCCGCTCTGGCGCTCGCAACCGTCGTCGCCATGGCGCTGCCGGCGACGGCGCAGCAGCCGAGCTCGGTCAATCCGACCGCCGCGGCGGTGAAAGAGCAGCAGCTGCTGCAGCAGTTCAAGACGATTCAGGGGCTCGGCACCATTCCGGACGTGAAGTCCTATGTGCTCGAGCACCCGGCCGGCCGCGAGTGGCGCGAATACCGCACCGTCTATCTGAAATGGATCGGCGGCATCGCCATCTTCGGCATATTGGCGCTGCTGACGGCCTACTATCTGTGGCACGGCACCATGCGCATCGAGGCCGGGCGTAGCGGACGCACCATGGTGCGCTTCAACGCGTTCGAACGCTTCGTGCACTGGCTGACCGCGATCTCCTTCGTCATCCTGGCGATCACCGGCCTCAATATCAGCTTCGGCCGCAGCCTGATTCTGCCGTGGCTCGGCCCCTCGGCGTTCAGCGCCTGGTCGGAATGGGCGAAATTCGCGCACAACTATATCAGCTTCGCCTTCACCGTCGGCTTGGTGCTGATGTTCGTGATGTGGGTGTCGCGCAACATCCCGAGCAATAACGATGTCGTCTGGTACAAGAATGGCGGCGGCATGTTCGGCGGCCTGGAGCCGCCGGCCGAGAAGTTCAACGGCGGCGAGAAGCTGATCTTCTGGCTCTCTGTGTTCGGAGGCGCCGGGGTCGCCGCCAGCGGCTATGTTCTGCTGTTCCCGTTCTACGGCACCACCGTCGGCAACATGGAACTGGCCGAGATCGTGCACAGCGTCGTCGCCGTGCTGTTCATCTCGGCGATGGTCGTGCACTTCTATATGGGCACGATTGGGGTGGAGGGCGCCTTCGAGGCGATGGCCCAGGGCACCGTCGACGTCAACTGGGCGAAGGAGCGGCACAGCCTCTGGTACGAAGAAGAAATCGAGGCCGGCGCCGTCAAGGCCGAGGCCATGCGCCAGCCGGCCGAATAACGCCGGTCTGCCGACGCCAAAAACGCCCGGTCTTGCGGCCGGGCGTTTTGCTATAAAGGGGCATGCGCATCATCGGTCTCGCCGGCTGGAGTGGGTCGGGGAAAACCACGCTGATCACCAAGCTCATCCCGCGCCTGATCGCGCGCGGTGTCCGCGTCTCCACGCTCAAGCACGCCCATCACGGCTTCGATCTCGACCAGCCGGGCAAGGACAGCTTTTTCCACCGCGCGGCCGGCGCCACCGAGGTGATCATCTCCTCGGCCAAGCGCTGGGCCATCCTGCACGAGCTGCGCGGGCAGCCCGAATGGGACCTGCCCGCGCTGGTCGGCAAGATGTCGCCGGTCGACTTGGTGCTGGTCGAGGGCTTCAAGCGCGACGCCTTTCCCAAGCTGGAGATCCACCGCGCCGCCAACGGCAAGCCGCTGATCCAGCCGGAGGACCCGTATATTGTCGCCATTGCCTCCGACACGCCGCTGCCGCAGGCCAAGGTGCCGGTGGTCGACCTCAACGACGTCGAGGAAATCGCCGATCTCTTGCTCAAACGTGCGGTGCCGGTCGGCGCGGTCGCGCGGAGCGGCTGATGGCGCAGCTCTCCGACGACTGTTTCGCGTTTTCCGGCCCGCTGCTGCCGCTCGAGGATATGGAGCGGCTGATCCGCGAGCGCGTCGCGCCGGTCGAAGGCAGCGAGCGCGTCGGGCTCAATGCCGCGCGCGGCCGCGTCGTCGCCGCCGACGTGACGGCGCCGGTCGATCTGCCGCCGTTCGACAATTCGGCGGTCGACGGCTACGCGGTGCGCCACGCCGATCTCGATCCCGATGGCGATACCCGGCTGACCATCGGCGGCCGGCTCACCGCCGGCGCGCGCGCGGACATCGCGCTCAAGCCGGGGCAGGCGATTCGCATCTTCACCGGCGCAGCCATGCCGGCCGGCGCCGATACCGTGTTTATGCAGGAAGACGTGACGGTCGACGGCGATCACTTGATCGTGCCGAAGGGCCTCAAGCTCGGCGCCAACCGGCGGCTCGCCGGCGAGGATTTGGCCGCCGGCCGCGTGGCGCTGCCGGCCGGCACTGTGCTCGAGCCGCAGCACATCGCGCTTGTCGCCGCGCTCGGCGTCACCGAGATCGAGGTGCGCCGGCGGCTCAAGGTCGCGATCTTCTCCACCGGCGACGAGGTGGTCGAGCCGGGCCGCCCGCGCGCCGGCGCGGCGATCTACGATGCCAACCGTTATCTGTTGAGCGAGCTGTTGCAGCGGCTCGGCGCCGTGGTCACCGATCTCGGCATTCTGCGCGACGATCCGGCCGAGCTCGCGCACGCGCTGGCCAAGGCGGCCGCCTGGCACGATCTCGTCATCACCTCGGGTGGCGTCTCCACCGGCGAAGCCGATCATGTGCGAACGGCGGTCGAGCGCATTGGCAGCCTGGTGTTCTGGCGCGTCGCCATCAAGCCGGGGCGGCCGGTGGCGATGGGCGTTATCCGCGCCGCCCCGCGCAAGGACCGCGCGGTGCATGCAAGCGCTGTGTTCGTCGGATTGCCGGGCAATCCGGTGGCGGCATTCGTCACCTTCGTGCGGGTGGTGAAGCCGCTGCTACGGCGGCTGTCCGGCGCGCGGCCGCAAAGCCTGCTGCCGCTGCCGGTGCGTTCGGCCTTCGCCTACAAGAAGAAGAAAGACCGCCGCGAATATGTGCGCGTGGCGCTGCGCCGCGCGGCGGACGGCGAGCTCGAAGCGGTGAAGCATCCGCAGGACGGCGCCGGCATTTTGACCTCGCTCACCGAGACCGACGGCCTGCTGGAATTCCCCGAGGAGGTGACGGCGATCACCCCGGGCGACCGCGTCGGCTTCCTGTCGTATGCGGCGTTGATCGGCTGAGGCCTGTCCCGGGTGCAGCGCAGCTTGCTGCTCCCTCCCCTCTGCAAGGGGGGTGAAAAGGCGGCTACGCCCCCAGCCGCACGGCGCTCGTCGTAAACGCCTTGTCGACCGGCTGCTGTACGCTATTGAGCACGATGCCGCCGATCACCGCGATGATGACGGCTACCACGCAGGCAAAGACAAAAGCTTTCATGGAAGTCGGCTCCTCTGCCGCACGCCCCGTGACATGAAGCATAGCAGATATGGACGCGGTGCGGGACGTCGCTAGATGCCGTGATATTGCAACGCAATGCGCTCGGCGCGCGCGGCGTCCTCCGGCGTGTTGACGTTGAGGAACGGATCGACCGGCTCGGCCGGCCAGTCGGCCACGGCGACGCCGTAGCGCGCGGTCCACACTTCGATCTTGCGCAAGCCCTCCTCGACCAGCGCCTTGCGTAGGTCCTTGCGCAACGCCAGCGGCCACAGGCCGACCACCGGATGGCGCCATTCGCCGGAGCGCGCGCAGGCGAGCGGCACGCCGGCGCCCATCTTGACGCGGGCCAGGTGCAGCCGCCGAACCAGGTCGTCGGGCAGGAATGGGCAATCGCCCGGCACGCTGAGCAGCCATTCGATGCCATTGTTCTCCGCCGCCAGCCAATCGAGCCCGGCCAGGATGCCGGCGAGCGGGCCGGGATAGTCTGGCACGTTGTCGGGCACCACCACGCAGCCGGTGTCTTCGAACCGTTTGGGGTCGCCATTGGCGTTGATGATGATGCCAGCGCATTGCCCGGATAGGCGGGCGAGCACGCGTTCGAGGATCGACACGCCGCCGATTGTGATGCGCGCTTTGTCCCCGCCGCCCATGCGGCGCGCCAGCCCGCCGGCGAGCACCAGGCCGTAGGTGGGGGGAAGGGGAAACGTCATGGCATCGACGGTGCAGCGAACTCATCTTCCCCTCTCCCCTTGTGGGAGAGGGTGCATAGCGAATGCCTTCGGCATTCGCGTCCTTTACACCAAGAAGTGCCAGCGCAAAGCGCTGGCCTATGGCGGAGGCGAAGCCGAGCGAGGGCGGGTGAGGGGTCGGCGCCTGCCGTAAATGCTGACCCCTCACCCGGCTCGCCTTCGCTATCGCTCCGGCTCGCTACCCTCTCCCACAAGGGGAGAGCGGAAGCGAGTGCGCGGCGCACGCTTGCGCCCAGAAACTCACTCATCATGCACCGCCGCTTTGCGCCGGTGCTTGGCGCTTTCCTCTTCGACAAAGCTGAGGTCCTGGTCGAACACGATGCGGTCCTCGCCGGCAAGCGCAACGAAGCGCTTGCCGCGCGCGCGGCCGATCAGCGTCAGGTTGGCCTTGCGCGCCAGCTCGACGCCCCAGGCGGTGAAGCCGGAGCGCGAAATGAGAATCGGGATGCCCATGCGCACCGTCTTGATCACCATCTCCGAGGTGAGGCGGCCGGTGGTGTAGAAGATCTTGTCGTACGCCGGCACTCTTTCCTGGAACATCCAGCCGGCGATCTTGTCGACCGCGTTGTGGCGGCCGACGTCTTCCATATAGACCAGCGGACGGTCCTGCTGCGCCAGCACGCAGCCGTGGATGGCGCCGGCCTCGAGATAAAGCGACGGCGTGGTGTTGATCGCCTGCGTAAGCCCGTAGAGCCACGAGGTGCGCAAGATCGCCCCCGGTAGCGTGACATTGTCCAGCGCCTCCATCAAGTCGCCGAACACCGTGCCCTGCGCGCAGCCTGAGGTCTGCACCTTCTTCTTCAGCTTCTTTTCGTAATTGGTCTTGCGTTTGGTGCGCACCACGACAACCGACAGTTCGTCGTCGTAATCGACGCCGGTGACCACGTCGTCCGGCTTCAGCATGTGCTGATTGAGTAGATAGCCGATGGCGAGATATTCGGGGTAATCGCCGATCGTCATCGCGGTGACGATTTCCTGCGAATTGAGGAAGATCGTCAGCGCGCGCTCGACCGTGACCGCGGTTTCGATTTTCGCGCCGGTCTGGTCGATGCCCACGACGCGTTCGGTCAGCCGCGGATCGGCCGGGTTGGGCCGGATGATATAGCTGTCGGTCTTCTTATCCATCACGTGTAACTATAGCAGGTTTCGCATCGTCGAATATTGCCCACTGCGGTGGGCAGGGCGCATTTTGCCTGCGCGAAAGCGCGATCATGAGTTCCCTTTGGCGCCTTCGTGCCTCTAATATGGGTCAACCATGACGGGCCACCAACGGTTCGCCGGATAAATTTGGGGAGGAATGCCGATGCTCCGCGCCACCAAGGATCTCATGCTGCCCACCACCATCACCGGCTCGCTGCCGCGGCCGAGCTGGTACACACAAAATCTGGGGGCGCGCAGCTTCCTCGATGCGATGGTGAACAACCAGTTCCGCGAGCAATATGTCGACGCGGTGTCGGTCTATCTGCACGAGCAGGAACTGGCCGGGCTCGACATCGTGACCGACGGCGACGCGCATTTCGACAGCGACGTCGGCGGCCAGAGCTGGACCAATTATCCGCCGCGCCACATGGGCGGCTTCGACAAGCACCCGCAGCCGACGCCGGCCGGCAAGGGCGGCCTCCTGTTCCCGCCCGGCCACATTCTGCACGACTATCTGGAAGCGCGCGTGATGCCGGGCATCAACAGCCCGGTGACGCGCGGCGAGCTGCAATACACCGCGATGTGGAAGATGGCGCAGCGCCTGACCAAGAAGCCGGTCAAGTTCGGCACCATCGGGCCGGAGCTGGTCGCCTTCGCCGTGCAGGACCGCTACTACAAGTCGATCAAGGACCGCATCCTGGCCATCACCGATGCGCTCAATGAGGAGCTCAATGAGCTTGCCGACGCCGGCTGCCCGGTGATCCAGTTTGAAGAGCCGCAGATCCACATGCTTGCGGCGCGCAACATCGTCGACGACGTGATCAATCCGACCTTCAGCGTCGAGGTGTTCAACCGCACGGTGAAGGGCCTGCGCGCCAAGACCGAAGTGTGGTGCCACACCTGCTGGGGCAATCCCTCGCAGCAGCGCATGTTTAAGGACGTGATGAGTTACAAGCCGGCGCTGGAAGCGCTCAATAAGGTTGATGCCGACGTGATCACCTTCGAATCGGTGAGTGCCGGCGGCATGGATCTCGAAGCCTTCGGCAAGATCATCGGCTCCGACAAGAAGATCTGCATCGGCGTCATCGACCATCATTCGCTGCAGGTCGAGCGTCCGGACGAGATCGCCGACCACATTCGCCGCGCGCTCAAATACATCCCGGCCGAGCGGCTGGTGATCTCCTCCGACTGCGGCATGGGGCGTGAGGGCATGAGCCGCCGCCACGCCTTCTACAAGATCGTCTCGCTGGTGCTCGGCACCAACATCGTGCGCAAGGAACTCGGCTTGCCGCAGGCCGAATGCCTCGCCGCCGACCCGCGCTTTTCGCTGGTGGTGCAGCCGAAGTGACCGTGCAGCGGTCATCCCCCGGCGCGAGCGAAAGCGAGCGACTCGGGGATCTCGCGCCGCATATTCGGCTGTCGTCCCCGCGAAAGCGGGGGCGACACTTTGCGCGAACTACTTCGCCAGCGCCTTCTGGCAGGCTTCCCACACTTTCAACGGCGTCGCCGGCATGTCCATGCGATCGGCGGCGCCGTTCGGGATTGCGTGCGCGATGGCGTTCATCAGCGCGGCAATCGCCGCCGTGGTGCCGGCCTCGCCAGTACCCTTGACGCCGAGCGGGTTCGAGGTCGCCGGCACCGCCAGGATCTGCTCGCGCAACTCGATCGGCATGTCGTGCGCATGTGGCATGGCGTAGTCCATGAACGAGCCGGTCACCAGCTGGCCGTCCCGATCGTAGACGGCGTTCTCCAGCAGCGCTTGGCCGAAGCCGTTGGCGAGGCTGCCGTGCACTTGGCCCTCGACTACCATCGGGTTGAGCATGTTGCCGCAATCGTCCACCGCGGTGTAGGTCGCAATCTCCAGGGCGCCGGTATCGGGATCGATCTCTACCTCGGCGATGTGCACTCCATTGGGGAAGGTGAGCGGCGTGTCGGTCTTCTCTTTGGTATCGAGGCTTTCGCCCGTCTCCTTGGAGCGGCGCGCGGTTTCGAACAGCGAGACGCGGCGGTCAGTGCCGACCACTTCAAAGTTCCCGTTGCGGTATTGGATGTCGGCTTCGGACGCTTCCAGCAGGCTAGCCGCGACCTTCTTGCCCTTGGCCAGCATGATGTCGGCGGTCTTCACAATGGCGTTGCCTGCCGCCATGGCCGAGCGCGAGCCGACCGAGGCGAAGCCGACGATCTCACGCGCGCTGTCGCCGTGCTGGTGCTCGATGGTCTTGCGATCGATGCCGAGATGATCGGCGAGCAGCCGGCCGAACACGGTGGCGTGGCTTTGTCCGGTCGATTGCACGTTGAGCGCCATCACCAGTCTGTCGCCGGCCGGGAAGCTCAGATACGCGCTTTCCGTCGGCAGCGCTCCGGCGTGCTCGAGCATGCAGGAGATGCCGATGCCGCGCCATCTCTTGCGCCGCGCCGCCTCGCGCTTGCGCTTGTTGAAGTTCTTGTAGTCGGACAGTTCCAGCGCCTTGGCGAACAGCGCGGGAAAATCGCCGCTGTCGTAGGTGGTGGTGACCGCGGTCTTGTACGGCATGGCCGAGGGCGGAATGAGATTCTTGCGCCGCAGCTGCACGGTGTCGATGCCGGTGACGCGCGCGGCCTCCTCCACCACGCGGTCGAGCGCGTAGTTCGCCTCGGGCCGGCCGGCGCCGCGATAGGGGCCGATCGGCGCGGTGTTGGTGAACACGCAGCGCGAGGAGAAGTCGATCTTGGGAATGCGGTACATGCCTGGCAGGCAGCGCGCCACATTGTTGGTGTTGATGCCGATGCCGGCCGGCGTCACATAGGCCCCCTGGCCGCACAGATGCTTCATGCGCAGCGCCAGGAACTTGCCGTTCTCGTCGAGCGCCAATTCCGCTTCGGTATACGTGTCGCGCGCCTGCGTGTCGGTGAGGAAGGCTTCCGAGCGCGTCGACATCCAGTGCACCGGCCGCCCGATTTTCTTCGCCGCCACCAGCAGCGCCAGATATTCCGGATAGACCGGCGTCTTCATGCCGAAGGCGCCGCCGACGTCGTCGGTGAGCACGCGCAGCTTGTTGTTGTCGACGCCGAGGATCGGCGCCGCCTGATTGCGGATGGTGCCGGCGCTCTGCGAGCAGCAATAGAGCGTGTAGCTGTCGCTCGCCACGTCGTAGGCGCCGGTGGCGCCGCGCGGCTCCATCGAGGCGACGATCATGCGCTGGTTGCGCATGCTGACGCGCGCGACATGCGGCGCGTTTCTGACGATGGCGTCGACCTCGCGTTCGTTGTCCGGACTGTCCACCATGCCGGGCCAGTCGATGGCGAGATTGCCCGGCGCGTCGTCATGCACTTGCGGCGCGTCCGGCTTGACGGCGTCGCGCGCATCGATCACCGCGGGCGTCTCCTCGTAGTCGACGACGACGAGATCGGCGGCATCCTGCGCGGCGGCGAGCGTTTCCGCCACCACCATGGCGACCGCCTCGCCGACATAGCGCACGCGCTCGCCGGCGAGCGTCGGGCGGAACGGCTGCGCCAGGTCCTTGCCGCCGCGGCCGGCGAGCGGCGGATGGCGGCCGGCGCTCTTCAGTGCAGCGGTGTCCGCCGCGGTGAGCGCGGCCAGCACGCCCTTGGCGGCGCGCGCCTGCGCCACGTCGACCGACAGGATGCGCGCGCTGGCATGTGGCGAACGCACGAACACGGCGGCGGCCTGATTGGGCAGGCGCGGATCGTCGACATAGCGGCCGGCGCCGCGCAGCAGCGCGTCGTCCTCCAGGCGCAGTTCCGGCTTGCGGTGGGCGAGAGGCAGATTCATGCGAGTTTCCCAGCAGAAATTAGGGCTCGTTTATAGCCGAAAGCGGTCCATCCGACAGGGGCTTGCGTCGGCGGCGCGCCTGCGGCAGTGAGACGCCTCGCAATCATCCGGCGGCCCTTCCGGCAGTTTTCAGAGGACGAAATGAGCACCGTGCGCACCATCGACACCCACACCCATATCTGCACTTTGGAAACCGCCGCGCTACTGACCAAGGAGGCGCCGAAGACGCCGGTCACCATCACGCCCGACGACGCGGAGAGCGCGGCGTTCGACGTCGGCGGCGTGCTGTATCGGCCGTTCCCCACCGGCGGCTTCGACATCGCGCGCCGGCTCAAGGACATGGACGCAACCGGCGTTGACGTGCACGTGCTCTCGGCCACGCCGCAGACCTATCTCTATAACCAGGAGCCCGCGCTCGGCGCCGTGCTCGCGGCGATCCAGAACGACCAGATGGCCAAGCACATCGCCGCGCATCCGACGCGCTTCATGGGCATCGCCACGCTGCCGATGCAGGATCCCAAGCGTGCTGCCGACGAGCTCAAGCGCGCCATGACCAAGCTCGGCCTCAAAGGCTCGATGTTCGCCTCCAACGTCCTCGGCAAGAACCTGGACGATCCGAGCTTCGAGCCGCTGTGGGCGACCGCCGAGGAGCTCGGCGCCTTCCTGTTCATCCATCCCAACAACATCGCCGGCGCCGACCGGATGAAGTCCTATTACCTCAACAATCTGATCGGCAATCCGCTCGACACCACCATCGCCGCGGCTTGTCTCTATTTCGGCGGTGTAATGGACCGCTATCCGAAGCTGAAGATCGTGCTCGCGCATGGCGGCGGCTTCACGCCCTATCAGGCGGCGCGCTGGGAGCACGGCTGGAAAGTGCGGCCGGAGCCGAAGAAGAACATCAAGACGCAGCCGAAGGACATCGCCAAGCGCTTCATGTACGACACCATCCTGCACTCCGACAAAACGCTGGAAGCGATGATCGGCCTCGTCGGCAGCAACCACGTGCTGCTCGGCAGCGACTATCCGTACGACATGGCGATGATGGATTGCGTCGCGCATGTGAAATCGCTGAACATCCCGCAGGCCGACAAGGACCTGATCCTCGGCAGCCACGCCGCGGCCTTGCTGTCGGGGAAGTGACGATGAACGTGCAGGCGTCGGCGAAGACCGGACGGATTTCGATCGCGGCCGTCACCGGCCTGATCGTCGACGCCATGCAAAAATGCGGCGTGCCGGCAGTCGACGCCGGCAAGATCGCCGAGCTGATGCTGGAGGCAGACCTCACCGGCGCCGACGCGCATGGTGTGTTCCGCCTGCCGCAATATGTGCAGCGGCTCAAGCTCGGCTCGACCAATGCGCGGCCGAACATCACGGTGAAGCGCTCGGCGCCGGCGACCGCGCTGATCGACGGCGATAACGGCATGGGCCATCTGGTGGTCTCCAAGACGGCGGAGATGGCCATCGACATGGCGCGCGAGACGGGCGTCGCCTGGGCCGGCTGCCGCATGTCGGGCCATGCGGGCGCGGCCGGCGTCTACGCCTCGTTGCCGCTGAAGGCCGATATGATCGGCATCTATGCGGCGGTCGCCAACGCCAATCACATGCCGATGGCCGGCGGCGCTGAGCCGCTGCTCGGCACCAATCCGCTGGCGATCGCTATCCCCGCTGGCGAAGAGCCGCCGCTGGTGCTCGACATCGCTACCTCGGTCGTCTCCTACGGCACCATCAAGAACAACAAGCTGCTCAACCGTCCGCTGCACGCCGACTGGATGATCGATCCGGCGACCGGCGAAGCGGTGATCGACCCGCAGAAAAGCGGCGGCGCGCTGCTGTTGCCGATGGGCGGCTACAAGGGCGCGGGGCTTGCGCTGATGCTCGGCCTGCTCGCCGGCACGCTCAACGGCGCGCTGTTCGGCCGCGATTGCGTCGACTTCAACGCCGAGCCGGGCAAGGTCACCAATACCGGGCAGTTTGTCATCGCGCTCGATCCGGCGCGCTTCCAACCGCTCGCCGAGTTCAAGGCGGAAGTCGACCGCCACATCCGCGAGCTGCGCAGCTCGAAGACGCTGCCGGGCCAGAGCGTGCGGCTGCCCGGCGAAGAGCGCGCCCGGCGCCGCGCCGACCGGTTGGCGAACGGCCTCGCGCTCGCGCCGGAGCTGGTGACGCAGCTCGACAAGCTCGCCGCCGAGCTCGCGATCAAGCCGCTGCGGGAGCGTTGACGCTCCCGCTCGTCCCCTGCGCAAGCCGGGACTTAGTGGGTGTTTTTGCTCGTCTCCGCCGCCTTGATCTGCTCGACCACCTGCTTCCACTTCGCTGATTCGGCGGCGAGGAATTCCTTGAAGCTGTCCGGCATCGGGCTCGAGGTCGGCAACATGCCGGCGGTGCGCATGTGCTGCTGCACCTCCGGGTCGGCCATCGCCTTGAGCACCGCGGCGTGCAGCCTGGCGACGATCGGCTGCGGCGTGCCGGCGATCGCGAACACGCCCTGCCACGACGAACTCACCGCCTCGGGGAAGCCCTGCTCGACCAGGGTCGGTACCTCGGGCAGCAGATCGGCGCGCTCGCGGGTCGACACGGCGAAGGCCTTGAGCTTGCCGGCCTTCACCTGCTGCGCCGCCGACGACAGCGTAACGAACATCAGATCGACATGGCCGGCCATCAGATCGATGATCGCCGGCCCGGCGCCGCCCTTGTACGGGATCTGCGTCATGTCGAGCCCAGCGGTGTGGCGGAACTGCTCCATCGCCAGCGTATTGAGCGTGCTGACGCCGGCGGCGGCGTAATTCACCTTGCCGGGATGCGCCTTCACATAGGCAATCATCTCCTTCAGCGAATTGGCGGGAAATCTCGGGCTGGCGACCAGGATGCCGGGTGTCTCGGCGGCGAGCGAGATCGGCAGGAAATCGCGCTCCGGCTTGACCGTCAGCTCGGGAAAGAAATGCGGATTGATCGAGATGGTGCCGACATTGCCGAGGAACAGCGTGTATCCGTCCGGAGCGGCACGCGCGGCGGTTTCCATGCCGACGTCGCCGGCCGCCCCGGTGCGGTTGTCGATCACCAGCGATTGGCCGAGCGCCTGCTCCAGCCCGGGCTGGATCAGACGGATCGCGTAGTCGGAGGCGCCGCCCGGCGCGAAGGGCACGATGATGTGGATCGGCCGGTCCGGATCATCGTCCGCCGCGGCGAAGCCGGTCGCCCCGGCAAACGCCAGGGCACCAAGTATCGTGCGCAGGACATTGCGCCTGTCCATATCGCTCCTCCCATGTCGATGGTTGACTCCATCGTCGCCACTTTTTTTCCTTCCCCTGCAAGGGGGAGGCGAAGAGAAGAAGCTACGCCGCCGCCTTCAGCGCCTCGGGATCGAGCGGCAGCTTCACTGGCGCTCCGCGCTTGGCCGACAGATCGAGCGCCTTGGTCAGCATTAGGTTGCGGTGCGCTTCTTCCACCGTCGCCGCCGCCGTCGGCAGGCCGAGCGAGACGCGATTGAGCCAGCTATCGGTCTCCAGCGCCATCGGCCCGCGCAATTCGCCGAGCGCCATGTCGCCGGGCGGATAGCTGCCCAGGAAGTCGACCAGGCGCGACGCGTCGGGATTGTAGCCTTCCGACGTGCCTTTGGAGACGGCCAGCACCATGTCGCTGTGCGTGTCGTCGATGGTGAGCACGCCGGTGGTGCCGATAATGCCGACCGCGAGCGAATAGACCGCCGGCGGCCAGGTGACCGGCAGCGCCCACGACATGTTGAGATGATAGAGCGTGCCGTCGCTAAAGGTGATCATGCCGGCGGTGGCGTCGATCCCCTTGTAGAGCGGCCCCAGCACCTTGTCGATTGAGCGCGCATAGATCTCGACCGGCGTCTTGCCCTCCAGGCACCACATGCAGATGTCGAGCGCATGCGTGCCGGAGATCACCATCGGCGAGATGGTGGAGGGGTCGTCGGTGCGCTTGTAGTTGTCGATCGCCACCAGCCGGTTCATGAAGGCGCGCGAGGTGACCAGTGTGACGTCGCCGAGCGCGCCGGTGCGGCACTTTTCCTTCGCCGCCAGCCAGCGGCGGCGGAAGCGCTGGGTATAGCCGACTACGGCATCGACGCCGGCGTCCTGGATCGCCCTGAGCACCTTGGCCGATTCATCGAGCCGCGTGGCCAGCGGCTTCTCGATCAACAGCGGAATCTTGCGCTCGAGCGCCACCATGATCGGATCGACGTGCAGGTGCTCGTCGGTGCAGATAATCGCCGCGGTGACTTCCGGGCGCTTGAGCAGTTCGACGTGGCTCTGCGTGACGAAATCGGCGCCGATCTTCGGCGCTACTTCGCCGGCGCGGTTCGGGTTCTTCTCGGCGAGCCCGATCCACTCGACCGCCGGATGGCGCGCCGCCACCTCGCCGCGGAACAGGCCGACGCGGCCGCCGCCGACGATTGCCAGGCCGACGCCCTTCGCTGACTTCTTCATTGCCTTTTCCTTATTTGTTGTCGCCCTTGCGGTATTTCGCCTTGAACTCGGCGATCGCCGAGACGGTCTGGTTGGACAGCGGCAGATCGACCGGCTCGCCGGTGTCAGCCGACAGATCCGCCGCGCTGTAAGTTTCCATCACTCGCCGCGCCGACTCCGGCGTCACCATCACCGGCGTGTCGCGGATACAGGCCTCCAGGAAGTGGATGGTCTCCGGCCCCATGCCGCCGGCGAACACGTGGTCGACCCATTCGCCCGGCATCGTCGACATGGTGAATTGTTGGCCGTCCTTCATGGTGTTGAGCCAGTTGTCGCGCTGGGTGTCGTCGAGGAACAGCGAGCCCTCGGTGCCGGTGATCTCGATCCAGGTGGCGCAGTAGTTCGGGTAGCTCGGCGGCAGATTCCAGCCGCCGCCGATCATCACGACGACGCCGTTGTCCATCGTCACGGTGGTGAACATCACGTCGTGCGAGCCGTTGATCGGCGCCATGTAGCCGT
>Ga0187771_10002035_pt1 | contig 13874 bp, 13 predicted proteins | sample 0116_SJ02_MP15_1_FD_133139 | JGI IMG/M metagenome (GOLD analysis project Ga0187771, IMG submission 133139) | Tropical peat soil microbial communities from peatlands in Department of Meta, Colombia - 0116_SJ02_MP15_10_MG | ecosystem: Environmental > Terrestrial > Soil > Wetlands > Peat | place... | reverse complement strand
CGATGCGCTGAGGTACGCCCAGGGGGTGAAGGGGATGCTCGTCGACAACGGCGTGGATGTCTACGAGGCGTCGGGGGTGCTCTCTTTCTTCGACCACACCGCAAAGACTCACATGGGATCCGTCACGGCCGACGAAGTGATCTTTTGCGCCGACAAGCTTGGTCCCGAGCTGAGTCCCTACTCCTGGAACGTGTACCATGAACAGACCTTCCTGTCGATCACCGAGCCGCTGAGCCGGGCGGAGCAGTGCGCGATGTTCCCGGAGGAGCCCTTCCAGTGCTGGGACTCTGACCTCGTCTACTCCTACTTCAGGCTCACTGGGAGCAAGCGGCTCCTGCTTGGAGGGGGTAGCCTCCTTACAACGTACGCGAAGAACGACACCACTAACTCGCAGGTGATCGATAAGGTGATCGGGGGGTTCAGAAGAATGTTCCCCAGGTTGACCAAGGTAAGGTTCAGCCAGTTCTGGATGGGGAGAATCGACATGACGAGGGACCTTCTTCCGACCATGCTGAAGGAAAAGGAACACCCCTGGGTCCATCGGATATTCGGGTGTGTCGGGCTCCCCTGGGCCACCTTCTGCGGCGATTTCGCTGCGAGACAGATCCTGGCCGAGAATGAGGCGGGCGATGAGGAATACTACCGCTACTTTGATGTCAACAGGAATTTCTTGGTCCCCCTCTGGACGGAGAGAATCATCGGGAAGCGGCTCGCTTTCCCGATTAACAACGCGTGGGCGAAGTATTACCAGAAGGATGCTCGGGCGCCAGGAGCTTTAACCACGGTGCCTCCCACCGAGCTTGGGAAGCTCCCCGGGAACGCTTAAAGTGGCTCGGCGCGTCTCTGCGAGTATGAAGCCCAAGGAGGGTTTTGTGTCGGTCCTTGGTTTCAATCTGTTCTTCCGCCAGTTCGGGAATCCATCGAAGGGGGAGATCCTCTGCTTACATGGCGGCCCAGGCGCGACCCACGACTACATGCTCTCGATGGCGGACCTCGCGGAAGGCGGCTACAGGGTGACCTTCTACGACCAGCTGGGTTGCGGCCGTTCGCAGCTCCCCAGGAACACTGCGCTCTTCGTCCCTGAAAGGTACGTTGAGGAGGTGGAGGCGTTCCGCAAGAAAATGAAGCTAGGGAAGCCACACGTCATAGGCTCAAGCTGGGGAGGGATGCTTGCGATAGCCTACGCGCTGAAGTATCAGAGGAACATGAGGACCATGACCACCGTCGGGGGGTTGCACAGCGTCCCTCTTACGAGAAAGGGGATGGACACCATGAAGCGTGGCCTGCAGAAGACTGTGCAGGAGACTTTGGAGAAGTATGAGGCGGAAGGGGACTACGAGAACCCCGAGTACAACAAGGCGGTGAATGTCTTCTACAGGAAACACCTGTGCAGGCTGCCCGACTGGCCCTCAGAGCTGTCGTACTCGCTGGACCACATCAGCAAGCCGGTCTACGGAACGATGAACGGGCCCAACGAGTTCACCATAATAGGGAACATACGCTACTGGGACGTCACCAACCGCCTCGGCAGCATCCGCATCCCCACCCTCGTCCTTGGAGGCAGGTACGACGAGGTGTCCCCCGTAGTGGCGAAAGAGATCCACAGGCTAATCAGAAACTCTGAGCTCACAACGTTCCCGAAGAGCTCTCATCTTCCCTTCTGGGAGGAGAGGACCGCCTTCATGAACAGAGTCCTTGAGTTTCTCGGATCCCATTAGCGGCGAAAAGCGCCTAGACGATCAGACGAACGAGATGTGAGATCTGACGTAGACCCGGGTCGCCAGTGCGAGCACAGCCAAGGTCTCGATGATGAGGAGAGGGACCTGCCAGGCCGTGTCCATCGGGAAGATCCCGGTGAACCCATCTCTCGCTGCGTTTGCAACGTAGGTCAGAGGGTTGACTTGGAAGAGGACCTGAATCGGGAGAGGGTGATAGGAGCTGAACGAATAGAAGACGGTGCTCGCGAAGTTGACGACGAAGATGATGAAGATCTGGATGCTGTTGTAGGCGTTGTTGGATTTCACCAAAGCGGCGATCAGGAGCATGAGTGACCCGAAGAAGATTGAACCCACCGCTATGACCCCGAAGACTACGAGGACCCCCCAGAGGGTGAGCTGCAGGGAGCCGATCATGACGTAGGCGCCGGCCAGCATGACGGCGGCCCCCGCCAGTCCGAAGAGGAGTGAGGTGAACATTATCCCAAGGAGATACTGGAATCGGGTGAATGGCCCCACCAGGAGCTGGGCGAGCATCCCCCACCTTCTGTCCGCCCAGAGCATGCTCCCTCCGACGGTCCCGGCCATGAGGCATTGGACAGACATTATCCCTGGCGTCAGGAAGGTAAGGTATGCGGCTGTCCCTCCCGCGGTCGTGAACATGGCTCCGAAGCCGTACCCGAAGAAGACCAGATACATGGCAGGGAGCCCGATCAGGATTATCAGCGTCCCCGGGTCGACGTTGACCTTCACGTTCCGGTACACGAGCTTGACGATGTTGGGGACGACCACCAAGGCCCTCAGCCCTCCTCTCCGCTGGAGACCGAGCCGATGAAGACGTCTTCTAGGGTGTTCTTCCTTATGTTGAGCCATTCCATCTGGACGCCGGTACTCTTGGAGAGTTCCATAACCCGCTGCAGGGCCTCCTTAGTGTCCTCCACCAACAGGATGGCGGACCCTCCCTCTACCTTGACCTCGCTTCCGGGGAGCAGGTCTTTCAGCCTGGAGAAGAACTCCGGGGCTTCACCGTCGGCAATGGTGACCTCGATGGTCTTCTTGCCTTTGTAGAGCCGCTTCAGGTTCTCGACGGTGTCCATCGCGAGGATCTTGCCCTGGTCGATGACGGCTATGCGGTCGCAGAAGTAATCCGCCTCCTCGAGGTTGTGGGTCGTGAAGACGACGGTGAGCCCCTGGCGGACCTCCTTCTTTATCGAATCGAGGAGCTGCCGCCTCATGAAAACGTCGAGGCCGACGGTCGGCTCGTCAAGGAACAGGATGTCCATGTCGTGAATCATTTCTCGTGCCACCTGGACTCGCCTCTTCTGACCCCCGGAAAGGTCGAAGGACCGCTGCTTCCTCACGTCCTGGAGGTCGAACATCTTGATGAGGTCTTCCCGGCGCTGCAGCCTCACCTTTCTGGGGACGCTCCACAGGACCCCATAGATGTCGAAGTTCCCTTCGACGGTGGTAAAGTCGAACGATTCCCCCTGTTGGACGACCCCGATTCTCCGTCGTATCTCCATGCCGTCGTGGGCGGGGTTCATTCCCAGGATGCTTAGATCGCCGGAGGAAGGTCTGATGAGGGTGGTCAGGGCCTTGATGAGCGTGGTCTTTCCGGCCCCGTTCTTCCCGAGGAGACCGAAAACCTCCCCTCTCTTTATGGTGAGGCTCACCCCATCCAGGGCGAAGTGCTTCCCGTCGTAGGTGTGTCTCAGGTTAGAGATGACTATGGCCTGCTCCTGGGACTGCCCATTCACCGGGGGGTCGGCGGAGCGCTGGAAGCTCAATTCATTGAAAGGCCGGATGTCCCCTCAATATATCATCTACTCACATGAAGAGATTACCTCAGGTAGAGGGCACTGGCCTGCTGGTCCTGGCGGAGCATTTTCCAAGTTTGGGAATCGTCTTCCGCGTTTAAGAGACCACTGAGGGTCGGAGGGCTGGAATGAGAACAACTGAGGTTACCAGGCCGAAATCGTACCCTCCACCGCCCCAGCTGAGCACGCCCACGGTCTTGACCCCTCATGAGGTCAGAGCTGTCACCGAAGCAATCAACCCCCTGATCGCTGACGCGTTCGCACTCTATGTGAAGACCAAGAACTACCACTGGCACCTTTACGGCCCGCACTTCAACGACTATCACAAGATGTTCGACGAGCAGGCCGAGGCCATCTTCGACTCCATAGACGAGATGGCAGAGCGAGTGCGCAAGATCGGCGGAACCACCATCAGGAGCATCAGCCACATCAGCCAGCTTCAGACCATCGAAGACGACAACGAAGACCTCGTCTCGCCCGAGAAGATGGTCAGGCGGCTGGCAGAAGACAATGGCCGGATGGCAAAGGCCCTCCACGACGCCATACATGTGTGCGACAAGAACCGGGACTTGGGGACAAGCAACCTGCTGCAGGACGTCCTGGACAAGACGGACCGGCGGGTGTGGTTCCTTTTCGAGACGCAGCAAGAGACAAGGCACACGACCTAGCTTCGAAAGAGGAGACTAGAAGACGATTCCCGCCTAGTGTTTGCGCTAGGCCATTCCAAAGAGCCCTATTGCGCCACTAGGGACCCGGTCATCCACCCGGGGGAGTCCATGGCGGCTCCTCCGCAGAGGGTCATGCACTGCCAGGTGTAGGTTCCGGCTTGGTTGATCGTGAAGTAGGCTACCGTGGTGGAGCTCAATTCAACAGGGATGTTCAGGTTGAGGGTTGAAACCGAGAATGTGTGAGCAAGCAACGTGGGGTCAATGGAGGAAACGTTCTGTCCTCCCTTTACTACGATTCCCGAAATCCCCTGAGTAGAGTTGATGTTGTCGTTGTTCTCAACCAGGACTGTGTTGCCCTGGGTTCCAGAGACCTGGTTGACGCCGTTCTGAACCATGGTAGCGTTCCCGTCATCGTAGCAGACGATTACCAGTTTGATGAGTCTGTGGGCAGGGACTGCGATGCTCGCCGACGACTGCAGACCGCTAGGCCCCAAGACGAAATAGGCGGGCATGGTCCCCGCTGTAGAGTTGAACACGCTGTTTGTAGCAATCACGAGAGTTAGGACGTACGGCTCCGTCGAGTTCGAGGTGGTGACCGTCGAAGTCACCGTGGCCCCTCGAGCTGAAATCTGTACCGAAGTGCCGAAGCCGTATCCGATGGAGATGCCTGCGACCGCGACCAGTACGAAAACGGCAAGGATTGCTCCCACCCTGACGGCCTGGCTGCCCTGCATGTTCGACCAGCGGCAGGAAACGGCTTAAGAAGTTTCCCCAATCAATGAGGGGGTCAGGTGGCTGAGGTCAGTGCTTTCTCCTTTACCTTCCGAGTGCCTTGGACCTTTTATGAGTTCATACAATAATGACTTGGGCCCAAGAGAAAACCGGTTTTCCCAAGCTTCCCAATAGGGAGCTAGGGTTTGATCCAGTCGTTCTGGCCGATTAGGTGCCCACCGAAGCTTGCACCCCAGAATATTACAGGATACACAATCAACCTTTCGAGACCCCCTCCTCCGAGCCACCCATAGTCTCCTCCTACGTAGAAGACAAGGGCGACTAGTGTAATCAGACCGAGGATTATGGAGAAGTAGAACATTGGTTTCTTCGTGAGCCTTGCTCCAATGATGGCAACGAGCCCGGCTGCCAGAAAACCGATGAGTGAGAACAGGTGGTGAACGATTCCTGCCGTCTCAGGGAAGAACCCTGCGCCCGCGGCCCCGATTCCGACCAGAGCGAGTAAGACCGTGGCGGGCCTCATATGGAAGGCGTTGTTGAGGAAGTAGGTCGCAACAAGCAGGGATAGTCCTAGGACCACGAGCGACGCGTCGAAGAGGTACCCTGACGGGGGAATGGTGCAGGTGGAGCCGTTGCACGTCGCCCCCAGGTCGCTTATGTAGTTCGCAGACACACTGTACATGTATCCCGTCTCGTTCCCCGATCCGGCGTAACCCGGAGGGACGAAGGTCTGGACGGAATCCATGATTTCGGAGACCAGGATGACCAACGCCCACTGAACGGTCCCGAAGAAGATCGCCACTCCGGCCTTGGTAGAGTTCGATGTGGCCACGACCCTCCGCCTGAGGGCATTGTCCTAAAAAGCTGAGCCCCCTCTCAGCGCACGAAGAACCGTTATAACAAGATGTGGGCGCCTCCTCCTGGTTGCTCAAGGTTCTCATCACGTCGCCGATGCCCGAGGGCCTTGTGAGGATGCTTTTTGCTGAACAGCTTGAGAAGTACAACATTGAGGCAGACTTCGTCACCGTGAACGAGCCCGACATGGCCAGGCTGAAGAAGGAGCTTGCAGACGCAGACATCGTCATCGGGGACTACACGTTCAAGGTCCCCATAAACGCGGAGCTCGTCGAGGCCATGACCAGGGTGAAGCTGATAGCGCAGCCGTCGACCGGATATGACCACATCGACCTTGGAGCGTGCAGGCGCAAGGGAATCCCTGTGTGCAACATCGGGGGAGCAAATGCGGTCTCGGTGGCCGAACACACGCTCACCATGGCGCTGATGCTCCTCAAGCGCGTGGAGTACGCGTATTCGAAAATTCTCCAGGGATCCTGGGTACAGGCAGATCTGCTCAACGTGGCGGCTGAGGTCTATGGAAAGACGTGGGGGATCATCGGACTCGGGAGGATTGGGATGGAGGTGGCCGCCAGAGCGCGGGCCATGGGCGCAAGTCTGGTGTACACAGATCTCGTGAGGCTTCCGCCTGACGAGGAGAAGAAGCTTGGAGTCGAATTCGCTTCGCTCCCGAGGCTCCTATCGGAGAGCGACGTTGTGAGCATCCACGTTCCCCTGACGGACAAGACGAGTAGGATGCTCGGAGAAAGGGAGTTCAGGCTGATGAAATCCTACGCCGTTTTCATCAACGTTTCCAGAGGGGAACTCGTAGATGAGGCTGCCCTGGCGAAGGCGGTGGCCGAAGGCTGGATTGGAGGAGCCGGGGTGGATGTTTACACGACGGAGCCTGTGACCGAGGACAACCCGCTGCTGAAGGCAGCAAGGGACGGCGGGAACATCGTCCTGACCCCACACATGGCAGGAGCGACCAACGACTCGCGGCTGCGGATAATACAGGTCACGGTGGAGAATGTGACGAGGGTGATCCTGGGCCAACCCCCGATGAACGTCGTCAACCCATGAAAGTCTCCGAACTGCTCGTCCGCTCACTGGAGTCCTACGGAGTCGAGAGGGCCTACGGCCTCGTGGGCACCTCCATACTCGAGCTGATGGACGCGCTGAAGGACGGCAAGATTCGGTACGTTTCGACTAGGCACGAACAGGTTGCGGTCAGCATGGCCGACGCGGATGGAAGAATGACGGGGTTGCCTGGGGTAGCATTCGTTCACGGTGGCGGGGGTTTCTTGAATTCCCTGGTCAGCGTCTGCAACGCCTGGAAGGACGGTTCGCCGCTTCTCCTGGTTGCCGGAGCCGTGAAGAAGAGGATGGTCGGCATGGACTCGTGGCTGGAGGTTCCCCAGTCGCAGATGATATCAAGTCTCGTGAAGAAGACTTGGCGGGTCGAAAGGGGGGCTGATGCGGGCAGGATCTTCGCCGAGGCGTTCTCCATGGCTGCTTCTCCGCCGAAGGGGCCGGTCTACGTCGAAGTCCCCGAGGACGTCTGGTCACTCGAGGCCGGGAGTCAGGTCGCCAGATTAGCCCTGACGTTTCCGCAGGAGCCTAGGCAGGAAGAGGTCTCGCGGGTGGCGAAGGAGATCGCAGACGCCAAGAGGCCCCTGATTGTGGCCGGGGGTGGCTTAAACAGCGAGGAAGGTTCCAGGGCCCTTTCGTCCCTCCTGTCGAAGGTAGAGATTCCAGTTGTCACCACCGGGAACGGCAGGGGCGCTATCCCGGAGGACCACCACCTGGCACTGGGGAGAATCGGTTTCGGTGGAGGGAGCGCCGTGGCGGACGCGGCGTTGGCCGAAGCGGATCTGGTTCTCTGCCTTGGAGGTGGAATCTCGGATGTCTCGACCTACGGCTTCAACCTGACCCCGAAGGGCGAAGTCATCGCAGTCAACCTCGACCCCCTCTGGGACAGGAAACCCGTCCACTATGAGGCACATTTCCAGTCAGACGCCGGCACGTTCACCCAGAGGCTGGCCGCCGTCTGTGAGAGGCAGAGCATGCAGACTGAATGGATGAACCTCATCGACAGACAGCAGGCTTCCTGGAAGGCGTTGCTGAAGGAGTCGGCCTCCCACAGCAAGAGAGGCTTCGTGAATCCAGCCAAGTTCCTCCTGAAGCTCGATGAACACCTCCCCGAAGACTCGGTCATCACCGCGGGGCAGGGAGTGCACCTCCTCTACGCGTACTCCTTCCTGAAAGTCAGATGCAGCAGAGGGTTCCTCGCGGCGACCAACATGGGCTCCATGGGGTTCGTCTTTCCTGCAGCACTGGGGGCGAAGATGGCCTCCCCCCACAGGGAGGTTGTGGGCGTCATGGGAGACGGTGAGTTCCTGATGACCATACAGGACCTGGAGACGGCTGTAAGAGAGAAGCTCAGCCCCAAGATAGTGGTGGTCAACGACAACTCCTACAGGGTCCTTCTGATGAGGCAGAAGATTCAGAAGATGGGGAGGGTTTACGGCACCACCCATGCGAATCCTGATTTCGTCAAGCTGGCAGAGTCCTTCGGGGCGGACGCCATGGTCGTTGATTCGGACGACAAGATCGACAGTGGAATCAGGTTCATCACAGGGCAATCTGAGACCCCGATAGTCGTCGAGCTCAAGATAGATCCAGAAGACCTTCCTCCTCTGAATATGCGCGGCTCCCTGATGTTCTAGGGGGCCCCTTCGAGAACTTTTATCGGGATGAGCGGGTGACCGGGCTCGTGGATTTCCTGGCGGCGGCCGAGAAGGCTGAGCTCGAGATGATCAGGACCAGGCGGAGGATTCACCAGTGGCCCGAGCTCTCCTACCATGAGGTGAGGACGTCGAAGCTGGTCGCCAGGAGGCTAGAGTCCCTCGGCATCCAGGTGAGAACGGGCGTTGGCGGCAACGGAGTCGTGGGTCTGCTGAAGGGGCCAAAGCCGGGGAAGGTGGTGGCCCTCAGGGCAGACATGGACGCACTGCCTGTCGAAGAAGTCTCCGATGTGGAATTCAGGTCGAAGGTCCCCGGAGTAATGCACGCCTGCGGCCATGACACCCATGTTGCCATGCTGCTGTGCGCCGCGAGGATACTCGCTGAGAACAGGGCGGCGCTGAACGGCACGGTGAAGTTCCTCTTCCAGCCAGCCGAGGAGCATGGCGGGAGAGGAGGGGCCAAACCGATGATCGAAGACGGCGCCATGGAACGCCCGAAGGTGGACTACGTGTTCGGCCTTCACATCAGCGGCGACAGGCCGACCGGGGTCATCGAGGTCAGGGAAGGGGCGGTCATGGCCGCGCCAGACCGCTTCAAGGTCAGGATTGTCGGCAAGGGCGGGCACGGATCGGCACCCCATCAGACCATTGACCCGGTGTACGCAGCGGCCGAAGTCATCCTGGCCCTGCAGGGAGTATCGGGGAGGATGATCGACCCGTCGCGGCCCTTCGTGATTTCTGTGGGCGCAATCCATTCGGGGACGAAGGAGAACATCATCCCGGATGAAGCGACCCTGGAGGGCACCATCAGGACCCTGGACGAGGCGACGAGGAGACGGGCGAAGGGAAAGGTGGCAGAGGTAGCAAGAGGGGTGGCCAGGGCGTTCGGGGCCAGGGCCGAGGTCGAGTTCGAGAAGGACGCATACCCCGTTACGATTAACGACCCAAAGACAACCGAGAAGGCGGTCAGGGTGCTGGGGAGGATTCCAGGGGTGAAGGTCAAGAAGATGGAAGCAATACTCGGCGGAGAGGACTTCTCCAGGTTCCTGCAGAAGGCACCGGGGACCTTCTATTTCCTGGGGGCCCGCAACGCAGCAAAAGGGTGCGTGTATCCCAACCACAGCTCGATGTTCAAGCCGGACGAGGACGCTCTGAAGTTCGGCGCAGCTTCGCTGGCGATGCTCGCATACGAGTTCGGGAACCCGAAGGGACCGTCCTAGGTGATCCGCCATGTTCGCCACCAAGGTCTCTGAGCGGGTCTTCCTCCTGGACACCTACGCCTTCGGGTTCCCTGGAGTCGTCGGTGCCTACCTGATCAAGGGCTCTAAGCCGACACTCGTTGACTGCGGTTACGCTTCGTCCTACGAGAACGTCCTGGCAGGGCTCGCCGAGGTCGGGGTCATGCCGACGGATGTGAAGTACGTTGTCCCAACACACGTGCACATGGATCACGCAGGGGCGACGGGGAGGCTCCTCAAAGAGATGCCAAACGCGCAGGTCATTGCCCACGAGAAGAGCGTGAAGCACCTGGTGGACCCGACGAGGCTCATAGAGAGCGTCACCAAGGTGTTCGGCGAAACGCTGGCGAGCCTCTATGGCGCCCCCGTTCCCATTCCCGCCGAGAAGATTACCGCCGTGGGCGAGGAGATGTCTCTCGACCTGGGCGGGGGGTTGACGGCGACGATTGTCCATTCACCAGGGCATGCTCCTCATCAGATTTCGATGATCCTGGACCGGACGAAAACTCTGCTCACTGCGGATGCGGTAGGCGTCGTCTATCCCTGGCTGAAGGTCATGATTCCGACGACCCCTCCCCCCAGCTTCAACCTCACCGAGATGGTTGCCAGCCTGCGGACGTTGCGTCAGGCGACTCCCGTGGAGTTGCTGGTCCCCCATTTCGGCGTGAGGAAGGATACCGACTGGTATTTCGACAACACAATTCAGAGGGCGACCGACTGGGTCGAGAAGGTCCGCAGCATGAGCAAGAAAGGAATGACCCCGGACGAGATTTCAGAGGTGATGGTGCAAGGAATACGATCGGAGGCACGCTTGCAGAGCCTTGAGCTGTACGCTCAGGTCCTGATCAAGACGTCTGTAATGGGGATAATGAACTACATCGACAAGGGTTCCTGACCCCGCCGCGGATTAGCCCTGGAACAATGGGATGAATGGGGTCACGAGCATGCTGAATAGCAACAGGGACAGGACCACCAGCGTGATCAGCGTATAGGTCCGGTCCTTCTGGGCCGCGAACAGGAAGACGGAGATGAGCACGCGGGACACCGGGGTGGCGATCAGGACTATGGCCCCCAGCTCGATTACCGAATAGGGCTGAAGCGAAGCGAGGCCACTTGCAAAGGAACCCAGGGTGGGTGCCTGTCTAAGGTCGAAGTTCAGCAGAGGCGTCGCGTCTGATAACCCATTGGCTGCGATTAGGAGAAGGAGGCCTGCGATGATTATCGCGGCCGAAATCAGGACCCCGTACCTCAGGACCCTGCTTATGACGTCCGCAATCGACTCGGAGTCTCTCATCGCGCGTTCACCTCTTGGTCATATCCCAAATGCACTGAGCACCATCTCCAGAGCTGCGAAGGCGAGCACGACCGCGAAGATCTTCCTGATGGTGGGGTTGCGGGCCCTCACCAGGTATCTGGCACCGATCATCGCCCCCAGCAGGATCCCCAAGGCGACCGGAGCTACAATCAACGGGTTCACGTCACCTCTAGCGAAGTAGATCCCGGCGCTGGCAGCTGCGGTGACCCCGATCATGAAGTTCGAAGTGGCTGTCGAGACCTTCATGGGGAGTTTCATGGCCAGATCCATTGATAGAACCTTGAAGGCCCCGCCTCCTATGCCCAGCAGCCCCGAAAGGAGGCCTGCGATGGCCATCCCGAACAGCCCCGCCTTTGGCCCGGTCGCGTTGTAGTTCACAATCGTCCCGTTTGGCTCGGCATAGGACCCCGTTAGCCCGAGCCGCTTCGAAAGCCCCGTCAGCTCAGGGTTCCTCGGAAGGTCCTCGCCTATTTTCAGGAGGGTGGGGATCAGCGAGATGGCAAGTATGCTCCCGAAGACTAGCTTTAGGACGAAGGAATTGGCATAGATTGCGACGGCCGCCCCGACTATGGCCCCCGAGGTGGTGGCTATTTCGAGGAACATCCCTACCCGCAGGTTGGTCATCTGGTCCTTCACATAGGTCGAGGCGGCGCCGCTCGAGGTCCCGATTATGGACACGATGCTGGCGCCGATGGCGAAGTGGACGTCCACTCCCAGAAGGAGGGTCAACACGGGGGTCGTGACCACTGCCCCGCCCAGGCCTACAATGGAACCAAAGATCCCGGCGAAGATGGACACCAGCAGAAGAATGACGACGAACTCTAGAACAAGCATCTGTCCCTGCACGGCCTTGCCTGATTACTTAGATATTGCCCGCGCCAGGTTCTGGAGAAGACGGACCAGACCAGCTCGAGGGCTGAAGCTTCAAGTCGGCTAACAGACAGATTAGAGTACCGCGGCCGCAGCGATCACACCGAAGCTCAGTATGAAAAGGAGACTCAGCCAGTAGGCGATTTGCCACCCGCCGCTGGAGACGTACGCTCCCATGACCTTCCTGTCAGCGGCGAGCTTCCCGAGCAGGATTCCCGGGCCTGCCAGGACGAAGACGAAGGCGACCATGAGGTTCAGCACGAGCGAGAGCGGGTTCGGGTAGAAGATTGGTATGGCCACGGCAGGGAGGGACTCGACAACATAGACCCAGAAGAAATTGTTCTTTTGCCACCCCAGCGTTTCGACGACTGCCCAGGAGCTGGCAAGGGAGATGACCACGAGGGCCAGGAAGGCTGCGGCGACCAGCCCCACTGCGAAGAGGTATGGGGCATAGGCTCCAGCGATTGAGAACAGAGCGAGAGATAGGTTTCTCGGCTCAGCGAAGTTCACCTTCACGCCCAGCCCCGAGGTGGCAATCACGATTACAATCATTCCAATCTCGCTTGCGAAGGCTCCCACCAGCGTTTCTGTCCTCATGGCCCAGAGTTTCACTGCCCCTTTCTCAGCCGTTGCCGAGGCTTGGTAGAAGAGCATGAACGGCATTATCACGGCGCCAGCGCTGGCGCCCAGGAGGAAGAGGTACTGCGGCTGTGCGCTCAGGTAGACCAGGCTGGAAGTGGACACCCCCCTCACGAGGAGTGACCCCGCATAGGAGATAATCAGGACCGTGGAGATGACGAAAAGGACCTTCTCTATCCTCACGAACTCCCGCCTTCTTATGATAAGGATGTGGGCGGCGTAGGCGATGGGCATCGAGACGACCGGAGGGACCCCAACCAGGCTCATCCCGATCGCTATTCCCACATACTCGGCGACATAGCTGACTATGTCTACGGTGGCCATGGGGAGGCTTGCCAGCACTGCCACCCTCCTGGAGTAGGAAGTTCTGATCACGTCGCCAAGCCCCTTTCCGGTGGCTATCCCTATCCTGCCGCTGGCCTCCTGAATCAGAAACAGCGGGACAATCAGGAGCAGGAAGAACCAGGTTAGGCCGTATCCGTAGACCGCGCCGACCGTCGCTGCCGTCAGGATGCTGGGGGCATCCACGTCTGCAATCATCACAATCCAGGCTGGGCCGAACGACTGCATGAATTCCCGGAGTCTGCTTGGCCTCAATTCCATAGAGCGACGACCTTCTCACGAACTCAGAGAACCGACTGAGAGTCCTTCGGCAAGCTTCGAGAACGAAGCTGCGACGGATTTCAACCGGGTCCCGACCTTCTGAGATGGAGCTTCCCCTGAGAGCGAGGCCGTGTATTGGGATAATTCGAGAAGCCGCTCCTGGATGACCATGAAGGCTTCCCTGCGGTGAGGCAGGAGATACTCCCTGTGTGAAAGTTCGAACGAAGGACCTGCGTTGACCCCGGGGAGACGGTGACCGACCGGGAGAGAGGTCAAGGCCACCCCCAGGGGCTCGATCACCCCCTGCATCATGCCAACAGCTGTGTCGGCGAGCGCCTGCAGTTCGTCGGGATACTCCTTTTGATGGACATAGAACCTGCTGAGGGAATGTATCGCCACTCCGTAGCTGGCATTGAAGAGGTCGGCCACCTTCGATGTGAAGGGGTCCGTGATCAGTGATACGTTCTCTTGCCCGAGGGGGGGTCTGACAAACGCGGCGACGACCGGTCTCGTCGGGCGGAAATCATCGCGATTCTTCTTCGTGTCCATGAAGTCCTTGAAGACGCGCAGGAACATCCCGAAATGAGCGTTGGTCCAGTCGCCCCTTGCGCCCTCGCCCATCTCCACTATGCCATCGACTGCTTTCCGGGCAGATCCGAGGTTCTTCACCTCGAACAGGCTTGGGAGGCCGAAGAT
>Ga0187771_10002034_pt1 | contig 13879 bp, 8 predicted proteins | sample 0116_SJ02_MP15_1_FD_133139 | JGI IMG/M metagenome (GOLD analysis project Ga0187771, IMG submission 133139) | Tropical peat soil microbial communities from peatlands in Department of Meta, Colombia - 0116_SJ02_MP15_10_MG | ecosystem: Environmental > Terrestrial > Soil > Wetlands > Peat | place... | reverse complement strand
TGCATCATTCGCGCGGCCCTGCCCCGTGTTCCGACCGGCTACGACAACAATTACGAGATCGTGCAGACGGCGGGGATGGTGATGATTTATCAGGAGCAGATTCACGAGACGCGCGTGATCCCGATCGCGTCGTCCGCGAGTTCGAAGGCGCACCTGGATTCGAGTGTCCGGCAGTGGCTGGGCGATTCGAGGGGGCACTGGGAGGGCGAGACGCTGGTAGTGGAGACGACGAACTTCAGCGATCACGCTTCGTTTCAGGGCGCGACGAAGAACATGAAGCTTGTCGAGCGCTGGACGCGGACCGCTGACGATCACATCGACTACCGGTTCACGGTGAGCGATCCGGACACGTGGACGAGGCCGTGGTCGGCGTCGATTCCGTGGAACGCGACGGGGACGCTCTACGAGTACGCCTGTCACGAGGATAACTACGGGCTGTACGGAATCCTGGCCGGGGCGAGGGCGCAGGAAGCGAAGAAGTAGCGAGCGCATCCGTGCCGAAGTCGAGATGACTCTCGACTCAGCAGGCTTTTTCCACTGCGAGGCGGTCCGCGCCACGTTGTCTACTCTTTGCCGCTCAGATAATAATGCACGGCTGGCGTCACGATCAGCGACAGGACCATCGAAGCGGCGATGCCGCCGATGACGGCGATGGCCAAAGGTTGGAGCATTTCGGATCCTGCGCCAAGGGCCCAGGCCAGCGGGATCATGCCGGCGACGGTCGCGATGGCGGTCATCAAAATAGGCCGCAAGCGGCGCTCGCCCGCTTCGATCATCGCCTCGAGCGGCGAATAGCCTTCCGCGCGATACCGCTGATCGGCATCGAGGAGCAATATGCCGTTCTTGGCCACGATACCGATGACCATGATCAATCCCATGAACGAAGATACGTTGAAGGTCTTGTGCGTGATCAATAACGCCAGGAAAACGCCCGATGTGGACGCGAGCGCCGAAGCGAGAATCGCGGTGGGTGCGGCGAACGTGCGGAACTCTACCAGCAGCACGATGAAAACCAGCACGATGGCTAGCACGAGTACGATTCCCAGGTCGTGGAAGGACTTTTGCTGCTCCTCGTAGCGGCCGCCGTAGACCACGCGAATCGCGGAAGGCAGGTGCATGTCCGTCACCGTCTGTTGCACCAACTTCATGCCGTCGCCGAGGTCGATGCCTTCGAATTTGCCGGTAACGGCCACACGGCGCAGCAGGTCTTCGCGCTGAATTTCCGTCTGCCCGGCCTCCGTGTCAAACTTTGCGAGCGTGCCGAGCGTGGCGGTCTTGCCGGTGGAGCTGCTGGTGATCATGGTATTGCGGATCGATTCGAGCGACTCGCGAGAACTATCCGGAAAACGGACGCGGATAGTATACGGGCGGTCGCCGATGACGAGCGGTGTGGTGGCGGGCTCGCCTTGCAGCACCGCGCTTGCGTCGAGCTCGATTTCCTGGGGCGTAAAGCCCGAACGGGCGGCGACGACGGGATCGACGTTCATGACGATGGCTGTCCCACTGATGGTGTTTTCGATGCCGTCTTCGACATCAGTGACTACCTTTTTACCGCCGACGTCGATCTTCTTGATCTTGTCGGCAACCTTCGGCGCCCACTGTTTCAAAACGTTCGGATCGGGGCAAAACAATTTGATCTGAATCGGGTCGGGCGAGCCGGTCAGGTCGTCGATCATGTCTTGCAGGACCTGGTGGAAGTCGATGTCGAGCTGGGGATACTCGTCTTTGACCTTGTCGCGGATAGAATCCATCACTTCGTTGATTCCGCGATTACGATCGGTCTTCAACCGCACCAAAAAATCGCCGTTATTCGCTTCCGTAACAGCGGCGAGGCCGAGTTGGAGGCCGGTGCGGCGGGATGTGCCTTCCACCTCCGGGGTCTTCCGCAGAATTTCTTCTGCGCCGAGAAGCACGGCGTTCGTATCGTCCAGCGACGAACCCGCGGGCATGATGTAGTCCAGAACGAAACCGCCTTCGTCCATTTCGGGAAGCAGATCGGTACCGAGTTGCGTGTAGCATAGATAGGACGCGCCGAACAGCACCACACCCCCCAAAGCGAGCACCACGGGATGCGCTAATACGAAACGCAGGAAGTGGACGTAGGTCCCGGTAACGCGGCCCATGAAGCCGGTGGACGACACATGTCCGTGAATGTCCGCTTTGGCTGCGTTCTCGCCGCCCTTGCTGCGGAGCAGGTAATGGCTGAGGGTCGGCGTCCATGTCAACGCAAGAGCGAGCGACGTCAGTAGCGCGGTGCCGACCGTCAGGGCTAGCGCGCGGAAAAACGTGCCCTCTAGCCCGGGGATGCTAATCAGCGGCAGGAACACCACAATCGGTGTGATGGTGGAGCCGATCAACGGGACCAGGATTTCGCGCAAGGCGCTGCGGATCGCTTCGGCGCGCGTCTGACCGGAATCGCGATGCAAGACGATGTTTTCGACGACCACGATGGCGTCGTCGATGATCAAACCAACGGCGGCGGCCAATCCACCGAGCGTCATCAGGTTGAAGCTTTCGCCCAGGAGGCGCATGAAGACGAGGGTGATGGCGATGGTGGCTGGAATCACCAGTCCGGCAACGACGGAGCTGCCCCAATCTCGCAGGAAGACGACGAGAATGATCGCGGCGAGAATCAAGCCGATGAGAATCGCATCGCGGACGCTGGCAATGGAGTCGCGCACCAACTCAGATTGGTCGTAGAAGGTCTGAACGTGGACGCCGGAAGGAAGCGTCTTGCGGATTTCATCGAGTTCGCGCGCGGCCGCATCGGCGACGGTGACGGTATTGCTTTCCGGCTGGCGGAACACGTTAAGAAGCACCGCGGGCTTGCCGTTGGCCGTCACGATGGTATAGGCGGGCATCACAGCGGGATGCACGGTGCCGATATCGCCGACGCGAATCACGCCGCCGGCGGGCGTGGTGCGCACGACGATGTTCTCGAGGTCGGACATGTCCTTGGCCTGGCCGCTGACGAGGGTGAGCGAAAGCTCGTGATTGTTCTCGATGAGGCCCGGTGAATCGACCATGTTGAATTTGGCGATCGCGTCGAGAATTCCGGGAACGGTGACTTGCGCTTGCAGGAGCTTGGCCGGATCGGGCGTGATGTGGACTTCCGGCTCGCGGCCGCCCTGCTCGACCACCATCGCGACGCCGTTCACGCGATTCAGACGCGGCTTGATGGTGTAGTTGGCGAGCTCCCAAAGGTCCGTCTGCGACATGCTATCCGAAGTCAGGCTGTAGCCCAGAATTGGAAACGCAGCGAAGGTGAGGCGGTTCGCGGTGAGCTTGGCCGTGGAAGGCAGGCTCGGCTGCACGCGGGCGATGGCCGCATTCACGAATTGCAGCGTCTGGAACATGTCGACGTTCCAGTTGAAGAAAAGATTCACTTCGGCGGATCCGCGGCTGGTGGTGGAGATGACTTTTTCGAGCCCCGGGACGCTATTCATGGCTTCTTCGATGGGACGCGTCACCACAACCTGCATTTGATTGATGGGCGCGACGCCGTTGTCGATGCCGACCACGATGCGCGGGAAATCGGTGGCGGGAAACACGGCGACCGGAATCGATAACGCCAGATATGCGCCGACGGCAACCAGCGTGATGATCGTGAAGATGATGGGCCGCGAGAAGCGGGCGGTCCAATGCTGCGGTGCTTCCTCCTCGTGGGTGGTGTGCATCGTCTCGTGCTCGATCATTCCAGATTCGTCCTTGCTTGCGCTGTCGCTGCCTGATGGTTTGGGGCTTGCCCGCTTGGGCCGTTACTTGCCGCTGTCGTCATCGTCCTCATCTTCGTCTTCTTCGCTCTTGGGCGCCTGCACTTCGACTTTGGCCTTGTCCTCCAGGCCGAGGCCGCCGGAGGTCACCACCTGTTCGCCCTCCTGCAAGCCGCTGAGGATTTGGACGCGCATGCCCTGGCGGACCCCGGGAACGACCTTACGCTCCTGCGCAACGGCGTTCTTGTCTTTGCCGACGACGATCATGACCTTCTGGCCGCCTTCTTCGAGATTGAGAAGCGCCGAGGTCGGTACGATGATCGTGTCGGTGATGGTCTCGGCGATGATCGAAACGCGCACGGTCCCGCCGGGCTTGAGCTTTTCGCCGGGATTGGCGATCTGGACCCAAACCTCGACGGTGGTCGTACTCGGATCGACCGCGGGACTGACCACGGTCACTTTACCGGCGATATCCCCGTCGGGACCGGCGATACGGGCCGGGACTCCGGGTTTAATCGCGACGGCGTCCTTCACGGGAACGTTGGCGCGGGCGATGAGGCTCGAAATATCGACCAGCGAGATCAGAGGTGTGCCGGGCTGCGCCATTTCGCCGGGGTACACGGGACGGTCGGCGACGACGCCGGCGATCGGGCTCTTGATCATCGCGTAAGAAAGCTGGACGTTCAAATTGTCGTAATGCGCTTTCGCGGCGTTGACCGCGGCTTCGGCGCTGCGAATCGCTTCGCGCTGGCTGACCTGGCTGAGAGTTTCGAGATGGCGCTTGGCGACGTCGAGCTGGGTCTGCGCCTGCACCATGGCGACCCGCGCGTCGTCCACCATTTTTTGCGGCAGCGCGCCCTCTTTCAGTAAGGCGACGCGGTTGTCGTAGACTTTCTTCGCGGCGTCGAAGTTTTGCTGGGCGGCCAGCACGTCGCTCTGGGCTTGCCCTCGTCCTCGTGGACGGTGGCGCCGGTGAGGAGCTGATAGGCCGATTGGGCCTGCTCGACCAGGTGCTTGCTCTCTTCGACGGCAGCCGCCAGGTCGGCGGCTTCGAGCTCGGCCAGCACTTGGCCGGCTTTCACGTGATCGCCGCGGTTCACCAAAATGCGTTTCACCGGAGCGGCGATTTTCGGCGTGACGTTGGACTGGTTAGCCGGATAGAGAACGGCGTCGGCCATGACCACATGATCGATAGCGCCGCGCAGGACGGGTTCGACGGTCACGGGCGTGGGCGGCTCGGCCTCTTCGCCTCCGCCCGCTTCGGTCTTGGCCTTCTTGCCGCAGCCGGACAGAAGCAGGCCGGCGGCGAACAGACATGCGAGCAAGGCGGCGCGCCAGCGTTTATAAACTCTCATTCGTGATTCCGGCATAGCAATGAATTCCCCGTGCGCAACATCCCTGTGCGCAAAATGCCCAAGCGCAACGCATCGGTCAAAACGCACCGGTTAAAGTCTGTAGATTTGTGAGCGCAAGGCGATAGCGGACCAAGCCATCATCGTACGCGTTTCGAGCTTGCAATAAGGTGGTTTGCGCGTCCACCAATTCCAGGATAGATGCCTCGCCCGCCTGATAGCGCAGCAGATTTAAACGCAAGCTTTCCGCCGAAAGATCGACCAATCTCCGCAAGGAATCGGCCTGATCGCGTGCCGTCTGGGCCTCCAAGTAAAAACCATCCAGGTTCCGCATCAGCGTGCGTTGGGTTACGGTCAGATCGACGTTGGCCTGCTCGCGCTTGAGGCCGGCCTGGCGAACTTTACTGGCCCGCACGCCCCAATCCCACAGAGGTACGTTCAACGAGACCGTCAGGAAATAGCCGAGATTATCCACGGGCCCCTTCCTGGGATCCGCGGCAACGGTGCTACGCAAGGCGAAGGCGTTCGCTTCGATGCCGTAGTCGAGATCGGCGGTCAGCGAGGGGAGGTAAGCCTGCCGCGCCAGCGCAATATCGAGTTTGGCGGCGCGCAAGGCGCTGTTGGCCGCGCGCAGATCGGGATTTTCGCGCTCCGCCATCGCAGTGATTTCGGCCATCGTGGGCAGCGGCTGAGGCGTATCCAGATCGTCGACTACGCTGAAATTCTGATTGAAGTCGCGAAAGACGAGAACGGATAGATCGAGCCGCGCGGTGTCCATGGCCAGCTTTGCTTCGCGGAAGACCTGTTCCTGCGAAATATTTTGAATTTGGGCTTTCACGACGTCGCTGTGCGCGACTTCGCCGCCGCGCTCGAGATTCTGGCTCACCTCCAAGTACTGCTTGGATTGATCCAGGGCCGTTTGCGCCGTCACGTACTTGCGCTGCACGGCAAGCAGCGTGTAGTAGGCTTTGGCCACGGCCGCATTCAATCCGCGCTTGGCGATTTCCGCCCTCGCCCGCGCCAGCGCTTCCGCTTCCGCCGCGCGGTTCACGGCGGTCTTAGTCGCGGCAGCAGTGAAGTCTTCGTGCACGATCGCCCAATCGCGGTAGACGTGGACGCCGTCGTTGGTAACGAAGCGGCCGCTTGCGAACAGGCCGTTGCCCTCCGTGCCGAGATACTCCGACTTGGCGCTCAACGAAGGTCTTCGCGCCGCTTGTACTTGCTGATAGTCTTCGTGCGCAGCCGTGACGTCGCTCATGGCCGACAACAATTGCGGCGCGATGGCTTGCGCGCGCTCCATGGCGTCCTTGAGGGTCATGGTGAGAGGCGCCGACGTGGAGACCGGAGCCTGTGCCGGTGCGGCCGCCTGCGCCGTCAAGGCGCCGTTAAACGAACCGAAGCCTCGCAAGATCTCGCCCCGTTGCGGCGAAGGTGCACGCAGCGGCGTCGCAACTTGAGCGGACGCAAGTCCGGCGGCGCCCACGGAGCCGACGGATAACCAGAAGAGGAATTTCACATTCATGCTTGTTCACTACCCAGTCAAACACTTATTCCTTAAGAATTGCTGAGCGGCAAATAGCCCAGTTTCTCATATGCTGCGGCCGCTTCTCTGTTACGATCGAGGCATGCAAGTGCTGGTTGTAGAGGATGAACAGCGCATGGCCGATCTGCTGAAGAAGGCGCTGTCGGAAGAGGGCCACCAGGTGGTGGTCGCGCGTGACGGCCGCGAAGGCTTCGACATCGCGCGCACGTCGCCGTTCGATGTCATCGTGCTGGACATCATGCTGCCGGGCATGGATGGAGTTGCGATTGCGCGGAAACTGCGCGATGAGCGGAACCAGACGCCAGTGCTGATGCTAACGGCGCGCGATACTTCCTCTGACGTAGTGACCGGTCTGGATTCCGGCGCCGACGACTATCTGACCAAGCCGTTTTCCATCGACGTGCTGCTCGCGCGCTTGCGCGCGGTCAGCCGCCGGGGCGCAGTTCCGCAAAGCGTGTATCTGGAGATCGGGGACCTGCGGCTGGATCCCGCAAGCCGCACGGTCACCCGAGCGGGCCATGCCGTTAACCTGACGCCGCGCGAATACAAGCTGCTGGAGCTGCTGATGCGCAATCGCGGCCGTGCGGTGAGCCGCGACGCGATTTTGCAATCGGTGTGGGGCTTCGACCACGACGTTAGTGAAAATAATTTGGAGGTGTTCATGCGCCAGTTGCGCCTGAAGGTGGACATGCGTGAACCCAAGCTGATTCAAACTGTGCGCGGCTTTGGCTACATTATGCGGGAGCCCGCGGTATGATTCACTGGCAATCCATCCGTTTCCGGCTGACGGTGTGGTACGCCGTGGTGTTGACCGCGGGCCTGGCCCTTTCCGGCGGTCTGCTGTGGCTCGCCGTGCGGCACCAGTTGCTGGCGGATATCGATCACGACCTCGCGGGGCGCGCTGCGCACCTGGAATCCTTCTATCGCAGTGTGCTGCCGGAAGACGGCGGACACATTACGAGGCGGCATCTGACTATCGAGCTTAGGGAATTCTGCCAGGCGCTGCCCGAAACCAGCTACGTACGCCTGGAAGGCACGAACGGATACTCGTTCCATTTCCCGGCCGAGGCCACTGCGGCGCCGCGCGAGTCCCGGATGCTACAGCGCCAGTTTATGGTAGACGGCGACGTATTCTCGCTCGAATTGGGCGCTCCGACGGCGGATGTGGGATACGTGCTGAGATTACTTCGGCTGCTGCTGTGGAGCCTGGTGCCAGTGGTGGTCGCGATTGCCTGCCTCGGAGGTTACTGGCTGAGCGGGCGAGCTCTCAAACCCGTGCAGGACGTAACCACGGCCGCTCTGTCGATCAGCATCGAAAATCTTTCCGGGCGGCTGCCGGTGCCTGCCACCGGCGACGAAATTGCGCGTTTGGTTCGCGTCTTGAACACGATGCTGGAACGCCTGGAGTCAGCGGTCAGGACGCTGTCCCAGTTCGCGGCTGACGCTTCGCACGAGCTGCGGACGCCGCTGGCGGTGATTCGCACGACTGCGGAGCTGGCGCTGCGGCGGGGCCGCTCGGCCGAGTCTTATCGTGAATCGCTGCGTACGGTCGTCGAAGAGGCGGAGCGGATGACGCAACTGGTAGAAGACTTGCTCACCTTGGCGCGCAGTGACACCGCATCAGCTGCGATGCCGCGCCTTCCAGTCGATTTGCGTGATATTCTGCGGGCGGTGTGCCGAGAAATGGCGGGACTGGCGGGCCGCCGCGACGTGGAAGTGATTTTGACGCTCGGCCCGCGGCCCGCAGTGGTTGCGGGGAATCGGCCGGCATTGCACCGCCTGTTTGTGGTCCTTCTGGATAACGCGTTGAAGTTTTCCTACCCGGGCGGTGTAGTGCAGGTGACGCTTGATTTGTCGGACGGGCGCGTCACGGCAACCATTCGAGACTTCGGATCGGGCATTCGCGAGGCCGATCTCCCGCACATCTTCGAGCGTTTTTACCGTGCGGATCAAGCGCGCGGCGGAGGGGGGCACGGGCTGGGCCTGCCTCTGGCCGAAGCGATCGCCCGTACGCACGGGGCGGCGATCGAGGTGAGCAGCACAGAAGGTAAAGGATCCGTGTTCCAAGTGGTTTTCAGCAAGCGCGAGTCTACGATCGGGCCGCCCGTCTTCGTCGAGGATTCCTCAGCTGACGAAGAGCACGCGGCGGCAGAGGGCAGCCAGCTTCGGCCGCAGGCCTTCAGTAAATCCTCAGCCAATGTCAATATAGTGAGAGAGCTGGATTGGTGCCTCCATGGAGCGCGATGCTCCGCCGCGAAAGGAGTTTTCCCCTCTTGAAAAAAATTTCACTCTTCGTATTGATGGCTGCCGCGGTGTTCGGCGCGGCGCCGGCCTACAAAGTCGTAAACAAGATCAAGATCGGCGGCGCGACGCGCTGGGATTACGTTTACGTCGATTCGGCCAATCACCGCTTGTACGCGTCTCATATGAGCCAAGTGGAAGTGATCGACACAGCGGCTGACAAGCTGGTCGGGACGATTATGGGCACGACGGGCGTGCACGGAATCGCGGTCGCGGCGGATTTAGGCCGCGGTTTCGTAAGCGACGGCGGCGATAACGACGTCACCGTTTTTGATCTGAAGACGCTGGCTGTGATCAGCAAGGTGAAGACCGGCCAGAACCCGGATTCGATCATCTACGAGCCTGTGACTCACCGCGTTTTCACATTCAACGGTCGCAGTGGAGACGCGACGGCCATTGACGCGAAAACCGGCAGCGTTCTTGCGGCCTCGATTCCTGTTGGCGGCAAGCCGGAATTCTCGCAAGTGGATGGCAAGGGCCACATCTACGCCAACATCGAGGACAAGGCCGAAATTATCGAAGTTACGGCGAAGGACAATTTAGTGTCGAGGCGTTATTCGATCGCTCCGTGCGACAGCCCGAGCGGTCTCACCATCGATCCGAAGGGGCGTCTGTATTCAGTTTGCGAGAACAAGTTGATGATCATCAGCGATCCGGCCGCGGGCAAGGTTCTCGGAACGGCGCCCATCGGGCCGGGCGCGGACGGCGTCGCCTTCGACGACGGCTACGCGTTTTCCGCCAACGGTGGCGATGGTACGATCACCATGGTCGGCGAAACCTCGCCGGGGAAGTTCGAAGTGATTGCGAACATTCCTTCCAATCGCAGCGCGCGTACCATTGGGTCCGACCAGAAAGCTCACAAGTTGTACTTGCCGACCGCAGAAATCGGAACAGGTGAGGAAAAAGGCGGCAAGAAAGGACGTCCCGCGCTGGTTCCGGACAGCTTCATGATTCTGGTTGTAGGAAGATAGTTCCCGAAAATCGGATCCGCTCCGCAACGCTTTTCCACATATAAAAACGCCGGGCTTTTGGTTGGCTCGGCGTTTTTTTTTATTCGCCCGACGCGCGAAGATCGCACTCAACCTCGATTGCGTCTTCCAGTTTCTGAGGTCTGGCTGAGGAATCACTGAAGACTTGCTGAGAATTCGATCCGCTATGCAAAAGCATTTGGTTTCTTACGCAAACGGCTCGATTTTGGTTGACACATCGATAACTTTTCGTTTAATTTCCTTTAGGTGAGTCGCGCACCGCTGCAGGTGTGCAGTTGCTTCGCAGTTGAGGTGTGCTGGTCTTAAGGGGTTAAATTTTTGTCCAGGCGTTATTCTCTCAATCTCTGTGGAGGGGGAATTTCTTATGACGCGTTGTTTCTCTTTGTCCGCCCTGTTTGCGGCGCTGATGGTGTTGTGCGTTTCGCTGTATGGCCAGGGTGCCGCGGGCAGCATTGTTGGCGCGATCACTGATCAGACTGGTGGAGCGCTGGCCGGCGCCACCGTCACCGTTACAGATGTGGATCGCGGCATTAGCCGCACGTTGACCACCGACGCGGCGGGGGCCTTCGCGGCGCCGAATCTCACGCCGGGCAATTACAAGGTTCGCGCCGAATTCCGAGGGTTCAAGACGATTGAACGCCAGAACGTTCAGATCGAAGTCAATCAGGAATTGCGCGTCGATCTGTCGTTGCAGCCGGGCGAACAGACTGAGGTCGTCAACGTCACGGAATCCGTTCCGCTGATCGAGACGACGAACGCCGAGCTGGGCGGCACATTGCAGAACCAGGTGATCAATGATCTGCCTCTCAACGGCCGCAACTTCGAAAATCTTCTTGACTTGCGACCGGGCGTGACGAAATACGTCGGCAACTCCGGATGGACGCAAGCGACCAATGGTCTTCGTCCTCACGACAACTTCTTTATGGTCGATGGCATCAACAGCAACGATCCGTGGATGGCGCAGAGCATGATGAACGCCGTCATGGCTGCGGGCGACGCCGGAACGATGCTGCCGATCGACGCGATCGACGAATTCAAGACGCAGCAAAACCCGCGCGCCGAGTACGGATGGAAACCGGGCGCCGTGGTGAACGTCGGCATCAAGTCGGGCGGAAATGATTATCATGGCACAGCGTATGCTTACGGCCGCACCGATTCCTGGGACGCAAACAATTTCTTCAGCAACCAAGCTGGCCAAGCGATTTCCCCGCTCAATTTGGAACAGTATGGCGCGAGCCTCGGCGGCCGCATCATCAAAGACAAACTGTTCTTCTTTGGCAATTACGAATCGCAGATGTACAGCGTAGGCAGCCCCTACGTCCATGATGTGCCCACGCCGTCCCAACTGATTTCTGCCTGCCAAACCGCACTGGGAGCAGGCAAGCTGACGGCCTTGAGCGCCCAACTCGCGGGTTTGAACGCGAGCTGCGGCCAGCTTTCGAATTTCCCCGGCCTATTTCCAACCAGCCCCACGGGCTCGCTGGCGACGGCGTTGGCCAGCACCAACACGATCTTCTCGGGTGTGGGCAAGATCGACTATCACATCAACGATAAGAACTCGCTCAATGGCCTGTTCTTCCAAAGCCCCGGCAACGGAACGTTTGTGGATAACCCGGTGGCGGAACTGACGCAGCAATGGTTGACGACTCAGTACGCGAAGTCGCAGGTGTACTCCGTCAACTGGGTTTACGTGGCCAGTCCTACAGTGGTGAACTCTCTGCGCGTCGGCGACTCGCGATATTACCAGGTGTTCGGCTCGGTAGACGCCGCCGACAATCCGGCGAATTACACCTATAACGGGTCGACGTACAACTTGTATACGGGACAGACAAACCCTTACTATTACGGTCTGCCTCGCATTCAGATCAAGAACATTGTGGGTTACACGCTGGGCAATCCCGGCAGTTGGCCGAAGACGGTAGGCCCGGACAGCGTGTACCAGTTCACGGATACGTTGTCCTGGCAGAAGGGCAGGCACTCGATCAAGTTCGGTGGCGAATTACTGCTGAACCAGAGCGACGACAACGTGACTTCGAATTCCAAGGGTCCGATGCAGTTCAGCAACCTGACGAACTTCTTCGAAGGGGTTTTGAAGAGTGCGCGCATTACGGCGGGCAACACGGCTCGCAGCATGCATGACGAGGGCTTCGCGGCATTCATTCAGGACGACTGGCGCGTTGTTCCCCGTCTGACGTTGAACCTGGGGCTCCGTTATGAAATCACGACGGTGGTTAAGGCGGACAATAACCTGCTGGGCAATTTCATTCCAGGCGTGGGTCTCGCACAGGTGGGCATGAGCCAGCTCGGCTCCGCTTTTAACGGCGATCACAACAATTTCGCTCCACGCTTCGGTTTTGCCTACGATCTGGGAGGCAATGGCAAGACAGTGCTCCGCGGCGGCGCCGGTATCTACTACTCGGAAGCCAGTTTCGATTCGTTCATGTCGGTCAACAACCTGTATGGCCTGCGCACGATTCCGACGGGTGTGAATCTTTATGCGAATGGCAACGTAGTTCCGTTCACGGCCGGGGGAACGATTAACGTCTCAGCGGTGACCCTTTCCGGCGGTGCGTTAGGTTCGGCGACCACGCCAGGCACACTCGAATACGCCTGGGCGCACAACAGTTCGGCTAATCCGCTGTATAACGTGGCGGGCGGCTGCGGAGATGGCACGGTGACCACCGCGCTCGGCTTCACGCCCCAGCCGTGCACCATCATGGGTGTTGCTCGCAACTTGCGCACGCCGTACGTGGAAACCTGGAACATTGGCATTCAGCGCGCGCTGACCAATGACCTTTCGCTGGAAGTCGCCTACGTCGGGAACCACGGTGTAAAGCTCTTCGGAATCCAGGACTTGAACCAGCCGCAGTTGGTCAATGGATACAGCCCTGGCTGGGGAAATCCGAACACACCGGGAACCGCCGCCTATGCCTGCCTTCAGAGCGCGTCTTCAGGCTACAGCAACTGCAGTCCGAACACGGCGGCGGAAGTCGCGGCGGAGCCTTACGCCAAGCTGTTCCCGTACCTTGGGTTCATCAACTACCTGTCGAACAGCAACACCTCCAGCTATAACGGACTGCAGACCTCGGTCACACAGCGGTTGCAGCATGGTTTGTCGTACGTTCTGGGATACACGTACTCCCATGCATTATCGGAAAGCCCGGACAACTGGAGCTACCTGGTTCCGATCAATAGTAACGACATGAAGCAGCTCTACTCGTCGAGCATGTTCGATATCCGGCATCACTTCACGGCGTCAGTGACGTACATGATTCCCGGAAAGAAGACCAAGAGCCAGCTCCTAGATGGGTGGTCACTGAACGCCATTCTTAATCTGCAAAGCGCGACGCCGTGGACGATCTATGACGCTACGACGGACTTCAGCGGCACGGGCGAAATCAACCAGCCGGCGATCGCGGGCGGATTCGGCGGCGAGACCTGGAACTTCTATGGCAACCCCAGCGATTTCCAAACCAGCATGAAGTGGCTGAATACGAACGGTGGCCAGGGTGGAATTCCGTACTACAGCATGGCGCCTGGCAACATAAACCAAGCTTGCCTCGCTCAGGCACAGAAGAATGGCCCGTTGGCGGTCGCCGCCCTCTACAACCTCGGTTGCTATGCGGCGGGGAACTCAATCCTGATTCCTCCGGCGTTCGGCAGCTATGGCACAGCAGGTCCGAATATCTTCCGCGGCCAACCCTTCTACAACCTGGATATGTCGATCACCAAGCAGTTCCAGATCAAGGAGCGGCTAAAAGCGCAGTTCCGCGTGGAGGCGTTCAACGTGTTTAACCGCGTGAACCTGGCCAACCCCGTCGGTGGCCCCGGCGGCGGCAACAGCTACACCGATCCGAGCGCGACAGCCGGTGCGAGCTTCGGCTTCCAACCCTCGACGCCCGATGTGGTGAGCTCGAACGCGGTGCTCGGCTCGGGGGGGCCGCGTGCGATTCAGATGGGCTTGAAGCTGATTTTCTAAGC
>Ga0187771_10002033_pt1 | contig 13882 bp, 10 predicted proteins | sample 0116_SJ02_MP15_1_FD_133139 | JGI IMG/M metagenome (GOLD analysis project Ga0187771, IMG submission 133139) | Tropical peat soil microbial communities from peatlands in Department of Meta, Colombia - 0116_SJ02_MP15_10_MG | ecosystem: Environmental > Terrestrial > Soil > Wetlands > Peat | place... | reverse complement strand
TCGACCTCGCCCTTTTCGTTCAGATGGACCGTGACCCGCCCATGACCTTCGATCCGTGTCACAGGCTCAACAGTTATCTTTCGAGCAGTCATAGCTATTCTCCTCTAATCATATTTGAATAATCGTGGTGGGAAAGTTATTGGTCGCCCTGCGAGCAGTTCCGATAATGCGTGAAAAATAGCATCAGCACTCGGTGGGCAGCCAGGTATAAAAAGATCAACCTTCACCACCTTATCAACGCCCGTAACAAAATCGAGGGGCTTTCCAAGTTCCGGAGAGTCAGGAATGACCCCACCCACAACACTTTCCGCATCCAGGTATGCGCGCTTCAATGCCTCATCCGTACCGCACAAATTGCGCATAGCGGGGATATTACCAAAAGTTGCGCAGTCCCCGAGGGCAATAAGGACCTGGCATCGTTCACGCATCATCTTGGCTACTTCAACATTGTGCGTGTTGCAGATTGCACCCTCCAGGATACCAACAGTTACACCTTCTTTCGGTGGATGTTTCAAGTCCGTTACCGGAGATGATGTAATTTCCACCGCTTCCAACAGCTTTACAATACGTTCATCAATGTCCAATATCGACATGTGACATCCTGCGCAGCCAGCCAGCCAATCAGTGGCGATCTTAACCTTTGCCATCGTCGATTCTCCTTTCACTTGAGTTCCTGGGTTGCTTTAGACGAAATCTCGTCCAATGAAGCGCCAAGCTTCTTTCCCAGTTTGGATGCCAGTAAAGAGAGAACCTCCCAGTCTGGCTTGGCTTCACCCTTAGGTTCTACCGCTTTGTTGACTTTCAGCACGCGGCCCTCTGTATTTGTCAGGCTGCCTGCCCGCTCGGACCATATAGCCATGGGGAGCACCACGTCCGCCCGTTCAGTCAGGGGAGACACAAAGCTGGCCTGCGCGATGACAAACGCGTTCTTGTCAAGATTCTTCAGAACATCAGCTTCCAACTTCTGTTCACCAACTAGGGCAAACAGCACTTTAGCGGCAGCCGGCTTGAATCCGTTATTTAATCCAAAAGCCGCGGCAGCTCGCGTGTTGACACCAGGTTCAATGGCCACAAATATGGCTTTGCCCTGTAATTTTTTCAGGGCGGGGGCAGCCTTTTCGGTAATGCCGGCTCCGTATAGTACGGCAGGGTTTTCTGCACGTTCGGCAATCTCAACAGCCTTGCTGATGTCAGTTATCTGTGAAGCGAACGGGGCAAGCCCGTTATTTTTATCGTCGACCACAATGACACGTGCTCCCTTGTCCACGGCACGTTTCACGAAGAAAGAAGCAACTGGCTGATCTTTTAGCGGGTCGCAACCTGCCACAAGAATTACATCACTGCTGATAATGTCGACAAGCGAACCCTTCGGTTTATCGGCAAGTTTCGGTGCAACAGAATTCAACAGGCCAACATTAGATGTTTTCAGCTCCTTACAGAAAAGTGCGGAGAGTAAGTAGAGGGCCTCATTTGTAGAATTACTGGAAGTCAGTACTCCAACATCTTTGGCACTGGCGCCGCCAATTTTATCGGCAACAACCTTCAATGCTTCATCCCAGCTCACCGGTCGGAGTTTGCCTCCCTGCCGGAGCATGGGACTGGTAACACGCTGACGGCTATCGTAGAGCGGTTCGAAACGGCCATATTCACACAGCCGCCCTGCGTTTACTTTTGCGTCCCAGTCACCAAAAATATTAATAACATTGCCGGACCGGGTCTTAATCTCTGTACCGCAGCCAATACTGCACTGGCTGCATGTACTTTTGACATGTTCAGACTGGATGTCGCGCCCCAAGTAAGCTGTGCGCTTATCAGATATGGCACCGGTCGGGCATACCTGATAACAAGTACCACAGGATATGCAGGTGGAATCTCCCCAGCGTAAATTAGCATCGCAGTGGATCATAGACTCACTGCCGCGATTCCGCAAACCCAGAGTGTGATTAGCCACAATGTCACCGCAAGCACGTTCACAGCGACCACACAAAACACAGCGGTTATGTTCCATAAATAAATACTTGTGTGTGGCGTCTATGGGGAAGGGTTTTGTAAAAGTTGGGTAAGCCCAGTGATCGAGACCATAACGGTACCCGAGGTTTTGCAATTCACAGTCCCCGGATGCCTCACAGAACGGACAGTAATGGTTTCGTTCAGAAAATAGCAGATCAAGGACTAATTTTCGCGCTTTAACTACCTGTGGTGATTCTGTTTGTACTTCCATTCCCTCAGCAATCGGGAAAGTACATGCCGTTATCAAAGTGCGCTGTCCTTTAACTTCCACAACACATATTCGGCAAGCACCAACTGGAATCAATGCAGGATGGTCACAGAGCGTTGGGATGTCAATGCCCACCTGTTTGGCCGCCTGGAGAATGGTACTACCGGCTGGTGCACTGACTTTCTGGCCATTTATGTTAATATTGACCATCGTCATCGTTTGCCACGCCTCCTTTCTAAATAAATCATTTTTTATTGTGATTACAGCAGCTATGTATAACATCGCTGGCAGGACCCCTTTGAAAGGGGTTACTTTTTGACTCGCGGACTATAAGCATAAAGGGAGCTGTGTGTCAAGTAAAAATTACCATATTATGCATATGTGTGAAAAGGAACGATTTCAGCTTGACAATCGTAATCAATTGGGGACGAGAACAACATTATTATCCTGTAAGCGGACGAAATGAAAAGAGAGGCCTAAAATGGTAAACTATTGATATTGAACAATATTATAGTTGATCATTTACGTTTACTTCAGATTAGGAGTATCTGTCCGTAAAATAATTCAAATAAAATTATAACATATATAAATAGTAGTAGTTAATTAAAAAGGCCTGTTTTTTCCCATTTTTCTATCTCTTCTTCCGAATAGCCCAGTTCGAGAAGGACTTCTTTCGTATGCAGGCCAGGGGATACCCCTGCCTGTTTGTATTCGGAAGGCGTTCTTGAGAACTTTATAGGGCAGGCAAGCTGCCTCACTTTTCCGCCATCGGGAAGCTCCACTTCCACCACCAGTTCCCTTTCTTTTGTATACGTATTATTCAGGGCTTCCGACAGAGAGAGAACGGGCTCCACGCAGGCATCGACTTTGCTGAATTCTTCAACCCATTCATCTCTTGTCCTGGTTTTGATGATCTCCTTCACGCGTTTCTTGACATTTTCGATATCCATTGGCTCGATGCCGCCCGGGATGAGGTCCGGACAGTTGATAACTTTACAAAAAGCCGCGAAAAATTGAGGTTCAATGCTGCCTACGCTTAAATATCCGCCGTCTTTTGTTTCATAGAAGTCGTAGAGAGAACCGCCATTCAGAAGTATCTGCTCACGCAAGGGTTCTTTTCCGTCGACGAGGAAGCCGGCGCCGTACATCGCATTAAAGGCGATTACCCCGTCCGTCATGGAAATGTCGATGTGTTGTCCTCTGCCCGTCCTGCCGCGGTCAATGACGGCAGCAAGGATACCGATGATTGCGTTATCAGAGCCCGATGCTACATCAGCGATCTGCATACTAGACAGACTCGGTCCCCCGTCTTTTTTCCCTGAGTAAGACATAATCCCGGAACGGGCCAGATAATTGATATCGTGACCGGCCCTGTCTCGGAGGGTTCCTGTCTGGCCATAGCCGGTCAGAGAACAGTAGATGAGAGACGGATTTATTTTGCTTAAACTCCCGTAATCCAAGTCGAACTTCGCCATGACCCCGGGTCGAAACTGCTCGATCAGGATATCATAATGGCTAATCAACTGGTGGATGATGCGAATGGCACGGCTGTCCTTCAGATTCAAGGTCATGCAGCGTTTGTTTCTCCCCAGATACACAAAGGCGGCAGACAGGTCTATACCGGGAACAAGTGGCGGAATATAGGCAACCACATCAGGCCTTGATCGGGAAACAACCCTCAAGACGTCTGCCCCCATATCCGCCAGAACCATCGTGGCGTAAGGACCCGGTAGGAGGGTCGTAAAATCCAGTATCTTCAATCCATTCAGAGGACCAGGCATATTATTTTTCCTCATCGCTTTGACTTTATATAATTGTTCAAGACGAAGATTTAACCTTCATATCGAGATTCCTCGCGCAATCAGAATTTAAACATTTTTCCGATGAGCTGAGCCTTCATTATATCTCCTTCAACCTTTAGTTTCCCTGACATAAAGGCCTGTATGGCATTCAATCGTCCACCTATCATATCAAGAAAGTCCGCCGCGTCCATCTTTATTGTACTGGTGGGATTTGAAGAAATGCCGGCTTCCACCATGCAGTTCCCTCCTTTAATTTCTGCGTACCAGTTACCTCCTCCTTCTCCTGATAGGCTGAACTGAAAGGTGACATCCATGCCGGGAGCCACATCTGCGTTAAAAACCTTGGGCATTTTTTTTAAAACAGCCTCTACACCTGAAAGTCCTTTGCCAATGTCGGCTTCCTTTTTATCCATCACAGCCTCCTCTTTCGTATTTAAGTTGGTATGTTCATATTCCTGTGAACTTCTATTATATTCGAAGACTCCTCGATCGATTACAATATCTCTAGTCTTGGCATTGACTGTTTGCCATAATGCCTCACCATTCCCGGTTTTCCAAATCAGAGTTTTAATCGGCTCGCCTGGATAGAGTGGCTGTACGAAGCGGCAGGCAAGACGCCGAACCTTTTCCGGCTCGCCTGGTATGAGGCTTGCCACCAGTGCACGGCAGGCAAAACCATATGTACAAAGACCATGCATAATAGGTTTTTCAAAACCGGCCATTTTGGCGAATTCCGTATCGACGTGAAGCTCAAATGTATCACCGGAAAGTCTGTATATGAGAGGCTGATCCGGCGAGGGCGTGGCTTCCACAACAAGATCAGGCTCCCTGTCCGGGAATAAAAAGGTCCGATGCGGTTCACTTTTGCCGCCGAAACCGCCATCCAGACGGCTAAACAAAGTAATAATGCTGGTGAAAAGCTTCTTGCCGTTCCCATGGACCGTTTCGCTTTCCACAACTACCAGCGCACCTTTCGTTCCTTTATCATAGTAATGAGCAATTTTCCCTTCTGTTGTCATGGTTCCTGAAGGCGGGATAGTGTTGTGGAAGATGAGGTCCTGCTCTCCGTGGAGTACCCCGGCAACATTAATATTGCAGGCGGCTGTTACCTCCCGGAAAAGATCAAATATCATGGCAATTGAAAATGAAGGGATGACCTTGAGTTTTTTTTCGTAGGTGTAGTCGAGTTCGTTGAATCCAGCCCCCACCCCAAGGGCATAGAGGACCGCATCTTTCCAGGTATAAGCCTTGGTTATCGGGCCTATCTTTTTTCCAATTGCGTCAATGTTGAGTGTCACTTTTCTATGCTCCTTTAATGCCGTTATTTTTATTGAGATCACATTTACTTTTTAAATAGGGTTCGAGGAATCAAGGGTCAAGTGATCGAGAATTTTCTATCTATGCGTTTCACTCAAATCCTTGACCCCTTGAATCTCTTAGTTACTGTTAGCTTCTAGCATGTGATTATCATTTCCTTATTCCTTCGGATGTCCCAAGGGAATCAAGTAAAGCGGTTCTTGATCTACCGGCAAGCTTAAGGCTTTCTTAACACGATCATCATAAAAGGCGCCGACAGGCACAGCCCCCAGCCCCAGAGAAACTGTTTGAAGGAGGATATTTTGTCCCGCATGTCCTGCCTCCACTTTTACATAACGCTCACCCCGTTTACCATATTTTCTCTCTATTCTTTCGTATACGGCCGTTATTACAATAATGGCCGGCGATTCTCTTATACATTGCTGACCTAGTGCAGCTGATGTCAAGTCTTCAATAAAATTTTGATCGGAAATACGGATTAGTTGATGACTACGGGGGACATAATGGAAGAAGCCCTCCTGTAAAACCAGATACAATTCGAGGGGAAACAGTGCTCCTGCGGAAGGTGCGGTCCTGCCTCCCCAGTTACGGGTGATTCCCTGTGCAGCCCATAGAACCTGGGACAATTCAGATGGGGTCAGCGGTTCAGGGGTGAAATGCCGGATTGACTCACGTTTTGACAAAGCTTCTTCCACCGAAACTCGTCCTTTGAACATGGGTTCTGGAAGCTGTATAACCTTGCCTGTTACGTCTCCAAATGACCTCATTTTTTTGCCCTCATTCGCATCAAGGATGCTCGGTAGATTCACCAGGGAAAATAGGGCTACTCCCACTGTGACACACAAGCATGTATATGTGCTGATTTTCATGATATAAAAAGAACATGCCTTCCGGGAAAATAAAAACAGGTTTCAGAAATTGAAACTCCCCACAGTAAACTGGAGAGAATCTTCGATCCACAAGGAATTTAATAATCAAGCTACGGGAATACGCTTGCTGCCGGATTCATGCGGCTGATTCTCCTATTATAATGGATATGTTTTTTGACAAGAAATATAAGATAGAGATGTAGTCTGTGTCAATGATAAAAGAATATTATTGAGCCCCTGATGGTGGGTAAATGTAAATTACTTATTCATTATTACCGTGTGGCCGAGAGGAGAAAAAGTATCATGTCCTAATTTTTTTATCTGTAAGCTCCTTCCTAATTGTCAAAAGATCTACGGAAGGAAGATTTTCAGCCTTCATACCAACCTCTTCAATCATGGAATTTATGGCGATTGTTAGAAATGAGACGGCCTGAGGGAGGGTACAATTTTGTGTGGCTTCAAATGCCAGCGCAGTTTTGTGCTGCTGGTACAGGGCATAGTAAGTAAGTGACCTTCTCTGCTCCTTATGGAGTGATTTACTGCTTGCAGTATTTGTATTGTTTACCTGAAAGTGAAATCTCTTGTTTTCTATTTTGGAATTTGATCTGTATGCTATCTTCCTAGCAAAGTTGGCCAGTTCCAGCTTTTCACCATTGGGCAAATCGAAAATGAGGGCGTCAATAACATTGCATTGCCCCCACCTGTAAGGATTTCTTTTAGGGGAAATCCACGTGGGAGAATAAAAACCTGAACCCTGATGGAGATTCAAGACATAATCGGCGCGTTTAATAAGCGATTTTGCCAGGTCAACGACTTTTATATCAGGGTTGAAATTTCTGTTTTCGGGCAGATGAAACAAGCGGTTCATGTCACCGCTTAAACCTTGCCGCTTTCCTTTTAAAACGGCAGGCAAATTTAAACGTGGTACTATAATCAAATTCCCCTTTTTTACTTTGACGTTCGCGTATCTGTCTGCTGTTAAATACCCACCCGATTCATCCCCGTGGATTCCCGCAAAAATGAGAAGGGTTGGGCCCCTTTCTTCTCCGGAAACAAAGTATACGGTAACCTCCTGGTTTGTGCCATCGAAAAACTTTTGCACCTGGAAACGTGGATTTTCTGATTTTGATGAAACAGTCTGCTTAACTGTAATGGAATTGGCGGCAAAAAGAAGAAAGACAAATGTCACACAAATTAATATGAAGATTCGCCTATAATTTGCCATCCGGCTTGCCCTTTTTTCAGGTAAAATATTTTTTTGCTGTCCACTTTATAGTTGTTGGAGCTGTATCTCTGCTGAAATCTGGCAACGGCAACATAACCACCATGCTCAGGAGGCATAAGGATCGCCAGATTTTCCATTTTTACCCTGATATATTTTTTACTTCTGTTTGTCCTTTCCTTGTGCTGCTTGAAGGCATTGTAGCTCATCCCCTCAGCATTGACAAAAGCTGGGGAATAAAAGCTTAGATATTTTTTTGTGTTGATACTCTCCCACGCCTGCCTCCAGGAATTAAGAAAGTTCCTCAGTTCTTTTTCTTGATCCTTTTGACTTTCAAGTTTTGTAAACTGGAGTTTACTGACGATAGCAATAGGAGTGCCGTTTGGTTTTAGAAAGCCGCTCATTTCTTTCAATGCCTCATTGCTTACCGCAATACAGCCTTGCGTATCCAGGACGTCTACACCTATGGTTTTGCCCGGGCTGTGGCCATGTATCCAGATGCCTCCTCCTTCCTTTCTTTCTTTACGATCCAGGAAATTGGGGTAATTTAAGACAAAAGCCCCATATCCATACTTATCCGCAAGTGTTTTGCCTTGGGCAAAACGTAAGAAAAAGTAAACCCCTTCAGGGGTGGCGAAATCTCCTTCGAGTCTCTTGTCATGATTATTCGCTCCAATGATGCATGGATATTGTTTTACAAGGGAAAATTTTTCGTCCAGGAATCGGAAGATATAAAGAATTTTTGTGTCCTTTTCACAGACAAGAAGGTATTCACCTTGATCGGCAAAGACAAAGGGATAAGGTGTTTCCTGGGCAGAAGCGGCTACGCTCACGACCGGCTGAGATGGTACCTGTGTTTCTTTGACTCTTGTTGGTGAGACAGCAGATAACTCTTTTGTTTCCTCCGCTGGTTTTGAAGAAGGTGATGAAGCCGGCAGCATAGCGATGACTTGCTTTTGCGCTTCAGTCAGATGACGGAATGCCTTTTGCAAATCTTTCTGCTTGAGGGATTCATGGATCTGGCTAAAGTCTTTATTTGTTTTGTCGATTATACCGGAAAGATTTTTACTGTTATTTTTTTCTTTTATGTAGAGGTACAATAAAATAGAATTTGACAAGAGCAATAATACAACTAAGGCAATACCAAATTTAAGATATTTAGATACTGGTGATTCGCTGTTAGTCATGAATATTTTCATATCTGAATCGAGTGAAATAATTATATTTGATATAATAACTAATCACAATGGATTTTTTAGTATTCAATTTCCATTTGATGGCATGAAGCTTTTACTTACTTTTTTATTTTTGTCAAGTAATGAGTGATACTAATGAATTGATAATAAAAATAAAAGCTGAGGACACATTAGCGGTTGGAGAAGTTTCCTATAATTAATATGACAAACTCGCAATTGTATTGATAACGCAGAAATCTCTACACAAAAAGAAGTTAATATAGTAGAAGATCGTGGAAAGGATAATACTTTTACAATTAGGACAAAATCGGAAGGAGGCATCTGATGAACATTGAGCAAAAAAGATGGACGGAAGCTGGGGGTTGGGAACCGGGCAATCCTGGAGATTTGGGTGATTCCGCCCAGTTGGTTCTTCTTTTCGGAAATAAGTCAATACTTCAAGACAGGATATGGCTTGCAGAACTCAAGCAGGTTTATCCGAATGCCCATCTTCTGGGCTGTTCTACAGCTGGAGAGATTTACGGCACACAGGTATCTGATGATTCTCTTGTCGTTACTGCTGTCAGCTTTGAATATACGCAACTAAAAGGCACAAAAATCAAAATAGATAAGATGGAGAACAGTTTTCAAGTCGGGCAGGAGCTTGCCCGATCTCTTGAGAAGAAAGATTTGGCGCACGTCTTTGTTCTCTCTGACGGCTTGAAGATAAACGGAAGTGAACTTGTAAAGGGATTAATAAAACATCTTCCTGAACATACCTCAATCACAGGAGGATTGTCCGGAGACGGGGCCCTTTTCAGGGAAACGTATGTGTTGTGGGATGACGAACCTGAGAAGGATACTGTTGCGGTCCTAGGATTATACGGGAAGCGATTGAGAGTGGGTTATGCCTCCTTCGGGGGATGGGATCCGTTTGGTCCCGAGAGGTTGATTACGCGCTCCAAGGGTAATGTTCTGTATGAACTTGACGGGAAATCGGCTCTGATGCTTTATAAAAAGTATTTAGGTGAACACGCGAAAGGTCTGCCTTCGACAGGGCTCCTTTTTCCTCTGAGTATCCGGATCAGGGAAGGTGAAAGAGGAGTGGTTCGGACAATCCTGTCCGTAAATGAAGAGGATCAGAGTATGACATTTGCCGGTGATGTTCCTGAGGGCGCATATGCGCGCCTGATGAAAGCCAATTTTGACCGTTTGATAGACGGCGCCGTTACGGCTGCAAAAACGAGTCTTGACATTATCGGTTTTTCTCCGGAGTTGGCGGTTTTAATCAGTTGTGTAGGGAGGAAACTGATTTTGAAGCAGCGAATTGAGGAAGAGATAGAAGGTGTCCGTGATATACTGGGTGCGCAAGCCACTCTGACGGGATTCTATTCATATGGGGAGATATCACCTTTCACCAAAGGCGCTCAATGTGAACTACACAACCAGACGATGACGATTACTGCTTTTTCAGAGGGTTAGTCATGGATAAAATGCACAGTCTGTTGAACCGGCAGCTGAAACGCCATTTAGGAGGAATGGAGTCCATCCCCGAAGAATGGAAGAGTTTTATTGATGCCGTCAATGAGGCATATCGGCAGATAGACACAGATCGTGAGATGCTGGAGCGTTCCCTTGATCTCAGCTCGCAAGAATTGCTCCAGGCAAATTCCGAAATGAGGGCGGTGTTAAAGGCATTTCCCGATCTTCTCTTCCGGACGGATAGGGAGGGTATCGTCCTGCATTATCAGACATCTAACTCTAAGGATCTGCATTTTTTACAGGGAGAAGTGGTTGGGAGACGAATTAGTAATGTGTTCCCGGAAGCTATGGGGAAAAAGTTCGATGAGGCACTTAATAGAGTGCAAGGAACGAGATCCCTCGTCAATATAGAATATTCCGTGGTGAAGCAGGATAGCGAACACTTTTATGAAGCACGATTATTGCCGCTCCTTGAAAGTCAGATTATCATCATTATCCGTGACATTACCGAACGCAAGCGCGCTGAGGAGGCAGTGTGGCTAAGGGAACGATATTTTCGCTGGATAACGGAAAGTATGAAAGATCTATTATTTCATATAGACAAAAAAGGTGTAATCAAATATCGCCTTCCCGCTTACGGAGGAATACTGGGGTATTCTGAAAATGAGGTACTGGGTAAATCAGCTTTTAACTTCATACATCCTGATGACTACGATGTAGCATTACACGCCTTCCAGGAGTTGATGAGCAAAGGCCAAAGCAGAATAGAAATTCGTCTTAGACATTCCAGTGGGCAGTATGTCTGGATGGAATTGGTCGGCAATGTCCTGAGCGGGGATGATGAAAGCATGTCCGGCGCAGTTGTGGTTTGCCGCGATATTACCGATCGTCAGCACATGGAAGAGAAATTGCGGAAGAGTGAAGAAAAATACCGTACCATTCTGGAAACAATAGATGATGGTTATTTTGAATCCGATCTATCAGGTAATCTGACTTTTTTCAATCCAGCGACATGCCGGGTATTGGGATATCCGCCTGATGAATTGACGGGCATGAATTACAGGAAGTTTGTGGATGAAGCAACTGCCGGGAAGGTAAAACAAGTCTATGAGCATGTGTACAAAACCGGCAATGCCATGAAATCTTTTGAGTATGAAGTTATAAGGAAGGATGGAACGAAGGTATTTATTGAGACATCGGTCTCGTTAATGAAAGATGTTTATGATCAACCAATTGGATTCCGTAGTGTTGGTCGCGACATTACCGAAAGCAAAAAACTAGAAGCCCAGTTTATTCAAGCCCAGAAGATGGAAGCCATCGGTACCCTAGCCGGAGGTATCGCCCATGACTTTAACAACCTCATGATGGGTATTCAGGGGCATGCCTCGCTCATGCTCAGCAATATGGGACCCGACCATCCCCATTATGAGAAACTGAGGAGCATCGAAGATCAGGTTAAGAGTGCAGCGGAATTAACACGGCAACTCCTTGGATTTGCAAGGCGTGGAAAATACGAAGTCAAGCCAACCAATCTAAACGATATTCTCGAAAAGACCTCTACCATGTTCGGCCGTACCAGAAGGGAGATTATCATACACCGGAAAACTCAAGAAGACCTTTGGACAGTGGAGGTTGATAGGGGACAGATCGAGCAGGTTCTCCTAAATATATATGTCAATGCCTGGCAGGCCATGCCGGGCGGGGGTGACCTTTTCCTGGAGACAAAGAATATTATAGTTGATGAAAGATATGAGCAACTCTACTACGTTAAGCCTGGTAAATATGTAAAGGTATCCATAACCGACACTGGCATGGGGATGGATGAGAAGACGAGGCAACGCATATTTGAACCATTCTTTACCACGAAGGAAATGGGACGCGGTACCGGGCTGGGTCTTGCCTCCGCCTACGGCATTATCAAAGGTCATGGGGGATTCATAAATGTTTACAGTGAAAAGGGTCATGGGACTATTTTCGGAATTTATTTACCGGCTTCAGAAAAAGAAGTGTCGGCGAAAAAGCTGCCCGCCAAGGAAGTTCTGAAGGGCTATGAAACTATCCTTCTTGTGGATGATGAAGAGATGGTCATCAACGTGAGCAGGGAGATACTTGCTTTGCTTGGTTACAGGGTTATCGTAGCCAAAAGTGGTCGGGAGGCTATAGAGATTTATAAGGCGAGGCATGAAGAGATCGATCTGGTAATCCTGGACATGATCATGCCGGGGATAGGTGGTTCAGAAACTTTCGATGTTCTCAAAGAGATTAATCCCCAGATCAAGGTGCTCCTATCCAGCGGATACAGTGTAAACGGACGCCCGGCAAAGATGCTTGATCGGGGCTGCCAGGCCTTCATTCAGAAACCATTCAGTATGGGTGATTTGTCGCAAAAAATCAGGGAAGTATTGGATATGCGGACTGACTTCCCGGTAAAGTAGATTAATAGCACGAATTGCAGTAACGTCCATTTTATATCAGGACAAAGCTTTTTCCATCCGCGCCATTGCTTCTTTAAGCCTGTCATCGGAAACAGTCAAGGAAATCCTTATGTACCCTTCACCATACTGGCCATAAGCTGTGCCTGCGGCGACAACAACGGCCGCTTTATCAAACAACAGGTTGGTAAATTCCAGAGATGTCATGCCGCGGGGTACGGGCACCCATAAATAGAAAGTCCCCTTCGGAGGATCGAAGGCTATCCCCAGGCGTTTGAGTGTTGCGAGAACCATTTCCCGCCGTTGTCCGTAAATCTGAAGCATACGGTCGATGTTCTTTCCCTCATATTTCAGGGCATGGATTCCCGCATATTGAATCGGATTAAAGATTCCCGAATCAGTATTTTCTTTGACCTTGCTCATGGCTGCAATTATGTCGGGGTTACCGACAGCCATGCCGATACGCCAGCCCGTCATGTTGAAGAGCTTGGAAAGGGAGTTTAATTCAACCCCTACTTTTCTGGCGCCATCGGCCATGAGAAAACTCAGGCGCTCCTGACCGTCAAACAGGATTTCACCGTATGGGTTGTCATAACAGACTGCTATGTCAAACTGTCCGGCAAAATCTACAAGATGATCAAAAAATTTTTTCGTTGCGCACGCACCGGTGGGATTGTTTGGATAGTTGAGGAACATTCCCCGTGCCTTTTTTGCAATGTCTGTAGGGATGTCTTCAAAGACGGGGAGATACTTATTTTTCTCCAGGATCGGCACGTTGTAGGGCTCACTGCCTCCCATCAGGATACTTGCCCGATAAGCCGGGTATCCCGGATCTGTCATCAAAACGATATCGCCGGGATTAATGCAGCCCAGAACAAAATGGTGGCAGCCTTCTTTGGACCCGATGAGACCCAGAATTTCATTTCCGGGATCTAGCGCCACACCAAATCTTCTATTATACCAACGGGCGACTTCCTGTCGAAAGGCAAGCATCCCCTTTTCTTCATCAGTGGGATAGCGGTGGTTTTCCGGATCTTGTGATTTCAGGCAGAGTTCATTGATAATGGAGTCCGGCGTCGGCTCCACCGGATCGCCGATGGCAAGACTGATAACGTCGATCCCCTCGGCCTTCGCCTTATTGATTTTTTTTCTCAACTCCACGAAAAGATATGGCGGAATCTTTTTAAGCCTGTCCGCAGTCTGCAAAGCAAGTTACCTCCCTCTTCTCATTATGAGCAAAACCTTTAAAATATGAGAATTGTCTTCGTGAAGGGTGAATCAAAGGTTTTTCGCAAACATACTTAGCGAAGCGAAACGACCGCAAAGGCAAATGTTTGAGCGCGAAGCGCGAGTTGTTGTCTTTGC
>Ga0187771_10002032_pt1 | contig 13886 bp, 5 predicted proteins | sample 0116_SJ02_MP15_1_FD_133139 | JGI IMG/M metagenome (GOLD analysis project Ga0187771, IMG submission 133139) | Tropical peat soil microbial communities from peatlands in Department of Meta, Colombia - 0116_SJ02_MP15_10_MG | ecosystem: Environmental > Terrestrial > Soil > Wetlands > Peat | place... | reverse complement strand
GTTTGTTCAGCATCCGGCCCTGGTCGTGCCAGGGTTTCCCCATTTCGCCCCCGCCACGAACGTGCGCCAGCGCCACAGCAAATCCCCGGTCGAGCAGGCTCACGCGGTTGGAATTGAAAATCACAGGAAGCGGATAGCCGTATGAACCGTAACCCACCAGCAGCATCGGCCCCGCGCCGTCCCGCGGCCGCCCGCGCCGGTACACGATCGAAATGGGAATGTGTGTCCCGTCCGCCGCGGGCGCCCAAAGGCGCTCCGAAACGTAATTCGCCGAATCGTAGCCGCCCAGCACCTCGGTTTGTTTTCGCAACCGCCGCTCCCGCGTCGCCAGGTTGTAATCGTAGATGGATCGCGGGGTGACCAGCGACTCGTAAACAAATCGAAATACCTCCGTCTCGAACTCGAAGTTTTCCCCCGGCATCGCCGAGTACGCAGGCTCGGGAAATTCGAGCCGGTGCCACTCCCCGGTGCGCAGGTCCGTCACCCGCATGCGCGGCAGGCCCTCCTCGCGCTCCAGCAGCACGGAATGCCCGGCGAAGAAATCCATCCCCGCCAGCATCACCTCCGCCCGGTGCGGGATTACTTCCGCCCAATTTTCCGGGCTCGGGTCGGCCACGGGCGCGGAAAACAACGCGAAGTTGCGTCCCGTGCGGTTGCTGCGGATGTACAGGCGATCTCCGTGATGGTCCACCTCGTATTCGTGCTCCGGTTGCCGCGCAGCCACCAGGCGCCACTCGGCGCCTGGCGCTTCGGCGGGCAGGAACCGGAATTCGGTCGCGGTGTGGCTGGCCGATTCCAGAAACAGGAAGGCGCGGCTGCGGCTCCGCGAGACGGTCAGCCGGAAGTGTTCGTCCCTTTCCTCATAGAGGAGCGCATCGGAGGATTCCCCCAGCCGATGGCGATAAAGGCGGTAAGCACGCTTCGCGTCGTCTTCCACCACGTAGAAGAGCGTGCATCCGTCCGCGGCCCAGGCCATGCTGGTCACATGCTCGATGGTGTCCGCCAAAAGCTCGCCGCTGCTCAGTTCCTTAACCCGCAGCGTATATTCCCGGAAGCCGCTGAAGTCGGTTGTGTAGGCGAGCCGCCTGCCGTCGTCGCTTACGTCGTACGCGCCCAGCGCGAAAAACTCATGGCCCTCCGCCAGCGCGTTGCCGTCCAGCAGGATCTCTTCCGGGCCCTCTTCGCTGCCTGCACGGCGGCACCAGATTGGGTACTGTTTTCCTTCCTGCGTCCGCGAGTAATAAAAATATTTCCCCTGCCTCGCCGGAACAGTCAGATCGGTCTGCTTGATGCGGCCCAGGATTTCCGCATAGAGCTTTTCCCGCAGCCCGCCGGCAGGAGCCATGACCGCATCGGCATACTCGTTCTCTGCCTCCAGGTAGGCGCGTACCTCCGGGCTGGACTTCTCCCGCAGCCAAGCGTACTCGTCCACGCGGCGGTGGCCGTGCAGCTCGACAACGTGCGGTTCTCGGCGGGCGGCAGGAGGCGTCCTGCTTGCCGGAATGGCCACACTCGTCTCCTCAGGCATCCGATTGCATCCGGTGGGTTCAGGCGCTTCGACCGGGGGTCAGCGGGGCGCAGACCCGACCGGCGCGAGGCTCAACGGCGCATCAAGGCGGAATTCGAGCAATGTCTCGCTCGGAACTTTGACCTTTTCACCCTTTGTCACGATGTTGATGGTGGCGCCCGTAGCAGCCCCCGCTCCAGCGCCGATGGCCGCTCCCCTTCCGCCACCGGCCAGCGCGCCGATAATTGCGCCCAGCGCCGCGCCGCCAACTGTTTTCTTCGCGGTATTGCCGCCGCGGCCTTTGCCCGCCAATTCATACTCGCCGGTCACCAGCGGCACCAGGTTCTCATGGATCAGCATTCCGGTAAGTTCCAGCTTCAATTCGGCGTGGCCGGCCAGGCGCCCGGCGCCCTTCACGTTGGCCAGGTCGCCGTACACCTCTGTGCCGCGGCGGGCCAGCAGGTAGCCGTCCTGCTCGAGGTTGCTCTCCAGGCTGGCGCGGAAGCGATCGCCCACATGGTTCTTCTCGGAATCCACGCTGTCGATCATGCGCACCAGAATCCGCGTGCCGACCGGCACGGTCACTGTGTTGGAAGCCGTCTGTGGCGCGGGGGCGCCAGGGGCAGCGGTCAATCCGGAAGGTGGCGCCGGCGCGGGCGCCGTTGCCGGGGCCGCAGCGGGATTCGAATCCCTCGACAGGCTCACCACATCGCGCACGTCAAAGGTCTGCACCGTGCCGTCCACGTTCATCTGAATGGCGTCGGCCGTCCCGCCGATGTATTGCCCGCGGATCACCCGCCCATCCTTCAGCGTCAGCGTATCGGCCCATGCGGACGCCGCCAACAGGAGCGCGATGCCGAGGGCGGATACGAACAACCATGCAGTCTTCGCTCTCATCAGTTCACCTCGCACACGGGAAGGCTGCGCCGAACCAGCCACCAGCACCTCCCCACCTCTGACCATACTACAACGGATGCGCCACTGCGCGCTGCGGCTGTACGGAGAGGATATCCACCCGTTTACGGCTGGTAGTAGTAGCCCGAGCGAGCCTGTACGATCAGGTCTTTGTTCTTCACGCTGAGGTGGATGCGGTGATATCCCAATCCGGGATTTTCCCGGTCGGGTGTGTAGCCCAGGCTGTACTGGTTGCGCAGCTCGTCTGCAATCTCCGCATAAATCTGCTCGATGGTCTGCTTCTTGGTGACCTCAAACAGGCGGCCGCCGGATTCGCCGGCAATGCGCTCCAGCACCTTCTTTCCGTCCGGCCGGTCCTGCTGTGGATACCGGCCGCCGCGGCGCCCGCCCCATCCTCCAGAGCTTCCCCGCCCATAATCGCTGCCTTCCTCACCGGGGAAAAAGATTGCGTAGACCAGCGAATCCGCGCGTTGAGCGGATTCGACCGCCGCCTCCAAGGTTTCTTTGCTGCCGTGGTCCACGCCGTCGGTGAGCAGAATCATGGCCTTGCGCCCCTGCTGCTTCAGAAGGATTTCGTTGCCGGCCAAGTAAATCGCATCATAGAGAAGCGTCCCCGCTCCCCCGCGATGCATGCGTGGTCCTCCGCCGGGCCCGCCGGCTCCTCCGCTGCCACCGCCGCCGCTGCTGCCGCCTCGTGAAAAATCCGGCCGGGCCACTTCCAGTAAGTTGAGCGCGGTCTCCAGCTTCGAGCGGGACGCCGTCAGGTCCTGGAGCAGCTCGACCTCGCGGTCGAAGTGCAGCACAAAGGCTTTGTCTTTGTCCTCGCGCAGCAAGTGGTCAAGGAAGGCCTGGCTGGCCGTGCGTTCCTCGCCCAGCACGCGCCGCTGGCTCAGGCTCGTGTCCACAAGGAGCCCAAGGAGGAGCGGCAGGTTGCTCTCATGCTCGAAGTAGCGGATGACCTGCGGGCGTCCATCCTCGTCCAGCGTAAATTCCTCCTGGGGCAGGTTGGAGACGAGCTTATTGTGCTTGTCGCGCACCGTGGCATACACGGTCACCACTTTGACTTCGATGGATAGTTTCGGTTTCTCCTGGCGGGGTGCGCTCGCAGCGGTCAGAGCCAGCATGGCCGCACAGGCCAATGCGCTTCCCGCTTGCAATCCGTGGCCAGGAGCGGCGCGGCGTGAGTTCACAGTTTTATGATTGTGCCACCGATTTCCACCGGCGCGGCGGGTGCACTCCGGCCTCGCCGGATCCAATCGAGTGAAGAGGCCTCACTCGTCGCCCGGTCCGGGCGGTCGCGGTCCGCGCGGGGCTTCTTCCCGTGGGCCCCGGAAACGGTCGCGGCGATGTTCCTCGCGCATCTGGCGGAGCTTCGCGCGCTGCTCCGGGGTCAGCACGTCGCGCATGGCCAGCCGGTAATGGACGCGCGCCTTCACTTCCGCGAGCCGTGCCGCTCCGATTTCGTCCAGCTTTCTGTCGATGGCCGCGCGGTCGGGAGCGTCGGCACGCAGCAGATCCTCGAGTTCCACACGCTTCACGGCCGCATCAGCGCGGCCGCGGATGCGAGCCTTGCGGTACTCTGATGTCTGCTGGTTGATCTTCGCGACCTGCTCCGGGGTAAGACCCAGCTTTTCGCGCATGGCCGGGTCATTGGCCAGGCGTGCAAGAGCAAGCTCACCGTGCCCGCGGCGATGGCCCCGCATCCCGCGGAATCCTTCGTGGCCGCGCCAGCCCTCTCCATCAAACTTACGGCCTTCCGCGCCTCCTGGCCTTCTATGGCCAGGCGCAGCTTCGTCCCGTGAAGTCTGCCCGGGATCCGGCCCTGGACCCTGCGCGAAGAGCGGAGCAATCGCCAGCGCGCCGGCAATAACAGCAAATGAAAGTTTCGATCGCATCGGCTTACACGTCCTTTTGACTCCGTGAGCCACCCTCTTCCGAGGGCGCCCGGCGTCTACTGCGTATTCCGTGCAGATAGCTGGAAAGTTCCAGGTGATTCCATAATTTGAAAACGGGCGGGGCACACAAGCGGATTAAGGAACAAGGATGGTAGATGAATTACTCCGCCGCTTCGGTGCTGGCACCGCAATGTCGCAGCTTCACGGCAGGTTGGCGAGGAGGGCGCTGCCCACCGCCGCGGGCAAGCGGCAAGCGGACAGGCCCCCTCATCGTGTCGAGCGGAGCTCGGAATGGCGCGCCCGACGCCTAAGAGGCAATCGACACACCAAACTGGGATGGGACGCCGTGTCCTGCAATTCCTTCAAGAATCGAGGGTTGCGCCCACGGCCCACGAAAGTCGGCGCCGGGCACGACAGACGGATGTGAAGTTATTTGCGCGCGGATGGGCAGGTCGTTTCCCAGGAAGGGTAACCGTGGTCAGCGCTCCCCGAATCCCGAACCTTCGGGGCCGGAACTGACCGCGGGTCTTCGCTCTGGAGACGAACCCCTCAGAACGTCAGCTTCAAGGCGAACTGGAAACTCCGCGGACCGCCTCCGGCCAGGATCGGGTTTCCGATGCCGTTGTCAACTGTGGCCACGATTGGGAAAACGCCTGAAAACCGCCCAGCGAGGTTTGGCGCCGAGAAATTCGAAATGTCGTCAAAGAACGACGGCAGCAGCGGGTTCGAGAAGTTCGGATGGTTGAGCACGTTGAATGCGTCGGCCCGGAACTGAAGATTGAAGTGCTCGTTGAGGCGCGTGTTCTTGATGATGGAGAGATCCCAGTCGCGGAACGCCGGGCCGAGCAGCGCATTGCGGCCTTCCGTGCCGAAGTGGCGCGTGCCGGACAGGCAATTCGCCGCGGCCGTGCCAGTTCCGTCCAGCGTGCATTGCACCGCGAATGTGGACAGGTTCAGGAACTCCGCCGGATTGTGGTAGTTATAGATCGGCGCGGAGATCAGGTCCGGCCGCCCAAAGAACTCTCCCGAACCGTCGTAATCGTCCAGAGCATTCACCAGCTCAAAGGGATGCCCGCTCTGAACTGTCACGACGCTGGAAACGATCCAGCCCTCCCCGAACCGCCCCAATGCCTGCGCCTTCGGGAAGGCGTATTCCGCCGTCCAGGTGAAGTGATTCCGGATGTCGAAGTTCGAGGGGCCCACGTTCGAGGCATGAGGATTCGTGCTGTCGTTGGGCTGGCCGGTGTGTGGCACGTAGTCTTGGCCGTCGCTGGCGTCGTCAATGGAATGCGACCAGGTGTAGTTGATCACCTGCGTGATCCCATGCCAATTGCGCTGCGTCACCGAAACCTGCAGGGAGTTGAACGACGAGCGAGCACTGGTTTGCAACTGCTGGAGGTAACACGGCGTCTGGGGCGCAAACGTGCTCATGACCATCGCGTTATTGTCCTGGCCCGGCAGCAAGAACGGCAGGCCGCTGTTATTGAAATTGCGCGGCACAGCCGTCAGTTCACCCACGCAAGGGGGCGTTGGAGCAATTCCCGGGCAATTGGTTAGGGAAACTCCCAGCCCGCCTGCGCAGGCCACGTCGTACGCCGTGATGTCCGCCTGGCTGGGCTGATTCAGGTCCACAATGCGTTGCAGTTTGCGCCCCTGCGTTCCGACGTAACCCACCTGCAGAACCGTGTTGGCGCTGAGTTGCTGCTGCAAATTGAGGGTGAATGTCCCTACATACGGCGTCACCAGGTGTCCCACCGTCGAGGCGTCCGTTGTGTCCACTCCCAACTGCCCGGCGGTGAAGTCGAACGCCGGCACCCCTACTGCCAATGGGGTAGCCGTGACTGCATCCCCTTGCAACACAGGATGTCCCCCGATGGCGTTATACGCCGGACCCAGGTTGTTCGTGTTTTCGAATAGCTGGCCGAAGAAATAGTCGAAGGAAAACGCGTCGTAAAAGACTGCGGCGCCCGCGCGAAGCACGGTCTTGCCGTTACCCAGCGGGTCCCAGGCCACGCTCACGCGCGGCGCGAAATTATTCCAGTCAGGCTTGTAGGGCTGGTTTTTGGCGATCAAGCCCACGGTGGGGTCGTAAACACTAATGCCGTCGCTGCCCTCGCGGATCACGCCGAAGTAGTCCCACCGCAGGCCGGCGTTTATAGTAACCCGCGGCAGAATCTGATAGGAATCCTGGATAAACAGCGCGTTGGAATCCTGATGGCTGTACCGCTGCGTCGAGCCGTAAAAGATTGTGCCGCCCGTGACCTCGCCCTGGAGGAATCCGGTCAAATCCGCGAATTTCAGGCGTCCGCGGAAATCCAAGTCATTCAGCGAGTCGATCGAGGTGTGCCTGTACTCGTAGCCGAACTTCAGGTCATTCTTGGAAAATTTCCAGGAGAAGTTGTCCACGAACTGGTAGTTGCGGTCGATGCGGTCCCGCGGGTTGGCGAATCTCGAAGACCCCAAGCAGGAGAGATTCCCTCCCGCGCAAGGGTTAGAAGCCGCAGTCCCGAAGGTGATCTGGGGCAGTCCGTAGTCCACCGGATTGGCTGTGGGCAGCGCCGCGTTGCCGCAGTTGGCGAATGTGGTGCCGCTCAGCGTGCTGGTCACGTCGCCCAGGCAGGTGTTCAGGCCGATGCTGGCGATGGGGTTACCGAACACATTGGCATCTTGCGGGAAGAAGCCTTCATGGAAACGATTGAAGCCGAACCGCGCCTCGTTTACCTGTTTCGCCGAGACCACGCTCACCAGGCTCACTGACACCAGATTCACATTGGTGGGCGAAACGGTGTTCGTGTTGGGAATGTTGTTGCCCCCGCCGGTGCCCAGCGGAAAGCTCTGAGTGCTATGGCCGTAGAAATAGCGTCCCGTCAGCGTGTTGCTGGCGTTAAACGAATGGTCAATCTTGATGATGGCGCTGTCCACGTTGTTGCTGGATGGGTCGCTCGAGACGTTGTTGAACCCATTCACCGGCGTGGCCAGATTCGCCGCAGGCCACGGCGACGTTCCGCCCGAACACCTGCCTTTTGTGTTGCAGAAGTTATAGAAATTCAGGATGACGGGATTGACCACGCCGGCCGCCTGGCCGTCGAGGCAGGCAATCACCGTAGTCGTGCATTTCGCGGCATTGCCCCCTGGAATTGCCGCAATGGAGGTCTGATAATCCGCCAGCGACGGCACCGTGTTCAGTGAAGTCAGTCCCAGGCCTTCGCGCTGCCCCTCGTACGACGCATAGAAGAACGTCTTATTTTTGACGAGCGGCCCGCCGAGGGCCCCGCCGAACTGGTTGTTCCGGAAGGCGTCCTTCGGTCCTACGGTGTCGAAGAAATTCCGCGCGTTCAATACGCTGTTCCGGAAATACTCGAATACGCTTCCGTGAAGATCGTTTCCGCCGCTTTTGGTAACGATATTGACCACCGCTCCCGAGCTGCGGCCGTACTCCGCGTCGAAGTTGGTCAGCAGGCGCAGCTCAGCGATCGATTCCACCGGCAGAATCGTTGCCGGAACCGCAAACACCCCGCCCTGGTTGATAGCCGGCAGGTTCCGGTAGCTGTCGTTCATGTCCGTTCCGTCCAGCAGGAAGTTGTTCGAGCGGTCGCGGTTTCCATTGGCGCTGAACTGGCCATAAGACCCGGGCGAGCCCGCGGCCCCGCTGGGGTCGCCGCTCACCCCTGGAACCAGTAGATACGCTTTGTCGATGTCCCTGCCGTTGACAGGAAGATCCACCAGGTCCCGGTTCTCAAACGATCCACCCAGGTTGTTGTTCGTGGTTTCGATCGGGGTACCGGCCTCCTCCGTGACTTCCACCCGCTGGGCCACGTTGCCCGGTTTCAGCGTGAAATCGACGTGGCGTTCGCGGGCCACCTCTACCGAGACTCCGGACGCCACCGCGGTCTGAAAGCCGGACTTCGTCGCCGTCACTTCATAATTGCCGATGGGCAATTCGGGGATGGAATAGGTGCCGTCGGTCGAGGTCTGCGTCGTGCGCGTCAGGCCCGTGGCCGTGTTTTTAGCCGTCACCGAAGCGCCAGCGATCACCGCGCCCGAGGGATCGCTTACCGTGCCGATGATTGCGCCTCGAAACGTCTGCGCCCCGGCCGGCAGGCAAAGCGCCAGCCCCGCCAGGACCAGTGCCACCAGGCACACCTGGAAATACCCCACCCATCTCTGCTGTTTCAGCATGGAACTAATCCTCCCCGGAAAAACCCCGAGCACCCCTCGGCGCAGGAATCCCTCGAACAGAGCGGTTCCGCGAGCCGGACGTAAAGAAGAAACTGTTCCCCGAAACGCCCCGGAACTACCTGTCACGGTAGGCGATTCATGGGATGGCGTCAAGAAAGATTTGGCCCCTGTGCGGACGATTGAAACACGGGAGGCACATAGTCGGACAGGCATTCTCGAAGATCCTGAGCCCAATGAAGGGCTGCCGGTCTCCGATGCTTGCCATTCTCAGGGCGCCAAGGCTAGCCCCGCGGTACCCCGCGCCGACTTGCTCCATACTGCCGCCCCAGGAGGCCAGATTTTGCCGCGGCACTGCCCGTGGCCTGTGCTACTTTCATTGCCTTATGCGGCCGGCCGGTCGTCGTCCATCAGGGAGAGTCACCGCGCGCCGCCCGCCCTCTCTCCAGTCCGCAGGAATCGCTCTGGGAGCCCTTCTGTTGGCGACTGGACTCGCCACCGCTGCACATTCTTCCCACCCTCCACAGGAGAGCTCGGCACCCGCACTTTACCCCGGCGTCAAGCTGAAGCAGGTCCAAATTCCCATGCCGGACGGGGTTCACCTGGCCGCCAACCTGTTTTCCCCAGACGGGGCCCGGCCCGACGAGCGCTTCCCGGTCCTGCTCGAATATCTTCCCTACCGCAAAGACGACTGGAGCGCCCAGCGCGATTACGAGTTGCACGGCTACTTCGTCCGCCGCGGCTACGTCTCCGTGCGCGTGGAAATCCGCGGCACGGGAGCGAGCGAAGGACGCCAGCCCGACAGAGAGTACTCCGACCAGGAACTGCAAGACGGCATGACCGTCATTGACTGGCTCTCCCGCCAGCCCTGGTCCAATGGAAATGTCGGCATGATGGGCATTTCCTGGGGCGGATTCAATTCCATCCAGATGGCCATGCGCCGGCCTCCCGCGCTCAAAGCCATCCTAGCCGTGGATGCCAGCGATGACCTGTTCCACGACGACATTCATTACATTGACGGCATGATGCACGCCGATGAATTCGAACTTTCCATGGACCTGACCAATTCACTCTCCCCCGCCCCGGATTTTCCCATTGACGAAGCTACGCTCGCCGCACGCTTCGACCCTCAGCCCTGGTTCCTCATCTACCTACAGCATCAGCGCGACAGCGCTTTCTGGCGCCGCGCCTCGCTGCGGCCCGACTACAGTCGCATCAACATCCCCGTTTTTCTGATTGGCGGCTTTCTGGACGGCTATCGCGACAGCATTCCCCGCATGATGGCCAACCTGCACGCGCCCGTCAAAGCCATTGTGGGGCCATGGAACCATACCTTCCCCCATGATGCCGAGCCTGGCCCCGAAATCGAATGGCGCGAAAAAGCTGTTCGCTGGTGGGACCAGTGGCTGAAAGGCCGCGACACCGGCATTCTCCGCGAGCCACCCCTGGACGTCTACCTCCGCCACGCCTATCCTCCGGGATTCACGCTCGCGCAGGTTCCCGGGGAGTGGCGCAGCGAACGCGCCTGGCCTCCGGCAGGCCAGCGCGACGCGACCTATTACTTCACGCCGAGCCACGCGCTGGCGGCTGAGGCCCCGGCCAAGGGTGCGCACGAGTTGCGCTGTCTCCCTTCAACCGGTATCGAAGCCGGCTTCTGGTGGGGTGATCTGACCGGGGATCAGCGCCCCGCCGACGCGCACAGTGTCGTTTACGATTCGGAGCCTTTGCGCGACGAAGTTGCCCTGCTGGGCCAGCCGCAGGCCATTCTGAGTGCCACGGCCACCTCCTCACTGGCCAACTGGTTTGTTCGGCTGGAAGATGTCGCTCCGGATGGCGCCGTCGCGCTGGTCACTGGAGGCGGACTCGCCGGAACACAACGGGAGTCCTCCACCGACCCGACAGCGCTCCAGCCCGCGATCGTGTACCAATTCCGCGTGCCGCTCCATTTCACTTCGTGGCTTTTTCCCAAAGGCCACCGCATCCGCGTTGCAATTTCCAATGCGTTGTGGCCCATGATCTGGCCGACGCCCTATCCGCTGTCTACCACGCTCCATTTGGGCGAAGCGGACGGCTCGCACATCCTTCTGCCCGTGGTGCCCCGCACAGCGCCTGCTCAGCCGTCCTTCGCAATCCCGGAGCCCGCGCCGCCGCTCCCCGGCTACTCCTCGACGGGAGATATGTGGCCCGGCGATTATCACGTCGAGCGCGACGAGGCCCGCGGCACCACACACGTCACCTGGGCCGGGAAGTACCGCATGACGTTCCCCTGGGGTTCGGAGGAATCCCACGAACAGATGATCTACGACCTGGACGACTGTATGCCGGCTGAGAATTCCGTCCGCGGTGAAGCGGATTTTATCGTCCACGTCCACGACACTGTGCTTACCTGGCGTGTCCACCTGCTTCTGCGCAGCGACGCCCATCACTTCTACTACCAGTTCGAACGCGAACTGCTCAAAGACGGCGCCCAAATCCGCGACCGCGTCTGGAAAGCCACCATCATCCGCGACTTCCAGTAGTGGTGATCGAAGGGCAGCCCGTAGGCCTTTCAGCGCGGCGGGCGTCGTCCCGGGCCCGGAAGCTTCGGGATCGGGACCAGGCGCCTCTCGCCTTCCTGGTCATAGCTCCACGGTGTCCCGCTCCGCAGTCGCCGTTTATCGATTTTCAATTTTCGAATTTCGCGTTTTCCCCAGCCGCAACGCCTCCGCGAGATGCACTGCTCTCCTCCCCGTCCCCTGCCATATCTGCTCCCGGCAACTAAATCCATCCGAAACAATCAGTGTCTCCGCCGCCGCTTTCCGCACTGCCGGCAACAGCACGCGTTCTCCCACGGCCTGCGAAATCGGATATTTCTGTCGCTCAAACCCGAACGGCCCCGCCATCCCGCAACATCCTGCATCCAGCAACTGCACCTCCGCTCCCATTTTGCGCAGCAGTGCTTCCGCATGGCTCATCTTCATCAGCGCTTTCTGGTGGCAATGGCCGTGGAGAATCACCTTCCGCTCTAGACGCGGAGCCTCGTACCCGGGCGCGTGCCGCTCCAAGAATTCGCTCAGCAGGTAGGTCTGGCTGCGCAGCCGCGCTGCCCGCTCGTCTTTGGGCATCAGATTGCACAGCTCATCGCGAAACACCGAAGCGCAGCTCGGTTCCAGCACCACGATCGGGACCCCCGCGTCAATTTCCTGCGCAAAGGCTCCCAGGACGCGTTCCAAATACTTTCGCGCTTCGTCCAGCATCCCGAAATCATAGAGCGGGCGCCCACAGCAAGCCTGCTGTCGCGGAATCGTCACTCGGAAGCCCGCCTCCCTCAACACTTCCAACCCCGCGCGCAGCGTTTCCGGGTGAAAGTGATTGTTAAACGTATCCGCCCACAGGATGACCTCGCGCCCGCTGGATTCCGCGCCTCCCGGCCCGCGGTCCCCTTCTCGTCTCTCAGTTCTCACCCAATCGAGGAAGCTATGCGCTGCCAGCCGGGGGATCTCCCGCTCCGGCGCCAGCCGCAAAACGCTTCCCAGTAACTGGCGAAAGCCCAGCGCATGAGTCAAGAAATTCGCAATCGCCGGCGCCATACTCGCCAGCCCCAGCCATTTATCGATCTTCCCGAAAGCCTGTGCGAACAACGGCCGGCTTCGCCCTTCGTAAAAGTGCGACAGAAACTCCGCTTTATACGTAGCCATGTCCACGTTGGCCGGGCATTCCGATTTGCAGGCCTTGCAGGCCAGGCACAGGTCCAGCGCCTTCTTTACCTGGTCATCCTTCCAGCCCCCGCGCACCACTTCTCCCTGCAACAGCTCGAACAGCATATGCGCCCGCCCGCGCGTGCTGTGCTCTTCCTCGAGCGTCACCATGTAGCTGGGACACATCCCGCCCGAATCGCTCTTCCGGCAGGCCCCGAGCCCGATGCACCGCTCCGCCGCCTTCACCATCGAACCTTCGTCCTCAGGAAATTGGAAATGCGTAGCGGGCCGCATCGGCTTGTAATCCACGCCGAACCGCAGGTTTTCCGCCATCGGATATGGGTCCACCACTTTGTGCGGATTCATACCGTTTGCGGGATCCCACGCCGCTTTGAACTCCGCGAACGCTCGCATCAGCTCCGGCCCAAACATTTTGGGCAGCAGCGCCGCGCGGGACTGTCCGTCCCCGTGCTCGCCGGAAAGCGACCCCCCATAGGACAGCACCAGATCCGCCGCCCGCTCCATAAACTCCGTAAACTTCCGGATGCCCGGTTCACTCAGCAGGTCGAAGCTAACGCGCATGTGCACGCATCCGTGCCCAAAGTGCCCGTAGAACGCCCCCACGTATCCGAATTCGTTCATCAATGCGCGCAGTTCCCGCAAATAGCCCCCGAGTTTTTCCGGCGCCACCGCCGAATCGTCCCAGCCGTCCCATTGTGCCGGCGCTCCCGGATAGAACGCCGATGCCCGCGGCCCGGCCTCGCGGATGTGCCACACGGCTCGTGCCTCCGCCTTCGTATAGATCCGCGTCGTCGGCGCTCCCGGCAATCCCGCGATACGGTCCACCATTCGCTGTGCGATCTCGCGCGACTCCCCCGCATCGTCGGTCCCAAACTCCACCAGCAGCAACCCCCGTCCTTCCGGCAGCAACTCGAGATTTGCGGCGTTCTTCCTCTGCAAGCCGTCGATTACCGTGCCTTCCAGGCCTTCGAGCCCGATGGGATGGAACTCCAGAATCTCCGGAACGTGGTCCGCGGCCTCGTAGGCGTCGCGATAGCCCAGCCCGACGAGCGTGCGGTGCTGCGGGCTGTGGATCAATTTCAGCTTCGCTTCCAGAACCACCGCGCACGTGCCCTCGGTTCCCACCAGCGCCCGCGCCACGTGGAATCCGTTTTCCGGAAGCAGTTCATCTAGGTTGTAGCCGGAGACCCGCCGGGGAATCCGCGGAAACCGTCCGCGAATGTGTTCGGCGTATTGGTCCCGGATGGTTCGCAACGCGCCGTAGATTTGGCCGCGGCGCCCGCCTTCGCGAACGATCGCGTCCAACTCGCCGTCCGGCGTTGCTCCGACTGTCATCCGCGTGCCGTCGTAGAGCAAAATCGACATTTCCTCTACGTTGTCCACCGTCTTTCCGCCCAGCAGCGAATGGGCCCCGCACGAATTGTTCCCGATCATTCCTCCGATGGTGCAGCGGTTGTGCGTGGAAGGGTCGGGCGCAAACGTAAGCTGGTGCTCCTCCGCTTGTCCCCGTAGCGTGTCGAGCACCACCCCCGGTTGTACCCGCGCGAATTTCTGCCCGGCATCCAGCTCAAGGATGTGATTCATGTATTTCGTGAAATCCAGCACCACAGCCACGTTGCAGGACTGCCCCGCGAGGCTCGTCCCGGCACCTCGTGGCAGCACCGGCGCGCCAAATGTCCGGCAGGCGGCCACAGC
>Ga0187771_10002031_pt1 | contig 13886 bp, 14 predicted proteins | sample 0116_SJ02_MP15_1_FD_133139 | JGI IMG/M metagenome (GOLD analysis project Ga0187771, IMG submission 133139) | Tropical peat soil microbial communities from peatlands in Department of Meta, Colombia - 0116_SJ02_MP15_10_MG | ecosystem: Environmental > Terrestrial > Soil > Wetlands > Peat | place... | reverse complement strand
GAAGTCGATAGGGCGGCCTCCTCCGGGATGGGGGTCGCAGGTGCCGTTCGCCCGATGCAACTAGTGGAGAACGTTTTTGGAGTGGGACAATGCTCGACCAATGCAGTCAATCGCCTTGGCCCCAGCCTCCGACGTCGCCGCCAGATTCGACCGCATTTCTGAAGTGTACGACGAAACAAGGGAGCCCCTCTCCAAGGAAGCCCTCGACCGGGCGGCCGACGTGTTGAAGGCGCACGACCTGAAGCTGATACTCGAGGCGGGGGTCGGGACAGGCCGCATCGCCGGCCCCCTTCAGGAAAGGGGCCTGGAGATCGTCGGCTTGGACCTCTCCAGAGGGATGCTTGCAAGGGCAAGAGCCAAGGGCGTCGCTAACCTGCTGATGGCAGATGCCAACTCACCTCCCTTTAGGGCGAAGGTCTTCGATGCGGCCCTGTTAGCCCACGTGCTGCACCTCCTCGATGACCCGGCGCTGACATTCACCAACCTCTCGGCGGTTGCGCAGGACGAGCTCGTGGTGTTCCTGAGGAGGCACGAGCGAAAGAAGAACGAAGGGGCTGGGGGGAGGGACGAAATCAACCGAGCCTTCCAACGGGCTGCCTCTGAGCTGGGGATAGCCACCACACATCCCTATTCAGCCTGGAGACAGAGATTCGCGAAGCAGAACGAATTCCTCGCCAAGTTCCCCCCGACCGAACGCATAACGATTCAGGAGGTGGATGGCAGAGCCACGCTTCGCGATCACATGCTCAGATTGGAGAAGAGGGCGTTCAGCTTCGCCTCAGACCTATCCGACGAGGACTTTCGTCGGGTCATCGGGCGGGCTAGGCTGATGATCGACCTCGACAAGCAGGTGAAGTATCACAGGGTGGAGGAGATGGCGATCTGGCGGATAGCTCAATCATCCTTCAAAGGGACACCCTGAGCGAAACAATGGGGCTGCAAGGTCCCCCGGCTTGAGTCGCCCTGGGACGGGGTGGAGGCCCTAGGTCAACTGGGCCCTAGACGGAGAACTTGTATATCATCAGAAAGGAGACGTCGCCTATCTTCCTCACGGCCTTGGGATGGGCCAGCTTCTCCCGGATTGCCCTTTCCACGATCCTGTTTCCCACCAGGTTCGCGATATCGGTCTCCCTGATCTGGGCCAGGGCCGTCCTTTCATTCACCCTTATGCCGGAGAAGTAGTCGGCGGAGATGTCCACCTTAAGCTTCCCCTCCCTCAGGGTGGTCCCCAGGAGTTCCTCGTCGCAGATGTTGACCATCCTGGAAGTCTGATACGATAGCTGGCGGCTGATGAACCCCTTCTTCCCTGCCATCGTGTTACGCCTTCGCTGGCGACTTCGCGCCGCAGGCTTCGCAGACCATGAGCGAGACCTTCTTCGTCTTCTCGATGTGGGTGTCGGGGCTACCGCAGACCGGGCAGATTACATTTTCCTTGACGTACCGCTCCAACAGGACCGCGAAGGAGTCCTTCCCCCTCCGCCCGATGAATATGGCCCTCCCTTCGGCGTCAAGCGACGCGGCCGTGGCCAGCTCCTTTGCCAGGTACATCAGGATCTTGGCGGGCTCTCGCCGAATCAACGTGGAGGTCTCCTTGAAGTTTCTGAATATCGTGCGGCTCCCGACGAACACGACCACAGGCTGGGGCAGGACTAGTCTGCTCTCGCGCTTTGCCCCCTCGGCGGGGAGGTCTGACTTTATCCTATCGAGGAGCTCTCTATATGGTCTGGCTGACAACGTAGCACCCTGTTGACAGCCCATTACCTCTTCGCTATCCCATTAAAGGTTTCCTGCTTCCTTCGGAAGACCCTGACCAGGACACCTTGAACCCAAATAAGCGACTGAGGAGCCCCACATGCTGATGAAGGACGTAAAGGCATACTACTCCTCCACGGTCAGCAAGGAGTGGGCTAGACTGCGCCGGGACTCATACCGGAGGCTCGAATACCAGACCACGATGCATTACCTCCATAAGTACCTCCCTCCCCACGGGCGGGTCCTCGACGCCGGGTGCGGCCCCGGAAGGTACTCGATGGAGCTAGCCAAGGAGGGGTACAGGCCCACGCTGTTCGACCTCACGCCACTGAGCCTCGAGTTCGCCCGGAGCATGCTCAAGAGGAAGGGGCTCCTCTCCAAGGTCGACGCGATCGCAGAAGGTTCGATCGACGACATGGCATGCTTCCCCGACGACCGATTTGACGGTGTCATCTGCCTCGGCGGCCCGCTGTCTCACTTGCTCGACAGCCGACGGAGGAGGAGGGCTGCGAAGGAGCTGGTAAGGGTGGCCAGGCCGGGGGCTCCCGTCTTCGCTTCCGTCATGAGCAGGCTGGGCGTCCTCCCCATTGAGCTGGCGCGCTTCCAGAACGAAATCGAGCTTCCATTGTTCAGGGAGGTATGCGATACGGGAGACTACGACGGTGCTCTTGAGTTTACTGCGTGCCACTTCTTTCTCCCGGAAGAGTTGCGGTCGCTTATGGAGGGAGCGGGCGGAGAGACCCTCGACATGGCGGCGCTCGAATTCGTCCCGGCTCCCCTCGATGCCGACCTTGACCGCCTGTCCCGCAACCGGAAGAGGTGGGACGCTTGGATGTACGCCCACTTCAAGTATTGCAACCACCCCGGGGCCGTCGGCTCCAGCGACCACATGCTCATCGTGTGCAGAAAGCTACGGGCGGGGCAGGCAGACTTATAATCGACCTGAGCCCGACGGAGCTCGAGTGGCGGAATGAGCACCGACAAGGTGAGCTACGAAGAGTTTTCCAAGTTGGACATAAGGGTCGGCAGGATAGTCGAGGCCAAGAAGGTGGAGGGCTCGCGGAAGCTAGTCGAGCTGAAGATCGACCTGGGCGGGACCGTCAAAAGGGCCGTGGCGGGGATAGCATCGTATTATGACGTCGAAAAGCTCCCCGGCGCCCAGGTGGCGGTGGTGACAAACCTGCAGCCCCGGGTCCTGATGGGATTAGTAAGCGAAGTAATGATCCTCGCGGCGTTCGCTAACGACAAGCTCTCCGTCCTGAAGCCCGACGTCGAGATCGAAAACGGCGCCAAAGTCTCCTAGTCGATCGATGAGATCCCTATGTCGATGGCCAGCCCCTGTTCCGGCTCGTCATCCAGAGTCCTTCCCCCGAGCGTCTGGGCGATCGGGTCGTAGATCCTGAGCTTCGATCTCTCGTTCATGGCGAGGACCATCGCCACCACTGCCGACCCCCTTTCGGCGACCCTGCTGCCATACTGTATCCTCATGTCCTTCCCAAGGAGGTTCCTCAGACCCTCCGATGACATCCTCGCTTCATCGAAGGTTATGGGCCTGTTTCCGGCCGTGTAGAGGACGACTTCGTCGACGTCCTCCTGCCCCGCGGCAAATGCCCTCCTGACCAACGACGCCACCCCCTCGTCGAACCCTGTCGAAAGGTCCTTGATCTCAAGGGAAACCCTCCCATGCTGCATCATCTGAAGGAACTTCCTCGATTCGACGACAGGCGAACTTCCCTCGGCCCCAAGGAAGAGGGCTTCTAGGGCGTCCGCCACCTTGCCATCGATGGTCTCGTAGAGCTTGTTGAGAGGAAGCTCCTCCACCGATTCCTCAACGAACTGCTCCCTGTCGACGACGAGCATGCCGGCGCAACGGTTGCTCATCTTGGAGAGGCCCACTCCGGCCTTATACTCCATCCATCGCTGGTATTTGAAGGGCAGAAGGGCGATGCCAAAGGTCTTTGCCCCTTCAGCCGCCGCTGCTTGGGCGAGCCTGGGCGCGAGGTTGCTCCCAGAGCAGCCACCAAGGCCAGCCACTACAAAGGCGACGCCCCTTCCTGCGATGGAATGGCCCACGACGCTTCGAATCTCCTGATCGTCCCATCCGTTCATGTTGACCCCGTCGGTTCCCACAAGGTCTTCCTCGTCCAGGCTGGCGAAGAGGTATGCGGCTTGCACGCCGCGGCCCTGCAGGAGGTTAACGATTCTACATCCCGAAGTGCCAACGCCCATGAAGATTATACGCCCGCCGCTAGCCTCCAAAGCTATTCCCTCGCAAGGTCTACCCAAAACGGATGGCGATATAAGATGCAGTTATCATCAAGCATTTACATCTGATTAACTAATGTTGACCAAAACAGGCTCATAAAGGTCAACAATCTCCTCGGTTGTTTGTTATGAACCCACACTAATCTTAAATCCCACACCCCCTGCGGATTCTTCGCGGTCGAAGTGGGTTTGCAAAAGAGTGGATACAAGCTACAATTGAGTGGATTCTTCGACGGTGTATACAGAGATCTTGAGGAGATGAAGGTCTTCAACCTTTTCACGGGCGGGGAATGGCGGGGGAGCGGAGACGGCAAACTCTTCAGCCTCGTGAGCCCTGCGGACGGGGGGGTCTTCGCCAACGCGTCTGCCGCTACTCAGGATGATGTAGCCGAGGCCATCGAGTCAGCTCACTCTAGGCAGCATCTGATCAGGGACCTAGCGGGAATAGAGCGGGCTGGGATAATCGAAGAGGCACGCCATGTCCTCCTCGAGCACGAGGAGGACTTCCTGAACGCCCTCATGCTGGAGGGGGGAAAGACCAGGTCGGACGCCCAGGGAGAAGTGAAGGGGATCAGCAATCGGATGGCCCTAGCTCTTGACGAAGCCAGGCGAATCTATGGCGAATATATCCCCGGCGATTGGTCGAAGGACACCCTTGCGAAGATCGCCCTGGTCATAAGGGAGCCCGTCGGCGTCGTCGCGGCGATTTCGCCTTTCAACTACCCTCTTTTCATCCCAGCGACCAAGATCATCCCAGCGCTGCTCGCTGGCAATTCGGTAGTGGCCAAGCCCGCAAGCGCCACACCCATCTCGACGCTCATGTTCGCGAGGGTGCTCGAGGCTGCGGGGCTTCCCAAGGGCGTCCTCAACGTCATCACCGGAAGCGGGGCCGTAGTCGGAGACTCCTTGGTGTCTGACCCCAGGGTTTCCATGGTCAGCCTCACTGGAAGCACCGACGCCGGAAAGAAGATCGTCCAGAAGGCCGGCATCAAGAAGCTTCACCTTGAGCTAGGAGGGAAGGCCTACGCGGTGGTCCTCTCCGACGCCGACCTCGGCCTTGCCGCCTCCAAGACCGTGGAGGGGAGCCTCAAGGGTGCGGGCCAGAGGTGCGACGCCATCAGCGCGATCATCGTCGAAGAGGCTGTAGCTGACGAGTTCGTGAGCAAGGCGGTAGAGGCGTTCGGTTCATTCAAGTTCGGCAACCCCTTCGAAGAGGATGTCCAGGTAGGCCCTCTGATAAGCAAGGATGCGGCGATTAGGGTGAACCTCCTCGTCTCCGACGCGGTGCATAAAGGGGCAAAGCTGCTCAGGGGAGGAGACTTCAAGGACGCCTATCATCAGCCTACCTTCCTTGACAAGGTGCCTCTGGAGTCGAGGATAGCCTGGGAGGAGACCTTCGGCCCCGTGGTGACCGTGATAAGGGCCAAGGGGGAGGAGGAGGCCATCGACATCGCATCCAGGAGCAGGTACGGGCTGGACGGATGCGTCTTCTCCAAGGACTTCTACAGAATGTGGAGGGTAGCCAAGAGAATTCAGGCCGGCGAGATAGTCGTCAACGACCTCCCCAGGCATGGTACGGGCTTCTTCCCCTTCGGCGGTGCCAAGGAGTCGGGGACAGGGAGAGAGGGTGTGGGCTACAGCATAGACGAGATGACGAACCTGAAGACCATCGTCTTCAACCTGGAACCCGGCAAGATGGGAAAGAGGACCTTGGTCTAGGTCTCCCTCGGAAGCGATTGTTGGGCGTTCGAGAGCCCGTTATCATCCGCTCGACAGAGGCCCTGGGATTGACGGTGCCCGCCCGCCTCCTCATTTAAGGAGGAAGTATTGCAGATTAGAGGGACCGACTCCCCGTACCTATCCCTTATATCGACGCGCAACGGGATGCAGTGTAAGTTGTCCAGCGGAGGACCGAGGGCCTCGGCAAGGGGGCGGCCGACCGGGCGCCCTATCATCCTGATCGACAAGCCCTCGCTGGAAAGGCGAGTCGAGGAGCTCCTCGCCCTAAACGACCTCGCTTCCGTCAGGAAGGAAGTGGAAAACCTTGCGAACGATCTGCGGAGGGGGCCAATTCCCAGGGGCCATGGCGATACGAAAGCCACCTCAACGACGGAATCAGCAAGTCCGAGGGCCGACGTGGTCCTTGGTGAGCTCAAACAGGTCCGAGAGTCGCAGACTCTGGCCAGGGCAAAGCACTACCTCAGGCGCCTCAGGGATGGCCTGAAGGAGCCGACTTACGGCGATGTCAACGAAATCAACCTGAGGAGATGGAAGGAGTACGACGACGTCTGGACCGACAGCCTGTGGTTGATGGGAAGGAGGGACTCTTCAGGCGCGCACATAGGCTCCTACTGGGGCAACTTCGTGCCCCAAATACCTCGGCAGCTGATGCTCAGATACACGAAGAAAGGCGATCTGGTCCTGGATGGGTTCGCGGGGAGCGGGACCACCCTAATCGAATGTCGAAGGCTGGATAGGAACGGGATTGGCATCGAATTGAACCACGATGTGGCGACCGCGGCCCGCAAACTAGTTGGGAGCGAACCCGTCCTCCCAGGGAGAAGGACGGAGATAGTGGAAGGGGACAGCTCAAAGGTGGACATCCGACCAATCTTGAAACACTTTGGAGCCACCGGCGTTGGGCTCCTCATAATGCACCCCCCCTACCACGACATAATCCGCTTCTCGGAGGACCCGGACGATCTCAGCAACGCACCCGATGTCGAGAGCTTCCTCGGTAGGTTCGCAGCCTGCCTAGACAATCTTGTGCCCTTCCTCGAGGGCGACCGCTACATGGCGCTCGTCATTGGCGACAAGTACGCAGGGGGCGAATGGATACCTTTGGGGTTTCGCCTGTTGGAGAAAGTCCTCGCACGGGGGGACTTCGCCTTGAAGAGCATCATCGTGAAGAACTTCGACGTGACCCGCGGGAAGAGGAAACAAGAGGAGCTCTGGCGGTATAGGGCGCTTGCCGGGGGCTTCTATGTCTTCAAGCATGAATACATATTCATCTTCAGAAAGCGAGCCCACCTGAAGCAGCATCGAATATGACACCTTTGTAATGGGAAGCAGCGAATCCAGCGCCGACCCCATCGTCGGAATGGCTTCATAATGGCTTATAGGTCACCCCACGCTCAAGGAGTGCAGATGGCGAAAAGGGCACTCCTGGCGTTGGCGTTGCTCCTGCTCTCCCTGAACGTGACCGCAAGGGCTTTCGCTCAGTCGACCCCTACCGTATTGGTCGCCAATTTCTCCGTCGCCGTCGATCCCGGCAGCGACCAGTTCATGAGTGGCGTCGTGGCGCAGGCCGAGAGCGAACATGTCAGCGCCATAATCATAGAGATGAACACGCCCGGTGGCCTGCTCGGGAACATGCAGGACATAATCGACTATATCACCTCCGCCGAAGACGCCGGCATCAGCGTCTACACCTACGTTGTTCCGGGGGGCTGGGCCGCATCGGCAGGAAGCTACATCGCCATGGCCACGGACGGCATCTACATGGGGGATAGCTCCGCGATTGGCGCATCGACGCCCGAAGTCGTGGGCGGCACCGACCTTGAGCAAAACCATACCGAGTCCTTCATGCTTGCGTACATGGTTACGCTGGCCGAGAGCCATGACAGGAACGCCACGGCCGCCTCCGACATGGTCCTGGGCGACCAAGCGTTTTCGGCTTCGCAGGCCATTTCGATAGGGATCGCGACCGGAAGCGCGAACAGCATCTCGGATGTCCTTTCGGCGGTTGGGCTGTCCGGCGCGACAGTTCAGTCGACCTCCCCCAGCCTCTATGATTCCTTCATCAGCACCCTGAGCGATTCGACCCTCGACGGAATACTCCTGTTGTTGGGTGTGGTGGCCATCCTCATCGACCTCTTCCACGGCTCCATCATATTGACCGTAGTTGGGGCCATCTCCATCGCCCTGGGCCTGTTCGGCTCCCAGCTCATCGGCGCCCCCTTGGTGGCCCTGGTCGTCTTCGCCGTCGCGGGTGCCTTCATCATCCTCGAAATCAAGGTTTCACATGGCTTCGGGCTTATCCCAGGGGTGGCGTTGTCGTTATTTGGCATGTGGCTTCTCGCAGGAAACGCCGAGGGATACTCTCCGTCCCCCATAGGCTTGCTGCAGTACGTCACCTGGGCTGTCGTAGCGGCCTTCGCGTCCATCGGGACTCTCTACCTGATCAAGCTCAGGGAAGCTGCCATGAATCGCCCGCTTGCCGTGACGCAGGGGAAGGTGGTGGGGAAGGTCGGCTACATGTCGAGGGATCTCAACCCTCCGGAGTTCGGGACGGCCAACATAGCGTCCGAAGACTGGACGGTGAAGTCGGATGTACCCCTGAAGGCGGGCGACCCTGTGAGAGCCCTGAAGGTGGAGGGCAGCGTTGTCACCGTCGAGAAGGTGACCAGTGGCGCCGGATAGCAGCCTCCGGAGCCGCATCGGCGTAAGGGCGCCCGTGCTGTTGGCTGGGTTCGCGCTGATAGGCATCGCCTGCGTCCTGGTTGGCTACCAGAGGATTGTGGGAGGGGAGGTCGGAGGGGGCACGCTACTGGTCGGAGGGGTTCTCATACTGCTTGTCCTCATTGCAGTCTTCGTAGGCCTCGCGTCCAGCAGGATGACCAGCGTCACCAAGACCTATCACCGCATCCCTGCGATGATAGGCGAGGACGGGGTGGTGAAGGAGACGATCCCAGCGGGAAGGAGGGGCGTCGTCTTGGTCAGGAACGAGCTCTGGTCGGCTACCTCAGCCTCCGAGATTCTCGTGGGGACACGAATCAAAATCGTTAAAACCGACGGCATCCTGCTTTATGTCGAGAGATCAGCGGATTGATTACAGAGCTGTTGCAGACCGCCAGTGAGCTTACGACCCTCGTTGCCATCTTCGTGTTCCTCCTAATCATCGGCATATTCCTGGCGATGGCGATCAAGATCGTGAGGGAGTACGAGAGGATCGTCGTCTTCAGGTTCGGCAGGGTCCTGGCGGAGAAGGGCCCGGGGCTCGTGATAATCATCCCGTTCATCGATCAGCCCAAGAAGGTCGACCTCAGGGAGAGGTACATTCAGGTGCCCCACCAGACCTGCATCACAAAGGACAATGCCCCGGTCGACGTCGACTTCATAGTATACTACAAGGTCTTCAATGCGGCCGACTCCGTCATCCAGGTGCAGAACTTCGAAGGGGCGGCAATGGGCATCGCTACTACAACGCTCAGGGCGGTGATCGGCGACATCATACTGGACGAGGTCTTGGCCAAAAGGGAGGACATCAACGCCGTGCTAAGGACCAAGCTTGACGAAGTCACATCAAGATGGGGAGTGAAGGTCGCAAACGTCGAGATCCGAGAGATCCTCCCCCCGAAGAACGTCTCCGACGCCATGATCCTTCAGATGTCCGCGGAGAGGGCGAGGAGGGCCTTGGTGACCGAGGCCGAAGGCAAGAAGACGGCCACCGTGACGGTCGCAGAAGGCGACAAGCAGTCCAACATCCTGAGGGCCGAGGGAGACAGGCAGGCCGCCATCCTGCGGGCGGAGGGATATGCCCAGGCCTTGGACACGATATTCGGCGCCGCCAAGACCATCGATTCCAAGACCATGGTGCTGCAGTACCTGGACGCACTCAAGGCGATTGGCTCCAGCCCCGCGACGAAGTTCATCTTCCCCATGGAGTTCACCGAGTTGATGGGGCCTATCCGCAAGTACCTTGAGATGAGCGGCTCCAAGGACGATGACCGGTAGCTCCCGTCCGACCTTGAGCCTAGCTGGATTCCTGGCTTAGGGCTGCGGCCGCATGACCGTCCAGGGGTCCCGACATCGATTGTGCAAACCGATAATTAGAAGTGCAAGCTCAGCCCATGCGTTGCCTCAACTGGAGCTGGGCAGGCACGGCGAAAGGCCATTTTCTGTGGACGCAGATCGCCTCGTCACGGGAAGGACCTGCGTCATCGGAGCCAGCGGAAGCGGGAAGAGCTACCTCGTCGCTGTCCTCTGCGAGGAGCTCTGCAAGGCGTCGGTGCCGTTCCTGATCATCGACACCGAGGGCGAGTATTACACTCTGAAGGAGAAGTATGATCTCCTTTGGGTGGGCGACGACACGAAATCCGACCTTAGATGGAACGAAGTGCGAGTGGGAGAGCTCGCCGCGGCTGCGCTCGAAGGCCAGCCGATAATACTAGACCTTTCGTGGTTGGACGACCAGAAGACCATGCTGGGGACCATCCTGACCTCTCTTTACGCGGAGGTTTCCCGCAGGAGGCTACCGTACCTCATAGTCCTGGAGGAGGCTGACCGCTTCATCCCGCAGGCTGGTGAAAGGCTGCCTATTCTCGATGAGATCGCCCGCCGAGGTCGGAAGAGGGGCCTCGGTATCGTGATATGCACCCAGCGACCATCGGTCGTGGATAAGAACGTCCTGAGTCAGTGCGGCAACCAGCTTATCGGAAGGCTCGTCATCCGCAATGACCTCCAGGCCGTCTCTCACTTCTTCCCAGGCCAGCAGCTTCCGAAGCAGCTCACAGCCCTTGCCCCTGGATCGTTCTACGCCATGGGAGACATCTCAAGCCAGCCCGTACAGATAGAGGTCAGACAGAGGGAGACGAGCCACGGAGGCTTCACACCTCTCCTTTCCTCCAGACCTCCCGCCCCTCTCCACCCATTTCCGAAACCATCTTCTCTGCCGGAGGAGACCCCTGCCGAGCCTTCCGCAACAGCGCCTCTAACCCCTCTGGTCGCCCCGAAGGAGCTCACGGGGTTCCCCTCCCTCGTCGCGTCGAAGGATGTCCTCTTCCTTGTCCGGCGGGCGCGCACCTACATCGTCTTCGGCGGGCGGGAGATGATCATGGGCGTCGAGAAATTCCTTGTCCCCCTGTCTCAGCTTAAGGTCAGGCTGAAGGCGGGCCTGGTCAAGAAACACTATGAGACGAAGTACCTCCTCCTCGACGGCCGCGACGGTAGGGAGGTCGTCCTTTCGCCAGGCTTGGCCTTCGGCACGGGACTCTCACAGCTGCTCGGCCTCAATCAGAGGGACGTCGAGGTGCTATTGGCATTGCAACCGAACTCCGAATCCACAGTCTTCGATCTGGTGATCAGGACACACCTCTCTGAAGATCTAGTGCGCAAATCCCTGAAGGGGCTTGAGGAGAGGCGTTTAGCCCTCTCGTATCGCCGCGGCCGGGTGAAGGTTTACAAGAGGACCGTGGATATCCCGAATCCAAGGTTCGTCGAAACGCCGGTGACGGCCGAGAAGTTGGACGAGGGAGGCGAAGTTAAGCCCTTGGAGATAAGGGAGGAGGAGCTCCGCCAGCTAGTGCGCGGACTGTACGTCGGTGGGGAGCTGGACGAGGTTTCGACCTATTACTATCCTGTCTATAGGGTTCGCCTAGAGCTCAACATGAAGTCTAGGACCGTATGGATTGACGCGAGGACCGGACGGCAGGTCGACGAGGCTGAGTAGGCGAAGGCGATTTCGATGGCCTGATAGAAGCCGAAGTAAAGACCCAGGGCAAGTCCGAAGAGTAGGTCGGTGGCCGACACGGCGGCCTCCATGTGGAGGAGCGAAAGGCGAAGCGTCCCTTTTCTGCCACCATCGGACCCTGTCCTTCCTCCATAGTCACCCTGCCCGTGGCGGCCTTCCTCCGGATCTCTTTGGGGAGGTGTTCCGGAAAGAGGCCTTTCTCGGCCACCCTCGGGTTCTCTTGACAACGGGGAGAATCATCCCCCTTCGTAATGCTAATTAGTGTTTTCCGCTTTTCTCAGCCACCGGCCACCGGGGGCACGATGACTATCTCGTCCCCATCGGATACCTTCTCCTTCGATCTCCTAGCTGGCGCGCAGACGACCCCATTGTGAAGGACTCGGAACTCCCTCCTGAGTCGATTCCTCCCGTCAAAAATTCGTGGGATGAGCCTATCCCCGTACCGAGCCACGAGCCAGTCCAGGGCGTCCATTACCGTGCCGCCCTCCAGCTCGGCCTCCTCCCCGGTCGACCCCAGCGACTCCCGCAACGATGCGAAGTACCTGAAGGCAACGCGGGTCACGGTTAGCCAGCTCTCCCGTTGGTGGTCCAGTGAAGCTTCAGCGTCATGGGATGGGATGCCTTGAAGTCGTCCAACTGACCTGTGGTCGAGAACATCGGCCTCTTCATTATGTCCGCCGGATCTTCGTTCGCCTTCCTGCCGATTTCGTTCATCGTCTCAGCAAAGCGGTCTATCTCCTCCACCGGCTCGGTCTCGGTGGGCTCCACCATCAGGGCCTCGTCGACTATGAGCGGAAAGTAGATCGTGGGGGCGTGCTGCCCCTCGTCTATGATGTACTTCGCGATGTTAAGGGCCTTGACCCCTGTCTTCGCCAGCGGCTTGGATGAGACCACGAACTCATGTTTTCGAGGGACCCCCTGTTCGTAGGGCAGGTCGTAGTACCTTGGGTCGAGCTTCTTCATGAGGTAGTTCGATGAGAGAACCGCCTGTCCGGAGACGTCGCGCAGGCCCTCCGGCCCCAGCGAGAGCAGGTAGGCGTAGGCCCTCACAAGGACGCCCACGTTCCCCCAGAAGCTCTTCACCCCCCCTATGGAATGAGGCAAATCGTGAGCCCAGACGTAGACATCTCCCTCCTTTTCTAGGAGGGGCGTGGGCAGGTAATCGCGCAGGAAAGCTTTGACGCACAGGGGGCCGGCTCCCGGCCCTCCGCCTCCATGAGGCGTGGAGAACGTCTTGTGGATGTTGAGGTGGACGACATCGAAGCCCAGGTCACCAGGCCTCACCCGGCCGATGATGGCGTTCATGTTGGCGCCATCGTAGTACATCAGGCCGCCTGCTTCGTGCACCATCCTGGAGATGGAGAGCACGTCCTTCTCGAAGAGCCCAAGCGTGTTAGGGACCGTCATCATGATGCCGGCGGTCCTCTTGCTCAGCAGCTTCTTCAGCTCGTCCACGTCAACCAGCCCTCTCGAATCGGAGGGGACCTTGACCACCTTGAAGCCCGCCATCTGTGCGCTGGCGGGGTTCGTTCCATGGGCGGAGTCAGGCACGATCATCTCGTTCCTCTCCGAATCTCTTCTAACCTGGTGGTACTTCCTAATCATCAGCGCCCCCAGCAGCTCCGCATGGGCGCCCGCCGCTGGCAGAGTCGTCACGCAATCGGTGCCCGTTATCTCGGCCAGCATCGTCGAAAGGTCGTACAACAATCCGAGCAAGCCCTGGACGGAGGAGGTGGGCTGGTAGGGATGGGCATTTACGATCTTCGGAAGAGAGGCCACTCGGTCGTTCAGCTTGGGGTTATATTTCATCGTGCAGCTGCCAAGTGGATAGAAGGCCGTATCGACAGAGAGGTTCATCTGGGATAGCCTCACAAAGTGCCTCACGACCTGCAGCTCGCTCAGGCAGGGGAGTTCGACCTCGTTCCTAGCCAACCCCTTGGGGAGGTCCGCTTCGATGCTTCGGTCTATGGGCGGCGGAGGCACGAAGCCAACCCTCCCCGTGCGGCCCAGCTCGACGAGGAGCCTCTCGTCCCACTTCGCTTGCCTGTAGACCAATTCCCTTACAACGCCCTCCTTAGAGCCTCGATGAGGCGATCAATGTCAGGTTTCATGTGGACTTCAGTGACCGAGACCAGGGCTGGCCTGTTGAGCTCCGGATAGAACCAGCTCAGGGGGAGGGCCGCCAAGACCCCTTGCTCGCTGACCTTCTGGAAGAGCTGGCTAGAAGTAACCCCCGGCGAAGTGTGCTCGATGGCAAACTCGTTGTAGAACTTAGATTCAAAGAACGGCGCGCATAGCCCTTTCACCTCGCCCACCCGCTTGGCGGCATAGTGAGCGTTGGAGTAGATAGTGCGGCTTAGCGCCTTCAGCCCCTCCCCGCCCAGCAGCGACAGGTAGG
>Ga0187771_10002030_pt1 | contig 13889 bp, 10 predicted proteins | sample 0116_SJ02_MP15_1_FD_133139 | JGI IMG/M metagenome (GOLD analysis project Ga0187771, IMG submission 133139) | Tropical peat soil microbial communities from peatlands in Department of Meta, Colombia - 0116_SJ02_MP15_10_MG | ecosystem: Environmental > Terrestrial > Soil > Wetlands > Peat | place... | reverse complement strand
GCGGCGGTTCAATGCCTACACGGCGGACCGTGTGGTGCGCGAGGTCAGCGATCTGGTTGAACGCTACCGCTTGGACGAAGTGGCCTTCATGGATTCCAATTTCCCGGTCGATGTCAAACGCGCGGCTGCGATCGCACGCGGCCTGCGCGAAGCGCGGGTGAAGTTTCGGTGGACCGTCCAGGCGTCCACCGATCTGCTCTGCCGCATGAGCGATGCGGAGGTGTGTATTTTGGGGGAGAGCGGCCTCTCTTACATTGGTTTTGGCACCGAGTCTGCCTCACAAGAAGTTCTGGCTTTGATGAATAAGAAGCATCAACGAGTTAACGATATGTACGAGACGGCGCGGAAAACGGAGAAGGCCGGCATCAAGGTGGGATTCAACTTAATTCTCGGCTACCCGGGTGAGACAGAGGCAGACCGCATCGAGACGTTTCGCGTCATGAGCGACATCGCGCGGGAGTACTCCAATGTCGGCTTCTCGCCCAACATCTTCACGCCCTACCCCGGCATTCCGATTTGGCCCCAACTGAAGGACCTGGGAGTCCGCGAGCCGCAGTCTCTTGAGGAATGGATCGACCTGCCACTGGGCAGGAATGTCCTGCCCTGGCTCCAAGGTGAGGAACTTAGTCGGCTTCGAAGGATGATTGAGTATTTCCTACTTAACAACCAGCTTCGGGATATCACGCTAAATCATCCTTGGCTCCGGCGGGGCTTTCGCCGGCTGCTCGGTACGCCTCTTCGCTGGCGGCTCCGTAAGAGCCGCTTCGCGTTCCCATGGGAGCTTTGGGCCACCCGGATGGCGCGTGCAACTAAACGTCTGGTAACACGACGCTCACTTCTAAACGGTCAACCCTTGAGCCACAGCATCGAGGAAGTGTGCTGACACAACACATCCTGGCCAGTCGAAACGTTCTTTCGAGTTGGTTGAAGCTCGCCATTAACGTTGCGATTGGGTTCATCCTATCTCCATTCATACTCCACAAACTAGGCGATACAGCTTTTGGGATTTGGGTCCTGATCTTTTCATTGACAGGATATTACGGGCTGTTTGATTTGGGAATTCGGGCCTCAATAGGACGTTACGTTGCGCAATTTGCCGCGACGGGTGACGAGAAGCAACTCCTGCGCTTCGTCAACACGAGCCTGGCAGCCTGTGGCGTTCTCGGCCTTTGGGTCCTATTTGCCGCTTGTATCGGCCTGCCCTTTCTCGGAGTGCTGTTCAGGATTTCCCCTGATTTTCTCGGCACAGCGCGTGTTTTGTTTTTCCTCGTCAGTGCAGATGTAGCTCTCGGATTTCCACTCAGTGTCTTTGGCTGCGTGCTGGAGGGATACCAGAATTTCTGGCCGCTGAACCTCACCCACATCTGCTCCAGTCTGATTCGAGGCATTCTGGTAGTCATCGCATTGAGCCTAGGCGGAGGCTTAGTGTCGATTGCGCTGATTAGCGTCGGGCTCAACCTCCTTCGTCACCTTTCCTGCCTCCACCTTGTCTTCCGGATTACGCCCTTGCGAATCGGCTTAAGGTACTTCGATAAGTCACTGCTCGGTCGGCTCCTGAGTTATAGCACCATATATTTTGCGATCTTCATTGCCGAGAGCCTTCGCTTCCAGTCGGACGCCATTGTCATTGGTGCGTTCATCTCCTCCGCTGCAATTACCTATTTCGCGGTGGCCTCCAAACTGGTTGAATACCCCTCGAACCTCGTCATCAGCCTGGCCCAAATCTTTACTCCCATGGCAAGCCAATATGATGCGAGCGGCGACCAAGAGGGACTGCGCCGAATGTTTATAGCTGGAAACCGAGCCTGTGCTTTCGTGGTTTTTCCGCTCTGCGCCATTCTGATTACGCTGGGAAAGTCTATTATTGAAATCTGGGTCGGGGGAAAGTACGTATCGAGTTATATCATCCTACTGGTGTTGGTCGTGCCGAAGACGCTGCTCTTGGCCCAGTCTGGTTCCACAAGGATCCTGCTCGGTTTGGGCAGACAACGACTCCTAGCTCTGGTCACCTTGCTTGACGGTGTAACGAATCTGATCCTGAGCATAGTGTTCCTGCGGTATTGGGGAATCGTAGGAGTCGCCCTGGGTACGGCAATCCCATTGACTTGCACCAGCATCTTCTTTCTACCCCGACATCTATGCCGGATATTGGATGTTCGCATGGGCAGATTTTTGCGCGACGCCTATCTGCTCCCGTTGGGAGTCACTCTCCCCATGACTGGCGCGCTCCTTCTTTCCAAGCAATGGTATCCTCCAGGTTATGGCGCTCTGCTTTTGCAGACTGCGTTAGCGGCGGTTGTGTATGCGGGCACTTGGCTGGGCGTTGCCTGGGCGAGACGCCCCCACGGGGCACAAGTCCGGATGCGGCTTACGAAGCTCTTGCAACAGGTCGCGGGGCAGCGGCAGGCCGGTCCTGACCTATCGTAAAGGGATCAGGTCGACCCTCCGGGACTCCAACCCCAGCCCATCTCGGCCTAGGCGGGCCTGGGCCGGCCCTGACCCTCAATTTTGCAACGTTCGCCGGGCACGCTCGTTACTCGCACTCTCCTAGATCCTTCGCTCTTCCGTAAGCCTTAGATAAATGGCTTGCAATTGTGTGGCCGTCCAGTCCGCATCATATGTGCGGGCGAACTGCTGTGCTGCGCGCCCCAGGCGGGCGCGTTCCTGCTCGTCCGCAAGCAAAGTTAGGATTCCCTTGGCAAGCGCTTCGGGATCCCGCACGGGTACGGCGAGCGCGGCCTCGGGCGCCAGTTCTGCCACCAATCCCACCGCGGTCCCCACGGTAGGCAGACCTGCGGCAGCCGCCTCTAGCACGGCTGCGCCCATGCTCTCGTGAAGTGAGGATTGAACGAACAAATGAGCTTGACGGTAGAACGGAACAATGGCCTCAACGGGCTTATATCCCAGAAAGCTAACGCAGCCGCCTAAACCCATCGAAGCCGCGGTTTGTTGCAAGCGGTTGTCTAGCGTGTCCTCGCCGATGCAAACGAGCTCAACCGAGATTTGATCGCGCACCAGGCGGACCGCGCGTAACAGCGTCTCCTGGTCTTTCACAGGGTTGAGGCTCGCGACGTGCAGAAGCCGATAAGGTGGACCAGGCGAGCGCTCCACCGGTCCGTCGAAAAACCTCCAGTCCACTCCCCAGGGCAGCCAAAGCGCGTCTGGGCGGATGCGAGTGAGCGGTTCCAGGCTATACCGGCTGGACGCCGAAACCGCGTCCGCCATTCGCAGAATTAGCGAAGTCTTCGCCCACCCGAGCACGCTACCCTGCCCCCCATAGGCGATATCGGGGAGCCAGACTAATTCCCCCCCGCCGAGGCTGACCAGGACCCTCGCACGCATGATGCGTCCCGCCGCCACCACCCAGGAAGCGTGTCTTCCCGCCCAAAAGGCGTGCAACACCTCGAATCGACCGCGCTCCTGCCTCAGCACTCGGATGAGCCGCCGCAGCCCGGTTAGCCACTTCCCGGCCTTTCCAATGCCCCGCAGGCCCCCCAAGGTGGCCACCGTTGCCCCCAGCAGCGGATAGCGGGTCAGGCGCTGATCGTCCAGGGGCACCACCAACACTTCATGACGGCGTGCCAAGCGCTCAATCAGACATTGGATTACGGGGATAACGCGTTTGTGCCCGGCACGCTGAACACCTCCCACCCCCGGGACGATTAGGGCAATCCTCATCGTATGGGTTCCAACCTTTTTAGCGCCAACTCCTGATATGCTGCGATGGCCGCACGCGCGATAGCCGGGTAGCTCAAGTGTTCCTGGAAAAACTCCGCCGCCCGTGTCGCATGCAATTCGTGAGGCGCGCCCGCTGCTCGTTGAAAGGCCGCCACAAATGCCGTGCTATCGCCGGGCGCCCAACAAGCGCCAATCGTTCCCCCGTCCGTCATAACCCTGAAAGGCGGTATGTCGGTTACGACAGGCACAACACCACAGGCCAGGGCTTCAACCAGCGTATAGCCGCTGCCTTCATAGTGGCTGCCCTGCACAAAGTAGTCCGCGCTGTTATACATCGATTCGAGTTCGGCATGGGGGCGGCAACCGAGCAGCGTAACCGATCGGGACAGCGAGCGGCTTCGCGCAATACATGCCCGGACCTGCGGCAATAGGTCAGCGGCTTTATAGGCCATATAGAGGCGCGCCCCCGGCCTCTGCTGAAGAATCGCCTCGAAGCCCTGCAGTACCGTCAGCGGGTCCTTCCAAGGTGTTAGCCGGCCGGCCCAGAGCAAGACCGGGTCGCCGCTGAAGCCCGTACGGGCGCGGGCGGCGGCGCGATCCTGCCGATGAAAATCGGTGGAGCCTTCCATCACCTGATATACAGGTTGGTCGGTCCGAATCATCCTATCCGCCACCCAAGCCGAAGCCAATTCCGCTGCGGCGAAGAAAAAACCATCCGCTGATCCAAGGCCCCAGCGTTGGAGTCTTCCACGAAGGCCGTGTGCCGGTCTCTCGGCGTGGTGTTGCACCACGATCGGCGCCTTCTGCGGGAGCGCCGCCCTCAAAGTCCGCAATTGCAGCGGAAAATGCAGGCCGTTGAAATGCACAACCGTTAGCCCACCCTGCGACGATACCTCTCGGATCTGCTGCTGTAACCGGCGATGAAACGACGCGGGCACTTGCCATTTGTGAAGGTGGGGGTTCTGCCGGTCTTTGTGCAACACGAAGTCGACACCGCCACGCTCGATTCTGGCCTCATGGCAGAAACGCTGAAAAACCGTGACTTCTGCCCCTGCGGCACGAAGGGTCTCCACCCAGCGTGCCATCGTGACGTAGGTCGCGAGCAGGTCGTCAAACGACGCCATTTCCGGCTCGTACCAGTAGTTTAGATAGAGAACATGCAACTTTGACATCGACGCGCCTGCTGCGGGTCCCAACAGTATTTTTCCTCACGATCCGAGGACAGGCAAGGAGAGCGCTTTGGAGGCCACCAAACGCTGATAGAAGCCGTGCACCAGAAAAAACTGCGGTCCGTCGGCCAACCGGTGGTCCTCAACCGCACTCGCGAGGAAGAGGGTGTAGCCTCCCATGGGCCGAACGGACTCGATGACCATTTCTCTGACCCTCAAAGCGAAACTAGGAACGGGTAGCCGGAACCGAGCGCTGCTGGTGGTAGCGAATGGGAGGTGGTCCACGTCCGCACATGGCACCTTGTGGTTCCTGCCGAGCTGATAGGCTACAGCGGCTCGCTCTGACGGCACGTCGCTCAAAGCGACACGGCGCGAGCCGACCATGAGCGGCGCTGCCGTGCTGGTGCTGTGCAGCGCCAGCGAGAAGCATCTGGTGGTGATGGGTCCGATGAGATCCATCGGAACAATGTTTACAAGGTCGGCGTCAGCAACTGTCACCAAAACCACCGGACGGGGGCAAATGTAGAATACGAACAAGCAGTGGAGATGGGCCGCCGGAATCTGAAGCTCGGGCGCCTGGGAACGGTTGCGGGACCGCCGCTGCCGGTAGGCGATATAGAGGTAGCGGGCCCACAGCCGCGGTCTCGGTACGCAGTAATTCTTGCACTGGTGTGGTTCAAAAACAACTAATTGACCGTCTTCGAGAGAGATGGCCTCGGTGGGGCGCAGACCGATCTCGCCCAACAAGCGATGCTCTCCCTGTTGTTCGCAAAACTTCAGCGATGGCCGGGCGCGCCTGACCGTCTCGAGGTCCAACTCCTTTTCGAGCCCGATCCCCAGGGCGAGGGGGCGGGCTGAGGCCACAACGTTGCTATGAGTAACGTCCCGCGGGGCGCCAAGCCCGTGCAACCAGACGCTGACTTCGGACTGTGGATCCCGTAACCCGACGGGGCAGTACTGGCGGACGCTGGCGGAGCCGAAGAGGAGCCACTTCAATGCCTGTCGATCCTGGTTGGGGGTATCCGTCATGGATTGAACCGGACCCGGCCGCGAGTGTGAATCATCCCCCCGCGCGCTCAAATCGAAGTAGCACGTGGCCGGCCATCGCACGCAAGCCGGGAACCCTCCCCAACCTACGATCCACCCTGGCCAGCCCGGCGAGGAGGCGAGGATACCGGCGCGCCCAAGGTTCAGAAAAGGCGGGCGGCAGGCTAATGCCGATGCCCCGACAAGATCGCAGCCGAAATTCCGGTGCGAACATGCGAACCATTTTCCTGATCGAGGGATAATGAATGTTTACCCTCACGCCGTCAACTAGCCGCTCGACGCCCCCCGATTTGAACCGCTGAAACGCCTTGGTCGGTTTGCCGTGCGCCAGGTACCACGCCATATCCCAGGGGGCAATGCGCCCGGACAGGCAGAGCAATGCCGAGGCGCCCGGCTTCAGAAGCGCGCCGAGGTTGCGTGCTACTCCGGATAGGTCCTCTACCATGTTCAGACCAGCGAAGTTCGAAAAAGCCCCATCGAAAGGGCCTTCCTCCCGCAGGGCCGCGATCTCCTCCGTGGAGAGCACTCGCAGGTCTACCCTATCTGCTTGTACGCTTGCGCTCAGGTGGCGACGCGCCACGGCGATCATACCGGGAGCGATATCGCAGGCCAGGACTCGTACTCCACTTTCCGCAAGGTGAACTGCATCGACACCGGTGCCGCAGTTGAGTTCCACGATCCGTTGGCCGGCATGGAAGACGCGCTCGAGTTCTTCCCACACCGCGTCCCGCTCAGCCCGGCCAATCAAGGTATTTGTAAACTCCTGGTCGTAAGTCTCCGCTGCTTTGTTCCAATAGGGTTGAGTGTGCGGGGTCCCCATGGGGAAGGCTACCTCGGGCTGGTGAGTCCACATCCGGAGGTTCGATGTACCATGCGCTTCCACCGCGGCAGTTCCAAGGCATACTGGATCGTCGCAGGGACGTGGAACTTCAGGAGCTGCATGCTGTAAACCAGTTGCGCCCATCTCGCCCTGAGGCTTTTGGAGTTTCCAGCCACACGGGCCGGCTTCTTAAGCAGAAAAAGCTGGCGTCGTCGAATGTCTTTCCAAGCATTGGCATCCCGAACGAACTCGCGATGTAGAAACAGAGAGAACTTGTTGCCGGAGAAATTTCCAAGCGCCAGATTGAGGCCGTAGCGCTCAACCCACATCGCCATCACGGGCGATAGCGTTTCCGTGGTGCAGGCGCGAATTGAGCCAGGAAGAGATACGCCAAACACTCCGACAGCCAGTGAAAAGATGACGCCGATGATTTGGGACAGTCGTGGATAGGGCAGAATTCGATGGCGGAACCGGTCCCAGAAGGCCGCGTCCGATGATCGGCGTTCCGTGAAGTGCGCAATTTCAAGCAGACCGGCGACACGGCACCAGTGGGGCAAGATGTGCCGGAACACATGCAAAGCATTAAAGATCAAAACGTCTTCGTCACGGAGTGCGGGAAAGCAGAGCTGATCCCAGCGCCGCAAGGTCGATCGCGCCAGGAAGTCATTGGGCAAGGATAGGGCGATCCTTTGATCTTCATCCCACACCTTGAAGTGCAGTTCGACTTCGCGCGCCAGTTCCACCGAATAAATGTCTTCGATACGGGAGACTCGGTAGGGTGGGTGAGATGGCTGATAGTACGTAACCGAATAGGAATCCGACCCCGGCTTCTGAGAATAACCCATGGTCTGGAGAGTCTCGCGAGCTCGCTCCAAGCAATTTGAGGGCACCAGGTAGTCGTAGTCGGTGAAGTTCCGCAAGCTGGCGTCCGGGCAGAAGTCAGGGGCTAGGGCAAAACCCTTAAGGACCGCGTAAGGAATGCCCGCATTGTGCAGTTGGTGGTTGAGCTCGTCAAACTCCCTCGCCATTTCCGCTGTGCGCAAACGATTGTCGGCAAGATTGGCGGTCAGACGTTCCGCCACCTCAGGGGGGACGGCGCCCGCGCAACCCTGATCCTGAAGATGGTTCCAGAACAAGAGCGCCAAGCCAGAAAGATGGAGCCAATCGAGAGTCCGTTGCCAGTCGCGTTCGCCAAAGGTCCTCAGGCGCGCAAGTGGCTCCTCGATCGGGCCAGCCACGCGAAGGGATTCAACAATGCATCGGGCGAGGCTGCGGTTCATGGCGCCGTTTCCAGGATCGATCGGAAATCCTCCGCTACTGAAAAAGGATCGCCGCGATAGGGTAGTCGGTAGGCAGGCAGTCTGCGAAGCGAGTGGACCACATCGGCATGTTCCGCACCCCAGCACTGGCGGTTCATGACCAAACAGTTCTCCTCGACTATCGCTTCCCACTCGCGGCGGTCAACCAACTGTCGCATGGGGGTTCCCTCGCCATCCGTCGACAGGATGACGCTGCACGCAGGCCGGACGCTTTGTGCCCCCCGGGCATGCGCTTGAAGCCCTTCCAGTCCCTGAAAGGCCGACTCGCCGGAACTGGCCGACAGGGCCCGGCTCACGAACTCCGGGAAAACCCGCACGGATTCCTGACAAAGGGTTGCGGGCCGGATATCTCCCCAGGCGCGTAATTCGCCGGCGGTGGACTCAAGAAACACCACTTGGTTAGCGTGAAAGCGCAGACCCTTCTTTGACGCGGCAAAGCAGCACAAGGTTTTGTAGTCTTGGGTGGGGCCCAAAACTAACAGACCCTTTCCTTCGAGAGCAACACAGGCCGCCGAGAAGGCCGTCAAGCCAAGAGACTCTGCGGTCGCTGTGAACAAGGGGGCGAGGAAGAGCTGCTCGAAACCCTGGCTATCCTTGACCAACTCCCCCCGCACGAATCCGATAGCCAAACGTGTTGCCCTATGAAGGCCAAAGAAACTGCCCTGCCCTATGTTTAAGAGGTACAGCCCATCAACCGACATTCCAGAGATCTCTGCCAAAGGCGGAGGCGATTCTTCATCGCCCTCGACGACCAGCCTCCAAAGGAAGTCCCCCTGGCCGGACGGGGTCATACCGCAATGATCGAAGGTCTTGTTAACCTGCTGAAGGATGGCCGGACTGTTGGTCTCCAACCGGATGATACGCCCCAAGGCAGTCAGGTCAGACCTGAGGAGTGTGGGAGTGAAGCGACGTATGTTGTCCGGGCCTGTTCTCGCAAAATGCATAGTGCTCTTTGCACCCGAATCCGAACGGCAACCTACAGTGGTTCGCGGTCAGCACAGAATTGGGTGAGCAGTTGGGCCACAGCCTGGGGAGGCTCGCCGTACCGGAGCAGGAAACACTCTCGCTTGACAAGAGCCCGAATAATCTGCTGCTGCGATTCCCGAACATGAGATAACTCTGGCGGTAAGTCCTCCAGATCGAATTCCAACCGCGCCGCGGCCTCGAGTGGCGCCATCCTGACCAGTTCATGCCCTGCTTGTCCCACGCGCTCGAGGAAGATTAGCCAGCGAGGCTTGCAGCAGAGAGACCGCTGAACGCCAAATACTTGCTCTGGGTCAACCTCATATGCCCGCTCACCGTTAAGAGAGATGGCGGGTTCTAAATTCCTTAGCTCATGAAAATGTTCCACTGCATCAGGAAGCAGTTTCACGGGTGCGGCTAAACCCCAGGCGAGCGTTTGCCCATCATGCTGGGAGAAATAAGTCCAATCGTCCGACAAGAAGGCGAAGCCGTTTCGGGCCAGCGCCACTGAAAGAGTCGTTTTCCCTGCTCCGGACTCACCCGCCAGGAGAAGTCCTTTTCCATCTCGCACCACGCAAGCGCAATGAAGAGTCGAGACACCCAACGACTCGCTCATGAGTCCGAAGGCAGTCGGGAATACGACCCGCTGCAAATACTCCTTGGCGCGTGCCATTGCTGGCGAGAAGTGGCCGATGATGCGATGTTCCCGCAAATCAAGGAGTAGCATGTTTTGAGTGTCAAACCCTGCGTAAACCAAGTGGTCCAAGCCTCGGAAATAGGCCTGGAGCCAGGGGGGGCCGGTGTGGGCTGCAGAGTTAACCCATAGCCTGAGGACGAGGGCGGGCGAAACTTGCGGCTCAATTACGAGTCGGAAGCTATCGCGTGCGGCCGCAAGAATATCCTCGGAATTCGTTGAAATCGCAGACTTTATCCCGCCCACGAGAAAGTAGTCACGCAATGGGGTGTGGGTTTCTTGGCTTAGGCAGGACCACCAACTTGGGCCTTTCAATCACACCTCTCCGTTCCCGGTGCATGATGGCGGAGTGCCACCACTTGTTCCGGAGCAAATGCTCTGCGAGATTGGCCGTAATGACGTGGTATTAACTCGCACACCTGATGGCCAAAACGGATTTGACGGGTATTAACGATTTCAGCCAAAACCCCTCAATACAATTACAGATTACAACAAATCAGGAACCGATGGTAGGGGAGCATGAGGGCTGAGCGGGTTGTGGACGATAGGACAATCTTCCACACCCAGGCGTGCAAGTCAATGCTGCTCAATGGGTTAGGTGCGGGGTGTGATGGCGAGGCGTGCAGCGCCTCGAAGCGCAAATCGACTCCCCCATGGAAACCTGGCGACGCTTTGAGCTTCTCTTACTTCCACTCAAAGACTGCCGCCCCGTAAGGTTGCAAATCACAACCCCACTGCGAGCCGTGCGTCGCGACGGGCTCTTCGCCGGTCGAGGTTATACGCTGAATGGACGACAAGGACAACGCAGAAGTCACGCTTACCTGCTGCCGCTTCGCGCTGTGATTGACAACGACCACATAACCGCGATTTTGGGCATCCAGCGACACGGCTTCAACGGTGGGTTCATTGGTACGAAACCGCGGCTGTATTCCCGCCCAATCGCGAAACGCTTGATATAGGCGGTAAGTGTTCTCCCCTTTGTCGAAGGCCGCCGGGAGGTTGGCCAAGTAGCTTTCGACGGGATAGGCGCTGAGCAAGGTCTTGCCCTTGCCCAAACGGTTGGCGACCAACGCCGGGCGACCCTCCTGATCCTCGGCAATCACCGTGCCACCATGAACCTCCAGTGTCGCCGCCCATTGCCGGGGATTGTCCGCGGCAGCGTGATACTGGAACGTGTCACCAGGATTCAAGCCGCCCCAAGCAGTCACGACCTTCAGCATCACTTCGCCGACGGGCGAATGATCCACCAGTCGCGCCCCGAACAGGCTTTCCATCTCTGGAAGCGCCGCGTCCCCGCTGAGCGACGCGTACAGGGCTCCTCCCTCCAGAACGTACTGCCGGGCCTTCTCCCAGAAGTCGGTGTGCACATGGACCAGGTAGCTATTCGTGCTGGTCAAAGGCGAGGGCATCAACAACATCGGCCTGTTATGCCAATCAGAGTACTCGCGGGGAAAGTCCGCCTTAAGGCCTGCCTCTCGCGCCAGAATAAAGGACGACAACCAACTCCCTGTCAACCACAGATTCTCCTCGGAGAGGTCGGGCAGCTTTTGCCCTGCGACCGCGCCCCCTTCATCCTGGGAGGTGTAAGGGACAATCCCTGGCCCCGCAAGTCCAAAGTGCGAAGCATCGCCGTAGGGCCGAGACCATTCGTTGGGGACAACTATGCCGGCCTCGGCCCGAGCGGGCGCGACGCCAGAGAGATCCAGCCTGTCCACTATCTTTTCGAATTCCTCAAACATCCGTGCGGCGGGGCGCTCCTTTCCCTCCCAGCTTGTCAGCCCAAACTGGGTTTCATGTGGTGAGCGCAAATACGGGACGCGGCGATACTGCCGCGGCGCCGCATCGGTGTAACACCAGATCAAAAACCCATTTGCGCCTGCTCCCAAAGCTGAGTAAAGATTCGCCCGAAGGTAGGCGGCGATCTGCTCGGGCGCATATTGCGCCGAAGAAGCTCCGATCTCCTGCACCATGACCGGCCGGCCGGCGCCTCCCGAGAGGGCCGTCTCGAGCGCCGCGCCGTATGTCCCTCGCGTGGAAAGCATAGGATCCGCGAAAAGCTTTGGCGCATAGATCGAATAAGGATGCACGCTCAAGAAATCCACTTCGTCTCGAAGAATGTCGGGACGGAAGGGACCGCGCCCCACATCCTCCATGCTGGTTCCCACCACCAGCGGGTGCGCGGAATCGTGCCGTCGAATGGCCCCGGCCAGCAGCCGTGTCCAGTTGATGGCCATGGAATCCGTGGTCTGATCGGAAATCCAGAATGGCGGCTCATCGGTCAGGTCCCAGGCCAAGATGGCGGTCTCCTTGCCATAACGGCGGGCGAACTCGGCCGCGAGGTCGGTCTCCAACCGCAACATGTAAGGATCGGATTGAGGGTCACGTCCGTGGCGATACGATACATCCCAAAAGGCCTCACCCACTTCGCCGCCGATCAGAAGCATAGGGTGGAGATAAATGTGATAACGGTGGGCCAGCGAAATCAGAAAATCAAGCTGGTGAAACGCCTCGGGATTGAAATCGTCCGGCCGGGGCTCGAACCATGCCCACACGAGATCGAATCGAATGGTGTTGAAGCCCAGCTCGTGCATGCGGGCGAAATCCGCTTCAATCGCGTGCGGGTCCCATTCGTAAGGCCACTCCATCGCCGCGGCGGCGGGGACCCAGTTCGCGCCCACGGGAATGAAGCGGCGCCCTTCCCGGGAAAAGTAGTTGCCGTCTAGTCGGACGGCCGGCAACTGAGTGGCCTTCGATTCCTGTTGTGCGGATGTCTGCGGTCCCGCCTTAGGTGGGTTCGGCTCCCGTCCAACAACTGCAGCCACCCAAAAGGCCCAAAGCACCGCCATTCCCAACAAGCACCCCGGAGTACGATCGAGAAAACAGCGTAGATTGATTGTTCCCTTCATTGCATCTTCTCCTCTTCTCAGGGCAATGTCATAGTTCAGAGGATTTTGACGCGGACAGTATGCCAGCCCCCGCAGGAGCATGCGAACCTTATTTATTTTCTGGGGCCGAGTTTACGGTGGCGGAGCTAAGCGGATTGCTGCGGAGAGATGCGGTCGGTCGTTGCCCGCTTCGAGGTCGCAGACCGCTTCTTCCCGGCTTGTTAGCATCAGAAAGTCGTTCAGGCAAAGTCTGTGGATTGTAGAAAGCAGATTATTTGGGGCGCGCAGCCGAGGCAACTTCCCCTAGCCCTTCGCGGATTCGGGTTAACCAGAGCTGGTCAAGAAACGAGGGTTCCCGCTCGGCGGCCTCCGCCTCTGCTTTCACGGCGACATACTTGCTGTGGACGGTGGCCGCTTTCCCGGGCTGGCCGGTTTGCCGGTAGAGCGTTTCGAGTTCCTGATAGGGCTTGGGAGTGTCGGGGGCCAAATCGAGGTAGGTTTCGTAGTCGGTGATTGCTTTCGCGATCTCATTTTGTTTCGCCAGGACGCGCGCTCGCCAAAGGTATGCAGGCGCGGCCTGGGGATCGAGCTCCAAAGCCGCGTCCAGCTCGCGACGGCTCTCCTCGAGCTGCCCGGCTTGAAGCAAGGCCACGCCGAGCGCCGCATGGTATGACGCGACACGGGGGTTCGAAGCCAGGGCCTGTCGGAAAGAATCTTCCGCCGGCCGCGCCTGGGCCTGCTCCAGCTCGATCACGCCCCGCAGGAAGTAGACGTCGTCCTGCCGCGTGCTGAGGCGCAACGCTTCGTCGCAGGCCTGCGTCGCTTCCGCGTAGCGGCGCATCAGGGCGTACGTCACCGCCATCTGGTAAGGAATGCTCTCGGATTGCATATCCAGGTCACGAGCTTTTCTGAGTGTGGCCAGGGCATCCGCATAGAGCTGCTCAGAGCCTTGCATCCCAGCGTAGGCGAACAAGTAATCGACATTGGCGGGATCAGCCGTGACCGCCGCAGACAGATAAGGAGCGGCTTCTTCGGGCTTCCCGCCCAGCAAGTAGGCGCTGCCGCGCAGAAAAGCCAGCTCTCCCCGCGCGCCCGCGTCTTCCGGCACGCCTTTGAGAACAGCCAAGGCCTCCAATGGCTCGCCGGCCTTAATGCTGGCATCCGCCAAAAGCAATTTCAAAGTGTTGTCTTGCGGCCTCAACTCGCTGGCGTTTTCGAGCAATTGGCGAGCCTTCTGCGTTTGGCCGTGATGCAGGCACAGAAACGCCAAGGTCGCGGCCAGCCGGGGATCATCCGGGACGGCGTCGACAGCCT
>Ga0187771_10002029_pt1 | contig 13891 bp, 15 predicted proteins | sample 0116_SJ02_MP15_1_FD_133139 | JGI IMG/M metagenome (GOLD analysis project Ga0187771, IMG submission 133139) | Tropical peat soil microbial communities from peatlands in Department of Meta, Colombia - 0116_SJ02_MP15_10_MG | ecosystem: Environmental > Terrestrial > Soil > Wetlands > Peat | place... | reverse complement strand
CCAAGGAGCAGGGGTCTCCTTGATTCCGAGGCTCAATGTCAATAATGGCATCCAAATGGGGACCCTTGGTTTTCGGATCAGGGACATACCGGCTTCTTCGGGCGTCCTGTCCCCCTTTTTTACATTGCACGTCATGCAACAAGTTACAACATTTGTCCATTCAGTCTGTCCACCCTTAGAGCGGGGAATGACATGGTCATAGGTTAATTCCTTATGCTCAAAAGGGGTCCCGCAATACTGACACCTTCCCCTATCCCGCACGTAGAGGTTCTGACGAGAAAATTTGATAATGGGTGCCCTCCTCTTCATAAACCGGTTCAGTCGAACCACCGCTGGAAGACGAAGGGCAAAGCTCACTCCCCGGATGATGCGCTCATATTCTTCAACTACCTCCACTTTTCCAAGGATCACCATGACAACTGCCTTTTTCCAGGTAACAACCTTCAGAGGTTCGAAGGTAGAATTGAGAAGCAGCGTCCACTCCATAATTCAGCCAAAATTAATATTTCCCTTTGAATTTTGGGGATATATAGCGATTTTTCAGCAAATTGTCAAGCATTTTTTGGAAACTTAAGATTCCTTCTTGAGTGGGGCGTCCGCTCCATCAATAACCAAACCAAGCACCATCTCTGTGATTCATTACTCAAAAGAAACGAGTGTCAAATGGGATAGGGGGATGGATCAACCTATTTTCAAGACTTCTTGCGCTATGGGCAAAAAAGAAGATAAAATTTTCTAACTCGAATAACAATCTATGTCACTTTCTGAGTCCAGATCAAAGAATGCCGTTTGCCAGATCGAGACATTTATTCATCAATGTTAATAGGTTATTTGTGTTCCACCTAAAGTTGTTCTTTTGGCAAAAAAGTTGCATGCCGTCCTATCGGAGTCAAGCTTTGAAACTAATGAGGGAATTTTCTCGCTTCACCCCTTTTATTATTAGGCTCCCTGGGTCAATATGGCCTTTTGGAAAAATCCATAACTCGGAATCAACGATTTAAAAAATCGGCTTTGAATAGAATGGATAGACAGATGTTGAGAAGGACAAAAGAAGGGATGATGGCCAATCTGTATTTGATGAAGATTCGTTTCCTCATCCTAAGACTGTTCATTGTCAAAGAATTCTCGACCTGGATGATGAAGGTCTTTCATTACGTGTGAGGATTGTTGCTCGGTGATCACGCGATTCAGAAGAGGCGATTCAGAAGAGAATTGACAATTCATACTGATTCTGATAGATTACCAATTAGACTGCTTCAAGGCCACTCTCTTAGGAGGAATTTCTATGAAAAGGCTCAAAAGGACGTTGTTTTTGTTTCTGGTAATTTCATTGACCGTCGGTACTTTTTGTTCGGTGGGATGGGCTCAAGAAGATGTGACCAAGGATGAATGGAATATCATGGATCTATTCATCGCAAGACCCCTGGGATTTGCAGCCGGCATCGTCGGCACAGGACTTTTCGTCGTCTCCCTGCCGTTTACCGTCCCTACAGGGGGAGTAAATGATGCAGCAGAAACGTTTATCACGAAGCCGTTTAAATTCTCCTTTAAGCGTGAATTCCCGGACAGAGACATGTTGTTGGAAAGATACTAGTGGTGCACCACAGAAATAACGCTATATTTCAAAGAGCACTTGGATAGCTTATTTTGCTGGGGATAATCATTTCCAAACATAGTTCCATTTATGGGGTACACCACTAGAAACGAAAAGCTCTTGATGAATGACGGGACAAAGCCCCAGCGTTATGTGCTCGATAGGGCCCCCTGCTTTAACTTTTCACCAGATCTCCCTCTCTTTGTGTTCCTCCTTCAATTTCCGATGGCAAAAGGGACAGGGCTTTCCTTCTTGAATCAGTACTTCTTTCATCATCTCAATCAGTTCATTATCCTCTAAGATTTGTTTCACAATATGAGGATGGGGTTTCCGATCATATTTGCGATAAGGGAAGCTGCTTTTCCCACTCATCTCTCTGCTCCTTTAAAACGAATTATAAATCTTCTCCCTTTTCTTGACAAGAGAACAAAAACAATTCGAATTTTTAGAGGCTATTTCCATGGAAGAAATCTTAGCACCGCTATGAAAGGCTTCTCAAAAACTTTTGCAACCTCGTCCAATCTTCTGGGGAGATATCGACAAACCTAACCCCGAATCGATAATCCCCCCAGTCCTTCCCTAAGTGAATATCCATCCATACGACCTCCGCCAGAATTTCGATGGCATTCAAATCGTCACCAGAAGTGAAAAAAAGTTTCAACCTGAGATGATGGCCAATCTCCACCCTCTCTCGGAGATAAACCAACAATCCGCCTTCACTGAGATTGGTCACACGCCCCCTCTGGCTGACCGACCAATCAACCAGATAATATTCTATCGGCAAATTGACTGTAAATCTGGGATAACCTCTCCTTTCAAGATTGACGATCCCAACACGAGGTCTTATTTCTTTTTCTTCCTTTTCCATTGCCCCCTTTATCCACCTTGTAGGGCTTTTATCGCGCCCTCATTCCCATTCCCGAAGGATTGAAATGAAGATGAAGCCTCGGACAGAAGGTTTCAAAGAGGCATCCCTCGCAGCGCGGTTGAGTTGGAAAACAATGTCCTCCTTCTTCCTCCTTCATCCCCATCGAGATCATCGGTTCCTCTATTTTCATAGGAAATTGGGGAAAGGCTATTTTGGCAAAAGATTGAATCTTGAGATCTCCCGTCGAGTTCCTACCTTGATAGTGGTCAAAATGGGGATCGACCACTCCTAGTCGCGAGGCGACCCTGTAAAGACTCTCTCCGATGAGGATCGGAGCATCCGAAAAATCGATCTCAAGAAGATGAGGAATCAATTCATTGATCCATCTCACTGCCATCCGGCTGTTTTTATCACCCATATGAGGAATGACTTGAATTAACCGCATGAGGTCTAAGGCGTTCCACTTCTCCTCCTCCGAGATGTCATTCGCAACCTGCTGGAGTTTCGGAAGGGCCCTATAAAACAGATCTCTCCAATTCTCTCCAGAGAAGAATTTCGTTCCTTCAAGAGGGGGAATCTCCTCGAGGGGCAAATTCGGTCGAAGGATTTGTTTAAACACCCTTTGGGTGTTCTCCAATGCTTTCTCGGCCTGGCACATCTGATCGAACCGCGTGTGGGCCAGTATGGTCATAAGCGAATGGACATGATTCGCAAATTCACCTTCCTTCTGTTGCGTTTGGAACCAAACAGAGAACATGCTGCGGTTGCTTCTGTAGTACTTTTCAACGGAGTTTCTAAAATCCTCCATCCACGGGAACAGAAGCAAAGATCCCTCCTCTCTTGTCCCCGTTCTTTCAGAATCCTGCTTTGGCTGAAACGCACCCTCGCCTTCAAGATCATTGAGGAGAACGTCATGAAAAACGCTCACATCCGGACTCTGGTCTTGACCTACTTCAGACAGAATAGTTCTTCCCTCTTCCCCTCCTTCCTCCAGAATAGGTGACAGGGCCATTTGAGAGGGCTCGTCATCCAAGGGAACCTCTGCCTCGCCCGGCCTTAGGTTTTCATTTTCTTCCAACGCCGTGGCTGTAAAATCCTCACCTTTCTCTCTGGCTTCCAGCACCGTCAATAGGGGGACCTTCGGGGGACCCAATAAATGGACCTCCGTCGAGGTCCCCTCTCCATCCTCTCTCTCCAATACTCCTGTTCCTGTCCCTGTTACAGCAACGGAGACCTCTTCAAGGGCGGAGGGCGGGGGTTCCTCTCTTCGGAGCACTGAATCCTCTTCCATAAAAATGTTTTCTGGGGCTCCCCCGGGCTCAGTGAGATGGGGTCTCGTCTCATTTTCAACTTTCACCCCCATCTCCACATATTCCCTTTCTCTTCTTCTATCCTCCGCTGCAATCGGATATCCTGAAGAGCTCTTGAATAGAATAGAGATTTTTTCAATAGGAATTTCTCCATCGAAAATTACCTTAAAAGGACAGGTCTGCCCCGGAGGGAGAGGATTGATAGGCAGAGGAGCTTCTTCAAAGGCCAAGATTTCTCCCAGATGATCGAAAAGTTGAATTAAGACCCAGGTATCGCTCAGACTTTCCTCAGTTATATTTCTCGCCCTTCCTACAACATTCCATGCTTCACTTGATGTCCTCCGGAGATAGGACGACTCCAATGCCATCCGATGTGGGACGATTTCCTGAAACTCAAGAAAGATCGCTGCGAAATCCTCCCTTTCTTCAACAGAGGCCGTAGCTCCAAAAGACCTGAGGGTCTCTGCTAAGGTTTCAGCTTTTTCTAAGGAGAGATCTTTTTTGAGGACGATGGGGCAACGGTCAACAATTTTTCTTAAGAGGGGGAAAGAGATGCCATAGTTTTCGGAAATGTTTCTGCAAAACGACTCTTTTTCTTCTTCCTTGCTATCCCCAATGTGAATGAGGACGACTCTGAATCTCCCTTCCTTCTGACGACTTCGATACATAATAATCCTTTATGCTGAGGGATATATTCTCCTCATGCCGCCTCGAGGGAGACCTTCGTCACCTTCACCGAGAGGATAGGGTTACGGTCCCCGCTCGAGTACACCTGAAGCCCATAGGTCCATTTTCTTTCCTATTTTTAAATAATTTTTTAAAGAAGTTCAAGATATTTTTTGATTCAGGACTTTCGAAAGAAACAAATTCGCAGAACATTGAAGTCGGACATGGACGGACGTGGAGACTGTAAATCTTTATTCTCCTATGCCTTGAGCAGGGCAATAAGCCGGCCAAAATCTTTTTCATCGATATATTGAAATTGCAACCCGTATCGGTGTTCCCCCCAACTTTCTCTTGCAACCAAATCAGACCAAACCACTTTTCCAATTGCTTTGATCGTGTCTAATTCTAAGCCCTTGACATATAGGATTTCTATTTGTAGCACCGCACCTATTTCCATTCTCTCCGGTAGATACGCGAGGACTCCCCCCTCGCTCGCATTGGCCACGATCCCTCCATAAATCTCTTTGGCATCCACACGAGAATAATTTAGAGGAAGTTCAACACTATACCTCGGATACTTTCTCCTCTCGCTCGCGAGAACACCCATTTTTGTATGGGAAGCGAGCCTGGTTTCCTGATCAGTTTTGGCCATATAAAAACCCTGATTAATTTTGTTCATATAGAAACACCGTCAGATAAGGCGTCAGTTTGCATTTTTAATGCCATTGCATAGCCGCTTCCTCGTAAACTTACACTTTTTGCAAATTTTGACAATTTTTTCACCTTCTCCGGATAATTCCTGCCCTTAAAATCAGGTAGCAAAAACAATACCAGCTTGATTGTTTTTCCAACCTTTCTAAAAAAATTTCCAACCATTATCAACGAAGTGTTCACAGACAGATTTGGAGAGAAGAGAATACCTCTTTTAAAAAAGGGGATTACCACTTTTTTAGACTGGTTCTAATTGGGTGGAAACTTTTTTAAATCTCTATGAAATTTTTTCACTATTTTATCCATTCGAGTTTCGCTTTATCCAGGTCAGCTTCCTCGGGAATCTTTTTCTCTAGCGTGCTCCTCGCTTCTTCGATTTCATTTCTGCATTGATCAATTTCGTTTTTCATCTGGTCTCTTTCTTTACGAAAATTTGCCCTTTCAATTGAGCTTTTCGAATCATTAAATTTTTCCGTCAATTCATTATACTTAACCCTAAGCTTCTCCAATCTTTCTTGCGAGGTCGTTAGTTTCTTCCTCCACTCCTCAACTCGAGCCTTCCAGAATTCCTCCCCCCTTCCCAATCGATCCTTATAAGTATCCTCCTTGCCCTTCGGCAATGATTTGTCCTCCATCTTTGTATCAATTTTCTCCTCTGTCAATCCAATCCTCTCAGCCGTTGGGCGATATTGTTCTGGAATCTGCATGATATCGTCGGTGAAATGGAGAGCTCCTTTTTCGTCCACCCATTTGTAAGCTTCTCCAAATGACAAATGTGCAACAAATAAGAAAAGAAAAATGATAAGGATTCGTTTCATCATGACGGACATTGATCCAGCAAGTCCTGTGCCAATTATTGATTTTAGTTGTTGATTTTTTAGCTTTCGCGTATTATATTAATATTGGTTAGTACATCAAACCATATCACCTCCTTGTTTCACCCCCATTTGGTGTACTGACTGGGATCAGTTAAGACCCTCCTCTAACTGATCCCTTTTAAATTTATCTAATATATTCATCAAGTTATATATTTTTCCCACATTTTCTGTGAAAACCTTGTTGATAACTTTGAACTTCTGAGCCGCAAACGGCTTATTCCGTGATCTTTTAGCAAAATGCCTAATGTTTAGTCAACTGAAATCTAAATGTTTTTGATGAGTTAATCCAAATCCTCTATTCGATTTCTTTCCCCTTAACTCCCCGCACCACTTCCGAAGGGAATCCAAATCGCGATATGAATTCTCTGCGAAATTCCTCAAAACCAATCTTTTCGAGAAATGGTTGAGCCATGACCCCCCTGCATCCTGCTAAAAGCGGAGGCTTCAATTTATAGATCTCTTCATAAATTTGATTCACCCATCTTTCCCCTTTTGTCATATTGACCAGTACAATTCTGCCTCCAGTTTTCAAGACTCTTCTAAATTCCAAAAGAATAGGAATAAAATCTTCGACGGGGAGAATGTCCAATAAATATTGATTCATCAGCACATCAAACGCCCCGTCTTCAAAAGGGAGATGCCGACAATCGCAGAGATAAAGGGCATAATTTTTTTGCCCAGTCTTGGAAATCCTTTTTCTCGTTCTCTCCAGCATCTTCATTGAGACATCGATCCCGTTCACCCAGCCACCGGGATTTCTTTTTAGGATTTCCACAAAATTGAGACCGGTCCCAAACGCAACTTCGAGAACCTTCTCGCCGTTTTGGATGGCTGCCACCTCCAACGCTCGCTGGCGCGCTTTCGACTCCATCGCAATCCCAAACAGATCGTAGATGGGGGCGATCCAGTTGTATTTTCGGACAATCTCCTTGTGGGTATATCGTGCCTTTAAAATCTCTTGATTCATCAAATAATCCCATCAAAAAATGGAGGGACTGAAGATTCTTCTCTCCCCATCTCATCGAAGGGCAAAAAACGATCAAGAACAATTTACAGGATTTGACGCGAATCAGTCAAGGATTTTGTGAAATTCTCTATCGACCCCCACGGGTCGGATTGAAGTATTCACCTATCCTTCCGAGTACAATGTGGGGAATGTCTTCCTTCTTTTTTACCCTAAAGATACTGATGTTCTTCCTTTTCCCTACAGCCTTTTCGAATCTGGCGGCATAAGGGTTATCTCCAATATGGACCGCAGTAATCCGATTTTGAATTTGGCCAAAGAACCCAATCATTGCTTCCAGGTTCGTAATTTTCATATCCGTAATAATGAAGAGATCAAGGCTCTTTCTGCCTTGGATGAGCGGTACCAAATCCTCCAAATCCAGGGCCGTTCCACCTCCAAAATATTTGCATAAAACCCGGTAGATATCATCTTTTCGACTCGTGTAGTTCAGGACATCTTTCCCCCCCATCGGGGCGTCGCTAAAATTGTAGACGGCGATCTTCGAGTCGTTTCGCAGATAGGCATTTGCCGCACAGGCCGCTCCGAGAACGGCATAGGAGAGACTTTTCCGAGGGTTGATCATACTTCCAGAGGAATCGATAGCGATTAAGCAATCCGGAGTCCCTTCGACCTTTCCTCTGCCCTTCCCTTCCTTCTTCTTCCAAATCTGAGTCACCCCTGGGAGGATCTTACCAAAACTCGTCCAAATGTCCACATCCTGAAAGGGCGATCCAACTTCCCACGGAGAGTGAGAATGGGGATGGAGGGACCCTTTTTCATCCAAAGGAAGCTTTTTCAGCGGAATAGAATAACTCTCCGCCAACTTCATATAGAAAAGGACATCTGCATCAATGGCGGCACCCCGCCCCCGCCCCATCCCCTCCTGTACTCCATAGCCCACCTCTTTCAAATCATCAGAAAAGTCTTCAACGACCTCTCTAAATTCAGGCAATGCCATCGTCTGCTTCGCGTAATCTCTCAGTCCTTGATCAATTTCTTCAAAAGAGTAATGGTTGAGATCATGTTCACCTTGAGGATGAGAGGTCCCCTTTCCACCTTTTGCCCCTTTTTCCTTCTGATCTAGAAGAAGAAGGGGTTTGAGTGACCGGGCAAACTTTTGAATACTTCCCGGCCAACGTGACCGATCAAGGTAGGGGATACGTACGAGGCGCCGCACAACCTCCTCGTGTCCTCTCCCGCTTCCTTCGGAATGGCGGATTCCCAAATCGATTCCCCAAATCTTCTGGCATAGGGAGGCGATCACTTCCTCGATCTCCCCTTTCTTCAGGTACCGGTGCAGTTCAGGAATCTCCGTGAGCCTCTTCTTTACACAGTGCGTGTCAGCAATGACGTCGATGAAGTAATTCGCTGCCTGCTTGGCCAATTCCTTATCACCCATGACCTTCTTCGCTTCGGCATAGAGCATCAGATGGGTATGGAAATCCCACGGGCAGAAGGTATAATGGGTAATGCCGTGATCGAGGAGGGCCTCGATCACCTTTTCCACGGGCATCTTATCTCTCATTTGGGAGAGAAAAGCAGATTTGATGGTCATTTGCTTCTGCTTCATCTCCAATCCCACACCTTCATTCTGTTCGGCGTCAGCGCCTCCAGAGTTCGTCAATTCCTCTGCCTTGGGCATAGGGATTTCGGGGTAAAAATGCTTTTTCCTCAGGCGGGGCCAAATCTCTTCGATCATCGCTTGTATATTCTGTTCTTCCATTTTATTCCTAATAATAGAGATTGGGATTGCGTACCTTCCCGGGGTAAACCAGTTTATCCCTTTCGAAGACTTTCCCTTCGACGATATTCCCCAACCCTCTCACCCTTCCGCCTACACAAATCTCTCCTCCCATCATCCACTCACCGGTGTGGAGTCCGATATTCTTCCTCACCAAAATCTTCCCTGATCTCATCCCTGCTCCGGTCCAGTTCTTGGCATTCCCCTCGACGACCAATTCCCCTCCCTCGAGACCGATGCCCGTGAAATCCCCGGTATCCCCTTCGATCATCATCCGTTTCCCTTTCGGAAGTCGAAAGCCAAGGAGATTGATCTCCGTCTTAAGTTCCGAGAGCTTCAGGATAATCTCTTCCTCTTTTGCATAGTTACACAAGGCGGAAATGTAAACCCCCGCCGGTCCTGGAATAAGGTATGGGATCTTTTGGGTGTTCTCCAATGCAAAACAAAAATCCTCGATATCCTCCGCCGAATAATCAATTTCCCTCACATATCTCTCGGCCACTTCATACGCCTTAATGATGGTATTATATTGTACCATCCAGACCAGTTCCTTGGCCTCCTCTTCTAAAAGTTTTTCATATCCTCGCCGGATCTGATCCATGACCGCTTCAGTAGATTGAACGATCTGATCCAAAGGAATGTCTGTCTTTTCAAAGCGAAAGACCTTAAATTCCTCAAAGGGGTTCATCACTGCAGGACCACCTCCTACCGGCTGGCCAGTGCTCACCATCTTCTGCGTGAGGGATGTCTTCATCTTTACGAACCTACCTTCGGCAGAAAGAAATCTCGCCCGCAACAAAACTCAGCAAATGGCCGCATTTCGGCTCCCGAAAATCCTTTCCTCAAGTTCGTCGAGCTTCGATATCTTTTTTGATTTCCACGTAGACAGGATGATCCCCTTCCAAGACCTCCAAAGACTCACCCTGAAATATCTTCGATCCCACGGCCAGGGCATCTTTGAGATGCTCACTCTGTTCGCGAAATCTTTGAGATATCGTTTTCACTGCTTCTTTCGCCAAGAAGATAGGGAACGGATCATCCCTCTTCGCTCTCTCTTTCTGGGAAAGAACCTCATCTTTCCATTGAACACGGTGGGCCAGCGTATAGGGAAGGACCGATTTGACGTGTTCCATATCGATTTCACCATCTCCCATTAGCCATGCCAATCCTCGGGCATACTGTTTGATAGAGGTCGGCAGTCGATTCGAGGCACAATTCTTAATGTCGTGACAGAGGTATCCGGTATAGTGACACCCCTCCTCACAGTTTTCCACGACTCGTTTCTGCCCATAACGCTCACAGAAAGAAAATTCCGCAAGCAGCATTCGGGTAAACGCACTCGCGTCCAAATCCATCTCCAAACTTTCCATCTCAGTTCTGATCTGGTCTCGGTCCTGCCTTTGAAGGGGCTTAATTCCCAATACCTCTTCAACATAGTCCCCGAAGGCGTTGCAGATCTCTTCCAATTTCGGAATTTTTTTCTCATGGGCGATCTTCGATTTTAGGACGCGGTAAAGATCCTTCTCATACTTGGGGTGTCTCAGGATATGATCTTTTCGTTTTGTTTTTCCAATCAGAAAAGAGAGATGAGCCCCCGGATATCTCGATTCCACCATCGTATCGAAACGATCCACCAATGGGGCAATGATGGTATTGGTCCCCCCATCTTGATAATTTGCGGTAGCGAAGAGGCAGTACTCATCGTTAATGATCATTTCGTTGAGATACTCCCAGTTGCCTCGGTCCACTCCGTCGAGAATCATACTTTGTTTGGTCTCCGGGAGGCGGTTGATCTCGTCCACAATCTTCACTGGGATTTGGGAAAAATTGGTCCATACCACATCCTCTTCACCTCGATTCAGCTTGCCTAGATCCGGCCTGCCGATAATCTTCTCCTCCGTCTGTTCCGGGTGGCCCGAAACCTCGCTCCCCCATATCACGCCCAGTGGAAATTGGTAAATCAAAGAACAGACGAATTCCGCAGAGGTTGTCTTTCCCAGCCCTGGTTCTCCGATGATCAATTCCTTTCCCTTATTCAATGCAGTTAATAGGCTAAAAAGGATGGCTGAGTTGTACCGCTCTCCTTTTATTTCTATATCCGGGCGATTGAAATAAAGATGGTCGTTGATAAACTGGTAGACCTCCATCACCTGCTTCTGATATCCATTCTTTTCCACGATCTACATCCTTTCCACCCCGATCCGATTTTCCTATTCGTTGCAGTCTCAAAACTCGACACACGGCAAACTATTTTAATAATGATAACATGGCCTCTGGCACAAGACAAGGTGATCCCTTTCGAATGTAAGCATCTTTTTTCCGTGACACAGAACCATAGAGAGGCCCCTTTCAGCGAGCAGGCGGGCCAACTGGAAAAGATTTAGGGCGGAACCCCTCACGAATTGGCTCCAAACAGTCCAAGAACAAGAAAACCTCGTTTTCATGGACTACGAATGTTTCCCTTAATCTTCTAATGATCAATCCTAAAGCTTTTGAAGCCTGGTCCGCCCTGCTCTCGTAATGTTCACTAAGTCATCACAAAATTGGAGATACTTCCCTCTCGAATCCACTCCATGCCGCCAGCGATAAGGCCACGATCCCTCCTACCGTCCATCTCCACTTGCCGTCCGGGATGCGGTGGCTTACCGAAAGCGCTTCTCCCCCGCCCGAACGGCAATCTCCAGCCAGTTCTCTTCTGGCGCATAGGGACACGTGTACTTCTCATTATATTCACAGAAAGGATTGTAGGCCCGATTAAAATCGATCAGTATCATTCCACCCGGCATCGGTTCGATGAAGAGGTAGCGCCCCATCAGGTGGGTCTCCGTTTCTGAGGTCTTATCTTTAAAGGGGAGAAAGAGCTCTGCGCCCCCCAAAGGTCGGTAAATTTGAAGCACATATTCCTTTGCCATCCACTTAAATTTAAAGCGCCCATATTTCACATATTTCCTCTCCCTCTTTCTATTGGTGGGAATGTTGGCGTACAAGATTTTGGATTCGGTAGGATATCGCTCGATCGAACCAACCATTGCATATTTAAGATCGATGGGATAGTAAAATAGGCCTTTAAATATTTTCCGGTCACTTTCTCTTAAAGGAGAATGGACGTCCTCCTTAAAGAAACGGTCTCTCTTTTCCCGAAAGATTTTCAACTTTTCCTCTCTTCGGCGCATGGGGCTGTCTTGGTCATGGGCCGAGAGAAAATCTACCTTTCCACCCAAAAGAAGACAGGCGCATGCAAGCGCTGCGAAAAACACTTTTCCGCTGAAGAAGTTCTGTCCACCCTGTTCTCCGAAGTCTGCTGCATCCATTGTCCAAATCTTCTTTGAACCGCCTCCAACTCTTACTTTCAAAAGATTCCTTGGGTTAATCAAGGAAGAGATCTGCATTCGAAACAAATGGGAGCGGTCGCTGAATCCAATTCTTTTATCCTCTCGGCAAGAAAGGTCACACATTCGTCTCAAAGGCCTCCCAGTATCCTTCCGAAGCAAGGGCTCGCCGTGCTGCTCGGCTTAGTTCCCGATCGTATCGATGGGTAGCAGCATAGACCCGGCAAATAGCTACCTTCGCCGGAATATATTGAAATAATCTCCGGAGCGGCTCCCTTGAAATTCGTTTGGACCCCGGGTCATAGATGAGAAGCTTTGCTCCCTCTGATTCATGCCAGGGGTTGAGTGGTCTGGGATCATGATGGGCCAGATCCACGTGGAATTCGATCTGTCTTAAACGCTTCGGTAAGAAAGATTCCATTCTCTGCTTCACTTCTCCTGGAGTCAAAAAAACCGACCGACCCAGCTCGATCTCCCTGAGGGTAAGCTTCTCCTCGAAGACGCTGCTCCATCTCAACTTTCTTGCGAGAACCTCCGCCCACTTTTCTCCCAGGCGCCTTTCCCGTTTCGACGAAGACTTCTGCCACTCCAGCACTCTTTCCATCAGGAACCAGTCTGTCAGGGAAAGGTAGCGATCTATATCCTCCAAGGGATGAAACGGACAGAGGATTTCCATCGTCTCTTTGAAAATCTCCTGCAGTTGAAGATCGATGGATCGGGTGGTCCGATGATAATACACATTGGAATAGAGATAGAGACGTGCATTGAGAAACATGGCCAACGCATCCAGTCCTCTCTTATCTAAAATCAATCCTTCTTTTTGATAAGAGGTGTAATGGAGGAGCCGCCTCCAATCGATCGGCCCGACTGAGACTCCGGTCATATAGGCATCCCGCAACACATAATCGATATTATCGAAGGTGAAGATTCCACGAAAGAGCTGTTGGAGTAAGTTTAGCCACCTCGGATGCTTCTTCTCCTCCCTCTTCAGCGGCTTTTTTATCAGGAAGGCGATCTGCTCCGAATCAAGGGTTTCGTCTTTCTTAAACGGACCATGAAGGCTTCGCCGAACCTTCTTCAAAACGGGGGAGATTTTTTCTTGGATGATGTGCTGACCGATCTCCTCATGATTCGTCCCAAATCGGGAAAGATATTGCTCATCAAAGAAATGGCAGAAAGGGCCATGCCCGATATCATGCAAGAGTCCGGCGAGGCGCAGAAGCTCCTCGACGTAATAGGGAGAGGGGAGTTCCGCCGGGTCAACACGGGATAAGGAGGGATAAAGTCGCTCCGAGAAGGTGCCTGCCACATGCAGAGTGCCTAAGGAGTGTTGAAAACGTGTATGTTCTGCAGAGGGATATACCCAACGGGCACTTTGAAGTTGAAAGATGCGGCGGAGCCTTTGAACCCACGGAGTGTCGATCACATCCCTTTCTGTCTTCTCACCTTCCACGCGGTCGGTCATCACGATGTAATGATAGATCGGGTCTGCGATCAACCCTGCTCCCTGAATGTCCTCCCTCCCTTTCATCCCCTTGAGACCTTCTTGGAATCCCTCCGAGCTTTGGGTCGGTCCTGAAGCGTCACGCATTCCGCCACTGCCTAGGCCGTGCTTGCATGCCGAGCTGCCTTACAGCACGCAGGCGCCCTCTCCTACAGAGGCGCATGAGGCATGATTCTAACTGTGTTCTTCAGAAGAAGGTTCGGACTGCTTTTGCTTCTCCTTGGGATCGACAAACTTCACTTTTGCGGCAGCCACTTCCCGGAGGGCGCTCACAATGGGACGGT
>Ga0187771_10002028_pt1 | contig 13892 bp, 9 predicted proteins | sample 0116_SJ02_MP15_1_FD_133139 | JGI IMG/M metagenome (GOLD analysis project Ga0187771, IMG submission 133139) | Tropical peat soil microbial communities from peatlands in Department of Meta, Colombia - 0116_SJ02_MP15_10_MG | ecosystem: Environmental > Terrestrial > Soil > Wetlands > Peat | place... | reverse complement strand
GCCGTGGCACCAGGTCCAGGCGATTGCCCTGCAGCGCTTCGGCACCATCGCGCTCTGGGACCCGTTCGTTTACTTCGGCCAGAGCCTGATCGGCCAGTTGCAGCCGGCCGTCGCCAGCCCGTTCAGCTGGCTGCTGATGGCCGCGCCGCTTTCGCGCTCGGGCCACTTCGACCAGCAGGTGCTCAATCTCTGGGTGGTGCTGATTCACTACTGCGGCTCGCTGTTTGCCTGGTTTTTCCTGCGCAGCCTCAAACTGAGCCGGACCGCCGCGGTGCTGGGAGGTCTGTTCTATGGAATCGCCGGCTATGTCGGGACCACCACCTGGCCGCAGATCGTGTCCGGCGCCATCTGGACGCCGCTGGTCTTTCTGTTCCTGCTTCGATCCCTGCGCGGAGAGCGGCCGTACTCGAGCGCGGCGTCTGCCGGATTCTTCCTTGGAATGTCGTGGCTGAGCGGGCACCATGTGCCACCCACTTTCCTGAGTCTCGCCGCCATCGGCCTGCTGATCTTCGTGCTGCTGACGCGGTGGGGCCAATGGCGCGAAGTCGCGAGCCGCTCGGCTGTCTTCCTTGCCGTGACGGTGCTGGTTTCTCTGGTTCAGACGCTTCCGACCGCGGAGTACGCCCGGCGGGCGGTCCGCTGGATCTCGACCGGACCCGTCGCCTGGAACCAGCAGATTGCCTTTCCCGAACTGGAGCTGGGCAGCCTGAAACCATGGGATCTGGGTCACCTGATCCTGCCGGGCGGAGGGAAGAACGCCGATCCGATCGTGGGGATTGTGGCGGCGAGTCTGGTGGTTCTGGCGCTGATGGCCCTCTTGCGGCGCTTCGAAGTTCGTTTGTTCGCGGCTCTCGGGGCCATCTCGTTGCTGCTCGCGCTGGCGAAAAACGACGTGCTCTACGGTCCGCTCTATTTCTTTGTCCCGATGGTGGAAAAGGCCCGCGAGCCGGCCGGCTGGCTGCACGTCACGCACTTCTCGGTGACCGTCCTCGTCGCCTTCGGGCTGGATGCGGCGCTCGATCGTCTGAACGTTCGTCTGCTCGCCCGCGTGGTTCGCTGGACGGTGATCTTCGCCCTGGGGGTGTTCGCGATCTGGCTGATTCTCGAATCCCTGAAGCCGGCGGTGAATTCAAATCTGGAGGGCGACGACCGTCTTTTCATAGTCGGCCTCATCGCGGCGCTCCTGGCCGGCCTGTATACCGCATGGAGCCGGGAGTTCATCGGCCACCGCGGTCTCATTGGAGGCCTCGCCGTGCTCCTGATGATCGAACTGGGTAACAGCGCCGGCTATTACAGCTTTGCGCACCGGAGCGAGCCGGACCGGTGGGCATCGGTCAGGGCTCTTTCCGATGGCGACGAGATCGCGGCTTTTCTGCGCAAGGAGCCGCAGCCGCTGCGGGCGTCGGTGAGCCGCACGGATCTGCCGGTCAATTTCGGAGACCAGTATGGGATCGACACCGTCGAAGCCTATCTGGCCGGCATCTCCACCGAAGTCACTCAACTCGCCTGGTCAACCCACAGGATCGCTTCGATGATGGGAGTCGGCTACATCGTCGCTCGCCAGGCGCCGGCCGGTGCGCAGGAGGTTTTCGCGGCGTCGAACGGCATCAAGGTGTTTCGCAACCCGGACGCCTTTCCCCGCGCGTGGACTGTGCATCGCGTCATGGAGGCCGACGAGCCCAGAGCCGTCGACGCCGTCAACCGCACCGCGGAAGACTTTCGAACCGCGGCCTACGTCTCCGGCGCCGCTCCGGCGCTTGAAACCTGTCCCGAAGCCGATCGCGTCGCGTCCGTCCGGGAAGGTATTCAATCCGTCGAGATCGGCGTGACGATGGCTTGCCGGGGGCTGCTTGTGCTTTCCGACAGCTGGTATCCCGGCTGGGCGGCGACTATCGACGGCGCGAGCGCGAGCATCCTGAAGGTCAATGGCGTGATCCGCGGGGTCGTCGTCGACAAAGGAACCCATCAGGTGCGTTTCGTCTACCGGCCGGTGTCCGTGATGGCCGGTCTCGGCGGAACGCTGGCCGGGACGGCCATCGTCCTTTTCCTCTGGCGGCGCAGGGAACCGGCAGGGACCCCGCTTGTAAGCAGCGACCTTACAAAGACTTAACGCTGTCAACTGGCTAAAATCTTCTGTTTCTGTCAACATAGAAGATTCGACCCGAATGTTCCGCTTCGAGACGGCGGGCGAGTCCCACGGCGAGTGTCTGGTCGCCACCATCACGGGACTCCCGGCCGGAATACCCATATCGCAGGATGCGATCAATCATGAATTGTGGCGCCGCCAGCAGGGCTATGGCCGCGGCGGCCGCATGAAGATTGAGACCGACACCGTATCCATTGTTTCCGGCGTCCGCCACGGCAAGACGATCGGTTCTCCCATCGCCATCATCATTGCGAACAAGGACTGGAAGAACTGGACCGAGTCCATGCCGGTCGAAGAGGGCGACCCGGCGAAACACAAACCGGTGCAGCGGCCGCGGCCCGGCCACGCCGACCTCACCGGCTCCATCAAGTACAACCTGCCGGACGCGCGCTACATCCTCGAGCGCTCGAGCGCGCGCGAAACGACGGCTCGCGTTGCCGTGGGCGCGCTGGTCAAGCAGTATCTCCGCCACTTCGGCATTGAGGTTCTGAGCCACGTGGTCGGCGTCGGGCCGGTGCGCGTGGAGCGCACGATCCCGTGGGAGGACATCGTCGAGCTGAGCAGGAAGCAGGAAGTGGTGCTCGGCTGCGCCGATGCCGAAGTCGAGAAGGAAATGAAGGCGGTGGTCGACGAGGTCTACAGGACCGGGGACACCGTCGGCGGCATCTTTGAGGTAGCCGTCAACGGACTGCCGCCGGGCCTCGGTTCGCACATCACCTGGGATTCGCGTCTCGACGGGCGCCTCGCGCAGGCCATCGTCTCGATTCAGGCGGTGAAGGGCGTGGAAGTCGGCTGGGCCGAATACGGCGCCACGCACTTCGGCTCAAAGGTCCAGGACCCGATCTTCTACAACAAGGAAAATCGCCGCTTCTATCGCGAAACCAATTTCGCCGGAGGCCTCGAAGGCGGCATGACCACCGGCGAGGAACTGCGTGTCCGCGGGTTCCTCAAGCCGATTTCGACGCTGCGCCGTCCGCTGATGTCCGTCGATCTGCCCACGCGCGAACCGGCGAAGGCAGGATACGAGCGCTCCGATGTTTGCGTCGTTCCGGCGGCGGGAGTCATCGGAGAAGCAATGGTGGCGATCGTGCTGGGGAGCGCATGCATTGAAAAATTCGGCGGCGATTCGCTGGTGGAGGCGAAGCGGAATTTCGACAGCTACATGCAGCAGGTGAAGGACTTCTGATGCTGTACAAGGTCGTCCGCTACCTGAATGCTCCGATCCTCGAACGGCCGGTCAAAGCCGTGACCGAGTTCGATACGCCGGAACTGCATTCGCTGATCGCGGACATGTTCGAGACCATGCACGACGCCCACGGCGTGGGTCTGGCGGCGAACCAGATCGACGTCGATCAGTCCGTCACCGTGATCGATGTTTCGCCCGCCGAAGCCGATGAGGATGAGGAAGTCGAGCCGAATCCGATCGTGCTGATCAACCCGCGGATCATCGCGAAGAGCGGCAAGCAGACCGGCGAAGAAGGCTGCCTCAGCATTCCGGGTTTCCGGGAACCGGTGACCCGCGCCAAACAGGTGACCGTTCAGGCGCAGAACATCAAAGGCGAGACCTTCGAAATTCACGGCGAGGACCTGCTGGCCCGCGCCATGCAGCATGAGATCGATCACCTCAACGGCATTCTTTTCATCAACCACCTCAGTTCGCTCAAGCGGGAAGTGATCAAGCGCAAGATCCGCCGCCTGATCCAGGCCGGAGAGTGGGACTGAGTTGGAAATCATCTTTCTGGGCACGCCCGAGTTCGCCGTGCCGACGCTCGAACGGATCCTCGCGGCAGGCCATCATGTGCCGCTGGTGGTCACCCAGCCGGACCGGCCGAAGGGGCGCAAGCAGGAACTGACGCCCTCGCCGGTGAAGGAATGCGCGCTGCGCCACGGGATTCCGGTGTTTCAGCCGGAGCGCATCCGGCGCCCGGAGGCAATCGAAAAACTCGCGGGGCTGAAGCCGGACGCCATGGTGGTGGTCGGGTATGGCCAGATCATCCCCCAGTCGATCATCGATATCCCGCCGATGGGCATCATCAACGTCCACGCCTCGCTGCTGCCTGAACTGCGGGGCGCGGCGCCCATTCAGTGGGCGATCGTCCGGGGATACCCCAAAACCGGCGTCACGACTATGCGGATTGACGCGGGGCTGGATACGGGCGACATGCTGGAGCGGTGGGAGACGCCGATCGGCCCGGATGAGACGGCGCCGGAACTTTCGAAGCGCCTCGCCGAGGCCGGCGCGGACCTGCTGGTGACCACGCTCGCCGGCCTTTATGCCGGGCAAATCCAGCCGCAGGCACAAGATAGCGCATTGGCCACTTACGCGCCTATAATAAAAAAGGAAGACGGTCGGATCGACTGGAGCAATCCAGCTCGCCAGATTCACAACCTGATCCGAGGATTTCAACCCTGGCCCGGTGCGCAGACTTCTTTCCGGGGCCAATCGATGCACTTGTGGGGCTCGCGGCTGGTTTCGCAACGCTTTGACCGGCCTGCTGGAGCGCTGGTTTGCGAGCGGGGCGTTTTCGCGGTCGGCGGAGACGGCGCCGCTCTGGAGTTACTGGAGGTTCAACTGGAAGGCCGGAAAAGAATGACGGCGGAAGTTTTCGCCAACGGCCATCGTCTGACCGACGACGATCGACTTGGAGCATGAGACCTTTCGACTTACCGCTGGGATATAAATACGCAAGCACTTACGCAGGGATTCGCAAGCAGGAAAAAGACGATCTTGCGCTGATTGTTTCGGGGGTACCGGCCGCTGCCGCGGCGGTGTTCACCACCAACCGGGTGCAGGCCGCGCCCGTCAAACTGGCGCGCGCCAACATGCGCGCTTCCAAGGGCGTCTGCGGCGCCGTCCTGATCAACGCCGGCAACGCCAACTGCGCCACGAGGAGCGGCGAGAAAGTAGCCGCCAACACCACCAAAGCGCTCGCCAAGCTGCTGAAGCTGCAGCCCAATACGGTGCTGCCCGCATCGACGGGCGTCATCGGCGTGGAACTCGACGAAAATCTGATCCTTTCGAAACTGCCGGAACTGGTGGAAAAGCTCGCCGACAACGCTCTGCCGGAGGTGGCGCGGGCGATTCTCACCACCGATCTGCAGCCGAAGGGCGCCTCGCGCGAGGTTTCGCTGCGCCGCGGCACGGTCCGCATCGCGGGCGTCACCAAGGGCTCGGGAATGATCCATCCGCGCATGGCGACGACGCTCGGTTTCGTCATGACGGACGCGGTGATCCCCCAGACGCTGCTGCGCCGCATGCTGGTGCGGGCGGCCGAGCTGAGTTACAACCGCATTTCCGTGGACGGCGATACGTCGACCAACGACACCCTGATCGTGATGGCCAACGGCGCTTCCGGCGTGCGGCCCGATCCGAAGGAAATGAGCGTGTTCGAAGAGTCTCTCACCGAGACCCTGCAATCGCTCGCGCGGCAGATCGTGCGCGACGGGGAAGGCGCACGGAAGCTGGTGGCTGTCGAAGTGCACGGCGCGCTCACGGATTCCGCCGCGGCAACCATCGCCCGCGCGATTTCCAATTCGCCGCTGGTCAAGACCGCCATTGCCGGTTCCGATCCCAACTGGGGCCGGATTCTCTGCGCCGCCGGCTACGCAGGTGTGAACTTCGATCCGTCTGAAGTGGATATCACCTTGCAGGACGTGAAGGTATGCCGCAACGGGCTCGCCGCTCCGTTCGACGAAGCCGACATGAAACTGCGGCTCGACGACACCGATGTCTCGATTGTTTTCCGGATCGCCGGAAAGGGTAAAGGCTCCGCAACGTTCTGGACGTGCGATCTCACCGAAGACTACGTCCATATCAATGCGAACTATCGCACTTAGCCTGTTGTTGGGAGCGGCGGTTCTGGCTGCCGCTCCGGCTACTCCGCTTTCCACCATCGCGGAACTGGCCACCGACTTCAGCACGGGCGACGCCTCGGGCGCCATCGGCAAGTTCGATTCCGCCATACCCGGCTACGGCCGGATTTCACAGAACATTCAGGCTTTGGCCGATCAGACCGAGGTTTCCTGCGAGATCGACATCGTCTCCGATATGGAGTCGGGCGGAGTCCACACGATGGATCTCGACTGGATCATGGTGCTCAAGGCCATGGGCAACGACACGACCAGCGAACGCCGCCGGGAACAGGTGAAGATCGAGATGCGTCAGATCAGGGGCAAGTGGAAGATCACGGCGATGTCGCCGTTAACGATCCTCGACCCCATCCACGTTCTCTGACGCCGTAAAGTAAGCGCAGTCCGGGTGCTGGAAGACCAGCGCGCTGACGCTGGCTTCCGGTTCCATCATCATGCCTTCGGTGAGCTGGACGCCGATTTCTTCCGGACGCAGCAGCTTCCAGATGCCGGCCTGATCGTCGAGATTCGGGCAGGCGGGATAGCCGAAGCTGTAGCGCTTGCCGCGGTAGCGCGAGGTGAAGCGCTGCTGCATGGTCATTTCGGGCGGATCGGGGATACCCCAGTCTTCGCGAATGCGGCGGTGCAGCCATTCCGCGCAGCCTTCCGCGGTTTCGATGGCGAGAGCCTGCAGACCGTGGGCGAGGAAGTACTCGCCTTTCGCCTTCATCTCTTCGGCGCGTTCGCGCACGCCGGCGCCGGCCGTGACCACGAACAACGCCATATGATCCCGCCTGCCGTCGACAGCGGGAAGAATATAGTCGCTCAGGCAGAGGCCGTCGGGGCGCGGCTGGCGCCCGAAGTGGAAGGTATGGATTGGATTCGCTTCGCCGGGCGCGAATAAACGAATCGAATTCCCCGCCCGCTCGGCCTCGAAAAACTGCCAGACCGCCTTGACTTTCATGAACCTCGCGGCTTCGGCTTTGAGCCCTTCCACCATGTCGTTCAGCTCGAGCGCCTTCGGGTTCCCGGCCGCCAGATCCTTCTCGAAATTGCCCTTGTAGCCGAGATGACGGCCGAAAAGCATAAACGGATTGATGTAAATCCAGAGTTCGGCCAGTTGGGGCACGTCGCGGACTTTGCGGTCGAGATAGGGCGCGGGGAGAATCGGCAGATCGATGCGAACCTTCGAGCTGCGCTCTTCGGATTTCGGCGCCGGGGCTTCTTCGACGGCTGCTTCGGCGAAGGCTCCGGGCGTCAGGTTCCGGTTCGCCGCCAGCGTGGCTTCGCGCTCGGCGGGGTCCATGATCTGGTTCATGAGGCGCAGACCGGTCATGGCGTCTTTGGCGTAGCAGACGGCTTCGCCGTAGGCCGGCGCGATCTTGTTGCGCGTGAACTTTTCTGACAGCGCCGCGCCACCCACGAGCACGGGGACATGAATGCCGGCTTCCTTGAAATCGGCGGCCGTAAGCGCCATCTGCTGGGCGCTCTTCACGAGGAGTCCGGAAAGCCCGATCGCATCCGGCTGGTGTTCCCGATAAGCCTGGATGAGCTGCTCGGAGGGAACTTTGATGCCGAGATTGACGACGGTGTAGCCGTTGTTGCTGAGGATGATCTCGACCAGGTTCTTGCCGATGTCGTGGACGTCGCCTTTGACGGTCGCGAGCAGAATCTTGCCGCGCGCCTGCGCATCCGATTTCTCCATGAAGCCTTCGAGGTAACTCACCGCCGCCTTCATGGCTTCGGCCGATTGCAGGACTTCGGCCACGATCAGCTCGTTGTTATTGAACAGCCGACCGACTTCGGCCATCCCGGCCATCAGCGGGCCGTTGATGATGTCGAGCGGCGAAGCGCCTTCGAGACGCTTCAGTTCGAGATCGAAGATCAGCCCTTCCTTGGTGCCTTCGATGATGTAGCTGGCGATGCGCTGATCGAGCGGGAGATCGGCTGCTTTTTTCTTTTCAGCCTTCACGCGGCCACGGAAAAATTCCGCCAGCGCCGCGATGTGGCGCTGGTTGATTGCGACCTTCTGTTCGGGCGTCTGCTGGCGCCAGTCGGCCGGGGCATCGTAACCGGCGGGCGGGGTATTGAAGAGCAGGTTCTCCGCCAGCTTCCGCTCGTCTTCCGGCAGCGATGCGAAACGCTCCAGCTTTTCCGCGTTCACGAGGGCGAGGTCGAGCCCGGCCTTCGTGCAGTAGTAGAGGAAGACCGAATTGACGACTTCGCGCGCGGCAGCCGGCAGGCCGAACGAGATGTTCGAGATGCCAAGAGCCGTCTTCACGTAAGGAATGTTCTCTTTGATCAGCCGCAGACCTTCGATGGTCTCGACGGCGCCGCCGATGTAGTTCGCGTCGCCGGTCGCGCAGGGGAAGACCAGCGGATCGATGACGAGGTCCTCCGGCTGGATGCCGTACCTGTTGACCAGCAGATCGACCGACCGCTTCGCGACCGCGAGTTTGCGCTCGCGCGTGAAGGCCTGCGCCTGGACTTTGTCTTCATCGATGGTGCCGACGATCAGGGCCGCGCCGAACTCCTTCGCGATGGGACAGATCTTTTCGAACTTCTCTTCGCCATCCTCGAGATTGATCGAATTGATGATGCTCTTGCCCTGGCAGTAAGTGAGAGCCAGAGCGATGGCGCGCGGATCGGTGGTGTCGATCATGATCGGCGCCTGGATGATGCGGATCAGCTTTTCGTAAAAGGGCGGGATGTCGGCCAGTTCGTCGCGATCCGTGCTTTGCAGGCAGACGTCGATGATGTGGGCGCCGTTCTTCACCTGGCGGCGCGCGATCTCGACCGCTTCTTCCCACTTCTCTTCCGCGATCAGATTCTTGAAAAGGCGCGAGCCGATCACGTTGGTGCGCTCGCCGACGATCAGCGGGCGGTTGCTGTCTTCCGCTTCGACGAGATCGATGCCCGAGTAAAAAGAACGATGCTTCGAAGGCTTCACCTCGCGCGGCTTTTTGCCCTCGACCATCCGCGCGATGGCGGCGATGTGTTTGTCCGTGGTGCCGCAGCAGCCGCCGACGATGTTCAGCCAGCCGTGATCGGCGAAGCGCTCGAGCTGTTCGGCGAGCGATTGCGGCGTTTCGAGATATAGCCCGTCCTCATTCGGCAGGCCGGCGTTCGGGTAGCAGGAGATGCGGGTTGACGCCATCTCCGAGAGGCTCCGGATATGGTCCGTCATGAATTCCGGACCGGTGGCGCAGTTGAGCCCGATCGAGAGCAGCTCGGTATGGGCGATCGACGCGAGAAACGCTTCGGCGTTCTGGCCGGCCAGCATGGTGCCCATGGGCTCGATGGTCCCGGAGACCATGATCGGGATTTTGAGCCCGGTCTCTTTCATGAGCCGCTGGATGCCGACGAGTGCGGCCTTGACGTTGCGCGTATCCTGCTGGGTTTCGACCAGCAGAATGTCCGAGCCGCCATCGATGAGCGCTTTCGCCTGATCGTGGAAATTTTCAACCAGTTGCGGGAAGGTGACGCCGCCGGTGACGGTGATCGCCTTGGTCGTTGGGCCAATCGAACCGGCGACGAAGCGCGGTTTGAGCGTGGTGGAGAATTCATCCGCCGCCTGGCGCGCGAGGCGCGCGGCGCGAAACGTCAGATCGTATGCTTCGTCCGCGAGATCGTATTCGCCCAGCACGAGCGCCGTGCTGCCGAAGGAGTTGGTTTCGATGATGTCCGAGCCGGCCGTGAGGTAGGCCTTGTGAATGCTCTCGATCACGTCCGGGCGCGTTTTGACCAGGTGCTCGTTGCAGCCTTCGTACGCCGGCCCGCCGAAGTCGGCAGCCGTCAGATTGCGGGCCTGGAGCATGGTGCCCATGGCGCCGTCGAGGACAAGGATACGGCGGGCAAGGGCATCGGCGAGCGCAGCCTGGCGCTCCTCAAAGGTCGAGGGCATTTACGACATATTAACATATCTGGATTTGTAGATATGTTGAATAAGAGGCGCGTATCTAATGATGTTCCAGGCGTTCTTCGAGGCGCGTCAGACGGTTATCGATGTCGATCACCTTTCCAAGCAGGGTGTCGAAACGCGTGTTCATGCTGGACTCGAGGCTCGTGATACGGGCATTGATCGTAGTGATCTGCATGATGTTCGCCATCATGTTTACGATGATCGCGAATACCGGTGCTCCGGTAGCGAAATAGAGTTGGGTGTTTGTCACAGCCATTCAGTGGCCCAGGCGCGCTTCCTTCTCCTTGATTCTCTCACCCAACGGCACCCGCCGTTATTCGGCAGCGGCCGTTTGAAACGCATCCCCTCGACCCACGCCCAGGCCATGCCGCCGGCAACCAGCGGCTGAAATCGCATGTTTGTCCCGGACTGCGGCGTGTAATAAAATTCGCTCCACGATGAAACAAACTCTTCTCGTGATGGCGGTGGTTCCGGTTGCAGCCGGGCTTTGGGGACAGGCGCGCAGTTCGATGCCGTCAACGGCGAACGGGGAATGGCCGCAATACACGGCGGACCTCAAAGGGACGAAATACTCGCCGCTCGATCAGATCAACGCATCGAACTTCAACAAGCTCGAAGTCACGTGGCGGTTCAAGACCGATTACCTCGGCCCGCGCCCCGAGTACAAGCTCGAAGGCACGCCGCTCATGGTGAAGGGCGTGCTCTATGCGACGGGCGGAACTCGCCGCTCGGTGGTGGCGCTCGACGCAAAGACCGGCGAACTGATCTGGGCGCACAGCCTGCGCGAAGGCAAACGCGCCGCCATTGCGCCGCGCCAGCTTTCCGGCCGCGGCCTCGCCTACTGGACCGACGGCCGCGGCGACGATCGCGTGCTCTACATCACCACCGGCTACCGGCTCATCGCGCTCAACGCGCATACCGGCGCCATGATTCCGAGCTTCGGCAAGGGAGGGATGGTGGATCTGAAAGTCGGCGTGGTCTATGGCACCGGCCAGCAGATCGATCTCGAAACCGGCGAGATCGGCGTACACTCGACGCCGGTTGTGGTGAAGGACGTGGTGATCATCGGCTCTTCCATGAAAGAAGGCCAGACCGTGACCACGCACAACAACACCAAAGGGCTGGTGCGCGCCTTCGACGCGCGCACGGGCAAGCTCATCTGGACCTTCAACACCATTCCGCGGCCGGGCGAATTCGGCAACGACACCTGGGAGAACGGTTCCTGGGCGACCAACGGCAACACGGGAGTCTGGAGCCAGATCACGGTCGATGAAGATCTGGGCCTGGTCTATCTGCCGGTCGAATCGCCGACTTCGGACTGGTATGGCGGCGAGCGCCCGGGCAACAATCTGTTCGGCGAGAGCCTCGTGTGCGTCGATCTGAAGACCGGCGTGCGCAAGTGGCATTACCAGGTGGTGCACCATCCGATCTGGAACTACGATCTGTCTTCCGCACCCATCCTCGCCGACATCAACGTGAACGGCAAAGCGATCAAGGCGGTGGCATTGCCGGGCAAGCAGGCGTTCCTCTATGTGTTCGATCGCGTGACCGGACAGCCGGTGTGGCCCATCGAAGAGCGTCCGGTGCCGCAGTCCGATGTCCCCGGCGAGAAGACTTCGCCCACGCAGCCGTTTCCCAGCAAACCGCCGGCTTACGCGCGCAATTTCGTCAGGGTTCCCGACGATCTCATCGATTTCACGCCCGAGATGCGCGCGCAGGCGCTGGATCTGATTTCGCGCTACAAGGTGCAGGGCATGTTCACGCCGCCGATCGTCGGCGATCCCAAAGGTTTTCTCGGCGCCATCAACCTCGGCAACGGAACCGGCGGCACGAACTGGCCCGGCGCCGCTTACGATCCGGAGACGCACATCGTCTATGCGCAGGCGCAGGCGGCCGCGCTGAGCGCGATTTCGCTGCGGGAACCGCCGCCGGGATTCTCGGATATCCGCTTCGTTTCGGGGCGGCGAGATCAGCCGTTCCGCATCGCGGAGGGTCCCGGATTCGGCACCGCGGCGGATGCTCCGCAGGCGATCGAAGCGGCGCGCAATCCGCCGCCCGCAGCCGCGCAGGCAGCTCAGGGCGGGGGTGGCGTCGGCGGACTGAACGTGCAGGGCCTGCCGATTCTGAAGCCGCCATACGGCGTGATCTCCGCCATCAATCTCGATCGCGGCGACATTCAATGGCAGGTGCCCTATGGTGAAACGCCGGATAACGTGCGCAATCACGCGGCGCTCAAGGGGAAGAACATCGGCAACACCGGCCAGCTGGGCAGCGTGGGGCTGCTGGTGACAAAGACGCTGATCGTTCTCGGCGACAGCCAGCTCACGACCACCTCCGAACATCCGCGCGGCGCCATGCTGCGCGCCTATGACAAAGCGACCGGAAAGGAAGTGGGAGCGGTCTTCATGCCCGCGCCGCAAAGTGGTTCGCCCATGACTTATTCGGTGGACGGCAAGCAGTACATTGTGGTCGCGATCAGCGGCGGCAATTATTCGGGCGAATACGTCGCCTACAGTCTGCCGTCCGCGAACTGACGCCTGGCCGCGTGCTGTCGTCAGAAACTTCATGCGGCTGCCGAATGACCGGATCTGGCGATACGTGCTCATTCTGGCGGCCGTTTATTTCGTGGTCCGCGGACCCGTTCGCTTCTTCACCGAAGGCGGCGATTTCCTGACGTTGTTTGCCTCGTCTCGGAGCTGGTTACACGGGGAGAATCCCTATACCTCCGGGTCGCTGATGGCCAGCGCGGTGGCGGCTGGGGCGTCGGTCCCGGCGGAGCAGTTCGTCGCGACGCCCCCGACCTACCTGCCAACCGCCCTGCTCGTTTACGCTCCGCTCGCGGCGCTCCCATGGAGCATCGCAAATGGGCTCTGGTTCGCGATCCTGCTGGGCGCCTTCGGCTGGGCCGCCGTTATGACCAGCCGTCTCGCCGGAGGACTGACGGCCCCGCTGGCATCGTTGCTTCTTGCCTTCGCCCCAGTGCACACCGCGTTCGCCCGCGGACAGCCCAGCCTTCTGGTGTGCGCCCTGGTCATCGCCGGAGTCACGATCGAACGCCCCCTGTTTGCAGGGTTTCTCCTCGCGCTCGGCATGTGCATCAAGCCGCAGCTCACAATCGGCTTCGTTGTGCTGGCCGCCGTCTGGAAGCAGTGGGCGAAAGTGCTCTGGACCTTCGGGATCGGCGCGCTGGTCGCGATCTGCTCCGTGGCGCCGATGAAAGTGGACTCGCTGCGGTTGATCGCCTCCTATATCTCTGCGCTGAATCCCGTCACAGGAATCGTAGAGGGTCTGGGATTCGAGCAACTCGGATTCCACCTGATCAACATCGATACTCTGATCCCGCCAGTTCTCCATTCGAGCCTCCTGGGGGAGGTGCTCGATGCGATCATTCTGATCGCCACAATGATCACCGTCTTGCGGAGCTCGGATCGCAAAGCCTCGATGGCCGTGGTCGCCTCGGCTACACTTCTGATCGGCTACCACCGCTTTTACGACGCCCAGATTCTCTGGCTCGGCCTCCCCGCGGCGCTGAGGACGGCCGGGTCGCGCCTGTTCCCGTTCTTCGCGGCCTCCTGCACACTGTTCCTGTTTCCCGGGCAAACAATTGCCCAGAGAGTATTCGAGAATTTCCTCGATACGCCCTGGGCGGCGATTCTCATCCGCCACGAAGCGATCACCTGCGTGGGGATGTGGGCGATGTTTCTCTACGCGGCGCGCCGTCAGGAGCGTGCTCAGCCTCCGGCTTCGTGAGGTGTTCGACCGCGGTTGCGCAGCGGGAAAGCGCGGAGAGCAATGGCTTGTCCCCGCCGTGGCCGGAAATCACGAGCGAGACATCGCCCTGGGGCGACTGAACAGAGCATGCCTGCTGGCCGGTGGTGCCGAGCCACTGGTTGGCGGCGTCGAGCACTGAAGGCATGGAAGGCGCGGGAACCGAACGGACGGCATCGTTGAGCCGTGAGAACTCGCTGGTCTCGG
>Ga0187771_10002027_pt1 | contig 13893 bp, 13 predicted proteins | sample 0116_SJ02_MP15_1_FD_133139 | JGI IMG/M metagenome (GOLD analysis project Ga0187771, IMG submission 133139) | Tropical peat soil microbial communities from peatlands in Department of Meta, Colombia - 0116_SJ02_MP15_10_MG | ecosystem: Environmental > Terrestrial > Soil > Wetlands > Peat | place... | reverse complement strand
GTGGAAGTCCGCCGCCGAACACGGCCCATGGTCGTGTTCACCAACGTGGCCAGCGTGGATCGGATCATGTATGCGATTTTCAGTCGCCTTAACGAGGACTGAAAGAACCGCACCCTCGAACCATTTACACAAGCTGCTTGACGTTACCCTGACAAGACGCTTCCTTTACACTTGCGTTGCGGGTGTGCTATTCTCGGTCTAGGTCGAAGAGGAAAGAACATTCCAACGGGTGCGGGCGGGAGACTGCGACTTGAGCGAAGCCAGAGCGGCGTTGATTGAGCAAATCCGGATGCACGTGAAGGACACGGGCTCCCCGGAAGTACAAATCGCGCTATTGAGCGAGCGAATCAACTACCTTACGACGCATCTCAAGTCCCACATCAAAGACCACGCATCGCGGCGCGGCCTGATCATGATGGTGAATAAGCGGCGCCGACTGCTGGACTATCTGAACCGCCGGGACCCGGATCGGTATCGCGAAATTGTCGAACGGCTCAGTTTGCGCAAGTAAGCCGCAGGGAGAGTGCCTACCCGCCCGAAAGGCAAGATACAGGGGCATGCGGTCTCACCGCGGGTGATCCGGAGGGCGGAGCGCCGGGTCTCGTTTTCCTAGCTGTTCGGCACACGCGTCACACCGCTGTTCTCGACTCTTCCCATCAAACACAAGCTTCTGCCGGGCGAAGCCGTTATTCGCCGCAGAGAATGAACAGGGGGAAATGAAGCCATGACAGAGAATTCGCATTTGCCCGAAGCGCATCGAGCCAGCGTGGAGGTGGGCGGGCGATCGTTGACGCTGGAAAGCGGCAAGATAGCACGGCAGGCCAACGGCGCCGTGCTGGCGCGCTATGGAGACACGATTGTGTTGGTGACGGCGTGCATGGCCAGCGCCGCGACGGAACGCGATTTTCTGCCGCTCACGGTGGACTATCGCGAGTACACGTATTCCGCAGGGAAAATTCCCGGCGGGTTTTTCAAGCGCGAGGGGCGGCCCTCGGAGCGGGAGATTCTGGTATCGCGGCTGATTGACCGGCCCATGCGGCCGCTTTTCCCGGAGGCCTGGCACAACGAAACGCAGATCGTGGCCATGGTTCTCTCCGCGGACAGCGAGAACGACCCTGACGTGATTGCCGTGACCGCAGCCTCGGCGGCGGCGTATTGCTCCGACCTGCCGCTGGAAAAGCCGATCGCCGCGGTGCGCGTGGGCCTGCTGAACGGGCAGCTGGTAGCCAACCCGACCGTGGCGGAGCAGAAGACCAGCCTGTTGAACATCGTCATCGCCGGCACGGAAGAGGCCATCGTGATGGTGGAAGCCGGGGCGCTCGAGGTGTCCGAAGACACGGTGGCCGACGCCCTCGATTTCGGCCATGCGCAGATCAGGATGATCCTGGGGGCGATCCGCGAACTCCACGCCAAAGTCAGCCCGCGGAAAGTGGTGGTCGAGCCGCTCCCCTTTGACGAGCAACTGTACGGCGAAATCGAGAAGAAGTACGGAGAGCGATTGCACGACGCTTTGGATACAGCCAAGCACCCGAAGAAGGAGAGCTATCGGCTGGTGGATACGCTCAAGGAGGAAATCCTCGAAGCGATTCCGGAGGAAGAAGAAGAAAGGCGGCGGCTTGCGGTGCGGGCCTTCGAGCGCCTTCGCGAAACCTACTTCCGCGAGGACATCCTGGTGCGCCATCGCAGGCCGGACGCGCGCGCCTTCGACCAAATTCGCCCGATTAGCTGCGAGGTGGGTCTGCTCCCGCGGGTACATGGCTCGGCGCTCTTCACCCGCGGCGAAACTCAGGCGCTGGCCACCATGACGCTGGGCACTAAGGAAGACATGCAACGTCTCGACCTTCTCTTTGAGGAGGAGGCTTTCAAGCGCTTCATGTTGCATTACAATTTCCCGCCGTTCAGCGTGGGCGAAGTGAAGTTTCTGCGCGGGCCGGGGCGCCGGGAGATCGGACACGGCGCGCTGGCCGAACGCGCGCTGATGAATTTGCTGCCGCCGGAAGCTGATTTCCCGTATGCCGTCCGGCTGGTGTCCGACATCCTGGAATCGAACGGTTCCTCCTCGATGGCTACGGTGTGCGGCGGGTCGCTGGCGTTGATGGACGGCGGCGTGCCGCTGCATTCGGCGTGCGCGGGAATCGCCATGGGGCTGGTCCTCGGGACGGACAGTCACTACGCCATTCTCACCGATATTGCCGGCGCCGAAGATCACTACGGGGACATGGACTTCAAGGTCACGGGAACGCGCGCCGGGATCACCGCGCTGCAAATGGACATCAAGGTGACGGGCATCGGCATCGCCGTCATGCGCGAGGCCCTGGCCCAGGCGAAGAAGGCCCGCCTGGAAATCCTGGACATCATGGACCGCACGCTGGCCGCATCACGGGCGGCGATTTCCGCTTATGCCCCGCGGCTCTACGCCCTAACCATTCCTACGGACAAGATCCGCGACCTCATCGGTCCCGGAGGCAAGAAGATCAAATCCATCATTGACTCCACGGGGGTGAAGATTGACGTGCACGATGACGGCAAGGTGCACGTCTTCGCCACCAATGGCGCGGCGGGCGACGCGGCCCTGCGCATGATTCAGGAAGTGACCGCCAGCGCGGAGCTCGGCAAGACCTATCTCGGCAAAGTCGTGCGCCTAGCCGATTTTGGGGCGTTCGTGGAGCTGTTTCCTGGGACCGACGGGCTGCTGCACATCAGCGAAATTTCTGAACATCGCATCCGCGACGTACGCGACGAACTGAAACTCGGCGACCAAGTACTGGTCAAGGTGCTTTCCATCGAAGGCAATAAAATCCGGCTGTCGCGCAGAGCTCTCATCCGCGAGCAACGGGAAAAACAGCGCCGCGAGGCAAGCGGGGCGCAATAGGCGCGAGGTTCGCGCCGTTCCAACTCATTGAGGCAACGGGTTCTGTGCTGTCGTAGCGGGCAGGTGGAGAAACGCACGCCGCCTCGTTGGTGAAATCAGTTGGAACGGCACTAGCGGACCAGCGGCTGGTTTGGCGCGCCGGGGGCCGGGCCGGGGGGAGCACCGGAAGGAATGCTGGAGGCGGGCGTGGGGACAGCGCCGACGGGAAAGTATCCTCTTAGGTCAACATGTCCGGCCAAGGTATCCACTTCCTGCCCGTGAATCAGGATTTTCAGCCGGCGCACTTGCGGCACATTGGCCTGGAGGGTCCGCTCGATGGATTCCACGGCCATCTCTTCGCTTTGGATGCCTGAAGGCATGGAAGTAGACAGGGCTTCGGTGAAATCGGCGATGGCCGTGCCATCCGGCAACAGGTAAAACTCGATCAGCGCGGCATCGGCAGGCAGGGTGCGCAGCTCGGCGTCCACCGGCCCGGCGAGCAGCGTGTTCAGCACTTGTTTGGCCCGCAGGACCGGGTCCTTCGACAAGGGTAGCTCAATGATCGCCGGAGTTAGCGTCTGAGGATCGTCGGCAGAAGCCCAGAACAATTCCGCCCTGGTTACGACGTCGCCCGGCGCGGCGACGACCGGCTGAGTCAGTTCCCGAATGGCCTGCTCTTCGGAGCGCTGGGCGTTCTTGTGCATTTCCCGCTCGCGGCGCCGCAAGCGAAGCAGGTTGAACCCCGAAAAAACGACGGCCAGCGCCAACACCGCGGCCAGCCAGCGCATCCACCGGGGCATCAGCGAGTCCCTCCCGGGGGGGCTATGGGCGAGGCGTCGTAGAAGGGCCGGAAGGCAGTCAGGGCGCGCTCGACGCACGCGGCCAGGCCGGGTCCCATGCGTTCCAGGTCGCTTTCCTCTTCCTTGGTGACGCTGGAGATTTCGATGGCGATGGCCGGAGCCGCCACGGTGCGCAATTGCCGTACCGCGGCCGTTTGCGCTGCGTTCGGCGAGCCTCGGAGTTGCAGGGCCAGCTCTCCCTGGGCGAGGTCGGCGAGTTTCCGGCTCAGATTTAGGAAGGGAGCCTGGGCCTGCTCCCAAGGAATCAGTCCGGCGGGGGCACCCGGCGCCCCGCCAGCCAGCCCGAACGAGGGGTCCGGAATGGTGTACACGCGCACGGTGCCGGGAAGCCCGGTTGATCCCACATGAAGGGAGATGAAAACAGCTCCGCGCTGGCCGTTGGCCATTGCGGAACGCTCATCGAAGGAGGGATCCTCGTTGCCTTGCCGCGTCAACAGGATATGCCACCCATCCCGCTCGAGTGCGGCGCGAATCTGCCCGGCATAATCGAGAACTAGATCGCTCTCGCGCAACCCACCGGTGCCCCGCGCGCCAAGATCGGCGCCCCCATGCGCCGGGTCGAGCACGACGACCCTGAGCGGCACAGGCCCCGGGGGCGTTTCCAGCGGGGGCGGCGTCCGGGCCCCCGGCGAAGCGGGCTGGACTTCTTGCGGTCCCGACTGCGCTGGCGCAGGAGCTTGCGGTGCGAAATACTCCCGGGCTGTCCCGGCAAGCGCAACGGCCAGAACCGTCAGAGAAATCACGAGTGCGTTGCGCACGCCCAGGAGGATACCAGAAAAATGCGGCTGTGCTCCGCCACGGCGGAACTCATGGCGAGATGGAGGCAGCTGAACCGCGTGCGGTCAGCGTTTCAATTGCTGGGCCAAGAAGGCTACCGTTCGTTCCCATGCATCCTGGGCGGCTTCCGGGCGGTAGCCGTCCTTATTGTTGGGGTTCTCGAAAGCGTGTCCGGCTCCGTCGTAGAGTTTCACGCTGATGGTCTTCCCGGCAGCCTTCATCGCCGAGTCGAAGGCGCGAACCGAGGCCGGAGTAATCACGGCGTCGTCCGCGCCAAATGTGCCTAGCACGGGGGCGCGGATGGCCCGGATGGCGGCGGGTGCGGTGGGCATCGCACCGTAGTTGACCACGCAGGCGGCAAGCCGGGGTTCCACTGTCGCGAGGAGCAGAGAGTACTCCCCGCCCATGCACCATCCATCCGAACCGATCTTGTCCGCCCGCACGTCCGGCCGCGCGGCCAGATAATCGAAGGCCGCTTTCAGGTCCGCCACGGCGCGTTCCTGCGGCAGGCCATTCCTCAGAGCGCGCGCCTCGTCGGGAGAAGCGGCGCTTTTCCCGCGATAGAGGTCCACGGCCAGGGCCACGTATCCCAGCGAGGCGAACTTCTGCGCTTGTTCCTTCACCCAATCGTTTAGGCCCCACCACTCGTGAATCAAGATCACGGCTGGATGCTGGCCGGTTCCCTCAGGCAAGACGAGGTACGCAGATACGCTCTCGGCTCCGCTCTTGTAGCTGATCATTTCACTTTTCATCGGACGGCCTTCCAGGGCAACCGCCAGACCCACTCCCACTAACGTCGCAGTCAGAGCAGCCCATCTTCGAGTCATGAGTCTCTCCTTGTGCTGGGAGCGCCGCAGCGCAGAGCTCCCGTGGGGGCGCTCCCGGTTCTTGAATGACGGCGCATGAGAGGAGTTACTTCATGCCGCTGCCCGTGCCCTTGTCCTGCAGTTCGGCCAAAGCGGCCAGCACGTTTTCGCTATGGTTAGACGGGTTCACGCCGAGGAACGTCCTGGCGATCACGCCTTGCGGATTCACCAGGAAGGTGTTACGCGCGGCCAAGGTCATGCCGTTGTACTGCATCACTGAGCCGTACTTGGCCGAGACCTCGTGACTGGTGTCCGCCAGCAACTTGAAATTCAGTCCTTCCTTGGTGCAGAACGCCTTGTGCGAATCCGGCGTGTCCACGCTGACGCCCAGGATGACCGCGTTTCTCTGTTCATATTTCGCAAGGTCTCGCTGGAAGTTGTGCGCCTCAACCGTGCAGCCACTGGTGAAATCCTTGGGATAAAAGTAGAGCACCACCCACTTCCCGCGATAGTCGTGCAAGCTCACCGGCGCGCCTTCTTGCGAGGGCAATGTAAAGTCGGGCGCCCCTGTGCCTGCCTCGGGCGGTTTTTCCTCCGCGCGAGCTGCCATGTAGCTCATCAGCAGCGCGGCAGTTAGCGCGGCGAAGAACGCAGCGTTCATCATCCTATTGGCGCGGTATCCTGCTCTTGGCGCGGTCGTCATCTTCCCCCCTTTGGACCACGCTCCCCATTATGCCCCATTACCGCCTGCGTTGCTTGGAGGACCATCGCCTCGGATTCATCCCGGGAGCGCCTGCACAGAGAGGCAGTTAGGGCTGGGGCACAGGCGGACAGAGTCCCAGTGAGACAACAGGAGAACGAGTAGACTGGAACTGATGAGAGTGGCAAGAAGTTGTGCTGGGCTGTTGCTTGTGGCAATTCTCGCCGCCGTGAGCTGCATGGCGATGCCCGCAGCGAAGCAGCAAAAGCCGCCGGGGAGTCTCAGCGGCATCGTGATCGGGCCGGACGATAAGCCTGTGCCGCACGCGCGGCTGACGTATCAAAGTTCGGCCGGACACGGTGCGCATTTCGCGCGCACGGACGCCAATGGACGCTTCCACATCACCAAGCTCCCCGCGGACAATTACGACGTGCGAGCCTCCTCGAAAGGAATCTTCTCCGAGTGGGAGAAGAACGTAACCGTGTCTCCCGGACGGGACACCAGAATCACCCTACAGCTCATGTACACGAACAAGCCGCTCGCGGCGCCGTCCGGGCCGTAGCGTCGCTAAGCGACGAACGATCAAACGAAGCGAAAAAGTGCGCGCGGGAACGTTTTTTGACATTTAGCAGGAAAGCAGTGGCCCGCCAGACCCAACGTACTAAGACAACGGTACCTAGCCGCTGGCTCGATTGCTCCATTGGCACCGCCAAGTAGCGTTGGTAATTTTCCGGCCGATGGGTTGGGGGCCGCGCGGGGACAGCGGCCCCGCAAGGGGTCGTGTGCGTGCCACCCAGCCCAGCCTTCTTCATCTCCTGCAAACCGCACTTTGCGTCGCTCCGAAACCATGCATGCTAGGCGAAGGCACGGACAAGCAAGGGACAAGAAAGCACAGGTCATTGCTTCGGAACGGGCTTTCTGACCAGAAAACTGGAGCGGGCGCTATGTCCAAGCCAGCGATGGATCGGTCCGCGCAACGCGGCGCGAACAACCTCGAAGCCGCTGGCGCGGCACAATCCTAGGACATGCCTTTCCAGAAAGCGATAGGGGTGGGCGCGAACGAGGATTTCGTTGGCGTGTCTATGCTTGGTCCATAGATGCCACTTCGCCAGTCCAAAATAAGAAAACGTATCCACACGCAAGAAGAGCAAACCGCCAGGACGCAGCAGCCTGAAGACCTCACGGAGCACCAGTGGAGCGTCACGAACATGGTCGAGCACATTGGAGCAAACAACCAAGCCGGCGTGTCCTTCGGCAAAGGGCAGGCGTTCCCCTGACGCCCTGACGAATTGGAGGCCCCTGCGCAGCGAGAAAACCTTGCGCCAAAGCTCACCGGAACAACGCGGCTGTATCAGCGGAAGCGGGTCAACGCCAATGCGGGCGGGGATGGTTGGCATGAATCCAAGCAGGCCCACACCCAATCCGCCGACGCCGATTTCCAATGCAGGCGATGGTCCGTCGTGAAGCCAGGCTTCGAGAAGTCTGGCCGCGGACTCGTTGGCATCGAGAACCTCCCGCACGCTGGCGGCGCCATCCTCCTGGGATACGCCGGCCCAGTATTCGCTTTCGGCAGTCTGAGCCTTCTTCCAGCGTTCGTCAGTGACCATGTTTCTGCTCTTCCTCTCTAGGGTCTCGGCAAGAAACGCGCGCGTTTCAGCGGCATTGCGCTCCCAAGTGTAACGCCGGGCGGTGCAGGCAGCCCTTTCTCCGATGGCGCGGCGCAGATCAGGCTGTTCGTACAGCACACGAATCAGCCGGGCAAGCTCTTTGGCGTCGCGGGGATCGGAGAGGACGAACCCGTCAGCGCCGTCCGTGATCATCTCCGCCCCGCCATTCTGCGCGGAGGTGATTACCGGCAAGCCGCAAGCCATCGCTTCAGCAGGCGGCAAGGCGAAGGAGTCATGCAGGGACGGGCCAGCATAAACGTCAGCCGCGGCATAGTAACGCAGCACATCAGCAGACGGTGCGGCGAACTGGACACGGTCCTGCAAACCGAGGCGGTTCAAAAGAGGCCCATAAGGCGCTTGATCATCCCGGCCGGCCACGAGCAACCGGAGGGGCAAATCAGGGCATTGGGCCATGGCTTCGAGAAGTTGCGGGAGTCCCTTGTTCCTCCAATCGTTGCCGAGCAAGAGGAGCACGAAATCCTGGGGAGAATGCGACCACAGGCGCCGGGCAGCGGAACGCCGCTCGGCGCGCACTGCGGGGCGGAAAAGACCCCCATCCACAGCGTTTGGAATCACGGTGACATCGGCCCGGCCATAATGCCTCGCCAGTTCAGAGGCTGTAAGCTGCGACACAGCGGCTAGCCGGATGCGCACAGAGGGATAAATCCGCTTTTCCAGGAAGATAATCAGCCCATAGTACAAACGGCGGTGGATCAGCCGCGGCCAACTGGCCGGCGGGGAACCTAGCAGCCGCAGGTCCTCGCGGACAAGGCGAAGAAACTCGCGAAACACAATATGTACGGCAATAGCATCCGCGTCAAAGCAATTGATGCCGGGGGAATACACGAGATCGAAGCGCAGAGAACGAAAGTGGGCGTCGAAGCGGCGCTGCCACCAGTTGGCTGCAAACCACCAGAGGAATTGCAGAAGATGCGGACCGGGAATGGAAGGAACACGATGCCAGATGATCGAGCCGGGGGGTACAGGGAAAGCCTGCGGCGAGTAGTGCACGACGGCAAGGTCTTCGACGCGCTGCGAGTAAATGTGAATCTCCCAGCCGGGTTGAGCGGCGATTCGCTGGATCTGTTCGACGATGCACCGCTCGGTGCCGTGGCGGCGATCGAGAAAGGGAGAGACGACGGCCAAACGCATCTCAACGGCCACGGTGAGACACGGCGACTGGCGCCGAAGGAAGCTGCCCGGACGCCAGCGCCGGCAGGCGAAACAGGATTCCCAGCAGCAGCCAGAGATAGGCGTTCAGAATGAAATTCTGGTAAGCCGCAATGCTCGTGTAGGTCATGGGGAAAAGGAGCAAAACCGCATACCAAACGATGGCGAACGCCAGGGGGAACCACGGTGTGCCCTTCAGCGCGCGCACGACCCGCCAGGCGGAAAGAGCCAGTGAGCTGGTCCAAACGAGCCACAGTACCAGACCCAAGATGCCCATCTCGACGATTAAGCTGCCGTAGCCGTTTTCCACGCCGCCAGCCGGAGGCTTCACACTCAAATAACGGCCGATGTATTGTCCTCCGAGAGAGTTCGTGCCCGTGCCGTATCCATAAGGCCAGCGGGGGTGGTCAAAGGCATAGACGAGATTCTGCAAGGGATAATCGCGTACGCGATACAGCAGCTCGCCCGCCGGACTTTCGAGCGACAACGTCTCCGAGTAGAAGGCCCAGCGAGCCCCCAGGGCTTGAGGGTAGTTCACCAGGAGCAGAATCAAGGCTATGCCGCCGACCAAGATGGTGCGTTGGACCACGCGGACCACTCGGATCACTCCGCGCTGCCGCCAGGGTGCGCCCCAAAGGACTGCGGCGGCCGCTACCAGGCCGCTCCCTGCGGTGAACAACAGAGCGCCGCGAGAGCCGCTCAAGACCACCGCAGCCGTCACCACGGCAATCGTACCAAAGGCCAGCAGACGGCCGCGGCGCACGCGCAAAAGCAGGTAAGCCGCGAAGCCAAAAGCCACAAGCCAGGAGAGAATCATGTAATAGGAGAAACGGCCGTCACTGACAAAGACCGAGGTGGGACGATACAGAACTTGGCCCGTCAGTGGCGACACGCGGTAAAGGGTGCTCAAGGTGCGGATGTCCGCTTCAGGCCGGGCAGGATTCAAAAAACCGGGTCCGACGATGGCTTGGACCACGCCCAGAAGAGCGATCAGGGCGGCAAGGAGGAGGTTCCAGTTGAAGAAGCTTCGCAGTTGTTCTTCCGAATCTACGAGTGCATAGCCCACAAAGACCAGCGGCACGTAATAGAAATACAGCTTCAACCCCAGCAGGCCGAATATGGCGCTCGTTGAAGCGGGGTTGAGGACCTGAATCACGGCAAAACAGAAGAAAACGCCAAGCGCCTTGAGGAACGGCGGCCGAAACAGGGGAACCTCTTTGCGCCGCATGGCTGCGAAGAAGGACAGGTAGACCACGGCCACAAGAAAGTCTTTCCCAAAATAGATCAGCATATTGTTGCCGAGATACTTCCGCGCCAGATCTTCGAACAACAGCCAACCTAAGAACAGATAAAAGCCCCGGCGGAAATTGCCAAGAGTGACAAGAACGATCGCGCCACCGGCCACGGCCAGGCCAGCGTAGAGCATGTTTCGAGAGTTGCCCGAGAGGATCCAGTCCGCGGCAAGCCATGCCGCGATGAGGCCGAGGAGCAAGACGGCGGCAAGGGTGAGTTGCCGGCGCCGGGCAGCCCCGGCCGGGAGCCTGGGAATGTTGGAAAGGACGCTGCGGCTGTTGACGGCCATTACGCTCCGTGCACCTCAGGCCGGCCAGTCTGAGCGGCAAGTTCCGCCATAAGCAGGAGTATACTCGGTCTTTCGGGACGCGCCCCCTAGGTTGTGTATGGTACACTAGTGCGGTTCTTGCAGGGGTCAGCGGTTCACCGTAGGTTTCCGCACAGGTGCAGAGCCCGCGCCGGAAGCAGCACTCCGGGCGGAACCGGCTTCCGGAGCGAGCGGCGCCCATGCGATGAGGCAGGCGTGCCCATGGCATCGGGCCTCATTCTCAATGACTGAAGGGACGAGGGGATAGTCATGTCTGGGCATTCAAAATGGGCCACCATCAAACACAAGAAGGCGGCCACTGACGCCAAGCGCGGGCGTGTTTTCACCCGCCTCATTCGGGAAATCACCATAGCAGCGCGCGCCGGGGCCGACCCGAACACAAACCCGCGACTGCGCACAGCCATCGCCGCGGCGAAGAACGAGAACATGCCCAACGAGAATATCGAGCGCGCCGTCCTGCGGGGTACGGGGCAGCTGGAAGGCGAGCAATATGAAGAAGTGATGTTTGAGGGCTATGGGCCGGGCGGCGTGGGCATGCTGGTCCAAGTGGTGACCACGAACCGCAACCGCGTTGTGGGTGAAATACGGCACGTCATGGGGAAGAACGGCGGGAATCTGGCCGAGGCCGGAGCGGTCGGCTGGATGTTCCACCGCAAGGGCGAAATCGTTGTGCCCAAGGAGCAAGCCGACGAGGATCAGATGCTGGGAATTGTTCTGGACGCGGGCGCCGATGACATGAGGGACGACGGCTCAACCTGGTACGTGGTGACTCCCTCGGAAGCATTCGAGGCCGTGCGCGAAGCTCTGGCGAAGGCGGGAATCAAGCCGGCCTCGGCGGAGATGGGCATGGTGCCGCAGAACTACATCAAGCTGACCGGGCCGCAAGCGGGCCAGATGCTGCGTCTAGTGGAGGCGCTCGAAGAACACGATGACGTGCAGCACGTTTACGCCAACTTCGACATTGATGAGTCCGAGATCCAAGCTGCCCTGGCGGCCCACTGAAGCGATTCCGCGATTTTAAGAAAGGCCGCTCTTTCACGGGCGGCCCCTTTGTTGCAACAAAACGCGAAACTCGGTCATTTCGCGGCGCCGGGCGCCGGGGCGAACGCCTTGTTGACGGATCCGGGGAGCGCATCAGAGTGCGCCAAGAGTTGCGTCACCTGCCACAATTGCGTTTCGTTTAGGCGCGGCTTGAAGCCGGGCATGCCGCTCAGGCGAATGCCCTCGGCAACCTTCCAGTAGGTTTCCCAGGCAGGATCATCCGAGACGCCGCCCCCGTGGAATAGCTGCGGCGGGCGAGGAAACATTCCCGCGGCGATGATGGACCGCTGCTGGTTGGGCAGGCCATGGCACACGGCGCAGTCGTTCTTATAAATCTCGGCGCCGGCAAGAAACGTGGCCTCGTCCGCGGGCACCGGGCATTCCCGGGGACCCAGCTTCTTAATATGGGCGCTGATCGCGTGAGCGGCGATGCGTTGCTCGAAAGGAAGCGGAGGCGCCGAACTGGCCACGGGAAGGCGCCCGGACGTGAGATAGAAGGCGGCCCCCCCGAGCATCAGCAGGATGCCCAGACAAATCCCCACCAGAAAGGCTTTCATACGTTTCTCCTGAACGACGTGATGAGCCGGGAAAGCACACTGCCCGCCCGGCCTCCCAAGCATCGCACACATCCGGACATCCCGGGCCACGCTGCCCAGTCCCGAAGGCGGGGAGTCACGCTGTCGAACTCAGCGGGAGTTGAACCTGCGTGGCCGAGGAACCCCAGCAATTGGCTTCGCGAACAGGGGCGAAGGAGTAGCGGTGCAGCGGGGAAGGACCGTGCGTGCGCAGCGCCTCCAAATGGTCGGGCGTGGCATAGCCTTTATTGCGCGCCAGACCGTACTGCGGATAGACGGTGTCCCATTCCACCATGCGCGCATCCCGAGCCACCTTGGCCAGGATAGAAGCAGCGGCAATGGAAACCGAGCGCATATCCCCCTTGATAAGGGGCTTTTGCTCGATGGGCAAGTCCAGCCGCAACGCGTCAATCAAGAGATAGTCGGGCGGGATGGAAAGCTGCGCCAGAGCCTCTTTCATGGCCAGGAGACTGGCCTGGTAAATATTCCAGGCATCAATGCGTTGAGCGTCCACTTCGGCCACGGCCCAGGCAAGGGCGTGCTCCCGTATGCGTTCAGAGAGCAAGGCGCGGCGTTCAGGCGCAAGTCTCTTGGAATCGTCTAGCCCGACGATGCGCCGCCGGGGGTTAAGAATAACGGCGGAGGCGACAACCGGACCAAAAAGGGCGCCGCGCCCGGCCTCATCGAGCCCGGCGATACGGCTCCAGCCCAGCTTGCGCGCCGCTCGCTCGAAACGGGAAGAGCAGAGCCGACTCATCGGGGCGAGATTGTAGCACGGGGGTTCACAACGAGTCCGGCGATTCGTGGGGAGTGGGGAACGAGACACCTAACCCTGGCTCGCTGCGGCCAGCGTGAAGCAGTTGCCTGTGAGTTATTCCTTGGATTCCGCAGCCGGCGATTCCGCGCCGAGCACCTCGACGGAAATCCGGCGCGCGCTGCGCTTGATCCGCGCAGCCTTGCCCTTGAGGTGGCGCAGGTAATAGAGGCGGGCGCGCCGCACGCGACCGCGGTTGACGACCTCGATCTGACTGATCATTGGCGAATGCAGGGGGAAGATGCGTTCCGTGCCGATGCCGAAACTGACCCGGCGGACGGTAAAGGAAGCGCCGGCCGCTTGTCCGCGCTTGGCGATCACCAGACCCTCAAAGGGCTGGATGCGTTCCTTCTCGCCCTCCGCTTCCTTCAAACGGACGTGAACTCGCACCGCGTCGCCAGGGCGAAACTCGGGGAGGTTCTTGCGCAACTGCGCCTTTTGGAGCTTGCTCACCAACGGATGCATGTTTGAGCGTCCCTGCCGACCAACCTGGTGGCGCGTTTGAAGCCCTTTCAGTATAGCGGAATGAGCTGAACTTGCCTACGGGTTTCTGCCGCGTTCCGTTCGGCACCGCCTTTTGGCACGGGCCCTGGCCTCGTCATTCACCGGAGACACTCCCTTGAGCAAGTCCATTGTGCAGGCCCATTTGACACCCCTTCCAGCCGCCGATAGTATCATTTGGCGAACGGCTCGCAGGCGGCTAAAACAGAGGGCCCGCTCATCATCCCGAGGCGCCGAAGGCCAGAGGAATCCACCTTTCTCTTGGGGCTTTCTCCGAGAGATTCCTCCCCTGAAGCGGCGAGCTACAGCGCTCGGAATGACGGGTAGCAATACTTTTCGCCAGCCCGCCAGAGCGCTTGGCACGATACGTATGAAAACGGCTCACTTTGACTGTTTCTCCGGCGCCAGCGGCGACATGATTCTCGGTGCGCTGGTGGGCGCGGGATGCGACGCCGGCGCGCTTGAGTCCGGCTTGCGCAAGTTGGCGGTTTCCGGATGGAGGCTCCGCGT